>Ga0207864_1002882_pt1 | contig 15351 bp, 6 predicted proteins | sample HigsolmetaAR202D_FD_184834 | JGI IMG/M metagenome (GOLD analysis project Ga0207864, IMG submission 184834) | Ionic liquid and high solid enriched microbial communities from the Joint BioEnergy Institute, USA - AR20-2-D (SPAdes) (version 2) ...
AGCATGGGTGGCGTCTCCTTCCCCCCGCCTGCCAGCGGGGTGTTCGTGTGTTGGGCTCACGCGGAAGGATACGCCGCCCTTTTTCATCCCATCAAGTCACGCGATCCACAACTTTTGAGAATACCTCGCGGGCAGCTCCCCCGAGCCGTTCAACTGCCGTTCCGTCAACATGCCTCCGATCTCCTCTGGACCCCCTCTTCTACCCCAAAGCGGTGTCCAAGGAAATCGGGTGCTATATACGCCCAGCCTCCACGGGGACCAGCCCTTAGCTCAGCATGGGGGGAGCAACCTCCAGCTAATTGCTAGTCAGGCGGTCAGCCGATCCGGATTCGAATAGGCTGTCGATCCGTCCATGTCGCCGCATGGCCAGGATCACGTCGGCTCCGAATGAGCGCTTCGAGGTGTCCCGGCTCAACGCAATCGCTGAACTTGATCCGCTGCCGGTCCACCTCCGTGACAGCGGTCGGACTGTGGTGAGCCGCGCGTGCCACGATCTCTCGAATCTCATCGGCGAGGTCGCCCACGGAGCTCGTGCGAACCTGTACCGAGAAACTGTCATGGCCTGCATGGATTCCCTCTGCCAGCAGAGCCGCCACGATCGCGGCGTTGTACCGGTCGCCAGCGAACGTCCACCACCGTGCCTCTCCCCGCTCCTGATCGATGACCATGTCCGTTGCTGCACGCGCTAGCCACGAGAAATGCTCCCGGAGCTCAGCGATCGCGACTTCCGCTCGTCGCGACAGGCATTGAGGAAGCGCCGCACCGGCAAGCACGTGCTTGACGGCCTGGCAGAGTTCGAAGTGAAGCGGCTGACCAGTGCCTAGCCAGCGTGACCGGCCGGGGGCATCGACAGGTTCCACGTACGCACACCGTCGGGTCCAGTCCACGTGTGTCACCTTCCACCCGCGCCCACCGAGCGACAGCAGTGGTGGTCCATGTGAGCCTTGGCGAAAGCTCTGTTCATGCACCTGCCCGATTTCGTTGCGTCCGTGATATACCTGGAAAAGAGGGGGAGATAGGAAGACGGAGAACACCTCGAGGAAGTTCTTCCTGCCGTAGCGGGTCTCGCCTTCCGCTCCAACGCTCAGCAGCCCTCCATCCTCGAAAAGGATTCCTTCTGCGCACATCCACCGAACCAACTCGTCCAGCGCTTGCGTACCTATCCTGGCCGTAGCACAGAAAGCATCGAGCAATTGGTGTAGCTGCGCTCGTTCCACGCCGCCTTCTTGCAACGCGAGGGCAAGGATCTGTTGGGCAAGCACATGATAGGGTAGCGCCGGCGGCTGCACCGGCTCCACGAAGCCTTTCCGCCAGAGGACCACGACCGCTGCCGCGCGCAGAAGCGCATCCTCGGTCGTGGCGAGGAACAGGCAGTTCCTCTGACTCCCGGAGCGGCGGCCGGTCCTGCCAAGACGCTGCAGGAAGGCGGCCACCGTGTACGGCGCATCGATCTGAATGACGCGGTCGAGGTCGCCGACGTCGATGCCCAACTCGAGGGTGCTCGTGGCGACAATCACGCAGTTGGTACCTTGCGCGAATGCGGCCTCCGCGTGCAGGCGCTCCTCACGGCTGAGCGAGCTGTGGGAGACGAACGTTGTGACTCCGTGGCGCCTCAACGCCGAGGCGAGCGCTTCAACCTGGGTGCGGCTGTCACAGAAAACCAGGCGCTTCTCACCGGCATGGAGGCGCGAGATCACCAGAGCGGCGTTCTCGACGGATCCCACATAATCGATCTGAACGTCCTCAGTGCCGCGTTCCGGGTGAGCCCCGGTGATAACGCGCTGCGGTTCGTCCGCCCCAGCCGTCAGCCAGCGTAGTAGCTCCTCGCCATTCGCCAGTGTCGCGGAGAGCGCGATACGCTGGACGGGATTCTCCGCCAGCCGGCTGAGGCGTTCCAGTAGCGCGAGCAAATGCCAGCCGCGGTCATCGCCGGCGAAAGCATGGATCTCATCGACGATCACCGCGCGGAGCGGCGCGAAGAACACCCGGTGCTCGACGAGGCGGGAGACGAGCATCACCTCGACGGATTCAGGCGTGGCGAGCAGGATGTCCGGCGGATCCCGGGTAATGCGCTGCCTCGCGGCCGTATTCACGTCGCCGTGCCACACGGCCACGCGCCGGCCAAGCAAGCTTGCCAACCGGTTGAGGCGCGTCTCGAGATCGTTGAGCAGCGCCTTGATGGGGCAGAGGTAGAGCACGCCTGGCCGTCCCCATGCCTCATCGAGCATGCGCGAAAGCACCGGAAGAACGGCCGCTTCCGTCTTGCCGCCTGCGGTCGGCGCCTGGATCAGAACGTGCTCGCCGCGCAGGATCGGCTCGATCGCCTGTTCCTGATGTGGCCGGAGCGAGGCCCAGCCGAGGCTGTTGACCACGTGATGCTGAACGGACGCGTTCAGCCGATCGAATGCGCTCAAAGCTTGAGCTCGATGTCGTCCACGCTTGTAGCCGACCGGGCGCTACGCTCGGCCGGCGTCAGCTCGCGGTCGGAAAGCGTGAGAGCGTAGTCGCGGCGTGGGTCGAAGTCGGGGAACTGATCGATCCGGTCCAGGACATCGGCGACCAGCTTCTTGAGAAATAGCCGCGGGGCGATGCCAACCTTGCCGCCCAATTCGCCGGCGACGGAGCGTGCCAGTCGCGCGAGGTACTCGTCATCGGCCAGGCGGAGGAGGCGGTCGGCGGAAGGCGAATGAGCGGCGTACAGGTCCCGCACCCGGCGGCCCACCGCTTCGAGCTTCGGCAGGTCGAAGTTCGGCAGCCGGATCTGGACGGCGCGCGGGTTGTCGAACCGGGCGTCGGTTTCGAAGTCCACGTGAAGCCGTTGAGCGAGCGGTGGCAGGCGCTGTACGCCCTGCGGACCGTCAAAGAACGTCGGAGTCCCCGTCACAAGCAAGTAGAGGCCCGGGAACCGGCCGGCATCGAGCTCATCCATCCACTGCCGCAGTGCGTTGAGTGCCCGCTCGCGTACATCGCCACGAACGCGCTGGAGGGTCTCGACTTCGTCGAGCACGACCACGAGGCCCGCATGCCCGGAGTCGCGGAGTACCGTCAAAAGCCCTTGAAGGAAACTCAAGGCCCCGAAATGGTCCAGGTCTCCCTTGATTCCGGCGGAGCGCTTCACCTTTGCCGAGACGTGGGGCTGTCCGGCCAGCCACGCGAGCAGTCCATCCGCGGTCTCAGGGTCACCTTCAAGGAGTGCTCTCCGGTAGCCGCGCAGACAAAGCGCGAAGGTTGGAGCATGGCGCGTGACCTCGGATAGGCGGTGCTCCATCAAGGCTGTGGTCCGCTCGACGAGAGCGGCGGTGTCGTCGGGGTCGACATCGCCACGGGCGAGGACCTCTTCTTCGAGCGTGAAGAACCAGCCGTCCACGATGGACCGCAGAGCGCCGTGGCGGCAGTCGACGGTCGAGAGCCGCTCGACCAGGCGCCGGTACACCGTCTCCAACCGGTGAAGCGGCGTTTCGGTCTCGGAGATCTGCACTTCGGCGGTCGCGAACCCGCGGCGAAGCGCCGTCTCCTGCAACCAGCGCGCGAGGAACGTCTTGCCCGAGCCGTACTCACCGCGCACGGCCTTGAGCACACCGCGGCCAGTACGGACGGCATCGAGTTCGGCCAGGATCGTGGGTTCGAAACGCTCGAGGCCGACGGCCAGCAGATCCAGGCTGCTGGCGGGCACCGTGCCGCGGCGTAGAGCGTCCAGCACCTCCTCGCGCCGCTGCGGGCTGACCGTGACCGATGACACGCCGCTACGCCTCCACCTGGAACTGCCGCCGCAATAGGTCAAGCTGGAGTTCGACCGAATCCGTCGCCTCGTCGGTGACGACGATCGGATAGCCGTCCACGTTCAGCATCCTCTGTAGCCCGGCGATGATACCCCGAACCCGGATTTCCGGCTGACCAAGCGCCCGGGCGACCGCCGCCCGAGATACGCGGCCGTGGTGTCGGTCGAGCAGCTCGAGGAACCTCCGGACCATGTCCTCCGTCGGTGCCAGCTTGCCGGCCAGCTCACGCTGTGCAGCGAAGACCGGCGAGGCGAGGAGTCGCGCGATCCAATTGAGCTTCGGCTCCGTCGCGGGTGGAATCGGGTCGCCGAAAAGGCTCGGCTGGGCCGCGGCTGGGCGCGCCTTCTTCGCGCGCCTGGACTCGACCGGCTCTGCCGATTCGGGCTCAACAATCGGCATCCCAACGCTCGCGTCCGCGAACCACCAGCGCGGCGGATCCTCGATCAGGATGTGCCACCCCTCGAGCTCACGATCCCAGGGCGCGAGGACGGCGACGGGTACGACCACCTCCTGCGGCGTCACCCCACCATGATAGCCCGCCTTCTTGCGGACGTAGCGCACCTGTTCGCTCCAGGGCGCGATGATCTCCGAAGTACCCGTTGCCGCCTGGATCCGTGATCCCGCGATCACAATCTCCGTCTCGGCGACCTCACCCTCCGCAGCACGCCAGCGCTCTTCGCCGCCGCCATCGATCGCGGTGGTGGCGCTCTCGAGGACATGGCCGTGGTCGCTGGCCAGAATCACCACGCGGCCCGCCCGCTGCGCCTCGGACAGGATCGGCGCGAGCAGTCGGATGCGGTCTACGGTCCACTGCGGCGCGACCTGATCCGATTTCGCCAGCGCATCGTCAACGGCGTTCAGAATGATGCCGACCACGCGCTGCTCGCGGTCGGCGAGCGCGGTCCGTACGTCCTCCGCCAATCCGGCGTTCGTGCCTTCGGTCAACTCACCCTTGTGGAAGAGGCGGGGCGGCTTCGTCGTTCTGGAATGCGCGATGAGGGCACGGTTCTCTCGGAACATCCGCGCTTCGTCCGCCGCGGCGCCGGTCGTAATGCGGCCGGCCAGCAAGCTGGCACGTGAAATACGGGTGATGGTCGGCACTGCGGCGATCGCAACCGCCGGGCCGGTCGCGGCCTCCGGCCACCAGGCCTCCCATCCTGCGCCGAGCACTCCCTCTCGCAACTGCAGGAAGTCGGCGACGCTCATGCCGTCCAGGACGAGCAACAGTACCGGCGCGGCGGCGGCTGCGGGGGCGACGATTTTTTCGATAACCCGCTCGATCGGCAGCACGCCTGGCGACGGCGACTGGTGCCACTCGGCGAGGCGCTCCGCGAACCGCCGGTTCTCGGCTTCGCGTACCTCGCGGACGCGGGCGCCCAACCGGTCCAGCGCCCCGGCGAGCGGCTCCGCCTGCTCGCCGCCGAGCAGGAGCGTGCGTGCCCAATCGACGTAAGCGCCCTCGCGGGCGTACGCCGCCGTGGCCTCCGCCAGCGAACGCGGACGTGGGGACTCGAGCGACGCACGGCGATCAAGGAATCGGACCAAGCGGGCGGCCATACGGAGCCGCCCGCGCCGCGCCCGCTCGCTCTCCCGGCGTGCGAGGCGGTGTTGCTCGACGCGCTCCAGGGCGGAGTCGACCCGGTCCGGAGTGGACTTACCCTCCAGAAACGCTTCTATGGTTTTGCCGAAGTCGGCCAGGCGCCGCTCATAGCTCGCCGGTAGGACCGTACTCGAAGCGATGAATGCGTCGGCCCGCAATTCCGCGAGCAAGTCCTCCGCGTGCTGGAACACCGGGATGACTCGGTCTTCGGACTGTTTCTCGAGCACGTGCAGCGCTGCATCGAACCAGCGGCGTCCCAGCTCCGGCTCGAGCGGGTCCCCACCGATATACGTCTCGAGTCGCACGGCAGCCCGCGCCAACTCTCCGCCGGCAGGCACGTCCGCAGGAAACAGCACCTCGGCCACGAGGCCGATGGCGATCAGGTGCCTTCCATGTCCGGATTCGAGCGTGCCCACAAGGCGTGAGCCGAGCCGGCCCGCGACCGATTCGACTCGCTCCCGCAGAGCGGCCCGGGCTTCGTCCGGCATCCGGTCGAAGCGGGCCTGGAACCGCGGGTCCAGGCTGGCTTCGAGGAGCGCCTCGGCGTCCGGCCGCCCCACGGTCAGGCCGAGAAGTGGGCGAAGCACCTGTGCCCACGCCGTGTCCGCGTCCAGCACCCCGCTCGGGACCGGTGCGTACCCGCCCGCCGGCACATGCTCGAGCAGCGCATCCGCCATCCAGCGGTGTGGCGTGATGCGAGGGTCCACGGCTCGCGCACGGAAGAGGTCGGCCACCAGATCCCACGGGATTACGTGCATCAGCCGCCGCTTTGCGAGCCGAACGCGAACGTCCCAACCGAGCTCGTCGTCCGACAACGGCGTGAGCAGCACGAGCGGCGGTCCATCTTCCGACGCGTCGTGGGTGGCCAGCGCCTCCTGGACCGCCAGCCGCGAAGGGCAGAACGCCACCGGATGCTTCACGCCGGCCACATCGACATGCTCTCCGCCGCGCCATGCCCCCGAAACTCGAATGCCGATGACGCGCGCATCGGGCGACTTGCGGAGCACGTTCGCTACGATGGCGGTTACGTGCTCGGGGCGTATAGCGAGTCTGCTTGACGCTGGTTGCGGAGATATGGTGCCGACGCCCATTGCTTGATCACTTTGCGAACCTGCCGGTTCCCCAGACGGTCGCGTCACAGGTCCACGATCTCCATGTTGGGATTACGGCGTTTGAGCGCCTCCAACAATACTCCTCGATGGCAACGTGTGCGGTCTGACTCATAACACAGCAGTGCGCTCCACTGTGAGCGTACTAGCCTCTCAAGTTGATCGACGACATGCGGATTTTGCATCAGGTGCTCCTCGTACAGAGAAGCACATTCATCCAAGCTGCGTCGATTGCTCTTTGTTGGCCGAAACGGGTTACCAGCTGCTTTGCAGTGAATGTATTCTATCCCATGCTCCTGCAGCGCCATTCTAAGCGCTTGTCCTCGGAATTCCGGGCGGCGGCTCCACGGTGAAGCACGCACATCGACCACTGCTTCGATGCCCATGTCGATCAACGCGGCACAGAAGTCGTCAAGTGCCCGTCCTTCATAACCTATGTTCGCACACGCGATATTTCTGCTCGACATTAGTCAAATAGACTTTGCTGTACTTGTGCCGGCGCTGACCAGGCTCCCATCAATCCAAAGTTGTACATCCTATTCCGAAAGTTTCCCAAAAATAGGTATACATCTCTGCGGCGGGTGTCCAAACGCTTTTGCATCGCCTCAAGTAATTTTGCTTCCCTGTCCGGATGGTGGCGGTACTTACGTGCGAGTTCGTGTAACCCCCACTCAAGAAGATTCATCTCATGGCCTGAACAGCGTGGGTCATCACACTCCCAGCCCACGAGAAATTTAAGCTCAGGAAAGTCAAGACGTTTCATTCGTTCACCAAAGAGGTTCTCTTGGCTTAGAAGCTCCGCCTCCTTCTGCAGCCACTCCGCGCGTTCCGCTGCTGTTCGCCTAGCGATACGAAGATCGCTGATTTTCTTGGGCTTTACAATTCCCAACGACACCCTGTCACGTTTTTGGCGCTCCAAGAGCTCCTCGACGGAGTGTACTAGGTGTGGAGACTCCTCTAGGAGCTTCCGACGAAGTGCGTGTTCCTTCGAAGACAAGACCTGCTCTAGGACAATTGATTGCGGATCAACCCTCAAGCTCTCAGGACGCGGGTCATTCGGGTGAGGGGCGACGCGAGCGCGAATCCACTGAAACGTCTTGAAGCTATGGTCCTCGTCCAAATACCTGAGAGGAACTGGGTGAATTCGGATCAGGCGACCCGTATCCTCTTCGATCGCACCCGTGCATACGTTCTCGGTGTACTTACTCGAGTAGCTCGGATACGTCATTCCGAGGACGAGGAGGCGCTTCTCCTGCCACATGTCCATGGCTCACCTCCGTCAACCGAGAGGACAAGGTGGTACCGAATAATACCCGAAGGTGCGCCGGCCGACAATCCTTCAGTCGCTCACTTGGTGAGGCGCGACCCTGTGATCATCGGCCGGCCACCAACTAGCATTCTCCGCGGTCGCGATTGCTACGTGGACAGCGGCGGATGGTGGCGCACTGGCTGGGGGTTACTGTTAAACGACGGTGTGCTGAGTAGTGCCGCAACCGCCGGCAGAGTGCTGTCTAATCCTGAACAATTTCCCACTGCACACGAACCCACGCGTTGGGGGCCTCTTTCGTCTCTTCCCGCAGCCGTGCGACGAGTTCATCAAGTTCGTTTGCGCGAACCTTCATCGCCCTCACCCCCGGGGGTAGTGCCTCCGGGTCTACCACATGCGGCTGCTTGCCACCACCTTCGCCTTTATGTTCGACTCGGCCATCCGCTTCAGCTCCGCTTGGCTTGCCAACGGGCTCCCGAGTCTGCTCTTTCGCCGCCCGCGCCGCCTCCTGGAGCAGGGTCACCATCTTGCCCTCTGCTTCCCGGAGCACACCCGCCAGGGCGGTGGCATGCTCGTCGTGCTTCAGCGCTTCGACGACCTTGTCGGCCACGGCCTGGGCTCGCGCAGCGTAGGGCTCGGCCAGGCCCTGGTCCCCATGGAGCAACTCCCAGCGGGCGTTCGAGAGCGCGCCGGCCAGAGCGCCGGCCTGTTTCAGCGCGACTCCCATGGCGGTAGGGGACGTGGCAACCTCGGCCCGGGCAAGGGTCTCGACGACCGCGCCCCGCTTCGCGGTCGCGAGGGCGACCGCGAGTGCGTGTGCGGCCCTCGCGGTGCGCAACCGGTCGGGATCCGGGTCGGCGGCTCCGTACTCCTCGAGGCGGCGTTTCAGTTGCTCGACATAGCGCCCAAGGGCGTCCTGATGCTGTCTGGCGACATCCTGGACCTGGTCGACGAGACGCGCCACGTTGCTCGCGTTGCGCAGCGGCAGCACGGACACACCGAAAATCGCCCCCGCCCGCTCGACGGCGATCTTCCAGTCCTGCTCATCCGGGAGCTGCTCCTCCCGGAGCTCCAGGTCGTTCGGCAGGCGGTCCAGTGATGGTTCGACCAGGCCGCCGTGCAGGTAGAAGCTGCGGTTGGTCTGAAGCGCGTACGTGATGATGAGGAGGTTCTCGACCTCCGTCGGCAGCCCCCGGGCGTCCGGCCGGTTGATCCACTCGCGGACCCGGCCGACGGTGATCTGCGTAAGCCCGTCCTGTGCCCTTTTGCGTTCGAACTCGTTCAGCCACTCGTCACCGAGGACGAAGTGCGCCTCGCCCATCCGGCCGAGCTTGAGCGGGACCGCGATGCGACGCATCTCGTCCCGGTCCCGCCGGTCCACTTCGACTCGTCGGTCCGTGGATTCGACGGCCCGCCGCACGACCTCGAGCACCGTGCGGAGACCGGCGGTCCGGACCTCCCCCTCGAAATCCGGGTGGCCCGGGTACTGGTAGCGAAGCGCCTGCTCGAAGAGGTTCTGGAGCGCATCGGCGAAGCTCGCGCCGACGGGCGGCTGGAGTGTAAGCCCCGGATCGAGTGCGTAGAAGTAGGTGTCCAGATCCAGCGCCGAATCGATCGCATCCCGGTTCAGGTTGCTCACGCCGTACGCGGCGAGCAGCATGTTCTTGACCCGTTGCCGGACCTGGTCGCGCTGGTTGGCCAGGAGCACCCGCGCCTGGTCGCGATCAAGCTGCGAGAGATGGGCGCCGTACTCGTCCAGGCGATTGCCGGCCAGGACGTGATCGAGTACGACCAGCCGGCCCAGCTCGTCGCGCGCCTGCGGCGTCAGGAACGCGGGGATCCAGACGAGCGTGCGCGTGGGTGGTTTCACTTGCATGAAGTTCTGGATCTTGGCGACATCGTCGCGCGGGTTGTGGTCGCCCACGTCGAACGGATAGTCGATGACGATGCGCCACTCCGCGTCCTGCGGCTCGAAGTTGTCGAGCGGCAGCTCCCGGACGTTGCGGAAGAGGACCTCGAACTCGCGGCGGGTCCCCTTCCACAGCACCTGCTGCTTCGGCGGGAGCAGCGAGTCCTCCGCCTTGATCCCGGCCATCTCGAAGACCAGCTCGCGGACCTTCTGCACACGGTTGCCGTGACTGTCGAAGGCCTTCGCGTTCTCGAGGATCCCCTCGGTGTCCACGCCGACGAGGTGCAGCGAGATGACCGGGTTGCGCGCGTCGTCGGCGATCTTGATCTCGCCGACCCGCGCGGCCCAGTTGCGCACCTTCGTGAGCACCACCTGGCTTTCCATGCCGGGGATCGGCGTGCGGACCGTGCCGTGGTTCAGGGCGGCGAGCCGGGCGGGGGTGAGTCCCGTGAGCGCTTCCACGCCCTCGGCCAGTGCCGAGAGGATGAGCGTCTTCATGAGGCGCGCGTCGTTGCGGAAGGCGCGCGCCTTGTCCTCGGGAGCGCGGCCCGCTTCGACGTCCTCGAGGGTGACCCCGTGGTCCTGCTCGAGCAGCGGCACCAGCTTCTGCCGGTAAAGCTTGCGGGCCTGGTCGAAGCGGATCTTCATCGCCTGGCTGAACGGCTCGTCCCCGGACTCGATGACATCGTAGAGGTCGCCGACTGGCACCAGGTCGCCCAGCTCGAGCGTCTCGCGCTGGTCGACCAGGATCTGGAGAAGCAGCTTCAGCGCGGTGCGCTCGCGTTGGAGCAGTGAGCTGATCGCGACAAGCGTCTGGATGAGGACCGGGCTGAACGGGTAGACCTGGCGGAACATCGCGCGGTCGCCCTCGCGCGTAAGCAAGGTGTTCAGCACCTCCTCGCGCACACGAGCGGACTTCTCGAACGCCTCGTTCAGCTTCTGTTCGGCCTCCGGGGACTTCGGCTTCAGGAGCCGTCGTTCGACGATCGCCGGAAGGTTCCGGTCCTCGAGCGTGATCTGCTCGAAGCGCGCATCCCACCAGTTGAGCACGTCCGCGAAGCTGAGCTGCTCTGCGCCCGGTGCATGCTCGCCGACCAGCTCGCGCAGGTCGCGCTGGCGCGCGATGAAGCTGATGATCGGCAGCGCCCGGTCCATGCGCGTCGCCTCGACGAGCTTCGCCACCTTCTGTCCTTCGCGGCTCACGAACTCGGGATCGGCGGCGTGGCTCGCGAGCCAGAGGATGAGCTCATCCAGGAAAAGGACCACCGCATCATAGCCGAGGTCTCGGGCATGGCGGGAAAGGATGACGAGTCCCTCGTCGATCGAGACGAAGCCCTCCTCGCCCGCCGCCGCGAGCTCGCGGTGCGCACTGAAGAAGGTGTCCACCAGGTCGCCAACCAGGCGCGCGCGCTCCTCCGAGCCCGGCGGCGAGGCGAGGGCCGCTTCGAAGCTTTCGGCATCCCAGGCCGCATCGAGCGCGCCCCAGCCGCTGTCCTCGTCCCTGGCCCCACCCAACTCAGCGAAGAAACGCTCATCGCGCATCTGGCGGCGGAGGCGGCGTGCATCCTCGAACAGCTTCTCCGCGCGGTAGAACCCGGGCGTCGGCGCATCGGGGTGCAGCTCACGGACGTGCCTCGCGTACTGGCCGAACAGCGCGGACTCCAGGTTCACGGCCCCGATCAGGTGGTACGGGACCACCAGGAACCGCTTGCCCTCCGTCCAGCGGTTGTGCTTGGCGACCACCCCCGACAGCTCCGGGACCGACCGTGCGGCGGCGTTCCCCTCCAGGAGCAGCGAAAGCACCGCCATGAAGTGGCTCTTCCCGCTTCCGAAGCTGCCATGGAGATAGCTGCCCTTGCTGGTCCCGGTCTCGACGGCCGACCGGATCAGCGAGAGCGCCCGGTCGAAGCACTCCACGAGCTGCGGCGTGACCACGTAGCTCCTGAGCGTCGCCTCCGGGTTGGCCACGCCGGCGGTCAGCTTGAGCACGAAGTCGCCCTGATGGACGCGCTCTGGGATATGGATGATGTCAGCGATCTTCGTCATGGCGCGCCGTGGTAGTGGACCCTACCGCTTGACCGTTTTCCGCCGCCCGCGCTTCGCCTTGGGCGGCTCCCACTCTGCGAGGTCGGACAGGCTCAGTCCCAGCTCGTGGAGCCGGCCTATCAGATAGTTGCGATAGAAATGATCGAGGCGGCCGAACTCGGGGTCCGGCTCGTTGTGCCACTGCTCCAGCCAGGGAAGCAGCTCGGCAAGACCGGCCAGTGCGGGGATCAGTCGCTCGGCCGGCCAGCCTTCGTCTTCGATCAGCTCGTTGATCCATGTGGCCAATGCCTGGGCCTGCTGGAGGTGGTCCCAGCCGGCCCAGCCGACCAGCAGCGACGGATCCCCGTCCTTGCCGCAGTACGGGTAACTGATGAAGCGCTCCTTCGGCACGTCCAGCGGACCCCGCAGGCGCCAGAAGGTGGCGCTCACGAAATCCGCGGACGTGTACTTGGGCGGCCGCGGAATATCGCCGACTTCTTCGGCCTTGCGCCGCTTCTGTTCGGCTTCCAGCCGCTCCCGGAACGCTCCTTCCGTCTCGCCCTCGAACGGCTTCAGCTCGGCGGCGACCTGCGCGTCGATCTCATCTTCCCGTCGCTGGAGCTCCCAGACCTCTTCCCAGACCTTGCGTTTGCGTAGTCCGCTCGCCTTGTAGCGCAACTGTGGGAGGAACGGGACGGCCTCCGCCTCGGCCAGCCTGCGCACGAGCGCGTGCACGTCTACACCCGCATGACCCTCGTACAGCTCGGCCACGGCCACGAAGCCGGGGTCCCGCGCCGCGCGATCAGCGAGCGCGCGCGTGGTCTGAAGCCGCGGCTCGGGCCAGTAGGTGGCGGTTTCCAGACGGTCAAGCAGCCAGCGCTCGAGCGCACGCCGGGCCTGCTCATCCCATGGCTCGACGTTCCAGCGGCGCTTGTACTCTGGCCGCTCGATCAGGCCGACGTACCGATCCTGCTCGATGAGGCGGATTCGCCGCTCGACTAGCGCCCGGTAATCCGAGGGCCAGCGAGACGGGATCTCCGTGACCGGCGTCGACCCGTGGCGCTCGAACCAAGTGGAATTCTCCTCGCCCGTCGCCATCCTCCGCGCCAGAACGATCTCGAAGGCACGCTCGCCGAGTTCGACCTCGGGAGGCGTGAGCGGCACGTCGCCCGTATCCCGGTACGTGAGTTCGTCCTCGGTGATCCCATAGATCCGGTAGCAGCGCCAGTCTAGTTCCTCCTGAAGCGCGATCATCTCGCGTAGCAGCCGGTCCGCTTCGGCCCGGTGGCGCTCCCACTCGCTACGGGGCATCGGGAGTTGATCCGCAAGAGCATCTGGGAGGTGCCGCTGGCGCTCCTGCGCGAGCACGTCAAGCCGGACGGCAAGGTCAAGCGGTCTCTCGGCGGGAACGGGATACTGCCCTACTTTGGTGCCATTGAATTGGTAGAAGTCCTCGAACGGCGCGGTGCGCTGTCGAGCACCGCGCTGGTCCACCGTGCTGCCCTTGTTGTGGGCGACCTGCTTGAGCCAGAAGCACGCCGTCGAGCTGTTCAACAGCCCGAGCAGCGCCAGGTGATCCTCCTCCGTGGCATCGGCCGGAAGTTTGATGACCGGCGCAGTCTGCTTGAATACTTTGCCCCCGCGGTCCAGAACGAAGTGGTTGTGCGTGGCGACTTCGGAGTATGCAATCAACAATCTGCTGAATGCCCGGTCGCCTGAAATATGGGCGTATGTATGCCATGGGTAACCACGTTCCACCTGGGTTTGCTTGAACCAGATCCGCTTGGCCAGAACAGTGCGCAGCGGCCAAAGCCAGCGACAAATTGTCGTATCTAACCGTGGCTCCAGGTTTGGGGCGTCATACGGGAAGATCGCGGCTGATTCTTGTGAGATGATCCAATCGCGTATGTCTTCACCAGCCACAAACTCCCGTAGGTACACGCGCGGGAAGGAGCACCGACGTACCAAACCTCCGGGTAGCTGAAAAGCCTCATCCTCTCCCGAGACCACACTGATCCCGATATCAGCCTCATCTACGAGCCTATTCATCCCGGTGTTGTCAATCGACTCCTTCAACTCCGCCGCCCCGCCTCCACCAATACTCCACGGGTGCTTGCTGAAGAACTCGCGCGGCGAATCCGCCACGCTCACGAACTCGCTCTCGCTCCCCGGCTGATTCACTTGGGCTACGATCGCGCTCCACACTTTACCCTGCGCCGGGTCCTCGGGCGTACTCGGCTCACCCTTGATCCCCATCACTGCGCGCACGGTGTCACCGACAGGACTGCGGTTGCGCCCGAACAGAATCACCGTCGGCGTACCGTGCCCCGGAATGTAAGCGCCCGAGGTGTCGATGACGTGGGTAAGGTCCACGCGGGGGAAGAACTCTTCCACAACCTTCTTCCCAAACTCCCGCTTCATGAAGGAGTTGGCGTTGATCATCCCCACAAACCCCGCCGGCCGTGTCGTCGACCCGGGGATAGCGAGCTGCCAGAATCTCTCGATGAATGGTACGCTTAGCGCATACTTCATGTGGCAGGTCGAGTAGAGCAGCCGGTAGAGCTGGTTCAGCGCCTTGTCCTTGACCGTGATGTACGGCGGGTTGCCGACCACGGCGTGGTAGCGCTGACTCAGGATCCGGTCGGCCTCCTCCCCGTCCTCGCTGTGGAACGCGAACCCCAGCACCTTCAGCTCGGCCGCCGTCCCGCCGAGCGCCAGCTCGTCATCGCGCAGCGTCCCGAACAGGAGCGAGTCTCCCGTCGCCACGTGGATCTTGAAGTCGGGCGCCTGCGCGAGCCGCGTCACCTGGCTGGCCCGGAGCGCGGCGATCAGCAGTCGGAAGCGCGCGATGGCGACGGCGAAGGGGTTGATGTCCACGCCGTACACCTGGTCCAGCGCACGCTGCACCAGCTCCCGCTCGAGCGTGCCCGGCTCCTTCTTCTGCCATTCACGGAGGAGTCGTTCGAATCCGCCCAGGAGGAAGTGCCCGGAGCCGCAGGTCGGGTCGATCATGCGCACTTCCGGGAGCCCGAACTCGCGCAGAGCTGGGCCGAGCGTGCGGTCGAGGATGAACTCCTCGACGAAGACCGGCGTCTGGAGCAGGGCATAGGTCTTCTTGGCCGCCTCGGAAAGATCCTGGTAGAGGTCGCCGAGGAAGCGGGTGTCCCAGGCCGGGTCCGTGAAGTTGTGGACCAAGTCGCCGGTGTCCGGGTCCTGCTCGCGCCAGAAGCGGAGCAGGTCCTTGGCGGCGTCGGCGGAGATCGGGAAGCTCCAGATCGGGTTGTGGGCCCGATCGAAGAGTCGATCGCCCGTCGGCAGCGCCGCAACCGTCGCGAAGGCGTGCTCGAGGTAGTGGCGATCGTTGTGGGTGCGGTGCTCGGGGTGCTGGAAGTAGAGGGTGTACCGGTCCGCCGCCTCGCGGGCCCGCGTGCCGGGGCCAGACAGGAGCGGGTCGATGAGTTCGTTGTCCTCCAGGAACCGGATGAAGACGCAGCCCAGCACCCAGTGCACGGCGGCCTGGGTCAGCACGCCCTCGCACCAGACCTCGAAGGCGTCGCCGATGCGTTCCGCCTCGCGCCCCTTCCGGTATTCGGCCTCCAGTTCCGCCCGGATGGTGGGGTCGCTGTCCGCTCGCTCGCGGAGATCGTCCTCGAGGATGCGCA
>Ga0207864_1002891_pt1 | contig 15296 bp, 13 predicted proteins | sample HigsolmetaAR202D_FD_184834 | JGI IMG/M metagenome (GOLD analysis project Ga0207864, IMG submission 184834) | Ionic liquid and high solid enriched microbial communities from the Joint BioEnergy Institute, USA - AR20-2-D (SPAdes) (version 2) ...
CGGAACGGCCGGCCGGGAGGGCTAAACCGACGTGACATCATGCTTTGAGTGCCCCATCGCTCTAGACGCGCCGAACAAATCTGCGCATACTAGGCGGCATCTCTGTGGGGGGATGACTTTTCCCGGGATCGCGTGGTTCCAATAACTTCGGTTGTATGCGACGCGACAGATCGTCTTTTTCGTCGCGTGGTTGATCTGAAAGCCGACCCGTTCGGGTCCGAATGAAGGGAACATCGATGTCCAGCGCCACTTCCAACGGGCGATCGCTCAACGATTCGCGAATCTTCTGGGGATCATTCATCGCCCTGGTCACCTGCGCCTTCGGCTTCGTCGTCCGAACACAGATCATCGACACCTGGGCGACCGAGTTCAGCCTCAGTGAAACGGAAAAAGGCAACATTCTGGGCGTCGGTTTCTGGCCCTTCGCGTTCAGCATCTTTCTCTTCTCGCTGGTGATCGACAAGCTGGGTTACGGCCGCGTGGCGCTGGCCAGCTTCATCCTGCACGTCGTTTCCACCACCATGCTGGTCACAGCCAAGAGTTACGAAATGCTTTTCTGGGGTACGTTCCTCTTCGCGCTGTCCAACGGCACGGTCGAGGCCTACATCAACCCGGTTGTCGCGGCCATGTATCCGCGTGAAAAGACCAAATGGCTGAACATCCTGCACGCTGGCTGGCCCGGCGGCATCGTGCTGGCAGGCATCCTCGCCATCTTCATGGGTGATATGCAATGGCAATACAAGGTCGCCCTGACCTATGTGCCCACGGCAATCTACGGCGTGCTGCTGTTCGGCACACGCTTTCCCGTCAGCGAACGCGTCGCCGCCGGTGTCACCTACCGCGAAATGCTTCAGGACTTCGGCGCTCTTGGCGCATTTGTGGCCACCTACCTCGTCGCCCTGCAGGTGTTCGGCGACATCATCCCTAATTTTGAATGGTTTGGGGAAACCGTGACTGAACGGATTCAGGAACAGCGATTCCTCTGGTCGCTGGTGCCGTCGGTCATCGTGGCGGCAGCGTTCGGCATCTTCTGCGGTTCGTTCGGCCGACCGATCTACTTCCTGCTCCTGCTGATCATGCTGCCGCTGGCCACGACGGAGCTGGGCATCGACAGCTGGATTACCTCGCTGATGGAACCGGCCATGCGTGCCGAGGATTACAACCCCGGCTGGGTGCTCGTCTACACCGCGCTCATCATGACGCTGCTGCGTTCGTTCGCCGGCCCCATCGTGCATCGCATGTCGCCGCTGGGCCTGCTGGTCATCAGCTGCATCCTCGCCATCATCGGCCTCAATGCCTTCTCCAGGGCGGAGGGTCTGGCGTTCATCTTCATCGCCGCGACCATCTACGGCTTCGGCAAGTCGTTCTTCTGGCCCACCATGCTCGGTATCGTCGCTGAACGATTCCCCAAGGGCGGCGCGCTGACGCTCAACACGGTCGGCGGCTGCGGGATGCTCGGCCTGAGCGTGGGCATGGTTTTCCTGGGCAACATCCAGGACCGCCGCGTCGACACCGAACTGCTCGCCTACGACAAGGCCAACAACACCGCGCTGCACGCCACCTACATCGAGGAAAAACCCCGCAAGAGCGTGCTGGGCGAGTACCGGGCCCTCGACCAGGAAAAGATCAAAGCCGCACCGGAGGCGGACAAGAAGCAGATCGAAGCCGTTCAGAACGATGCCAAGAAGAACGCGCTGTCGACCGCCTCGATCTTCCCGGTGATCATGCTTGTGGCCTACATCGGCCTGTGGCTCTACTTCCGCTCGCAGGGTGGCTACAAGGCTGAACAACTGGTCGCCACCGACAGCGCTGGCACATCACCGCCAGCTCCCGCCCACACGCACTGACGCGATCGACGCATCGCACAATCCACCGGAAACCCCGCCGGCGTACAGATCATCTGTACGCCGGTGTTTTTTGGTGAGTGGTGCGTGGTATGTGGTGAGTGGTGAAAGGCAACGGGACGAGACATGCCCCCCCTCTCCCTCGGGAAGAGGGGTAAGGGCCCCGAACGTCCCACAACACATCAAAGCCAACGCGTTGCCAACGTTTATTTCGTCACGGCAACAACGAGCACCGCTGAACGTTCGCCCTCACCCGGCCTCTCCCAAAGGGAGAGGGGTTAGACAAGGCTCTCCCAGGGGAGAAGAGGGGAAGACAAGCCTCTTCCAAAGGGAGAGGGCGACAAGGCTCTTCCAAAGGGAGAGCAGGTCATGCAACGCCTGGCGCCATGCCTGTCGTGCGGTGTCGCGAAGCCGCAGGCGGCTGCCTTCAAACCTTGAACCCTGAACTTTGAACCCTGAACTGCCGAACTCTCCCTCCTTGCCCCCTCCCGTGGTTTGCGACACAATAACCCGCCCGAGTTGAAAGGTGTGTGGCCCGCATGACCGTTTACGAAACGACCAATCACCAGCAAATCCGCCTCTGGTGCGAGGCAGCCGGGTACTGGCCTGCCTGCCAGCCCGGTCAGCCTGACCGCATTCGCATCGGGGGCTCGCCCTTCGCTGAACCGGAGCCGCTGGACCTGCTGGACTGGGACGACTGGTTCAAGGCGTTCGATCAGCGTCAGCTCAAGTTCGTGTATGATCCGAACAAGGGCTGGTTCGACCTGCAGAGCCGCAACGTGCGTCCGGACTGAACCTGCTGCCCGCCATCGGCGTGGTCGCCTGGGCGATTCACGCCTGAGGCCCCCAACGACCGGTACCGTGTCTTGACAAGCCCTGTTGCATCCGATAGATATTGCCTCTTGGATTGCCCGGCTTCCGCCGTTCGGGCGGGCCAGCCGTCAGCCCCAATTTGTGACCTGCCTTCGATTCGTTCACCCTACCAGTTCTGAGAGGATCTCGCTGTGAACGTACTGACCAAAGCATTCGTGGTGCTGGTGACCGTTACGGCGGTCATGGTGATGGCCCTGGTGGTGTCGTTCGCGGCGAACGTAGAGAACTACCGGGCGAGCAACGAGGATCTCAAGACGAAGCTCGCCGCCGCGGAAACCAAGGCCCGCAGCGCTCAGATCGAGATCACGGCTGCGACCGAACGGCTCAGCGCGACCATCAACCAGCAGGTTGCCCAGATCAACCAGCTCGTGGCCGACAAGGCCGAGGCGCTGGCGCAGGTCGCCGAACTCAAATCGCAGCTCGTCGACGCTCAGCGTGAGATCGCCCGCGTCACCGCCGACTTTGCCAACCTGACCACCACCGCCAACCAGAACGCCAAGCTTCTGGAAGTGACCCTCGAGGAAGTGAAGCAGCTTCGTGCTGACAAGCTGGCGGTGGAGACGCAGAACATCCAGTTCCAGAACCGCAACAACGAGCTGCAGAGCCGGCATGACGCGCTGGAGCGTGCCCTGCGTCGTTCCAATGAGCAGGTGGCGGCGCTGCAGGATCAGATTCGTCAGCTCGAGGAGCGGGTGGCAACCCTTCCTGCGAAGGAAGAAAGCATCCAACGGGCGCCTCAGACACCCGCGACGCCGATCACCGGCCGGATCGTCCGCCTGAAGAAGGATGGCCAGATGACGTTCGCTGAACTGAACGTCGGCAGCCGGGATGGCGTGAAGGAAAACATGGAGTTCCTGGTGCACCGCGGCGAGAAGTTCCTGGGCAAGCTCGTGGTGGAAGCGGTGGATGTGAATGCGGCGGCAGGCTCGATTGTCATGGTCGTGCCGGGTGCCGACATCACCGGTGGCGAAGCGGTCTACGCCGGGCCGTGATCGTCTGACCGCCCCACCGTCAACCTTCCGCAGGCGTTACCTTCCACCGATTGCACCCTCGCGTTTCGGAGCACCGTCATGGCAGATCGCGGCTCAGCACGTAGCAATGTGTACACGGTCCTGGCGCTGATCGCGCTGCTGGCGCTGGCCACCGCTGCGGGTTTCCTCTGGGTCAAGAGCGGGGAACTGTTCGGCAATGATGCCAGCCCGCTGGAGATTCGCACCAACGTGTCGATGCTGGTCGAGCCGGTATCGGTCGCCTGATGCGGGCCGGCTATTTTCGCCCGGGGGCGGGGGACGGCCTGATCGTTGTTCGCGCGGCGGGACATGCCGAATGCGAAACGCAGCCGTCGAACCACTCGGCCCAGTTCACTCCACCCGTGTTCACGGGAATGGGAGCCTGAAAGACAAGCTTGTGCGCATTGCTGACCGGGGGGCATGTCAGCCTGCCCCAGGCCATTGTTGTATGAAAGGCCCATGACCCCACCGGGTGAGCGTACAGACTATCGGTCTGTGAAGCTGGGGCTTTTCCAAAACTTGGATAAATCGGGTACGATCTTCCCGATTGGATAACAGGCACGTCATGCCGCGATCGATCGGTGGACGGCCTGGCCGTGGACGCGAAGGATCGCGCCCGCCGCTTATGCGGTGATACGGCGAACCAGCAGCCAACGGAAGCGCCAAGTTGAACCTCGACGACATCTTAAGCTGGTTCAGCGTGGATATGGGCATCGACCTGGGCACGTGCAACACGCTGGTGTGCGTGCGTGGTGAGGGTATCGTGCTGAACGAGCCCTCCGTGGTCGCGGTGCGCAAGGGCACGAACCAGGTGCTGCAGAACGGCAACGCGGTCGGTTGGGTCGCCAAGGAAATGCTGGGCAAGACGCCCGGTTCGATCACGGCAATTCGTCCGCTGAAGGATGGCGTGATCAGCGACTTTGAGATCACCGAGGCGATGCTGAGCTACTTCATCCGCAAGGTGAACGGCCGGCGTCCGTTCCTCAAGCCGCGCGTCGTCATTGCGGTGCCGTCGGGGATCACGGCGGTGGAAAAGCGTGCGGTGATCGAATCCGCCGAGCGCGCCGGTGCGCGACGGGTGTATCTCGTGGAAGAGCCGATGGCCGCAGGCATCGGCGCGAACCTGCCCATCGTCGAGGCCACCGCGAGTATGATCGTGGACATCGGCGGCGGCACGACCGAAGTTGCCATCATGTCGCTGGCGGACATCGCCCAGTGCGAATCGGTCCGCGTTGCCGGCGACGACATGGATGAGGCCATCATCAACCACATGAAGAAGGCCTACAACCTGATGATCGGCGAGCAGACCGCCGAACGCATCAAGATTGACATCGGCTCGGCGGTGCACGACGGGGAGACGCGGACGATGGAAGTTCGCGGCCGAGACATGATCTCCGGCCTGCCGCGCAAGACGGTCATCACCTCGGACGAGATCACCGAATGCCTGCAGGAGCCGTTGCAGGCGATCGTCGAGACGGTGATGCGCACGCTGGAACGGACCGAGCCGGAACTGGCAGCAGACCTGGTGGACAACGGCATCGTGCTGGCCGGGGGCGGGGCCCTGCTGCGCAATCTGGATGTGATGATTTCCAACGCGACGGGGCTGGATGTCCGCGTTGCCGATGACCCGCTCACCTGTGTCGCGCGTGGGACTGCGATCTACCTCGAACACATCGAGGAGTGGAAGCAGACCATGGAAAGCGACATGGATGAACCGTGACACAACAGCGCCCAAGCCACTGGCGTGGTGCGCGACCAACGGGACGAACACTGTCCCCTGCGGGTTGATGAACGGCCAGGCATCTGTCCCATCAGAAGGAGTGCGTCACGCGTTCACCACGCGCGCGTTAAGATCGGCTCAGGGGGCGGATTCGTGAATCGACCATCGACATGATTCGCCAATCACGCATCAACCCGCGAAGTGTTCTGGCTGCGGTGACATTGGGGCTGCTGGTCAGCACGATGCTGCCGTCGCGGTTCGCGGCGATGATTGCTCGGCCGGCCGCATCGGCGATGAACTTCGTGCTCAACCCACTGACCGCGCCGATGACCCGTATGGGCGCCCGCGTACGCTCGCCCGGCCCCCTGCCGCGCGAACAGCTGCCCATCGAAATGCTGCGTCAGCGCCACGATGAACTCGTGCAGGAAAACGAAATGCTCCGCCTCATGCTCATCGAGGCGGCGCGACAGCTCAGGGAATACGAGCAGATCGACAAATACGGCGTGCGCTATCGCTTCAACCTCGAAGGGCTTCGCCGTATCTACGCACCTGTCACACAGTCATACAACCATCGGCTGGAGGTGAGCCAGGGCTCGTCGCGCGGGATGCGCGAAGGCCTTTACGTCGTACACGGCCCCAACCTCGTGGGTGTTGTCAGTAACACGACCCCCATGTCCGCGACCATCCAGTTGATCACCGCACCGGACGGCCCGGGTCGACATGAACTGCAGGTACGCATCATCGGCTCGCCCACCAATCCCGAACGGACGGGTGTGGAGATGCCTTTGCAGCTTGTGCTGAAGGAGGATGGCAGCGGGTTCTGGGGGCAGTGCCGCGTCACGGATCCAATCGCTGAAGGCGATCTGGCGATCATGGCGGACCGGCGCTGGCGCAACGAATCGCATGGCTTCTTCGTCGGACAGGTCACGAAGGTTGAACCCGACCCGCGCGACCGCCTCAGCTTTCGCCGCGTGACGGTCACCCCGTTGGTCCCGCTGCAATATCTCGACCACGTGGTCGCCCTCATCCCCGCGCAGGAATAACCGGAGCAGAACGCCCCACCACAAACACACACCCTCCCCATGAACTGGCCCATCTTCGGCATCCTGGCGTTTGTCATGCTCGCGTTGGAGCGCGGGCTGCATCCGCTGTTGTCGGTGGGCGACTCGGTCAGCCCGAGCTTTCTGCTGATTCTGCTGGTGTATGTGGGGATGTTCGCCCCGCCGATCACCGCCGCGTGGGCAGCGGTGACACTGGGGCTGCTGGTGGATGTGACGCACGCGTTGCCGCTGATGCCGCCGGTCGGGCTCAAGCCCATCCTCGGGCCGCACGCCCTGGGCTACCTCGTGGGGGCGTACGTGCTGATTCAGCTTCGCGGGATGATCTTCCGCGGCTCGCCGATCACGATGGCGATCGTCGTCTTTCTCGTGGGCCTTTTCGTGAGCCTGACAGCCGTGGTCCTGCTGACGCTGCGTGGCTTGATTGTCGAGCCGATCATCGCCTTTTCCCCCGGTGAGGATCTGGTCCACCGCTTTCTGCAACTGCTTTACACATCGGTGATGGCGCTGCCTGTGGGCTACCTGCTGAGCAAGGCGACGCCGCTGTTCGCCTTCGTCCACGCCAAATCGCGGTGACGGCCGGGCGGGCGGGATGTGGCCGGTTCCGGCTGGCGGCATGCAATGACAGCCGCGGCTACGACGTTATGCCTGCGTGGTATGGCGCGCCGGCTGGGGGTGCCCTCACCCCAACCCTCTCCCTGAGGGAGAGGGAGTAACAGATTCTCTCCCTGAGGGAGACGGAGTAGCAGGCTCCCTCCCTGAGGGGGACGGAGTAGCAGGCTCCCTCCTTGAGAGGATTATCAGGCCCCCTCTCCCTTTGGGAGAGGGCTGGGGTGAGGGCAACACTGCGTGCCTCGACATGAGGGCAGGCTGAGTGAGGGGTGGGCGAACGCACGAAGCCGCACGCAGCAGCCCACGGCGTCCGGTCATGCCATCAGCGCAGCCCGTTCACGCGGATGAATCCGGCGGCGGGGGCGGGTAGGATGTGGGGCCGGTCGCCGTGCTCGCGGCGATATTCCGACTCCCCCGCGTTTAACTGAGGAGGCGCCACATGAAATGGTTCGCCGCGCTGCTGTTGCTGGTCGTTGTTTTTCTGGGGCTGATTTTTTCCGTCGGCCGGTCCAGCACCCGTGAAGCCGATCTGATCTTCATCTCTGGCGACGACCTGCACTTTCTGGATCCGCAGCGCAGCAGCTGGATGGTCGATTTCCGCATCCTCACCTGCCTTTACGACACGCTCATCCTGCAGAACATCGCTGATGACACTTTGGAGCCGGGCATCGCGGAACGCTGGGAAATCAGTGAGGATGGCCTGACCTACACCTTCCACCTGCGCGAGGCGAAATGGTCCAACGGCGATCCGGTGCGTTCGCGCGACTTTGTCTACGGCTGGCGTCGCGCCCTGCTGCCCGACTTCGCCGCCGACTACACCACCATGCTCTACCACATACGCGGTGGGGAGGACTTCTTCAACTTCCGTCAGCAGCAGCTGGCCGAGTATGCCAAACTGCCCGAATCGGAAAAGTCGGTGGAGAAGGCCAGCGCGCTTTATGAAGAAGCGCTGCGCAAGTTCGACGAGATCGTCGGCATCGAGACACCGGACGATCGCACGCTCATTGTCCATCTTGCCCATCCCACCGCGTACTTCCTTGAACTGGTCTCGTTCATGACCTTCTCGCCCGTGCATGAGGCGAGCATTGAGAAGTTCGTCAGCCTGTCAGCCGCGACGGGCATGCTGCAGCAGAACGCCGACTACTTCCAGCCGGGCAACATCGTTTCCAACGGCCCATACGTTCTCAAGCGTCGCCGGCCCAAGCGTGACCTGCTGCTGGTTGCCAACGAGCACTACTGGAACCGCCAGGCGATGCAGAACAACAGCGTGCTGATGAAGGTCATCACCGACACGCTCAACGCGATGACGACGTATGAAACGGGCGAGGCGGACTGGTATCCGGATGTGAAGTCGGTCGAGCGCATGGCGGCGGAACTGAAGGCCTCCGGCCGCAGGGACCTGCACGTTTATCCCTCGTGCGGCACCTACTTCTTCATCTTCAACTGCAGCCCGACGCTGCCGGAAAGCGGTGAAAAGAACCCCTTTGCCGATGCGCGCGTTCGCCGGGCGTTTTCGATGGCGATCGATCGTGAACAGATCGTGAAGCAGGTGACGATGCTGGATCAGCCGATCGCCTACACGCTCACGCCGCCGAATGTATTCCCGGGTTATGAGCCGCCGGTGGATGCGGGTGTGCGATTCGATCCGGAGGAAGCGCGTCGGCTGCTGGCGGAGGCGGGTTACCCCAACGGTCAGGGCATGCCGCGTCTGAAGCTGCTGTACAACTCCGATGGCGGGCACAACGCGATCAGTCAGCAGTTGCAGCGCACCTGGCTGGAGGTGCTGAACGTTCACGTCGAGCTGGACAGCCGCGACGCCAAGATTTTCGGGCAGGAGCGGCGTGCGCATAAGTTCGCCATCGCACGCGGCAACTGGTTCGGCGACTATCGCGACCCGACAACCTTCCTCCAGCTCCTGCATTCCAGGGATGGCAACAACAACGGTCTGTACGCCAACCCCGAATACGATGCGCTGCTTGAGAAAGCCGCCCGCGAGAACGATCCGCAGAAGCGATTTGCCATCCTGCGGGATGCGGAGCGTCTGCTGATGCAGGAACAGGCGGTGGCGCCGGTGTTCCACTACATTGACCTGGAGCTGTTTGACCCGCAGCGTGTGTTGAACGTGAACCCGAACGCGATGAAGAACCGCCGCATCGACCAGATCAGGGTGGTGCGGTCGGAAGTGGAAGTCGCCGCCCGTTGATTCCGTGTGAATGAACCTTACCAGTGAAATGGATACAACATGGCCGCCCGCTATGGACTGCTGAATACCTCGTTGCGTCGCGTCACCGGATGGTGTGCGCTATGGCTGGCCCTGCTGCTGCCGTTCGCCACACTCGCTGCGGCACAGGATGACCCGCGTGCAGTCTTTGACAGTCTGTACGGCTCGCGCCTTCAGCAGGTGCAGCGCACCGGCACGACCGATGACGATTTCGCGCTGGCGAAGGAACTGCTCGAAGCGGCTCATCGCTCGACGCAGACACCGGGGCTGCTGCAGATTCTGTGCGAGGAGGCCTACAACCTGGCGGCGCGCGATCGCGACAGCGATGTGGCGGATCAGGCCATGCAGCTTCTGGCACAGCATCTGCCTGAAAAGCGGGCGTACGCACTGCTGCAAAGGGCCAACTTCTATCACAGCCGCTTCACCAGCGCACGCGGCGCGGATCGCACCAACATGGGACAGCGCACCGTCGAACTGCTGCTGGAACTGGCGGACATCACCGCCAGCGAAACGTTCAGTCTGGAACAGTCGCTGGATGCCGCCTCCACTGAAGATGCGGGCAGCGAGACCGCGCATCTGCGACGCGCGATGAGTGTGGCAGCGGCGATCCGGTCGCCTTACACGGATCAGATCAAGGCCCGGCTGGATCAGGCGGGCCAGCGCGAACGGGCCGCCCGACAGGCCCAGTCGCTCATGCGGCGACTCGAAAGCGACAGCTCCAACCGCGCGCTGCAGGCGGAGCTGTTGCGCACGCTCATCGTCGACCTGGACAACCCCGCGCACGCCGCCCGTTACGCCAGCACCGCGGATGAACCGTGGCGCACCAATGTGCAGCTTGCCGCCGCATCGCCGGAGACGCTCAGTGCAGCGCAGTGCGAACGGCTGGCGGACTGGTACGTCTCGCTGGCGGATCAGGCGGCTGCGACAGTGCGAGCGCCGCTGCTGCATCGGGCGCGGACGTATTACGAGCAGCTCCTGGCTGATCCCGCCGCGTCGGATCTGGTGCGGCAGAAGGCGCGGCTGGCGCTGACCACCCTCGACACCCGCATCCGTGAGCTGGCGGGCGGAGCCGCGTGGTTCGACCTGCTGCGACTGATCAAGGTGGACAAGCACGTGGTGCGCGGCGAATGGGCCATGCAGCGCAACGTGCTGCGCGCATCGCAACGGCGTGGACAGGCGGGTTTGATTGCTGTCCCTGCCACCACTCAGGGCAGCTATCTGGCGGAGGTGCGGTTCACCCGACGAGGCGGCGAGGAACGATTTCTGATCGTCCTGCCGGTCGGCGAATCCCAGGTCGCGGCGTACGTCAATCTTCACGGCTATTCCGGTCTGGGGTGGATCGGCGGCAAGTCGTTGCAGGATGGTCCCGCCAAGATCTCGGAATCGCTGATCACGACCGGCCGCGAACACACGCTCCAGGCCGATGTCACCGTGGACAACGGTAACGCTCAGATCGAGCTGACTTTCGACGGCCGACGCATCGTGAGCTGGCGTGGTCGCGTCAGCGCGCTTTCGATCCACGATGACTACCGCACACCAAACGCACCCGCATTCGCTTTGGCCCTGCGTGGCGAATACGACATCACCAGCCTGCGCGTGCGGATGAAGGATGGCCAGTTGAAGCTGCTCGATTAACCCGCGTTTGTGGTGAGTGGTGTAATACACTGCGGGCAAAAATGTCGATGGCTTGCCCCCTCTCCCTCCGGGAGGAGGAAGTCAGGCCACGCCGCCCCACCGCATACCATCATCAATAACCACACACCATACACCGCACGCTACCAACCACCTCCGCCGTCACCCCATGGTCGCCCGCATGGCCACCACGCTCAACAAGCCGTCGGATCTGCCCGTTTTTCCGCCACATGCCGACCCGACAGGCGACTGCCTGCTGCACCGGCTGCTAGCGGAGCAACCCTGGCGTGCGGAAATCGACTGGCCCGCCGGTTTTGAAGGCGGCATCGCGCATCGGCTCGATAACGCCACCAGCGGTGCGATCGTCGTGGCGGACTGTCTCGAGGAACTGGCGCAACTGCGGCAGTGGTTCAGCGAGCATCGCCTGCTCAAGACCTATCGCCTGCTCGCGGCGCGCGAGGTGTCGTGGGACCGCAACGTCTGCGACAAGCCACTGGCGCACCATCCCACGAAGAAGGCGATTATGGTCGTGCAGCGTGGCCGGCACACTGCTCATCGCGGCAAGTGGTACCCCGCCACGACCCATTTCCGCCGAATCGCCGGCCGACTCTTTGAAGTGACGATGCGCGGCGGCGTCATGCACCAGATTCGCGCCCACGCGGCTTTCCTGGGCATTCCCATCCTCGGCGACCACCGCTACGGCGGCGGTCGAATGCCCGAAGGCCACTCCCCCTCCTTCCACCTCCACCACGTGGGCATCGAAGGCCCACAAGGCTTCCGCACCGACCCCATCCCCCTGCCCGACTGGGCACAACCCTAGGCAATGCCCCCCGCGCAAAAAGAAGCCCGGGAACAAAAAGTTCCCGGGTCTCCTTCTCACGGCGTGGTCACTTGCGCGAACCACGGCTCCATACCTGTGCGCCACAGCGTTATCGCAGGTAATCGCCTTCCAGCGACTGGCGAATCTTCTGCAGCGCCTTGTTCTGAATCTGGCGCACACGCTCCTTCGTCACGCCGATGATCTTGCCCACCTGCTCCAGCGTCATGGGCGTCGCATCCGGCTGCTCCTTCTGCCCCAGCGCGAAGCGGTGCTCAATCACTTCCTGCTCGATGTCCGTCAGCTCCGCGCGATTCTCGCGAATGATCTTGCGGATCTCATCCACGCAATCATCCTCGTGCTCCTCGCGCTTGCGTTCCATGTAGTCCGACTTCTCCAGCTTCGGGTCGAAGTCGGTCGGGAACAACTGACGGTACTTGCTGTGCTTCACGCCCAGGCGGCTGAACGCCTTGAGGATGGCACGGCAGGCGTAGGTCGAGAACTTGAACCCGCGCGAGGCGTCGAACTTGTCGACCGCACGCAACAGGGCCATGTTCCCCTCCGACACCAGGTCGGCGAAGTCCAGGTCACCCATCCGCGTGCGCTTGGCCATCGCCAGCACCAGCGCCAGGTTCGTCTGCGCGATCTGGTCACGGTACGCCTCGGCCTTGCGGTGCCAGTGCAGCAGGTCGCGCGCCAGCTCGGGTTTGATCGGCCCATCGCCACGCTTGCGAATCTGCTCGGCCAGCTCCGCAACCCTGAACCGGCAGTAGTTGAACTGCAGGAACAGGGCCCGCTCTTCCGCGGCCGTCAGAAGCACCGCCCCCACGCTCTGGCCCAGCGAGCGGCTGTCGCCGACGTTCTCCATCAGCGGGTGATACCAGCTCGTATCGGGCTTGGCGATGGGCGGCGCCTCATCGAAAATCTTCCGTTCCGCGTCAGGCTCACGGAACAGCTTGTTGTCCACGTAGTCGCACTTATCCTCGAGGATCTGGCGAATCGTGGCCTGATCCTGCGGCGACAGCTGACGCACCGAATCCTCAAGCCTGACTCGCTTGCGCCGTTGCGCCTGCTCCATTGGCGATTCCATTTGATGCAGCATTGGCTTCATGGCCGTTTCCTTTCCGGAGGTCAAGCCAGGGCGTCACGGCCCGACTCGTTTTGCCCATCGTGGGGCGGCCTCCTGTTCGTTCTCTCTTCTCCGGTGGGACTTCCACCCGCGAAATCCGGTCCGCCGGACCCGCGTCCACAAATCAATTCAGTTGCCCAGTGGGAAACCCCCGCCTCACGCAGCAAGCTCGGTCCGCTGAATTTCGAGCAATCCGCGTGCCTGAGACGGCAAATCGTCCAAAATGACCGATTAACCCGCCCCACTATCCCCCAAAACGTCAACCCCAATGTTTCTGAGCAACTGAAAACCAAAAACCCGCAACTTCTTGACCCCTGCGGGCGGCTCGTCTACCATCCGCAATCAAATAAACCACTCACACAACGTTTTTGTTCCACGCTTTTGCCCGGGCGCCGAATTTTTCCCCCAGACGCCCGGTATAAGCGCCAAATCAGGAAGGAGTCTGCCCTTATGGCCTTTACCCTGCCCGATCTGCCCTACGCCTACAACGCGCTGGAGCCGGTGATCGACGCTCAGACGATGGAAATCCACCACTCCAAACACCACAACGCCTACGTCACCAACCTGAACAAGGCCCTGGAGGCCCATCCCAACCTCCAGAGCAAGTCGCTGGAAGAGCTGCTGAGCAACCTGACCGCCATTCCGGAGGAGATCCGCACCGCGGTGCGCAATAATGGCGGCGGACACTTCAACCACAGCCTCTTCTGGCCGACGCTGGCCACCCCGGGCAAGGGCGGCGGCGGCGAGCCGACCGGCGACCTGGCCAAGGCCATCAATGCCGCCTTCGGCTCCTTCGACGCCTTCAAGGAACGCTTCGCCAACGCCGCCGCGACCCGCTTCGGCTCCGGCTGGGCCTGGCTGTGCGTCAAGAGCGACAACACCCTGGCCGTCTGCTCCACCCCCAACCAGGACGCCCCGATCATGCGTGGCTTCGTCGAATGCGAAGGCACGCCGATCCTCGGCCTGGACGTCTGGGAGCACGCCTACTACCTGAAGTACCAGAACCGCCGGCCGGACTACATCAAGGCCTTCTGGGACGTGGTCAACTGGAATCAGGTCGCCCAGAACTACGCCGCCGCACGGAAGTAAGCCGAGCGACCGGCCCCTCTCCCGCCTGGGAAATAGCCCCCTTTCCTCTGGGAGAGAGATAGAGGCAAAAAAAATTCCCCTCTTCCTGAGGGAGAGGGCGGGGGTGAGGGCGAACGTCCCGAAACGTCCACACCCACCACAACGCAACACCCCACGCCCGCGATCTACATCGCGGGCGTTTTTTCTACCCGCCGCCCCTGCGCCAGGCCACAGACAGCGTCGCGGGTAGAATGGCTGCATGGACGTCTGGTCAGCGGCGACAATGGCGCGGCAGCTCATGGATGAGCACGGGTTGCGGCGCTGGTCGTTCCGCTTCAATCGCAGACGACAGGCGCTGGGGCTGTGCATCCATCATCAGCGGCGGATCGAGCTGTCGCTGCCCTTCGTGGCGGCCAACAGCCAAGAGCTGGTCCGCGACACGATCCTGCACGAAATCGCCCACGCCCTGGCGGGCCATCACGCGGGGCACGGCCCGATCTGGAAAGCCATCTGTCTGAAGATCGGCGCCAAACCCGAACGCTGCTGCTCCGAGGCGACGATGCCCGCCGGTGCGTGGCAGGCTGACTGCCCCTCGTGCGGCCGGACGTACCACCGCCACCGCCGTCCCTCTCGACACTACACCTACGCCTGTCGGGCATGCGGCCACGACAAGGGGCAACTCACCTTCCAGCCCGCCGCGGCTGTCAGGCGTTCCGCCACTTCGTAAACAGGAACAACAGAAAAAGGGACGATCAGCCCGGCGATCAGCGTGCGACCTTCTCGCTGCGACGCACCGTCACCTCGCACAGCGGCGCGCTCTGGTTCGGCTCTTCGAGCAGTTCCGCGATGGTCGTGCGGGCGAAGGCTTCCTGGAGCATGGCGGTCGCCTCATCGATGCGGCGATGCAGGGCGCACAGCTTCGTCCCGTGCGATTTCAGCCCCAGCGGGCAGGTTTTGATCCGCACCAGCGGGTCGACGATGTTCAGCACATCGAGGATGGTGATTTTGTCGGGCGGTCGCAGCAGGGTGAACCCCCCGCCGATGCCGCGCTGCGATGCCACCAGCTTCGCCCGCGCCAGCGACTGGAGCACCTTCGACAGATAGCCCGGCGGTACACGGGTCATCTCGGCGATCTGCTGCGTCGTCAGCGATGTATCGGCATGCTGGGCCAGACACACCACCGCACGCAGGGCATATTCAGCAGTCTGGGAGAACAAGGAAGTCCGCTCCGGGCAGGGTTGATAGCCACTTAAGTGTACATATCCGGAGGTACAAGTCCAGAAAAACTTTCGGTGACCGTTCGGCTGGAGCC
>Ga0207864_1002893_pt1 | contig 15294 bp, 9 predicted proteins | sample HigsolmetaAR202D_FD_184834 | JGI IMG/M metagenome (GOLD analysis project Ga0207864, IMG submission 184834) | Ionic liquid and high solid enriched microbial communities from the Joint BioEnergy Institute, USA - AR20-2-D (SPAdes) (version 2) ...
CCACCTCCGCCTTGTACTCGGGCGTGAAGTACCTGCGCTTTCGCTTCCCCATGGATCACCTCTCTTCGTAGCCCATCGCGGGTTACGCGTGGTGTCCACAAGACCGGGGCAATCCCATATCATCGCCAACCATGTCGGTGACGACAAAGGCGAGAAGCCTCGGGTCGTGACCGCAAAGCTCGCTCTGACGGCAGCGGAGTACGCCGCCGAGACGGGCATCAACGCGCAGTCGCTCGCGTGGTGGAAGTGGAGGCTCGGGGCCTCGCCGCACAAGGCGCCGCCCCGGATCGCATCGAAGAGTGCGACCCGCGCGAAGCAGACACCTTCGACGACGCAACTGACCTTCTCCGGTCGCCGTAGAAGACCTCGATCACGTCTGCATGCTGCCGAATCTCCACCTCGCAACCGATGAGGCGTGACGGCACCGAGTACACTCGGTGCCTGCTTCAGCGCCGACTGAGGGTGTCGTGAGCCGTCTCGACGACGCCGTTCTGGTGTGACTGCAGCGTTCCTTCCACTGTGCTGACGCCACCTTCGTGCGGAGGTCGCATCAAAAAGCGACGAGGACGTCTCAGTCGGTCGGCGCCGTCGTCGTCACGCCTGCTCCGAACCACGGCAAGACGCTGGCGTCCGGCTTCGTGGCCGTCGGCAGCGCGGTGGTCGAGCCGGTCGCGAGGTCGACCTCGACGACGTGCCCCTTGAGGCTGAAGCCGTAGACGACGCCGGCCCACTGGGCGAGACCCCAGAGGTCCGGATGCCCGGTCGGGCCGATGACGGTTACCATCCTGCCCGTGACCGGGTCGATCTCGGCGAACTCGTTGAGGACGGCGGTGACGCCGGAGTTGTAGCGCTGCACCGTGAGGTAGGTCTTGGACGAGCCGTTGCGGACGAGCGCCACCAGGTCGCCGGCGGGCCAGTACCTCACCGAGGCGTCCGGCTCCTGTAGCGGTCCTAGCGAGGTCACCTCCCCCGTGGCGACGTCGATACGGACGTACTGCGGAGAAGAGGTGCTGCCCGTGTAGCCCACGAGCACCTCCTCGTCCGGATCGAGCATCCCAGCGGGGAGGAAGGTGAGCGCGATCACGTATGCGCCGATCGACTCGTTCACGTACGTGCACGTCCCGTCCTTCGGATCGATCGCGACGAGCCCATTGGCGGTGGTCCCGTAGACCGCCCCCTTCGCGTCGACCGCGATGTCGACGAGCACGTCGTCCCCGAGGCACCCGAGCGTCCCGATCTCCGTGAGGGTCTTCGTGACGGGGTCGAACACGTAGAGCTCACGCGGCGTGTGCGCGTAGATCCGCGCCGACGGAGGCCCTGCGTCCTCCGGTCCCGTCGGAGAGGCGTCGGGATCCTGCCCCGGCTTCGGGTCGGGATCGGGGTCGGGGTCGGGCCGGGTCGGGTCGGGCCGGGTCGGGTCGGGGTCGGGCCGGGTCGGGTCGGGGTCGGGCCGTCCCCCGCCTTCCGCCCCAGCGGCGTCTGCGTCGTCCCCCTGCGCGCTCGTCTCCTCCGAGCCGCACGCGCCGAGGGCGACGATTCCGAGGGAGAGGGAGCAGGCAGCAAGGAGGCCGAACGCCGAGCGCATCGCCGGAAGGTTACACATTCCTCGCCTCGTCGAGCCACTGGAATCCGGAGAGGCGTCGGGGGGTTGTTCAGCCAACGTCGGCGGCGGCTTCTGCGACGCCGAGCACCGCGCTGAGGTCGAGGCCTTCTTCAAGGACAAGGCCGCGCGCTCGACGGGCGGCCCGCGCCAGGTGGCGCAGGTGCTCGAGCGCATGGCGCTCTGCGAGGCGCAGCGCGAGACCCGCCGCGCGAGCGTGGCGGCGTTCCTGAAGAAGTACTGAGGGGAGGCTCCAGGCTCCGGGCTCCAGGCGAGGCTCGGAGCCTCGCCGCGTGCGGTGTGCCGGTTCGTGATCCGGGCGCGCCTGGACGAAGGCTCTTCGACATGGTCGCGATGCGTGGTGTCATGAGAGCCTCACGAGAGGTCTCATGCGCGCACGTTCTCGATTGGCCTCGATCGGGTTCTCGATCTTCGTCGTCACGAGCTGCGGAGGCGGCTCCGATGGTGGGCTGGGGAGCGGCGGCGGCGTCGTCGTCGTCCGCGGGATCGTCACCGACTACGGCGGCGCGCCCGTCGCCGGGATGTACGTCACGGCCGATCCCGTCCCCGATCCCGTCCACGTCGATCCCGCGACGCTCACGGCGGTGCGGACGGCGGCCGACGGCAGCTTCGAGCTCGCCGTCCCGCCGGCAGAGAGCCGATGGGTGATCGTCGTCTTGCCCGAGCGGGCGGCCAGCGGCGCGATCGCGCATGCTCCGACGATGGGCGTGGTCAAGTCGAAGCCGGGCGTCGCCGTGTACGACCTCCCGCTCCGTGTCCCCACGGCGGTGCGCTTCGACGCCAGCGCCGGCAGCATCACCGTGCCGAGCGGCGCGCGGCAGGTCACGCTTCGCGTGCCGCAGGGCGCGGCGGGCACCTTCTACGTCGGAGGCATCGACGTCGCGTTCGGGATCCCGCTCGACCCCGAGGGTGGCGACTCGGGCACGCAGCTCCAGTCGGCCGGCATGATCTACGTCGCCCCCGCGCCGGGGAGCCAGATGCCCGCCGGGGGCTTCGGCGTCGACGTCGGGTCCGATCCCGTGCCGGCGGTCCCCGGCGCCGATCCCTTCGCGACGTGGACGCTCGGTCCTTCGGGGCGCTGGTCGCAGTCCGCGCCGTCGCCGGATCTCGCGGCCGTGCCCAACATCGAGCAGTTCGGCTTCTGGAACTGCGACCGCAACTATCGGACGGCCTGCATCAAGGGGAAGCTGAAGTCACGCTCGGGCAAGACCTGCGCTGGAGGTCGGGTGACGCAGTCGGGCCCGGCGGGCGTCTCCTCGAACGACAACGCCGGTGCGGACGGGAGCTTCTGCGTCATGGGCGCTCAGACGCTCGCGGCGAACGTCACGATCGGAGGCACGCGCTTCCAGGGGACCATGCCGGCGAACCCCGGCGACTGCTCGGTGCCGGACACGTGCGCGGAGGTCGGCGAGATCGTGGTCGACGACGCGGACTGCCCCGACGACGCGCCTCCGACGGGCGGCGCGCCGGACGCCGGCTCGGGCGGCGGTCCGTTCTCGTGCGACCCGTACCTCTCCGGCGATCCCGCCGCGCCGAAGGTCGGTGCATGCACGGTGGAGTTCCTCCGTGAGCTCTGCAACCGCTACGGGCCGACCTCGTGTCCGAGCACGTACGGCGCATCGCGCACGAACCTCGAGACGGCGATGACGACGTTCTGTTCGAGCAACCTGCTCGGCTGCTGCACCGCGGCCGAGACCGCCGCCGCGAGCCGGGAATGGAAGCAGGCGTCCTTCAGCATCCTGGACTTCGGTGGGAAGGCGCCCGGCGAGCCGAAGTACTGCACGTTCTTCGGCTACTGCCAGCCCGTCGTCGGGGAGCCGACCGATCCGCAAGAGGTGGCGGCGTGCAAGAAGATCGTCGAGGACCTGAAGGCCTGCAACGCGAAGGAGTGGCCGCAGTACAAGACGTGGGACGGCTACGCCGAGGCGTGCGAGACCGAGGCCGGGGAGTGACGATCGTCGCGCCAGCAGCGCGTCACCGCCGGACGAGGACCGCGCGCAAACGATCGAATCATCGACGAACCACCGCGAACACCGCGGCGAAGTCGTCACGGTACACGGGACGAAACCGCTCCGGGCGAGCGAGGAGGTGCTCGTAGAACGGGCGGCTCTGGCGAGTGTTCTCGACGTAGACGTACCGGGCTCCGAGCGTCTCCGCGATCAGCGGATAGGGGTCCTCCTCGAGCGTCACCGCGCGGCGGTACTTCTCCCAGAGCACCGGATCGTGGGCGCGCATGAAGTTGGGATCGAGGCCGAGCGTGTAGACGTTGCGGCGGTTGGCGTGGAACAGCCGCGGGAACGCCCCGTAGTCGTGGAGGAACACCTCGTCGCCCGGCTTGCTGTTCCGCTCGAGCCACACCGCGCATGCGCTTGCGTCGATCGCCTCGAAGCTCCGGCTCACGGCCCACGCGCGCGAGACGTGGAGGATCCCGCCCACGAGCACCACGAGCAGTCCCAGCGCGAGCACGGCCTTCTTCGGCGCGGCCTCGGTCGTGTCACGGCCGACGGCGATGGCCGCGAACGTCACGGCGACGGGCACGAAGTGATCGACGCCGCGCATGTAGCGAATCTGGAGCAGCAGCGTGAGCCCAGCGAGGATCGACCAGGCGAGGATCTCCTCTCGATGCTCCGGCGCACTCCGCCACACGCGCCATGCGCTCCGGGCGCCGACGGCGAGGATCGCGAGCACGAGCCACCCTTGCTCGAGGAGCTTTCCGAAACCGGGCCGGACGAACTCGAGGTTGTAGCCGCTCGCGTCCGTGCTCACGTCGAAGAGCTGCACCGCGAGGACGGCGAGGTGGTTCCGGGCGTGCGGGTGGACCACGAGCCCGACCAGGACCCCGGCGAGGACGGCCGCCCAGGGTCGCCAGGCGATCTCGCGTGCGGTGATCGCGCGCGCGACGGCGTGGGCGACGAGCGGCAAGAGGAGGAGCGGGAACGCGGAGTACGACAGCGCGAAGACCGCCCCCACGAGCGCGAGGAGCGCGTGGCGCCGCTTCGACGCGAGGGGGATGACGGCGAGGATCGCCGCGGCGCCGAAGGCGATGGGCCGCATCCCCATCACCCGGACGAGGAACGCACCGCTCGAGACCAAGGCGACCGTCGGGAGGACGGCACGCCAACGGTTCTCTCGCCCTACCGCTCCCACGATGGCGCAGAGAAGGACGGCGACGGCCACGATCGCGCCGACCTTGCCGCCGAGCGGCGCTCCGAAGAGCTTCACGAAGGCCGCGAGGTAGACGTGGTAGCCGAAATGCAGATCGCCGAACCGCGCGGCGAGCGTCGTGTGCTTCGCCCAGGGGAGCTGCGAGGGCAGCTCCCCCTTGGCCACGAGCTCCGCGAGGGCGAGGTGGTACGGGTCGTCCTGCTGCAGCCCCGACTGCGAGAGCGTCAGCGCGGCGAACAGGACGATTGCGGCGCAGCAACCGACGAGCGCGCGCCGGTCGACACGTCGCACGGTCAACGATAGGTCCGAGACCGCACCGAGAAGTGGGAGTCGTACTCGGTCCAGACGACCGTCGCGCGACGCCGCGGGTCGATCAAGCTGTGGAGCGATCCGTAACCGATGAGCGTCGTCGCCTCGCCGAGGAGCTCCGTGGCTCCCCACGCCTTGGTGGACGGCGACCAGAGGCGTGCGGAGACGGTCAGTCCTCTGCTCCAGGCGAGGACGACGTCGCCGAAGGCGCTACCGCTCGCGGACACGTCATAGACGTCCATCGCGTCGTCGAAGACCTCCTCGTCCGTCCACGCGCTGGTGCCCGCCAGGAGCCGCCGTGTGACGATGGCCCCGGAGCTACGCCAGAACGCATGGACATCCTCTCCCGCCGTCACGATCCGCAGGGTCGACCCCGCGTCGGACGTGAGGACGACCGGATCGGACCAGGTCGTCCCCTCGAGCGACCGGACCATGAAGTAGGAGCCATCGGCGTCGAACTCGTGCCAGGCGACGAAGCGCTTGCCGGAGTCCGTCCGCGCCACCGAGTACCCTCCATCCGCATACCGCCCACTGAGCGTGGTGACGGGCATCCACTCCCCGAGGGCAGCGTCGTAGAGCCGCGCTTGGAGTGTACGAGGATCCGCGGTGGTGTCCTCGAAGACGACGAGGTGATTGCCGTCCGGACTGCAGACGACCTCGAGATCGTAATACGTGCGCTCCTCCGTCTCGCTCACGAGCGTGGTCGTTCCCCAGCCGCTCGCGGTGCGGATACGCGCCCGGACGGGCTGTGCGCCGCCTCCGGGGCGTTCGATCCAGGCCACCATCGCCGTGCCGTCCGCGGATGTGCAGACGCGTGCTTGGTACACGTAGTCGGGTAGCCCGGTCACGACGGGGTCGACGGTGGGCGGGGCGCCCATCCCACCCGACGCGAGCACGAGGTCGTGGGAATCGTCCTCCGGCGAGAGGAGCGTGGGGATGTAGAGCTGGTCGTGGAAGCCGATGTGCAACGGCCACTGGCCTCGAGGAACGCCTCCCCAGTGCACGGTGGCGCCGAACGTGTCGGCGTCGTGCGGTCGGACGGCGAAAGCGAGATCCCAGTTCGGCGTCATCGTCCAGTACGCGACGACGTCCCCCTTCGAGTTCACCGCGAGCCTGGAGTAGTACGCCGACTCCCCGGCAGCGACCTCGATCGTCTCCTGCGGTTGCCAGGCTCCGCCGAGCGTCGATGCGCTCGCCCCGCCGTACACCGCAACGTTCTGGGCGCCGTCGCGGACGAGGACGTTGAAGTGGTACGGCATGTCGAGCGCGAGGCTCTTCACCGTGAGCGTCGTCGCCCCTTTCTGCCAATCGCTGGCCGCGGTGCCGTTCGCCAGCACGTTCTCGACGGTGTCGAGGTTGTCCTCGAGCGAGTAGTAGACCCGGTACTCGAGCTCCGCGGCCGGCGTCACGTCGTCGGTCGCCGCCGTCCAGCTCAGATCGACCGAGCTCGACGTCGGGTTCGAGGCCGTGAGCGTTCCGGGCGTGGGCGCGGAGTCGGAGGGAGACGGAGGAAGAGGAGGCGTCTGGGACGCGTCCGGCAGCTCGAACCCGGAGTCGAAATCGGGACCTCCCAACTGAAGAGGGTTGCTGTCGTCCTCGCACCCCATCGAGAAGGGCGCAAAGAGGAGGAGCAACATGGTGAATAGCGCCGTGACGCGCGCGGAGACGTCCGATCTGCGGGTAAGCGAGTGCATGGCCCCGTCAGCATAGCGGGAAGCCCCCCTGCCGTCGCGCGAGCACCGAGGAGTGCTCATCGCACCTGTCGAATCTGCGCAGCCCCGGTCGCCGCGGGCCGACCTGCTCTTCGCAAGAGGAGACGCCCCATGATCACGCGAGTCGACGCCGGAACCACGAGGGACTTCACACAGATGGAGATCGAGGCGATGCGCCGGGACGAGAGCACCACCGTCAGGAGCGTCACAAGCCCACGCTCGTGATCAGGTCGCACGTGTGCGCCGCGTACGCGGGACTGGTTGCGATTTTTCACAGAGCGCCGCCCCGAGCGGACGCACGCTGCGGCGGCGACGACCACGGAGACGAGCGCGGGAAGGATGGAGAGTGAGGCTCGCATGGAGGACGTGACCTCGCGGAGAGTGACCTCGCGGTATCGACGCCGATGGCTGCACGTATCGATCCGCGCGCGGACGACCGCGGAGGCCGTTCGAGGCGGATGTTCTGGCGCGCGAGCTCCAATACGGCGGCCCCCGTGCCGGGCTTCGCGCGGGTGCCTCGCTCGGCTCGCCCAGATACGGCGCGGACTCCGGGCTCTTCGACATCTCGCCCGTGTCCAGGCGCGTGCAAGGGCTGCCTCCGACGATCGCCGGGATGTCGCACGCCAAGATGACCGCGCACGCCCTCACCCCGACCGGAGAGCTCTGGTCGTGGGGCAGCAACCTCTTTGGCAGTCTCGGCCATGGCTCCGTCGAGCCCACGTCCTCGAGCACGCCGATCCAGTCGCTCGCCACCGACGTCGTCGCCGTGTCCGGCGATTACACGATCGGCGCCCTGCACCGGGGACGGCACCGTGTCGTTGTGGGGCCTCGACCGGCCGGATTTCCCGATGGCGTGCGGGGGCCGGACGTGCAACCCGACGCCGACGAAGGTGCCCGGGCTGCCTCCGCCGTGAGCCCGCGGCCGCGCCGCTGCGCGGGCGCTTCTCGATGGCGACCTGCCTGGCGGGGCTCATCCGGTCGTCGGGCCCGCCTCGCTCACGAGCGAGGTGCGCCGCCACCTGGGCTGCTGCGCTCGGGCGAGAGGTGCGCGCTGACGCGTCGTGTTCGAGGCTGCCGTCACGCGCGGTCTCGCGGGGAAGAAGCGCGAGGACTTCATCGCGTCGTACGCGGCGCTGCGGAAGATCACGCTGCCGACGCTTCCGGAGGAGGTCGAGCGGACGACGTGGCTGATTGGGCGGGCGCCGACGGCGTATCAGGCGTACGCGCGCGACGTCGCGGCGCGGTGGATGGGGCCGGGGGCGGCGAGGCGAGAGGTGCTTGCGGCGAGTGCGTGAAAGCGAGGTGACCGAACGCTGCTGCGACAGCCCATGTCGCTCGCGAACACGGATCTCGCCGACGAGGGATGCGCACCGCGAGCAATCGTGCTGTCTTCCATGCCGACGGTCGTCGGGGCGGGAGCGATGCTCAGGACTCGGACGATTCCGAACGGTCGAGGACCGCGCGTCGCCGGCCTTCATCTCGACGGTGCAATGCGCATTTCTCGTGCAATCGAGGTGGTCGGCGAGATGCCTCTTGGCCGATCTCGCCCAACTCCGGGAGGGCACCCGCAGTGCGCAGGCCTTGCGGGGGTAGGCGAGGGGCGACCGAAATCGCCGACCTCTGGCGTCTGGACGCGCGAGGGGCAATTCGGGTATTCCGTGATTCGCGCGATATGCGATAATGCGCGGTTCCATGGGGGACAAGAATTTCGCTGAGGTCGCATTCACCCGCTGGTGAGAGGGGGACGGGTGGAAGCGTTGGGGGCGAAGGAATGACGTGCACGTCAGACCGTGACGACGAGGTCGGACGCGCCCGGCTGCGGTTGCCGGCGGCGCGTCCTCGCAAGACTCCGCATCGCCCGTGCATGCGGCGAGAGGGGAAAGACGCATGACGGAATACGCGGCTTGGTTTCATCGTGTGGCTCGCTTCACCCCGCATCCGTGGCAACGCAGGCTCGGTGAAGACGCCACTCCGCGGAGTTGCCTCCTCCGAATCCCGACCGGGCTCGGGAAGAGCGCGGGCACGATCCTGCCGTGGCTCTTCCACGCGGTGCTCCGAGCCGACCCCGCTTGGCCGCGGCGACTCGCGTTCGTGTTGCCGATGCGGGTGCTCGCCGAGCAGGTCGCGCGTGAAGCAGCGCAATGGGTGAACGCCGCCGGTCTCGACGTCGCCGTTCACCTCCTCATGGGCGGCGTCGAGGCACAGCGATGGGTCGAAGATCTCGAACATCCGGCTCTGCTCGTCGGCACCCAGGACATGCTCCTCTCGCGCGCGCTCAATCGTGGGTATGCGAGCGCACGGGGGCTCTGGCCCATGGAGTTCGGCGCGCTGCACTCCGACACGATGTGGGTGTTCGACGAGGTGCAGCTCATGGGCGTCGGGCTCGCGACGAGCACGCAGCTCGAAGCGTTCCGTCGGTCGCGCGCGAGCACGGCGCTCCGTCCGACGATTTCCTGGTGGATGAGCGCGACGCTCCAGGCGGATTGGCTCGACTCCATCGACTTCCGTGAGACGCGGCAGCGTGAGCTCTCTCGGCCCGTGCGGGTGCCGGTCGAGGAGCGTCGTGGCGGAATCTGGGACAACCAGAAGACCCTCGAGTGGCGTCGCGACATCGGGACGGAGGAGGAGGTCGCGCGCGTGGCGCTCGAGGCGCATCGAGCGGGCACGCAGACGCTCGTCATCGTGAACACGGTGAAGCGCGCGCTCGAGACGCTGAAGGCGATGGAGAAGGCCACGAAGAAAGCAAAGGACGGTCCCGAGCTCGCGCTCGCTCACTCACGATTCCGGCCGCACGAGCGCGCAGCGTGGTCCTTCCTCGGAAAGGAGGCCGAGAAGGATCTCCCTTCGGGGGGCCGCATCATCGTGGCGACGCAGGTCGTCGAGGCGGGCGTCGACATCTCCGCCGTCTTGCTCGTGACCGACCTCGCGCCCTATCCGAGCCTGGTACAGCGATTCGGCAGAGCGGCCCGCCGGGCGGGCGAATCGGCGCGCGTCATCGTGGTCGGTGACGTCCCGGCCGACGAGAAGCGCGCCGCGCCCTATACGTCGGTCGAGCTCGAGGCAGCGGCAACGGCACTCGAGCGCCTCGTGAAAGAAGGTCGTGGGGTTTCGGTACGCAATCTCGAGGACGCCGAAGAAGGCTGGGAACCGGACTTCCTGAAGCGCGTGTATCCGTTCTTGCCGGAGCAGGTCCTGCGGCGTGCCGAGTTCGAGGATCTCTTCGATACGACCCCGGACCTGTCCGGAGCAGACCTGGACGTCGGGCGCTACATCCGCGTCGGTGACGAGCGCGACGTGCGCGTCTTCTGGCGTGCGCTGGAGTCGACTTCGCGAGTCGTCTCGGGAATCGAGCAGCCCCGTCGAGAGGAGCTCTGCGCGGTCCCGGTGCGCGAGCTGGAGGATTGGCGAAACAAGAACGACGTCCCCACCTACGTGTTCGATTACGAGACCGGAACGTGGCGGCATACCGATCGACTCGTGCCCGGCGCGACGGTGCTCGTCCCCGCGAGTGCCGGCGGATATCGGCCCAAGCTCGGGTGGGATCCGAGCAGCAAGGATGCCGTTCCTCCCGTGCCCCTGACGCCGATCGACGCGAATCTCTCGCTCGTCGAGACGAGCGCGTCGGCCGAGAACGATGCGCTTTCCGAGGCAAACGAGTGGAAGACGATCGCGTTCCACGGTCGCGAGGTCGCCGAGGAGGTGACCGCCTTGGCGAAGGCGCTCGATCTACCGCCGGACATCAGGCCGCTCTTCGAGATTGCGGGGCGCTGGCATGACGCCGGAAAGGCGCATTGGGCGTTCGCCAAGGCGATCGACGAGTCGCGTCGGCCGGAGGCTCTGCCCATTGCACAGCGACGTGATCTCGCGAAGGCGCCCCCGAGTGCGTGGCGGCGACCGCCGTTCCAGGAGCGCCCCGGCTTTCGGCACGAGCTCGCGAGCACTTTGGCACTCTTCGAGTGCCTCAAGCTCGCGGCACCCGAGCATCCAGCCGTGCGTGGCTTTGCGTGGCCGAACGCTCCTGCGGAAGCGGAAAAGTCGGCCGAGCCCGTGAAGCAGGCACCTGCCGAGCTCGGCCCATTCGGGCAGGAGTTGGCGGCACTCTCCGAGGAGCAGTTCGATCTCGTCGCTTATCTCGTGTGCACGCACCACGGAAAGGTGCGTTGCACGTGGGCGAGCACGCCGTTCGACCAAAGGAGCGGAACGCAGACCGCATTCGGCGTGCTCGACGGAGACGAGCTTCCGGAGCTCGAGCTCGCGACGGGTGACGGCGGGTACGCGACGCTCCCGCCGCTGAAGCTCTCCTTGGAGCTCGCCGAGATGGGGCTCGGCGAGCGCTACGGAAGGAGTTGGTCGGACCGTGTTGCACGACTCCGAGCCAAGTACGGACCGTTCACGCTCGCGTACCTGGAAGCGCTCTTCCGCGTCGCGGACTGGCGGGCGTCGGGGCGCCCCACACGGGAGGAACGATGAGCTTGCATCTGGTCACGCTCGGGGGCTGTCGTCCCACGCCGCTCGCGCACTACCTGAAGGCACTCGGAGTACTTCGTCTCGTCGCCCTGCAGGCGGATCCCGAAGCGCGTGGCGCGTGGCGCGATGGCCGCTTCGTCCTGGGCAGCACGCTCGACGAAGCAGCGCTGCAAGACTTCTTCTTGCATCGGTACGCACCGACGCCGGTGCTCTCTCCGTGGAACGGAGGAAGCGGTTTCTATCCCAAGGACAACGTAGAAGGCATCAAGCCGATCGAGGCGGGGACCGCGGCACGATTCGAGCCGTATCGAGAGGCGATCGCGGTGTCGCGGCGCGTGGTTGGAGCGCGCACGAGAAGGCCCGAGGCCGGGCCGGAGAAGAACGCGATGCTCGCCGAGATCCTCGCGACGTGGAGCGACGACGCCCTCTCGTGGTTCACGTCCTCCGTACTGCTCGACGACGCTGGCGAGCCTTCGTATCCCGCGCTGCTCGGCACGGGTGGGAACGACGGGCGGCTCGACTTCTCGTCGAACTACATGCGCCGTTTGGTCGGGCTGCTCGATCCGCAGACAGGCCAACCGAGCACGGAGGCTCGTAAGCTTTTGCCCAATGCGCTCTTCGGCGAGCCGGTGGCCGAGCTTCCTGGAGGTGCGATCGGTCAATTCAATCCTGGAGCCGCCGGCGGTGCGAACTCGGGTCCAGGCTTCGAGGGTTCGCCGAAATGGAATCCGTGGGACTTCGTCCTCATGCTCGAGGGCGCCATGGTTCTCCGGGTGGCCGGCCTCCGGAAACTCGAGGCGAATGGCCGCGTACAAGCGTCCGCGCCCTTCGCGCTTCGGGCGACGGCGCGGGGCTTCGGTTCTGCCGCGGACGCCGAAGACTCCGCGCATGGCGAGCAATGGCTGCCGCTCTGGCCGAAGCTCGCGAGCTTCGAGGAAGTGAAGCAGCTCTTCGCGGAGGCGCGACTTCGCACCGCGAGTCGCGCCGCCGAGGGCGCGCTCGACGCTGCCCGCGCGCTGGGCACTCTCGGTGTCGCGCGTGGCGTGAATGCGTTCGTCCGCTACAGCTACCTCGTTCGCAACGGCCGCTCGAATCTCGCCGTCCCCACAGGAGTGTTCGAAGTCCGTCACCACCCGAAGGTGCGCCTGCTCGACCAAGTCGATGACTTCGCGACGCGCATCCGTCGTGCCGGAGAGAAGAGCTCGGCGTTCGCGCAAGTCTCTCGCTCGATCGACAACGCGATTCTCGCCTGCGCGGAACAGCCCGAGAACAAGCACCGCTGGCAGGAGCTGCTCATCGCCCTCGGTGAAGCCGAGCACGCGATGCTCTCGCGTCCGAAGCTCGTCGTCGAGGCGTTCCTTCGCGGGCTGCCGGAGCTCAGTCGCGAGTGGGTGGACCAGATCGACGATGGAAGTCCCGAGGTCTCCTTAGCGGTGGCCATCGCGACCGCCCGCCACGACGAACAGGGACCCATCCGCCGACACGCGATCCCTCTGGAGAAAGGGCGCTCGAGCCTCGCGAAGGGCGCGGAGTCTCTCCAACAGGACCCCGACGTCGTGTGGACGCAGCGCGATCTCGCCCGCGACCTCGTAGCGGTGCTCGAACGCCGCCTGCTCGCGTCGACGGGCGGGCTCCTTCCACTCACGAGCTCCGCACCCGCTCCCTTGGAGCACGTCGCGGCATTCCTCGAAGGGCGCGTCGATGAGCTCCGAGTGAGCCGCCTCGCGCGCGGGCTCATGACGCTGGAGCCGCACTCGCGCAAGTGGACCGTTGCTCGAATGCGCGACGTGCCGGCGCCCTTGGCCGTCGTACGGCTGGTCTACCCGTCGCATCCGATCGAGCAGATCGAGCACCACGGTCCTTGGCACCCACTGCGTCTGCTCGCCGCCGGGCAGTGGGAGTCCGCCTCGATGGCGCTCTTCCGACATCTCGCCGCGCGCGGCGTTCGCCCGAAGCTGCGCGTGCTCGCCGGCAGCATGCGTTACGCGCAACGTCTCGCTGCGAGCGTCGCCATTCCCATCTCCAAGAGTGATCACCGCCGCCTTTGGCAGCTGGTCGGCAAGCCCGACATCACCTCTCACCAAGAAAGCGACCCGTCATGACCGTTCCGTTCGATGCGCTCCTGCAACCCAATCAACACCGCCTACTCGTCGAGGCTCCTCTCCGTCCTGTGCAAGGTGCACGCTTCCAACCGACCGGCTTCCCCGATCTCGGTGCGGCGGTCTTCGATGCGCCCGGCGGACGGCGTTTGCTGGTCGAGAGTCCCCAAAGCATGGCCAACCGCCTCGAGAGCTTGTGTTGGGACTCCAGCACTCAGGATTTGGTGCCCGAGCTCGCCGGCATCTCGTACGTTCGCGTCGAACGGCCCGACGGTACGTACCTGACCAGCTCGATCACGGAGGCGCATCGCCTGAATTCGCCCTACATCCTCGAAGGCAAGGACAGGTCCGTCCTCGACGCCCTCAAGAAGGACACGGAGGGCATGGAGGAGGGGAACATCGACCGCCGCCGGCTCGCGAAGATCGTCTTCGGGTATGACGCCTTCTGTCTGCTCCATGGCCTCTTCCTCGCCAAGAGCGAGCTCGCGGGCGGCCGTCTTCGCATCGAGCGCGCTCTGTCGAGCTTCATCGAAGCGAACCGAGTGGAGGTCGCTGCGTCGGGAGGTGTGAAGAACGATCACGTCAACCCGAGCGGTGATCCGAAGAAGGGCTTCGGCAACGTGCCGTTTCAGCGCGACGAATACACCGCAGAAGAGATCATCGCGTACTTCTCCCTCGACCTCGCCGAAATCCGCGCGTTCGGACTGCCGGATCCGGCGACGCGACTGCTCGTCGCTCTCGCGCTCTACAAGATCACTGGCTTCTTGGAGAGACCGATGCGTCTTCGCACGGCGTGCGATCTCGAGCTCGCCGGTCCTCCTGTGGTGAAGCGTCCGGACGGCTTCGAGCTTCCCGCGTTCGCCGACCTCCAGAAAGCGCTGCCGGCGTGGATCTCCGAGTGCAAGGACCTCTTTCGCGGTGAGCGCGGCGTGACCCGCGTGAAGTACCAGAAGGCGTGAGCATGCTCTGCTTCGAGCTCGAGTTCCCTGCCGGCCGCTATCACGCGACGCCGTGGGGGGCGCACGTGAACGAAGGTCAGGTCGAGTGGCCCCCGAGCCCTTGGAGAATCCTGCGCGCGCTCCTTTCCGTGGGGTACACGCGGCTCTGGTCCGGCGTCGTGCCGGAGGTCGGGATGAGGTTGTTCGAGAAGCTCGCGCGCGTGCTCCCGAGTTACGAGCTCCCGTCCCATACGCGTGGTCACAGCCGGCACTACATGCCGACACGTGACAACACGACGAAGGTCATCGACGCGTTCGCCTACGTCGGCACGAAGCGGCTCCGTATCGGGTACCCGGGGAACTTCACGGACGACGAGCGTGCGCTCGCGCGCGAGCTGGTCGAGCGCGTGCCATACCTCGGTCGTGCGGAGTCGTGGGTCGTGGGCCGGTTGCTGGATGCATCGGAGTCCCCGAACTTCGACTGTGTGCCTCTCGCTCCCGGTGCTCGAATCGGCCCTGCGGAGCGCGTCGACCTCCTCGCGCCCGAGGCCCCGGAAGCCTTCGCAGCGTGGCGGTCGCGCACCCTCGAGCGGGCGTGGCAAGAGCGTCTCGAGCAGAAGGTGGAGGAAGCCGCGAGGAAGGGCAAGAAGCCGCCGTCCTCCCTGACCAAGGCCGACAAGGAGAAGGTCGCGGCGTCTTTCCCGTCGTCGTGGATCGACGCGATCGGTTGGGACACGGCCACGCTGCAGCGTCACGGTTGGGACATGCCTCCGGGAGCACGGTGGGTGGCGTACGCCCTTCCGAAGGCGTCGGAGGCTCAGCTCCTCGCAAGTCGGTCGTCCCGAGGCAATGTCGAATTGGTCGACACGGCCTTGCTCGCGTTGTCGCCGGACACGCAACGAACGAACCTGTTCCCGCCGTTGCGCGATGCGGTCCGGCGAATGGACATGTTGCACAAGTCGCTCGTCTCGCTCGCGGATCCG
>Ga0207864_1002895_pt1 | contig 15290 bp, 12 predicted proteins | sample HigsolmetaAR202D_FD_184834 | JGI IMG/M metagenome (GOLD analysis project Ga0207864, IMG submission 184834) | Ionic liquid and high solid enriched microbial communities from the Joint BioEnergy Institute, USA - AR20-2-D (SPAdes) (version 2) ...
CGCTGCGCCGCCCGTTCGGGGTATCGATGACCGTGTGCTCGATGATGAGACCACTGAGCGCGTTGTGAATATCAAGAAAGCGCAGGATGGGCTTCACCTGCAACAGGCGCCGCAGCGATTTCAGGCGAATATCTGGCGTGGTGCCGATTTCTTTCAGCGACTTGTTCAGCTGCGTGGACGAAATGCCCTGCGTGTACGGCACTTCCACCAGCTCGCCGCCCCAGCGCGCCAGGGCCTCTATGACGCGCTCGCGCGTCTTCTGCTGCACGCCCGTGCGCCAGTCGTCGCCGTGCACCACGTAGTCGGGCCGGATCATCTCGAGGTTGGGCACGTAATCCAGCGTAGTTTGCGGCACGACGCGCGATACACCCTTGATGTTCTCGATAACCTCGCGCCGCTGTTCGTAAGTCATGAAGGGCACCCGCTTGTAGCTGGCGATGGCCTCGTCCGTCAGCAGCCCGACCACCACTTCGCCCAGTTCACGCGCCGTCTTGATCACATTCAAATGCCCCGGATGCACCAGGTCGGCACTCATCCCGACATATACGATTTTCTTCACGTGTTCTCCTTGACTGAAATCATGCCCAATGCAGAGCGAATGCCGAGATAGCGGTGAATGAATACATACAGCTCGGCCAGCATCATCATCAGGGCCAGGGAAATTGGGGTAATCAGGCTGGCCGCATGGACGCCCAGGAACATGACGAAATACAGGATCGCCCCGAACACCACGGAGCGATTAGCCACGTCAACCCGATTGACCGCAGCGCAGATGGGGTAGCCTGCAAACACCGCACATACATGCACAATTATGGCAGCAAAGAACACATTCAATACGTCGATGCTCTCTGACCATTGTGCACCGAAAATCTTCAGAATGACCGTGGGCGCCAGCAAGTAGCCCACCACCGACCCCACCAGAGTAGCCGCAACCACCCCCAATGCCAGCTTGCGATAAAGCACCAGGTTGCGCTCTTTCGCCATGTACGGATACACGGCCTGCGACAATGCCCCGGCCATGGTCTGCATGACGCCATACAGCTGCCGAGCCAGTTGGTACACCCCCACGGCAGCGGGCATGGAAAACAACCCCAGCAGCACCGGAGCAGCATTCATGTAGGCCGTTACTGCAACTCGCGACATGAAGTAACCCCGGTTCATCTGACGCGCGTAGCGCATCATGCGCTGATTGCGCAGATCGACCCAGTAGCCCAGCCGATACAGGGCAACGAAGGAAAACACCAGCGTTGCCGCGTGACCCGCACCGTTCAACACCGGCACCAGCCAGTAGCTCTGATCGTGCCGAACGAACAGGAACACCAGCACCATGTACGTACAGCGCGACACAAACTCGAAGCCGGCCAGGTAACGTATCTGCTCGATACCCTGGAAAAAATAATTCGGTACGAGCCCTTGGGCCAGCACCGGCAGAATGGAAAACATCAATACCAGACGATAGTCGGCATATTTCTCCGTGAGCAAGGCATAACCGATTACTACAACAGCGCTAATGGCAATGAGAACGAGCTTCACTCTCAGTATGCCGCCCAGCAGCCCCGCCACGTACTTCCTGTTGTTGCGGTGTCGCGAAATCTTGTTGGTGGCCGACAGCCCATAACCGAAGTCCACCAGCACCATGGCCAGCATCATGATGCCGCTGGCGAATGCCACCACACCGTAAAGATCCGGCCCCAGAACCCGCGTCAGGTGCAGCAGGACGATGAACGGCACCACGTAATTTACGGCCGTCATCAGGTACATGGCGGTAATATTGCGGGTAAGGCGATGCTTTCCGATGCGTGAGAGAGCCGACTTCAAGATGAATTGCCCTGTTCCTGGAGGATCGTGCGCATGATTGTGCACGCCGGGTAACGGCGGCAAACAGCAGCTGCCCGGGGTGGCATAAAAGAAAATGCTACTTTAGTTTTCAAGCCTGTACCAAATGGAACCACCCGCCCAGGGCCGAACTCGGCCATTACAACCACTGAAATGAAAAGGCCGCACTCAATGCGTGGTCAGCTCAGCACCACCACCCGTATCGGCCCCTGCCGGCGCAACACGTCTACCACCACGTGTTCGCCCGAGCGCCGCAATGCCACATCCACCGACAGCGGGCCTATCCTGAGCTTGTGCAACACTACGCTATCGAGAAATGGCGGCAGATAGGGCTCGTTGAACAGCAGCCGCACGTTTTCGGGGTCGAAGCTCAGGCCAAGGCACGACTGCAGCATGAACAGCGGCGCCGCCGCCGCCCAGGCCTGAGGCGAACAGGCCACCGGGTAGAAGGTCGGCCCGCGAAATGCCTGGCGCGTAAACCCGCAGAACAGCTCCGGCAGCCTGCGCAACTCGATGTAGGTCGAAGCGGCGAACAGCCCGTCAAAGATGCGCCCGGCCTCCTGCTTGTAGCCGTAGTGCGCCAGCCCACAGGCAACAAGCGCATTGTCGTGCGGCCACACCGAGCCGTTGTGATAGCTGATGGGGTTGTAGCGTGCCTCGCCGGAGGCAATGGTACGAATGCCCCAGCCGCAGAACGAACGCGGATCCATCAACGTGCGCACCACCGAGGGCACGCGCTCCTCACGCGCAAGGCCAGTGAACAGGGCGTGGCCGGCATTCGAGCTTCGCACCCGGCACGGACGCTTCTCGCCATCGAGCGCCAGCACGTAGGTGCCCAGCGACTCGTCAAAAAACGCGGCGTCAAATGCCAGCTGCAGATCGCGTGCACGCCGCTCGAAGGCATGTGCCCTCTCGGGCTGGCCCAGGACGCGCGCCATTAGCGCAGCGGCCCGCCACGCCCCGTACACATAGGCCTGTACCTCCACCACGGCGATCGGCCCCTGGGCCAGGCGGCCATCGGCATGGAAAATTGAATCGTGGCTGTCTTTCCAGCCTTGATTCACCAGGCCGTCGTAGCTATAGCGGCCATATTCGACGAAACCGTCGCCATCGCGGTCGCCGTAGCGTTCGATCCATTCCAGCGCCGCTTCCACGTTCGGCCACAGGCGGCGAATCGTCGCCACGTCGCCGGTACGCTGCAGGTAGGCGCCCGCCAGCATCACGAACAGCGGGGTGGAATCGATGCTGCCGTAGTACCGGCGAAACGGCACTTCACGCAGTTCGGCCATCTCGCCATAACGCACCTCGTGCAGGATCTTGCCCGGCTCGGCATCCGACACCGGATCGAAGCTCCGCGCCTGGTTGGCCGCCAGGTGGCGCAGTACGCCCCCGGCAACCGCCGGGTCGAGCCACAGCGTCTGCAGCGCGGTAATCAGGGCGTCACGCCCGAAGACGGTGCTGTACCAGGGAATGCCAGCATAGGGATAGGGGCCGTCGGGTGTGTCGGTGACCAGCATGTTCAGGTCCGACACCGAGCGACGCACCCATTCGTTGAAAATATGGTTCGAGGTAACGATCGTGGCCGCGCGTGCGAAAGCCCGCCGCAGCGCGCGGCGCGACTGGCGCAATGCCGTTACCGCGCATGGCCGCAGCGGCCCTTCCTGGGCCCGGTCGAAGAGTATTTCGATGAGCAGGTTGGTACCCTGGTGCGAGCCCAGCTCTACCTCGAAACTCGCCTTGTGCGCGCACAGCTCGGTCGGTGCCGGATCAAAACGCACCATGGTAGTACGACGGCGGCCGTCCAGCCCCTTGTACGCCAGCACCACCGTATCGTTGCGCACCTGCGGCGGCTCCAGCGTACCCCGTCTCTCCCGCTTGTTGCCACGCACCTCGAACAGGTCGGCAAAATCCGCCGCAAACGAAATCTCGATGCGCAGCCGGTGCGTGTTCAGGTCGTAGTTCCGTACCGAAACGCGCTCGTAGGAAGCACCGTTCCACAGGAAGCGGGAGCGGCGCAGGTGAATCAGGCCATGTTCGAGACGTACCTCACCCCGCTCACCGTGCAGGTCGGGATTGGTCAGGTCGCACGTCAGCGTGGCGTTGTCGTCGCGCAGGGTGGACGACAGCAGCAACGGGTGCTGGCTTTCGATGGTCAGCCTCAGATCGGACAGGTACCGGGTATCGCGATAATAGATGCCCTCGGGGCTTCCGTCGGCAGAGCTTGCGTCGCCGGCGGGGTCGAACACCGCGAAAGTGTCGCCGTGCTTCAGCGTACGCGGTCGGCGTTCCTGCAAGGACGAAGTGGCATGCAGGCCGAATGCGCCGGCACCCTCGGCCTCCGGACGGCCCTCTGGCGGTACCGGGCCCGGGACGGCGGGTTTCTGGTTCATGTGCCCGCACCTCGCCGTCTAGGCAAGCACTTCCAGGGCCACCCGGCTGCTGCCTGCAAACGCCGCGTCGGGCATGACCGCCCCCGTGTCAGCAATGCGGCGGTAAATCTGCAGGTAATCAGCCGCCATGCGCTCGACCGTGAAGCGGCGTTCGAAGCACTTGCGCACCCGCGCGCGATCGATCTCATCCACCCGTCCCACCGCTTCGACCGCCTCATCCACACTGTCGACGATGAAGCCACTGACTCCATGTTCCAGTACTTCGGGCACTGAACCGTTGCGGGTGGCGATCACCGGCGTGCCGCAGGCCATGGCCTCGATCATGACCAGGCCAAAGGGTTCCGGCCAGTCTATCGGGAACACCAGGGCGCGGGCATCGCCCAGGAACTCGGCCTTTTCCTTTTCATTGATTTCGCCGATGAACTCCACGTTGCCGTGCCGCTCGATCATGGGGCGGATCTTTTCCCGCCAGTACGCCTCGTCCACCTTGTCGACCTTGGCCGCCATCTTGAGCTTCATGCCGGCCCGCGCCGCAATTTCAATGGCGCGGTCAGGCCGCTTCTCGGGAGAAACACGCCCAAGGAATGCCAGATAATCGCCTGCGGGCCGGGCCTTGAATGGCAGCAGGTCGCGCGGCAGGCCATGGTAGACAGTACCGGCCCAGTTCACGCCAGCTGGCATGGGAAGCCGCTGGTGGTTCGAAATGGACACCAGAGGATAGCCGCTGAACATCGAGTAGAACGAGCGCAGGTCGGGCAGGTCGAGCCGGCCATGCAGGGTGGTCAGCATCTTGTGGGCGAACGGCGCCGCCACCGGATAATGCACGAGGTCGATGTGGAAGTGCAGGACGTCGAACTCGTCGGCGCGCCGGCGCACCTTCTCCAGCATCATCAGCTGGTAGGGCAGCTGATCGCGCTTGTCCGGATCCAGCCGTATGGCCACTTCACAACACGGCACAAGTTCCGCACGGGTAACCGAGTCGCCACTTGCAAACAGCGTGACATCGTGCCCCTGGCGCACCAGCTCTTCGGTGAGATAGGAAACGATGCGCTCGGTACCCCCATAGAGCCGGGGCGGGCAGCACTCTGCCAACGGAGCAATCTGGGCGATTCTCATGGACGAAACCTCCTTCACTGAACTGCCTGATGGAAAGACGTTGCGTCGTCACGCGGTTGCCCGTTGGGGGCAACACAAAAACTGGCGGCCTTGCCATGCGGCCGCCAGATGACACACAGAGAAGACCGCTGAAACCATTATTTAGGGTCTTCCTGCGGGAATCCAAGCCCTCGCAACAGGCCCCGTGCCCCCCGGATGCCGCACAGTCAGCAGGCGCGCGCCCGTGCTGCCGGCCTACAGCCTGATGATGACGGTCTTCAGCTGGGCATAGTGAAACAGCGCCTCACGGCCTTTCTCGCGCCCAATGCCGCTTTGCTTGTAACCGCCGAACGGCGTTTCCACACCCCCACCGGGGTATTCGTTGATATACACCTGGCCCGCCTGCAGTCGCGCGGCCACGCGGTGTGCCCGGCTCAGGCTGGTTGTCCACAGGCCGGCCGCCAGCCCGTAGTTCGTGTCATTCGCGATTTCGATGGCCTCCTCTTCCGTATCGAACGGAATGACCACCCCGACGGGCCCGAAGATTTCCTCGCGCACGATGCGCATGTCGGGCGTAACGTCGGTATAGATGGTGGGCTTCACGAACCAGCCCGTGGGCGTGGCGTCTGGCTGCACCGTGGTGCCGCCTGTCACCAAGCGCGCACCTTCCTCGCGCGCCAATTCCAGGTACTTCTGCACGCGTTCGAACTGGTCGCGCGTAATGATGGGCCCAAGCGCACCCGGCTCGTCGGTTCCAACCGCCACCCTCTCGGCCTCGACCGCCAGCGCCTCTAGAAACTGCGGGTAGATGCTGCGTTCGACCAGGCAACGCGTGCCGGCAACGCACACCTGCCCCGAATTCACCGTAAACGCGCGCACCGACCCCTTCACCGCTGCGGGGATGTCTGCATCGGCAAACACGATGTTGGGCGACTTCCCGCCCAGTTCCAGAGTGACAGGGATGATGCGCTCGGCGGCAATGCGCCCCACTTCGCGTCCGGCCCGCACCGACCCGGTGAACGAAACCTTGGCCACGCCGGGATGCGCGACAATGGCCTCGCCCACTTCACGTCCCAGCCCGGTCACCACGTTGAGCACCCCGGCCGGCAGCCCCGCTTCGGTGGCGATACGCGCGAACTCCAGCAACGACACCGAGGTGTATTCCGAGGGCTTGGCCACCACCGTGTTGCCCGCCGCCAGTGCCGGGGCGATGGCCCGCGTGGCCTGGTTCAGCGGCCCGTTCCAGGGCAGGATGACCCCCACCGTGCCGTAAGGCTCGCGGCGCGTATAGCACAGTCGCCCCGGCCCCACATCAATGAACTCCCCTTCGAGCGACGGTGCCAGCCCACCGTAGAACTCCAGGTAATCGATGGCGGATTCCACCCCGGCGCGCGCCACGGGCAGTGGCTTGCCGGTTTCCAGGTGCTCGATTTCAACCAGGCGTTCGGCCTGTTGCCGGGCAGCCAGCGCGATGCGATTCAGCACGCGCCCACGCTCCAGCGGTTTCAGGTCTTGCCAGGCGCGCTGTGCCTTGTGCGCTGCTGCCACCGCCTGCGCCACGTCGTCCGCTGTACCACGCGTGATGCGATAGTGCTGCTGCCCGGTGCGCGGGTTGTATTCGTGAAGAACCTCGGCCTGCTCCGGATTTACGAACCTGCCCCCGATAAAGTGCCCCCAGATGGTGTCATCTGCCATAATCTGCCTCAAGTCGTTCCTTATTGAGTCGCATGCATTCAGCACCAACCATTATGCAACGGCTCGCGTAACTCCTGACATGCGTTGAGTCGGGCTGTGCGCAGCCACCCAAGCAACCCTGCATTGCAAAGGAGAATGCTCATGGCCAGCTTCATCAGGGTAGTCGCAGCCGCCGCCGCGGGGGCTCTCACCATGTATTTCCTCGACCCTGCCCATGGGCGACGCCGGCGCGCCGTCTTCTGCGACAAACTCGAGGCACGGGCGCGCGATGCGTGTGAACTGTTCGAAGGCAAACGCCGCCACGCGCTCAACAAGGCGCGCGGAGCACTGCACCAGGCGCGCGAGCAACTGGGCCTGCAGCCACAGCCCCCCGACCACATCCTGCGCGAACAGGTGCGTGCGCGCATGGGGCACATCATTTCCTATCCCAAGGCCATCGACGTCGAGGTGCACGAAGGTCGCGTCACCCTCAGTGGGCCGGTTCTGGCCAAAGACCAGGACCGGCTCATTTCCGGCATCCTCGAACTGCACGGCGTACATGCCGTGGTGAACAAACTCACGCCCCATGAAAAACCGGGTGGAGTGCCCGAGCTGCAAGGAGCCGTCTGAGTCCTGCGGGTTGCGCCCTGCCAGTGGCGCAGGGGCACCGCCCTGCGCGAGCGCCCGCCGGATGCACTGCCCCGGGCCAGTTGGCAATGATCAGGCACGATCCGCCTGGCCATGCCCTCGCGCCCGTGCGCCAATAGTGCCTCCCGGCCCCGGGGTTCATTCCACTTTGGCGCCCGTCGCCTGGATGACCTTGCCCCAACGCCCGGTTTCAAGGCGGATCCAGTCGGCAAACTCTTCCGGCGTGGACGCCACCACCTCGAACTCCATCTCTTCAAGCTTGGCGCGCATCCTGTCGGTTTTCAGAATTCTGACGACCTCTTCGTTATAGCGCCGGACAATGTGATCGGGCGTTCTGGCCGGCGCCAGCAGACCAATCCACGAGGTCGCCTCGAACCCCGGAAAGCCCGACTCGTGCAGCGTCGGAACATCAGGCGTAGACTTCATGCGCACCTTGCCGCTGGACGCGATCAGTTTCAGCCGCCCGTCCTGCACATACTGCTGCACGTTGCCCGGCACGAAGAACCCGGCCTGGATGTTCCCGGCCACCAGGTCGACCATGGCCGGTGCCGCCCCCTTGTAAGGCACGTGGGTAATGTCGAGCCCAGCCTCCATCTTCAGCATCTCCATGGTGAGATGCGAGGCGCTGCCCATGGCCACCGATCCATACGAATACTTGCCGGGGTTGTCCTTCACCTTCTTGAGAAAACCTTCCACCGTATCCACATTCATGGACGGATGAGCCACCAGGTATTGCGACGCCTTCACGAACAGCGTAATGGGACGCAGGTCTTTCAGCGGATCGTACTGAATGTTCTTGAACAGGGTCGGGTTGATCGCCAGCGGCCCGTTGTAACCAACCAGCAGCGTATGTCCGTCGGGTTCGGCGCGCACGACCTCATAGGCGCCAATATTGCCCCCCGCACCCGGCTTGTTCTCCACGATGAACGACTGCCCAAACGCTGCCTCGAGCTCGGGCGCCAGCAGTCGGGCCAGCACATCATTCGTGCTGCCCACGATGGGCACGATGATGCGTACGACTTTCTGCGGCTTCCAGGCCTCGTGCTCCCCCGCGCTGGCCAGGTTGCAGGCCACCACCGTGCCCAACAGGGCGCCCAGCACGCGCCCGGCGTAGCGTCCCATGCCACCGCGAAACCATCCCCCACGTATCGTCGTCATAGTTCCCCCTCCTTGTCGTGGCCAGACTGCGCCGGCTCTTGTGATACAGGTGTTGAACCGCCTGCATTCCATTCTAGGGACGAAGCAGCGGCCTTGGCAAAAACATGAACTGGTGTCCACATTACGGACCATGTACGCCGTCGATGTCGCATGGACGACACGGGCGGGAACTACTAGGGGAAAACCCTAGTCTTATAGAAGAGTAAGTGTTACACTTCAGGTACCGTCGCTTCCAGGATCTCCCGGAAACCAGCACCTGCTGTTCGGTGTTCTCCTGAACATGCGATCGAGCCTGCCACTTTCAATTGCCAATTTTCAGGAGGAATCGATCTTGCAAACCATGAGCGCTGTCAGCAACAGTTCCCGCGATTTGTCTCAACAATCTGAACGCAGCTCCGTAGCCGCGCGGTCGCCTGCCACCCTGTCCGTCATGGTGGCCTCATTCCTGTTGATGATCGTCACCTTGATTGCCGGCATGCCACTGCTGTCGCTGGCCTTCTTCGGAGCTTCCGCAGGCAACGTGTTCTCGTTGCTCATCGACCATCGCCAAGACATCGCCGACGCCCGGGCCAGCCTTGTCGCCGACAGGATCCTGCCCTGGTATTGATGTATTGATGCATTGATGCACCAGGGGCCAGGCCAGCACCCGGTCTGCTGCCCCGCAACACTTCCCGCGTCAGTACGACGTGTCGGTATCCCCGAAGCGCACCCCTTCGGCCAGGGCGGCCACCACCGTAACCTCAATGCGGAAAGCCGGGTTGGCCAACTTCGCCTGCACGGTGGTGCGGGCAGGGGGTTCAAGCTGATCCACCCACTTCTCCCACACCGCATTCATCCGGTTGAAGTCGCTGATATCCGCCAGGTAAACCTGCGCGGTCAGCAGCCGGCTCTTGCCTGAACCCACCTTCTTCAGGACGTCATCGATTTTCGCAAGCACCTGGCGGGTCTGTTCCTCGATGGATGCGTTGGCATCGTCGGGCACCTGGCCAGCCAGGTACACCGTACCGTTGTGAACGACTGCCTGCGACATGCGCGCGTTGCGTGAATAGCGGGTGATCTTCATTCCGTCCTCCTCCTTGTCCATGGAGCATAAATCGTTTGGGCATTTCGCGATACCGCGAAAGCGCCCCGCAACGCCGTACAGCTCGCCGCGTTGCTGATCCACCTCACCCCGACCCCGCCCATGTCCTCTCCCTTGCGGGTGGATGGCCCCGCTGAACTTGCGTCAGACCCGCGTACGCAGCTGGTCCACCCGCACGTACGAACGGATCATGGCGGCAAGCATCTGGGCCTCGCGGCTCAGCTTGCGGGCGGCACGGTACACCAGCGCAATCTCGTAGGGGCGCGGCGGATCTTCCACCTCGATGGCCACGATGCGGTCACGTACCAGAGGATGGTGCAGCACGTTGCCCGGCAGGCGTGCAAGAAAATCGGAATCCAGCAGCATGGATATGGCGTCGAACAGCGACGAACAATACGCGGCGATACGCGGGCGCCCCAGGCCGGCCTCATCGAACAGCTCTACCAGGCTGGCATCTTCCACTCCCTGGTTCGGAGCGCCACCTACCACAATCCAGTCGCATGCAGTAAGTTCGCTTACCCGCCGGGCGTACCGCAACGGGTGCCCGGCCCGCGCCATGATGGCCGGCTTGTCGCGATACAGGAAAACCACTTCCAGGTCGTCGGTATTCTGCTGTCGCTCCATGCGCATCACCGCCAGTTCGATGCGCCCGTCACGCAAACGTACCAACAAGTCGGAGCTGATCGAATGCGTAATGTGCAGGGCTACATCGGGGTTGCAGTTGCGGAAATCGTTCAGCACCGACGGCGCCAGACGTATGGCCGGGTCGATCGACACGCCAATATTGATGGTGGGCTGCTGACGCGTCGCCGCCCGTTTCAGCCACGATGCCACACGGTTGGCCTCCTGCACGGCAGAGCGCGCAAGCAGCAGGAACTCCTCGCCCTCAGGGGTGAGCAGGATGCCTTTCGCGCTGCGCTCAAGCAGGGCAACGCCATAGTCGTCCTCAAGCCTGGCAATGCTTTTTGTCAACCCGCCCTGCGACACCTTCAGCGTGCGTGCCGCCGCGCGGAATCCACCAAACTCGACGATGGCCAGAAAATCCTTCAACTGTTGGAGGGTCATGTTCAACGCGCCGATTCCCTGGGGTAATCATGATGCGGAGCCCGCGGGTTGACGGCACTGCCCCACCCGCCGAACATACCGGCAACTGCCGGGCCTGCCATATGCGCTCCTGCTGCGCCCGCTGTCGTGATGCTTCCCTGAACAACGATTTTCTATTGTTTTAATCGTCAATGAGTCATCCGGAACTGCTCGATTTCCCTCACCACATCCAGCGCCTGCGACCCTATGCACCCGGCACCCCCCTTGCCGACGTGGCCGGCGCCATCGGCAAGCAGGAACACGAACTTGCCCAGCTGGCATCGAACGAGAATCCACTGGGGCCCAGCCCGCGTGCCTTGCAGGCCCTGCGCGACACGCCCATCAATCTGGCCCTTTATCCCGACAACGACTGCCACGCTCTGCTCAGTGCGCTCAGTTCCGCCCTGAATGTTCCGCGCGACTGGATCATTCCCGGTGCCGGCTCGGAAAATGTCCTGTCCATCGCCGCCGCAACCCTGCTCGACCCTCAACGCACGGCCGTGTTTGCCCAATACTCGTTCCAGGCATTTGCAGCCGCGGTGCATCGCGTGGGCGGGCAGTGTGTGGTGGTGCCCTCGCCCGACTTCCACGTCAACCCGCAGGCGCTGGTGGCGGCCATTACTCCTGCCACGCGCATCGTTTACGTGGCCAACCCGGGCAACCCCACGGGCACCTGCCTGACGCCCGGTCAGGTGCTCGCTCTGGTCGAAGCGGTCCCCAGATCGGTATTGATCATACTGGATGAAGCCTACCGCGAATACCTGACGCCGGAGGAGGCAGGCGACTCGCTCGCCTGGGTGCGGCGCTACCCCAATCTGCTGGTCACGCGCACGTTTTCCAAAGCATACGGTCTGGCCGGCCTGCGCGTAGGGTATGGCGTGGCCCAGCCCCACATCACCGAGATGCTGCAACGGGTGCGCCCCATGTACGGCATCACGCAGCTTGCCCAGGTTGCAGCCGTCGCCGCCCTGCACGACCACGACTTCCTGCGCGAAACGGTACGCGTGAACGCGGAAGGCCTGGCCCAGCTGGCAGCGGGCTTCGACACCCTGGGCTTGCGGTATGTACCATCCAGGGCCAACTTCATGCTGGTGGAGGTAGGCAACGGCGCCGATGTGGCAAAACGGCTGGAAACGTACGGCCTGCTCGTGCGCCCGGTGAATTCGTATGGGCTGCCGGGCTGGTTGCGCATTTCAGTGGGGTTGCCCGAAACGAACCAACAGCTGCTTGCCGCGCTGAAGAAGGAGCTGGCTCGCTAGCGGATGCTCCGCCCGAGTGCTGCGCCCGGAGCGGGATCCTGGCACCAGCCGTGCGGGCGTCAACAGAGCCCTGGTGCCCTTGTTGACGCGCCTCCGCAGCCGCCGGCAGCCTGCTGCGACACCGTCATGCCGGACCGCCACTCATTCCGGCTTGAAGCCCGACTCCCGCACGATCTCGCCCCAGACCTCGAGCTCCTTGCCCTGCAGGCTGGCAAACTCTTCGCTCGACACATAGGCGGGCTCCAGAACCAGCTTCTGCAGGCGTTCTACCAGGGCGGGATCCTGCAGCGCCTTGCGCACGGCCGCATCCAGCTGCTTCACGGCTTCCTGCGGCATGCCGGCGGGACCATACAGGCCGAACCAGCCGCTGACATCCAGCCCCTCGATGCCGCCCTCACGCAGCGTGGGAATATCCGGCGCCAGCGAAGAACGTTCCGGGCTGAAAATCCCCAGGATGCGGATCTTGCCCGCGCGGCTGTGTTCGATGTGATCGCTCAGCGTGTCGATGCCGGCCAGCACGTGCCCGCCAATGAGCGCCGTCAACATGGGCGCGCCCCCGTTGAAGGCAATGTGCTCCCATTTCACGTCGGCCGCCCTGGAGTACAGGAGACCCGAAAAGTGGGTCATGCCGCCGGCCCCGGACGACCCGAAGTTGGCCTTTCCGGGGTTGGCCCTGATGGCCGCGTTCAGTTCCCCGGGCGTCTTGATGTCGGAAGCGCTGCTGACCGACAGCGCGAACGGATAGCTGACCAGCCGCGAGATGGGCACAAAGTCGGTACGGATGTCGTAGGGCAGTCGATCGGCATACACCAGCGACTGCACCGTGGTCAGGGCATTCGGCGCGATCATGATGACGCTGCCATCCGAAGGCCCTGTCTTCAGCGACCCGGCAGCCACGCGCCCGCCCGCGCCCGGCCGGTTTTCTACGACGATGTTCACGCCCAGCTCTTGCGCGAGCGGCTGGGCCAGAAGGCGCGCCACGGTATCCACACTTCCGCCCGGCGGGTACGGCACCACCAGCCTCACGGTGGAAGGCAATGCACGCTCCAGCGCCACGGCGGCGGCCATGCAACCCAGTGCAACGGTCGCGACCAGGCATGAACGCATGAATCGCATCAACATGTTGTGTCTCCCCTGTACGTTCTGTTCGATCGGACGACTGCATGCTCCTGCCGGCTGGTTCCAGCAGTTTCCGCCGCAGTGCAGTCGATTATCTTCATGAGAAGCGCACGATCCGGTCAACGCGTCAACGGTGTTCACGATTGCCAAAAGAAATCGAGCGTTCACCCATCGGACGCCTGCCGATACCGCACTGCGGGAAGGAGTTGGAACACCAGGTTGCTGGCGATATCCCGTCTAGAGCTGCTGGGGCATCAGGTAGCTGGTGTTGAGCCGGTTCACGTCGGTACAGCCCAGCAGTGCAAGGCTGCAGGCGATCTCGTCGCGCATGATCTGGATGGCATGTTCCACACCCGCACGCCCGCCCACGCTGGCCGCAAACAGCATGGGGCGGCCAAGAAATACCATGCGAGCACCGAGTGCGATCGCCTTGAGCGCATCGGTGCCGCGCCGGATCCCGCCATCCAGGCACACGGGCAGGTCGCCCACCGCGTCTACTACCCTGGGCAGTACCTCCAGCGGCGCCACGGCACCATCCAGCTGCCGCCCCCCGTGGTTGGACAGTATCACCCCATCCGCACCCACCTGCCTGGCCAACAGGCAGTCGTCCACGCTGAGCACCCCTTTCAGCACCAGCGGGCCCGACCACAGCCGGCGAATCAGCTTCACGTGTTCCCAGCTGAACTTCGCACGCCCTGTACGGCTGAGCCTGGACGGGGTGGTAATGATGGGCTTGCCAACCTTGTCATCCGTGAAGTTGGGCGTCCGTGGAATACCGTCGCGCAGCACCGTCTTGAAGAACGTGCCTACCAGCCAGCGCGGATGCATCAGCCCGTCAAGCATGAGCGAAGGGCGCGGAATGACCGGTATCGAGAATCCTGCCCGACGGTCCGCATCGCGGTTCGATGACACCGGCACGTCGACGGTGATGACCATCACCGGTACCTTCGCCGCCTGCAACCGCTGCACCAGGCGGGTAATGATCTGCTCGTCGGCAGGAATGTACCCCTGATACCAGCTGCGCGGCGAACGCTCGAGCACTTCCTCCACCGGCACCGTCGACGCGGCACTCAGTACATGCGCCACGCCCTGCCGATGTGCTGCCTCAGCCAGGTCCAGGTCGGCCTTGTAGGTGAACAATGCGCACGCCCCCATGGGCGCAATGCCAAAGGGTGAGTTGTAATTGATGCCAAACAGGGAGGTTTCCTGCGACACGTTCGACACGTCGATCAGGGTGCGCGGCACGAAGGCCCACTTTTCGAACGATTTCGCGTTGGCCACCTTGCTGGCCCCTCGTTCGGCGCCGTTGCTGGCAAAGCCGTACAGGCACCGCGGCAGGCGCCGGCGTGCCTTCTCCTCAAAGTCATCCAGCGTCAGAATCATGAAACGACCACAGCGAGACTTGAATGAAACCCATCGGTGCCCGACCCTGCGGCACCACGATCATGCACGGCGCGCAGCATACTCACGCAAGGCTTCCGGCCGCAGCTCGAAGCCCAGACCCGGGTGCTCCGGCATGCGCAGTATTCCGTTCTTCGGCTGCGGAAAACCGGTGTACAGCTCGTGCATCATGGCCACCGCCGGCAGGTGCCACTCGACCATGGTGCCATTGTGCACCCCTGCCTGCAGATGCATGTTGTGCAGCGGGTAGGCCCCCCCGTTTGTAACCGACAGGTTGAAGGCCGAAGCCAGCGCCGCGATGCGCGCGCACTGCGTGTAGCCGCCGCTGATGCACACATTGGGCTGCACGTAGTCGACACACTTCTCGATCATCCAGTCACGGAAACGATAAGCCAGGCCCTCGTTCTGCCCACAGGCCAAGCGCATGCCGGTGCGCGCACGCAGGTCGGCCATGGCGCGCACGTCGTTCTGCGTAACCGGCTCTTCAAAGAAACTGATGCGGCAGTCTTTCACGGCGTCGATGAGCAGGCTGGCGTGATAGGCGTC
>Ga0207864_1002910_pt1 | contig 15236 bp, 10 predicted proteins | sample HigsolmetaAR202D_FD_184834 | JGI IMG/M metagenome (GOLD analysis project Ga0207864, IMG submission 184834) | Ionic liquid and high solid enriched microbial communities from the Joint BioEnergy Institute, USA - AR20-2-D (SPAdes) (version 2) ...
ACCGAGGACCGGGCGACGATCGCCGCCCGATCTCCAGTCTCCATTCTCCGAATCTCCAACCTGAATGTGGGTGGTACCACGGAGGGAGCTCCCTTCGTCCCTGGCAGGACGGAGGGTTTCTTTTTTTGCTATGACGCTCAGAGGCTCGCTGCGGGCGGCCGCACGCGCCATTCGCGCGCTGCTGATCGCCGCCTCGTCGCTGTACGGGCTCGCGATCGTGCTGCTGGCGCTGCTGTGGACGGCAGGCGCCGACGCGTGGTGGGTGAGCCTGACGAATATCTTCGCCGCGCTCCTGTTTGCGCCGCTGATCGTGCTGGTGCCGGCCGCGCTGCTGGTGCCCTCGCGGTGGCTGCGGGGCGCGGTGGTAGCGCCGCTGGCGATCTTCTTCGCCTCGTTCGGCCCGCAGCTGCTGCCGCCGCTCCCGGCCACGTCCGAGGGCACCCCGCTGCGGGTGGTGACGTTCAACCTCCAGGTCACGAACCGCCGCGTGGACGAGGTCATTGCCGCGATCGCCGACCAGAATGCCGACGTGGTGGTGCTGCAGGAGCTCTCGCCGCAGGTCGCCGCCGCAGCCGAGAAGCAGCTGAGCGGCATCTACCCGTACCAGGTCCTGTCGGTGTACGAGTGGCCGTCCGAGATGGGGCTGCTGAGCCGCTACCCGCTGCGCGAGGCGCCCGCCCAGCTCGGAGTGCAGCGCCAGCGGGTGACGCTCGACATCGACGGCCGCGAGGTGACGCTGCTGAACATCCACCTGCCCTCGCCGGACTACGACGTCTCGCCGCTGCCCTTCGCGCGCCGCGTGTCGGTCCCCGCCGGCTACGACGATTTCTGGCGGGAGCAGGAGGCGCGGCTGCTGCTGCGCGAGATCGACACGATCGACGGCCCGCTGATCGCCGCCGGCGACTTCAACACCGGCGACCGCGAGCCGCTGTACCAGGCGTTCGCCGCGCGCCTCCGGGATGTGTACCGCGAGACGGCCTGGGGCTTCGGGTTCACGTTTCCGAGCAAGGGGGCGTACTTCGGGGTGCCCCTGCCGCTCCCCGTAGTGCGCATCGACTACGTGTGGACACGCGGCGTGACCCCGGTGGCGGCGCAGGTGAAGTGCGGGGTAGGCGGCTCGGACCACTGTATGCTGATCGCGGATCTGCGCGTGAGCGCTCGGTAGAGGAGAGCTGCGACGGGCCGGCTGGCCCGGCATCTCGGAAAGGGGGTGGTCGCCGTGGTAGGCGATGGCGTAGGAACTGTACGTATGCGAGAGAGACAGAGCGGGTAGCGGCCGGGGCGACGCTGCGCCTCCGGCCCACTCCGCGAGCAGCTGATCTGGAGGTATGCAGCTATGAACTTCCCACCGCGCTACGACGCGGCGCAGAACGAGCGCCGCTGGCAGGAATACTGGGCCCGCGAGCGGATCTACGAGTTCCAGCCCGACGACAAGCGCCCGATCTTCGCGATCGACACCCCGCCGCCCACAGTCTCCGGTGAGCTGCACATCGGCCACGTCTACTCCTACGTCCAGGCCGAGGCGATGGCGCGCTTCTGGCGCATGCAGGGCTTCAACGTCTACTACCCGTTCGGATTCGACGATAACGGCCTCCCGACCGAGCGCTTCGTCGAGCGCAGCCGCGGCATCCGCGCGCGCGATATCGGCCGGCCCGCGTTCATCGCCGCCTGCCTCGAGGTCTCGCGCGAGGTCGAGGACCGCTTCGAGGCGCTGTGGAAGAGCCTCGGGTTCAGCGTCGACTGGCGGCTGCGCTACTCGACGATCGACCCGCTGTCGCGGCGCATCTCGCAGTGGTCGTTCCTCGACCTGTACCGCAAGGGCCGCATCTACCGCGCCCAGGCGCCCAACCCGTGGTGCGTCGAGTGCCAGACGGCGATCGCCCAGGCCGAGATCGACGACGCCGAGCGGACCACGACCTTCTACACGCTGGCCTTCGCCCTCGCCGACCAGGGATCGGCGGCCGAGCCGCAGTTCATCGAGATTGCCACCACGCGCCCCGAGCTGCTCCCGGCCTGCGTCGCGGTCTTCGTCCACCCCGCGGACGCGCGCTACCGCGGTCTGGTCGGGCGCGAGGCGCTGGTCCCGCTCATCGGCCGGCGCGTCCCGATCCTGGCCGACGAGCGGGCCGATCCCGAGAAGGGCACCGGCGCGGTGATGTGCTGCACCTTCGGCGACACGGCCGACGTCGCCTGGTGGCGCGACCACAGCCTGCCGCTGATCCCGCTCGTCACGCGCCGGGGCCAGCTCAGCGAGGCGGGCGGCCCCTACGCCGGGCTCACGCTGCGCGCGGCGCGCGAGCGGATCGTCCAGGACCTGCGCGCGCAGGGGGCGCTGAAGGCCGAGCGCGAGACGCAGCAGACCGTCCGCATCCACGAGCGCTGCAAGACGCCGCTGGAGATCCTGGAGACCAGCCAGTGGTTCGTCCGCATCCTCGACGCGAAGGAGGAGCTGCTCGAGGCCGGGCGGCGCATCACCTGGCGCCCGGCGCATATGCAGGCGCGCTACGAGCACTGGGTCCGCAATCTGAGCTGGGACTGGTGCATCTCGCGCCAGCGCTTCTACGGCGTCCCGTTCCCGCTCTGGCACTGCGAGCGGTGCGGCGAGGTGGTCCTGGCCGACGAGTCGCAGCTGCCGGTCGACCCCACCGCCGACGCGCCGCCGCGGCGCTGCGCCTGCGGCAGCGCCGACCTGCGCCCCGAGGAGGATGTCATGGACACCTGGGCGACCTCCTCGCTCACCCCGCAGATCGCGGCGCTGCGCTACAGCGCGATTGGCGATGGAGCCGCCTCGGAGATGGGCGCGGGCCGGGAAGCGGCGGATGGCGCGTCGCTGTTCCGCGACCCGCTGTTCGAGCGGCTGTTCCCGATGCAGCTGCGGCCGCAGGCGCACGACATCATCCGCACCTGGGCGTTCTACACCATCGCCAAGTCCTACTTTCACTTCGGGCGGATCCCGTGGGAGACGATCATGATCTCCGGGCACGGCCTGGACCCGTCGGGCCACAGCATCCACAAGTCGCTCGGCAACTCGCCGGTCGCGCCCGCAGCGCTGATCGGCCGCCACGGCGCGGATGCGGTGCGCTACTGGGCCTGCGGCGGCAGCGTCGGCGCCGACCAGCAGGTCAACGAGGAGACCATGCGCCAGGGGTCGCGGCTGATCACCAAGCTGTGGAACGCCAGCCGGTTCATCGGCTCGCAGCTCGGCGAGGAGGGCGGGCGGGCGCTGCTCTCCGGCCACGCGGCGCAGCTCAGGGAAGGCCTGCACTGGAGCGACAGAGCGCTGCTCTCCTGGCTGCAGCGCCTGATCATCCGGGCGACCGAGAGCTTCCGCGCCTACGAGTACGCCGCCGCGCGCGACGCGGCCGAGCGCTTCTTCTGGGGCACGCTGTGCGACAACTACCTCGAGCTGATCAAGGGACGGCTGTACGACGGGGCGCCTGAGGAGCGGCTGGCCGCCGCGCGCACCGCGGCGCAGGCGCTGCTGGCGACGCTCAAGCTGCTGGCGCCGATCATGCCGCACGTCACCGAGGAGATCTACCAGCGGCTGTTCGCCGCCGCCGAGGGGGCGCGCTCGATCCACCTCAGCGCCTGGCCGCAGCCCGACGAGGGGCTGATCGACCCGGAGGCCGAGCGCGCCGGGGAGGCGCTGATCGCGATCGCCGCCGCCGCGCGCCGCTTCAAGACCGCCCACCAGCGCGGCCTGGGCACGGCGCTGGCCAGGCTGACGATCGCCGCTGAGGACGGCGGGCTGCGCTCGATGCTGGCCGCCTCGGAGGCCGACCTGCGCAGCGTCACCCGGGCGCAGGAGATCGTCTTCGCCGACGCGCCCGGCGCTGAGGAGATCGCGCCGGGGCTGTGGGTGACGGTTGAGGCGTAGGCTGGCCCGGCCGCGCGGGCTCCGCCCGCTCTGTCTTCCTTCGGGCTGCCGCTGCGCGGGCATAGCAGGGGTGCGGAGTCGAACTCCGCACTTCTGCTATACTCCTCGATCGTAGCCACGCTGAACCGCGGAGCAGCCTATGACGCTCGCCAACCTGCGTAAGGAGTACACCCTGCGCGGCCTCTCGGAGGCCGAGGTCCACCCGGACCCAGTCAGGCAGTTCGCCATCTGGTTCGAGCAGGCTGTCGCGGCCGGGCACCCGGAGCCCAACGCCATGACCCTGGCGACCGCGACGCCGGACGGCAGGCCCTCGGCGCGGATGGTGCTGCTGAAGAGCTACGACGAGGCCGGCTTCGTGTTCTTCAGCAACTACGAGAGCCGCAAGGGCTCCGAGCTGCGGGCCAACCCGTACGCGGCGCTGGTGTTCTACTGGCCGCAGCTCGAGCGCCAGGTGCGGATCGAGGGCAGCGTTGCGCCGGTCGCGCCGCAGGAGTCCGACGCCTACTTCGCCACCCGCCCGCGCGAGGCGCGGCTCGGCGCGTGGGCATCGGCCCAGAGCCGCCCGCTGGCCAGCCGCGACGAGCTGGAGCGGCGCGTCGCCGAGCTGGCCGCGCAGTACGAGGGGCGCGAGGTGCCGCGGCCGCCGCACTGGGGCGGCTACCGCGTGCGCCACGAGCGCGTCGAGTTCTGGCAGGGCCGCCCCAGCCGGCTGCACGACCGCATCTGCTACACGCGCGACGGCGAGGGGTGGCGGATAGAGCGGCTGGCGCCCTAGCGCGCTCGGGCTGGGCGAGCCGTGCGGCCTCCGCGTGGCCAGCGCCTACGTGTTCTTCGCACTCGACCTGTCAGCGCAAGGGAGCACCACATGAACCCCCTTCTGCAGCGGCTGGGCTTCGGCCCGAACGACCGGGTGGCGATCGTCCACGCCGACGACATCGGCGCCTACCAAGCGTCGCTGCCCGCGATCGCGGATCTGTTCGAGGCCGGGCTGGTCTCCTCGTGTGCCACGATGGTGCCATGCCCCTGGTTCCCGGCGGTGGTCGCCTTCGCGCGCGCCAACCCGTCGGCCGACATCGGGGTCCACACGACGATCACCAGCGAGTACGAGCTGTATCGCTGGGGGCCCGTCGGCCCGCGCGACCCGGCGAGCGGCCTGCTTGACGCCGATGGCTACTTCCACCGCAGCGTGGCGGGCGTGATGGCCGCGGCGCCGGAGGCGGTGGCGGCCGAGCTGCGCGTCCAGGTCGAGCGGGCGCTGGCGGCCGGGATCGACGTGACGCACGTGGACTCGCACATGGGCGCCGTCTTCATCCCGGCGTTCCTTCCCGGCTACCTGGCGGCCGCGGAGGTGGCGCGGGTGCCGGCGTTTCTGCTGCGAGCTGACGCGCAGCAGCTGCGGGAGCGCGGCCTGCCCGAGCCGTTGATCGCGCAGCTGCTGGACATGCTCCGCGAGGCCGAGGCGTCCGGCCTGCCGGTCGTGGACCACCTGGCGATGATGCCGCTGGAGCGCCACGCCGACCGCGTGGCGGAGGCGAAGGCGGTGTTCGACGCGCTGCCGCCCGGCCTGAGCTACGTGATCCTCCACCCGGCGCAGGACACCCCCGAGCTGCGCGCCGCAGCGCCGTCGGACTGGCAGGCGCGCGCGGCGGACTACGAGGCGTTCTGCAGCCGCGAGCTGCGCGACTACGTCCGCTCGCGCGGGGTGCAGGTGATCGGGTGGCGAACGATCAGGGATGCGCTGCGCGCCTCGTAGGCCGCCTTCCACGCTGGCGAAGGGCACAACACCAGCCGGTCAGCCCTCGCGCTCCCGCTCCACCAAGGCGCGGCGTAACACCTTGCCGATGAACGAGCGCGGCAGCGCGTCGAGGAACTCGACGGCCCCGGGCACCTTGTAGCTGCTCAGGCGCTCCCTGAGGAAGGCGAGGATCTCGTCCGGGGTCGCGCTCTCGCCGCGGCGCAGCACCACGAACGCCTTCAGATCGGTGCGGCCTGAGCTGGGGACCCCGGCCACCGCCGCCTCGAGCACCTTGGGGTGCTCGTACAGCACCTCCTCCACGTCGCGCGGGTAGATGTTGTACTGCCCGGCGATGATCATCTCCTTGCGGCGCTCGATGACCCGGAAGAAGCCCTGCTCGTCCATCTCGGCCACATCGCCGGTGCGCAGCCAGCCGCCGGGCAGCAGCACCTCGGCGGTCTCGGCCGGGCGGTTCCAGTAGCCCTGCATGAGCTGCGGGCCGCGCACGAGCAGCTCGCCCACCTTCCCCGGCAGCAGGTCCGCGCCGGTCTGCAGGTCGACGATCTTCGCCTCGGTCGAGGGGAGCGGCAGGCCGATGAAGCCGTGGCGGTCGTGGTGGCCGCGCAGCGGGTTCACGTGCGTGACCGGCCCGGCTTCGGTGAGGCCGTAGCCCTCCACCAGGTGGGCGCGCGTGATGCGCTCGAAGCCCTCCTGGACCTCGATCGGCAGCGGCGCCGCGCCGCTGATGCACGCCCGCAGCGACGCGAGCCCGTAGCGGCGGGCGTCCCGGACCTCGTTGATCGCCGCGTACATCGGCGGCACGCCGGGGAAGATCGTCGGGCGCTCGCGCCGCACCGCGTGCAGCACGTTCATGGTCTCGAAGGTCGGCAGCAGGATCATCGCGGCGCCGAGCGCGGCCGCCAGGTTCATGCAGGCGGTCATGCCGTAGGCGTGCGAGAAGGGCAGCGCACAGAGGATGCGCTCGGCGCCGCGCCGGGCGTCGGGCATCCAGGCGGCGAGCTGCAGCGCGTTCGCCACCAGGCTGCGGTGGGTGTGCAGCACGCCCTTCGGCTCGCCGGTGGTGCCGCCGGTGTAGAGCAGCGCGGCGGGCGAGGCGGGCGCGGCGAGGGGCGGGTCAGGCGAATGGGCGCCCTGGGCCGCGCCGAGCATGCGCGCCATCCAGAGCGAGCGTCGCGCCTCCGCGTCCGGCACGCGGTGGCCCTCGCGCTCCTGGCGCAGCAGCGTGAAGAGCTGGCGCTGCGAGCTGGTGAGAAACTCCTTCAGATTGGTGTAGATCACCCGCCTGACCGGGGCGCGCGCCCGCACCTGCGCGATCAGCGGGTGGAACATGCTCAGCGCGAGCAGCGTGTCGGCCTGGGCGTCCTCGATCTGGCGGATCAGGCCGCCGGCCTCGAAGATCGGGTTGGTGAGCACCACCACCGCGCCGGCGCGCAGCGCCCCGTAGTAGCCGATCACCGCCTGCGGAATGTTCGGGAGCACCAGCACCACGCGATCGCCCGGCTGCAGGCCCTCGTCCAGCAGCGCGGCGGCGAAGCGGCTGGACAGCCGGTCGAGCTCGGCGTAGCTGATCGTCCGGCCGTAGAACAGCACCGCCGGCGCGTCCGGGTGCCCGCGCGCCGCAGCGCTCAGGAGATCCGGCAGCGTCAGCGGCGGAACCTCGATCGCCGGCGGGACGCCGGGGTCGTAGTGGGCGTGCCACGGGCTCGCGCTCATGTGGGCCTCGCTCTGTCGTCGTTGACTGCTCGAGACCATTGTAGCAGCCGACGATAGTGCCTCCAGAACGGGCGGCGAAGCGCCGGCGCAGCCCCGCCCAGCGGACCTGCGGACGAAAGTACCGCGCAGCTGCCCGCTTTATTGGATAACCGGCGCCCGCGCCGCGCGGTAGCTCATATGACGGGATTGCATGGCCCGTGTTCTCCAGAGGGCTCCGCCTCCGCAGAATTTCTGCCGGAGGTGCGGAGGGTCGCAGGCCAAGGCACGCCGTTGGGAGGCTCGGCGGGCCTGCGGCCCTCCAAAGGGCCCTTCTCCCTCGCGAAAGGGCGCCGCCAGTGGCACAGTACTACCTGCGAATCCGCGAGCTCCCCGAGCACGAGAAGCCCCGCGAGCGGCTGCGCGACCAGGGGCCGGCCGCGCTCAGCGACGCCGAGCTGCTCGCCATCCTGCTGCGCGTGGGGGTATCCGGCGCGAACGCGGTGCAGCTCGCCCAGCAGATCCTCACCGAGTTCGGCGGGTGGGCCGGGCTGCAGCGGGCGCAGTTCCACGAGATCGCCGAGCGGCGCGGGATGGGCGAGGCTAAGACCGCCCAGCTCAAGGCCGCCCTCGAGATCGGGCGGCGCCTGCTGCTCGCCGCGCGCGAGGAGCGCTTCCAGATCCGCTCGCCCGGCGACGTCGCAACGCTGATGCAGGTCGAGATGGGCCACCTTGACCAGGAGCACCTGCGGGTGATCTGCCTTGACACCAAGAACCGCGTCCAGAAGATCCACACCGTCTACGTCGGCAGCCTCAACACCTCCATGGTCCGCATCGGCGAGATCTTCAAGGAGGCCGTCCGCCTCAACAGCGCCAGCATCATCGTCGTCCACAACCACCCCAGCGGCGACCCGACCCCCTCGCCGGAGGACGTGCTCGTCACGCGGCAGATCATCGAGGCCGGCCAGCTCCTCGACGTCGATGTGCTGGACCATCTGGTGATCGGCAGCGGGCGCTACGTGAGCATGCGCGAGCGCGGGCTGGCTTTTTCCAAGCAGCCTGCAGGGAACAAGGCGTGAGGAACGGGCGTGGAGCTATCTGCCCGATGAAGGGAGGCGCGGACTAGCGCGGCGCGCGTGACAGGTCGTTGTCCGCTGCCTCCGGCCTGCCGCCAGCCGCCTCCGCCCGGTGCTCTGCGGGCACGATCACCTCGATCACCGTGCCGCTCCCCGGCGCGCTCCGGACCTCCAGCGTCCCGCCGATCAGGTGCGCCCGCTCGCGCATGCCGATCAGCCCGAACCCCTGCCCCGGCTCCGGCGGCTCGCTGGCCTCGATGCCCCGCCCGTCGTCCGCCACGCTGAGCGCCAGGCGCCCACCCTCGCGGCGGAGGGTGATGCGCGCCGACCTGGCTCGGGCGTGCTTGCGGGTGTTCGCCAGCCCCTCCTGGGCGATGCGGTAGAGCGCCTCGGCGACCCGCGCCGGCACCGGGTCCACGTCCGGCCCGATGTCCGCCGTCACCTGCAGCCCGCTCTCCTCGGCGACGCGCCGCGCCAGCGCCTGCAGCGCCTCGCCGAGCGGCCCGCGCTCGAGCGGCCCGCCGCGCAGCTCCAGCACCGAGCGCCGCGCCTCCTCCAGGCTCTCGCGTGTGCGCGCCAGGGCCTGCCGGATGCGCTCGCGCGCCCGCTGCGGCGCCACCTCCAGCAGCGCGTCGGCGGCCTCGAGCTGCAGCGCGATCCCGGCCAGCTCCTGCGCCAGCGTGTCGTGGACGTCGCGCGCCAGGCGGTTGCGCTCCTCGACGCGCGCCATGTGCATCGCCTGCTCGGCCAGCCGGATGCGCTCCACGGTCGCCGCGATCTGGTAGCCGACCGCCGAGATCACCTGCAGGTCCTGGGGCGTGAACGTGTCCCAGTCCGACGTCGCCAGGTTCATGATCCCGAGCAGCTGGTCGCCCTTCATCAGCGGCATGCTCGCGTGGTAGGCCAGCCCCTGGCGGTCGCCGCTGGCCTCGCGCAGCCGGCTGCACTCGACCACCTGCCCGGCGGGGCTGAGCTCCCCTTTGCGCGCCAGCGCCTGGCAGTTACACAGGCCGTTCCACGGCTCGCCGGGGTAGGAGAGCGCCGGCGGCAGGTTGTGGTGCGCGGCTACCTCGAAGGCGCCCTCGTCGTCGCGCAGAAAGAGCCAGCCGGTGTGCAGCCCGAGCAGCTCCACCACCAGCGGCAGCGTGACATCGAGCGTCTCCGGCAGGCTCACGCCGCGGTTGAGCGTCTCGGCGATCTCTTTCAGCACCCGCAGCGTGCTCGTCGCGTTGTAGCGTGGTCGCATGCCCCTATTGTACTCCCAGAACAGCGTCTGCGGGCTGCGTCCATCCGCCCTCCCTCCTTAACGGGGAGGTGTGGAGGGCCTTGCCTCCCCGAACCCCTCCGACAGGTTGTGGGGCGAGGGAGAGGCCAGCGCGCCGCCCCTCACCTTGACAGCCACATGCAATCGTGATACGCTTTACACGCGAAACTCAAGAATCCTAATTAGGGTGCAAGATTCCTACTACATTCTGCATGGGTGGCTCCGGAGTGTGCGCGTATGCCGGAGAAGTACTATCAGGAGTACGGCCCGATCAGCCGGAGGCGCGCCCAAGGGCGCATGGCGCTCGACGATACGCCGCCTGAGCAGATCCCTCCGCAGCCCTCGCGGCCCCGCCCGCCGCGTCGCAGGCGCCGGCGGCGCGGGCTGCCGCTGCTGCCGCTGCTGATCCTGCTGCTGGTGGGCGCCGGCGCCTACTTCGCGCTGCCGTACGCCGGCACCGTGCTCGCCGGCGACCGGGTGATGACCGGCGTCTCGCTGCAGGGCGACTCGCTGGGCGGGCTCGATCGGGCGCAGCTCGACGCCCGCGTGCAGCAGCGCTACGCCGCCTTCCTCAGCCATCCGCTGACGATCAGCTTCGAGGGCCGCACCTGGACGCCGACCCTCGAGGAGCTCGGCGCGCACCTGAGCCTCGAGCAGGTCGCTGAGGAGGCGCTGGCCGCCGGGCGCCGCGGGGACATCGTGCGGCGCGTGGACGAGCTCTGGGCGCTGTACCGCGCCGGCGGCCTGGACGTCGCGCCGCGGCTCACGGTGGATGCGCGCGCCCTCCAGGCCTACCTCACCAGCATCGCCCGCGAGATCGAGCAGCCCCCGCAGGACGCAGCCCTGAGCGTCGCGGCGGGCAAAGTCATCCCCACCCCCGCCCGCCAGGGGCGGCAGGTGCTGGTCGACGAGACCGCGGTGGAGGTGATGCGCAGCCTGCAGCGCCTCGCCCCCGGCGAGGTCGTCCTGCGCACCCGCATCCTCGAGCCTGCGCTGCCCGACGAGGGCATCGCCGGCGCCGTCGCCGACGCCCGCCGCATGCTCGCCGCGCCGCTGACCCTCAGCCAGGGCGAGCGCAGCTGGACCTGGGAGCCCGAGCGCATCGCCGAGCTGCTGGCGATCTCCGTCGAGGACGGCTACATGACGATCGATGTGGACCCGCAGCGCCTCGAGCGGGCGGTCGAGAAGCTCGCGCAGGTGGTCGACTCCCCGAGCGTCGAGCCGCGCGTCGCCTTCCGCGGCGAGCGGCTGCAGATCGTCGAGGAGGGCCACACCGGCCTGCGCCTGAAGCAGGATGAGGCTGCCGAGGCGATCCGCGCCGCGCTCAGAGCCGGCCAGCGCACCGTCGAGCTGCCGGTCGCCGAGGTGGAGCCGCAGATCACCGCCGAGACGCTGCCGGAGCTCGGCATCGTCGAGCTGGTCGCCGAGGGCAAGTCCAGCTTCGCCGGCTCGGCCCCTTACCGCGTCACCAACATCCTGGCCGGCGCCGCTCGCATGAACGGCGTGCTGATCGCCCCCGGCGAGGAGTTCTCCTTCAACACCCAGCTCGGCGCGGTGGACGAGGCGAACGGCTTCGTCCAGGGGTACGCCGTGATCGGCAACCGCACCCAGCTCGAGTGGGGCGGCGGGGTGTGCCAGGTCTCCACCACCGTGTTCCGCGCCGCCTTCTGGGCCGGCCTGCCGTTCACCGAACGCCACGCCCACCCGTTCTACATCTCGTGGTACGACGAGTACAGCTATCCCGACCAGGCCGGGCCGGGGATGGACGCGACGATCTACACCGGCGTGCAGGACCTCCGGTTCGTCAACGACACCGGGCACTGGCTGCTGATGGAGGCCGTGGCCGATGTCGACCGGCAGGTGCTCACCGTCCGGCTGTACGGCACCAAGCCCAACCGCACGGTCTCGATCGCCGGACCGACGATCGAGAACATCGTGGCGCCGCCCAGCCAGCCGGTGTATGTGAACGACCCGAGCCTGCCCGCCGGGACGGTGAAGCAGACCGACACCGCCCGGCGCGGGATGGACATCACCGTGTACCGCCTGATCGAGGTGGACGGTCAGCAGCGCCCGCCCGAGGCCTTCTTCACCCGCTTCAAGGCCTGGCCGAACGTCTTCGTCCGCGGCACCGGCACCTGATCGGCGCGGCTGGGCGAAAGATCTCCCGCTCAGGCGATGCTACCCAGTAGGCGTCTTGCCCGCTCGGCAGACGGATCGCCGTGGCGAGCCGTCCGCGCAGGCGCTCCGCCGGGTGGCCTGGCCCTCCCGCACCCCGCCGGACGCCCGCCACGGGCGCTTTCTTCCCCCGCTCTACGGTGACGTAGCCGCCGCAGGGCGGGGGCCGGAAACGAACCATGAGCGAAGCGAAAGAATACTTCTCCCTCGGCCTGACCTACTGGCCGCGCCGCGCCGCGTTCCGCATGTGGCAGAGGTACGACCGCGGCGCCGTCCGCGAGGAGCTGGCCCACATCGCCGCGCTCGGCTGCGACACGGTGCGGCTCTGCCTGCTCTGGGAGGATTTCCAGCCCGGTGCGGAGCGCCTCAACACCAGGGCGATGCGCTATCTGGAGCACGCGCTGGACATGGCGCACGCCGCCGGGCTGCGTGTCGTCCTGGCTCTGTTCCCGGTCGCGGTCGGCGGCGCGCTCTACGTTCCCCACTGGCTCAACGGCCCCGACGTCGCGCGGGCGCTGCGCCGCGCTAGCCGCGAGCGGGCGCTGGTCGTCGTGCGCCCGCCCGGCCTGGCGCCGGTGCTCACCGGCGCCGGGTACCGCCCGGCCCAGGCCGGCGATCTCTTCAGCGAGGAGTCGGCGCTGGAGGCCCAGCACTACCTGGTGCGCGAGACGGTCGGCTACTTCGGCTCCCACCCCGCCGCCTGGGCCTGGCAGCTGGGCGAAGGCTTCGAGCGCGTCCACCGCCCCGCCTCCCAGGAAGCGGTGCGCGCCTGGTTCAGCGCCGTGGCCGAGGAGGCGCGCAGGCAGCACCCCACCGTGCGCCTGATCGGCGTCACGTCGCTCCGCGGCCTCGAGCTGCGCGCGGGCCCGCGCCCGGATGACCTGGCCGAGATGTGCGACCTCGTGGGGGTCGCCGCCGATCCGCAGGAGCTGCCGGCCGATCAGCAGCGGCGGCACACGAACTACCCCGCCTTCCTCCACACGCTGGTCGCGGGGCTCGCCGGCCGCCGCGCGATCGTCACCAGCCTCGGCCTGCCCGGGGCCGCCGACGCGCCCGGCTGGACCGAGGACCAGAGCTACGGGAAGCGGCTGCGCGTCTTCATCGGCGACGAGTCGCAGCAGGCGAGCTACATCGATGTGGCCCTGGACCGGCTGTACCGCGATGGCGCGGCCGGCGTGTGGCTGCCCGCCTACGCCGATTTCGCCGAGGAGCTGTGGCGCACCCCGCCGCTCGACCGCTCGCTGCGCTACCGGACGCTGGGGATCGTGGACGCGACCGGCCGCGAGAAGCCGGCTGCCGAAGCCCTGCGCTCCTTCGCCCGCAGCCTCGCGGACGCCGAGCGCAGCCAGCCGCACCCGCCGCCGCCCACGATGGACGCCGAGCGCTACTGGCACGACCCGCAGCGCCAGCTGCGCGAGCTCTGGCGAGAGTTCAACGCCCCTGCGGAGTAGCCCGCCGTCTCCAGCGAGGTGCGGGAGAGGCGCGCTCGCCCGAGCCGGGAGCGAGATCAGCTATAATGGGACGCGGCCCGCTACCATGAGGCACCGAGGAGGCACCGAGGAGGCGCCGATGGCCGAAGTCCACGTCTCACAACACCCGCTGGTGCTCCACAAGCTCACGCTGCTGCGCCGCACCATCACCGAACCCAAGAAGTTCCGCGAGCTCGTGCGCGAGCTCTCGCAGTTCCTGCTCTACGAGGCCACGCTCGACCTGCCGCTCAGCCCGCTCGACGTCGAGACACCGCTCGCGCCCTACCGCGGGCACCGGATCGCCGAGCAGGTCGGCCTGGTGCCGATCCTGCGCGCCGGCATCGGCATGGTCGACCCGATCCTCGACCTGATCCCGACCGCGCACGTCTGGCACCTCGGGCTCTACCGCGACCACGACACCCTCGCGCCGGTCACCTACTACAACAAGCTCCCGCCCCAGGTGGACGTGGACTTGTGCCTGGTGCTCGACCCCATGCTCGCCACCGGCGGCTCGGCCTGCGCCGCTGTGTCGATCCTGAAGGACTGGGGGGCGCGGCGCATCAAGTTCCTCGGCCTGATCGCCGCCCCCGAGGGTGTCCAGGCCCTCTCCACCGAGCACCCCGATGTGCCGATCCACCTCGCCGCCATCGACGAGCGCCTCAACGAGAAGGGCTACATCGTGCCCGGCCTCGGCGACGCCGGCGACCGCCAGTTCGGCACCGGGTAGTCCTGACCAGGTGATAGGGCACGAGGTGATCCGCTGACACCCGAGAGCCTGAGGTGTGGCGATCAGCTCGTGCCAGCCCTGTCGCCTCGTCGCTGTCAGAGGCAGTAAGCTTTGCTACTAGGTCTCGCGCTCCTCGCGGCGTTCGGAATCGCGTTCACGGTCACCTTCCTGCTGGTGCCGAGGGTGATCCGCCTCGCAGAGCGGAAGGGGTGGGTCCAGCGCCCCGGCGGGCGGCGCAAGCACAGCCGCCCGACCCCCAACGTGGGCGGGATCGCGATCTACGTTGGGTTCGTCGCTGCCATCATCGCGTCCTTCGCGCTTGAAGGGCTCCACCCCGCGCTGCGCCGCACGCCCTTCGAGACGCTGCGCATTGGCCTGCTGCTCGCCGGGAGCACGCTGCTCTTCGTCGTCATGTGGCTGGACGACGTGCGCGAGCTGTCCTGGCTGCCCAAGTTCTGCGCCCAGTTCGCCGCCGGCCTGATCGCCGTCGGGCCGTACCTGTGGGAGCAGACGCGCCTGCCGGACGCGAGCGGTGAGCTCAGCGAGGCGCGCGGGATCCTGCTCACCGCCTTCAACCTGCCGTACATCGGGCAGGTCAGCCTGTGGGAGATCAGCCCCTGGCTCACCATCCTCGCCACCGTCTTCTGGCTCGGCTGGATGACCAACACCATCAACTGGGCCGACGGGCTGGACGGGCTGGCGGCGGGGGTCTCGTTCATCGCCGCGATGATGCTCGCGCTCCACGCCCTCACCATCAGGCCCGCGCCGCAGTACACCATCGCGCTGCTGCCGCTGGCGGTCGCCGGCGCCTGCCTGGCGTTCCTGGCGTACAACCTGCCGCCGGCGCGCATCTTCCTGGGCGGCGGCGCCGAGCTGCTCGGCTACGCGCTCGGCGTGTGCGCGATCATCGGCGGCGCCAAGCTCGCCACGGTGCTGCTGGTGCTCGGCGTGCCGATCCTGGACGTGGTCTGGCTGATCGTCTCGCGCACCGCCTCCGGCCACGCGCCGATGCGCGGCGGGCGCGACCACCTGCACCACCGGCTGCACGACATGGGCTACACGCCGCGCCAGATCGTGCTGTTCTACTACGCGCTGAGCGCCGGCTTCGGCCTGCTCGGCATCTCCGGCGCCAGCCCGGCCCTCAAGCTCGGCGCGCTGCTCGTGCTGCTCGGGATCGGCGCCGCCACCATTCTCTTCGCCGCC
>Ga0207864_1002912_pt1 | contig 15226 bp, 6 predicted proteins | sample HigsolmetaAR202D_FD_184834 | JGI IMG/M metagenome (GOLD analysis project Ga0207864, IMG submission 184834) | Ionic liquid and high solid enriched microbial communities from the Joint BioEnergy Institute, USA - AR20-2-D (SPAdes) (version 2) ...
CCGAGCAGCAGTACCTGGAGCGGACGCTTTATCACTACCCGGTGGCGCAGCTACTGAACCGTACAGCAAAGCCTGGCGACGTAGTACTTGATTTCGGGGGTGTTCCCTCCGCCTATCATCATGCGGTGTCCCTCGGCCCGTGGCACTCCGCAGCGGCAGAAAGGTGCGTCGCAGCCTTGCATCTCGCCGCTGTCGATGGTCCGGAAGCCTTATACGACCTCCGGGCCGAATGGCCGGAACAGGTATTGTCGGGGTTGCGGATTCGTCAAACCGGCGCTGGCCCGCATCCTTGGAGCATTCACGAAGTTCAGCTACGTCGAGGCGACAGCATTGTTCGTCCTACGCGACTGGCGCTTTCAGCATCGCCGAATCTCTGGGAGACCCGGTTCGCCTTCGACGCCAACCTCGCATCCCGCTGGACGACCTGGGATCCCGTTCGGCCGGGAATGCACTTCGACATCGAGTTCGACGCGCCCAAACCGCTGACCGGGCTTACGCTCGTAGCCAATCGCCTTGAGTACGGATCGCGGATCGAGATTGTGGGGCGCACGACGCAAGGGCAGTGGCAGTTGCTCACGGCGAATCCCGTAGCCGTCGAGAGGACTCCACGGAGCCTGTACCGGCTGGCGATCCAGCAGCTCAAGAAGGAAGGCGTCCGCTACATTGTAACGCCTGCCAGCGAGGTCGGCTACGGTCTCTTCGGGAAAGCGATGATCGAAAGGAAACAGGATTGGGGCGTTGAAGAGTGCGGATCAGTCCGAAACCTTGTGCTGCTGCGGCTGAAGTAGTTTCGCTGCGATATCTTCAGCGATCCTCCGGCCGTGGAAGCGTCCGTTCTCGATGAAGATCTCGTTGGTGTGCATACCTGCGACGACGACTCCGGCAAGGTAGATCCCCTGGCGCTCGCTTTCGAGGGTCTCGGGATTCGTGTAGGGGCGTTGGGTATCCGGCGACAGGTTGATGCCGACAGACGACAGGAACTTCAGGTCCGGATGATAGCCGGTCATGGCGAAGACGAAGTCGTTCTTCAGTTCCACATCGCCTTGCGGCGTACTGAGTACGACGCTCCTCTGGAGAATCTCCTTGACAGTCGAATGGAAATAGGCCTTGATCTCCCCGCTCTTGATGCGGTTCTCGATATTCGGCTTGATCCAGTACTTGACGCTGTCGGAGATGCCTGGTCCCCGGTGAACGAGCGTCACCCGGGCGCCTGCCCAGTGAAGTTCCAGGGCAGCGATGGCGGCTGAGTTCTTCGCTCCCACAACAAGGACGTCCTGGTCGAAGTAAGGGTGCGGTTCCTTGTAGTAATGCGTGACCTTCGGCAGGTCCTCGCCCGGGACGTTCAGGAGGTTGGGCTGGTCGTAGAAGCCAGTCGCCAGGATAATCTTGCGAGCGGTGTACTCGTGGCGGCAGTTGTGGCGGTCTGTTGTCTCGACCAGAAAATTGCCGTCTTCTCCCGTAATCCGGTCGACGCCCTCGTATTGATGAACGTCGAGGCCGTAATGGTCGGCAACCCGGCGATAGTACTTCAAGGCCTCTGTGCGGACCGGCTTTTCGCCCAGAGCCGTCATGGGAATATCGCCGATCTCAAGCAGCTCCGGCGTGGTGAAGAACGTCATATTCGTCGGGTAATGGTAGAGCGAATTCACAATACACCCCCGATCGAACAGGACCGCTCTGAGCCCCCGCCGCTGCAGCTCAATTCCGCAAGCCAGTCCTGTAGGACCTGCCCCCACCACAATTACGTCGAATGCTGTCACAGCATTCCTTCCACCGTGGTATAGACGCTTTCGAGAGCAGCCGGTAACGCTCCTGGATCTTTGCCACCCGCCTCCGCCATGTCAGGACGGCCTCCCCCTTTCCCTCCGACGGCTTGCGCCACCGAGCCCACCAGCTTGCCCGCATGCACTTTGGCTGTCAGGTCCTTCGTGACCGCAGACACGATCGCCACGTTCGAATCCTCCGTAGAAGCCAGCACAATCACACCCGTCTTCCACTTATTGCGGAACGAATCCGCCAGGGCGCGCATCTGCTGCCGGTCCAGCCCATCCACGCGGCCCGCCAGCACTTTGACGCCCTTCAGCAGCCGGGTCTGCTGCTCAAGGTCTGAGACCTGCATCTGCGCAATCCGGGTCTTCAACTGGTCGACCTGCCTTTCGAGGTTGCGCTGCTGAACAATCAGCCGCTCAACCTGTTCCACCAGCTCCGGTTCCGAGCTGCGGATTAGCGACGCCACCCGGTGCACCGATTCCGTCAGTTCCTGGAACCGCGCGAGGGCGCCCTCTCCGGTAATTGCTTCAATGCGGCGAACGCCGGCCGAGATGCTACCTTCGTAGACGATCTTGAATAGCCCGATATCGCCGGTCCTCGTGACATGGGTTCCGCCGCAAAGCTCGCGGCTGAAGTCGGGGACCGACACTACCCGGACCTTGTCGCCGTACTTCTCGCCGAACAGGGCCATTGCTCCCGTTTTCAGGGCCTGCTCAAGGTCCATGATGTCGGTTTGCACGGCGGTGTTCTTCAGAATCTGTTCGTTGACAAGCCGCTCGACCGTGGCGATCTCTTCGGGGCTCATGCCCGTGTAGTGAGTGAAGTCGAAGCGCAGCCGCCCCGGTTCAACGACACTGCCCGCCTGCTTGACGTGAGTCCCAAGCACCTGCCGGAGGGCAGCATGCAGGAGGTGAGTTGCCGTATGGTTCCGCATCGTCGCGCGACGCAAGGAATTGTCGACCTTGGCATGAACGAGCTCGTTTGCATGAAGCGGCTCGAGGGTCGTGATGCGGTGCACGATGAGTCCAGGGATCGGCGAGTACGTCGACTCGACTTCCGCCACCTTCTGATCGAGCTCGTTGTAGAGTCCTCCACGGTCGCCGACCTGACCGCCTGATTCAGCGTAAAACGGCGTCTGGTCCAGGATCACTTCGGCTTGGGACCCCGGCCCGATGGATTCGACGGGTTCCTTGTTTAACAGCAGCGCAACGATAGCACTTTGGTCGCACTCCGTGGTTTCGTAGCCGAGGAACTTCGTCCGTCCGTGCTTCTCTTGAATCTGCTGATAGATCTGTGCAACCTGAGCCTTTTCGGCCCCCTTCCAGCTGGCGCGGGCCCGCTCCCGCTGGCGCTCCATCTCCCGCTCGAACCCTTCCCGGTCAATGGCAAGCCCGCTTTCGCGCGCCATCTCCTCCTGCTCGTCCAGCGCCAGACCGTAGGTGTCGTAAAGCTTGAAGGCGACCGCGCCGGGGAGCACGCCTCCGGCAGCCGACTTCGCCTCATCCTGGAATACCTTCTCGGCTACCTGGAATGTGGTTGCATACCGCTGCTCTTCGTCTTGAACCACGCGAGCGACGCGCGCCACAGATTCCATAAGCTCGGGGTAAGCGGGGCGCATCAGCTCCGCCACAAAGCCTGTGAGCTTGTAAAGGAACGGCTCTTCGGCCCCGATCAGCCGCGCGTTTCGCATCGCCCGGCGCATAATTTTACGGAGCACATATCCGCGGCCCTCGTTCGAAGGCAGAACGCCGTCATGGATCAGGAAAGCCGTCGCGCGAGCGTGGTCAGCCGCGATGCGGAGTGTGATGTCGACGCGGGGATTCTCGCCTATGGGAACCTTCAGCAGTTCGGCGCAGCGCAGCATGATCGGCCGGAGCAGATCCGTGTCGTAGTTGGACAGCTTGTCCTGCACGACCGCGGTAATGCGCTCCAGGCCCATGCCCGTATCGATCGACGGCCTCGGAAGCGGCGTCAGGACACCCTCCGGCGAGCGGTCGAACTGCATGAAGACGAGGTTCCAGATCTCGATGAACCGTCCTCCGCCGTCTTCAGGAAACTGCTCATGCTCGCGGCCGGGTTCCGCTGCTTCCGGTCCGAGGTCGTAGTGAATCTCCGAGCAGGGGCCGCAGGGGCCCGTCTCGCCCATCTGCCAGAAGTTGTCTTTCTCGCCGAGCCGGAAGATCCGGTCCTTCGGCACGCCGGCCACCTTCTGCCAAAGGGCCTCCGCATCGTCGTCCTCTCGGAAGACGGTGATGTACAGCCGGTCCTTGGGCAGGCCGTATCCCTTAGTGACGAGCTCCCAGGCGTAGGCGATCGCCTCGGCTTTGAAGTAGTCGCCGAAGGAGAAGTTGCCAAGCATTTCGAAGAACGTGTGGTGACGTCTTGTATACCCAACGTTCTCGAGATCGTTGTGCTTGCCGCCGGCACGAACGCACTTTTGAGCCGTCGTGGCCCGAAGGTATTCGCGCTTCTCCCGTCCGAGGAACACGTCCTTGAACTGATTCATTCCCGCGTTGGTGAACAGTAAAGTCGGGTCATTTGCGGGAACCAGGGAGGAACTGCGCACAACCCTATGTCCGTTCCGCTCAAAAAAATCGAGGAACTTCTGGCGTACTTCGTGTCCGGTCATCGTGTGTATCTATCTTATTTTGGCACAAGGGTTGCAGTGGGCACCGGGAAATCCATGGCGAGCCTGGGTTTATCGTGGCATGACCGGAGAGCGGGGAAGGGGAGCGGGCTTAAGCGAAGCCGCCGTTAACGCGAAATACCTGTGCGTTGACCCAGGCGCCGTCCTGGCCGGCGAGGAATGACACGGCGTTTGCGATGTCCTCCGGCTGGCCCAGGCGTTCGAGTGGGATAGCCTTGCGGAGAGCTTCAATGAGTGCTTCGCTCTTCCCGGAGAGAAAAAGGTCCGTCGCCACTGGGCCAGGAGCGACGACATTTGCCGTGATATTGCGCCCTTTGAGTTCGTTTGCGAGTACGCGGACCAGACCTTCAACACCTGCTTTGGAGGCGATGTAAGCGCCGTAGGTCGGAAAGGCTTTGGCGATGACGCTGCTGGAGAAGGCAATAATCCGCCCGCCTTCGGAGACATGCTGCGCCGCCTCCTTGGGGACGAGGAAGCTGCCGCGCAGGTTCGTGGCGATGACCCGGTCGAAGGATTCAACGTCGGCGTCGACGATGCGGAATAGCGGCATGATGGCTGCGCAGTGCACTACGACGTCGATACGTCCGAATTCGTCAAGGGCGCGCTGAAAGAGAGCGCTCACCTCTTCCGCCTTTGCCACATCCGCTCGAGCTGTAATGGCGTGCCCGCCGGCGGCTTTGATCTCGGCGGCGACCTCATCCGCTTTGTCCCGCCGCCCTCCGTAATGCACCGCGACTGCAAAGCCGTCTCTCGCAAGCCTTATGGCGACAGCACGCCCAATGCCTCCGGATGCGCCGGTGACAATAGCGCTTCGCGCGACTGAGTTGGCCACAGTGCCTCCCGTTTCCAGCCGGCAGGTTCCAGCGGTTATTCACAGGACTGTCACTTCGGCAACTAGGCTGCGCCTGAACCCGCCCCGCACTTGACGTGGAAATAGCGGGCTTTGTTTCAGTGAGAGAGAAGGCTACGGCTGGAAGTCGGGGCCTGGTCAGAAACTTCATCCGATTGACCAGTTGCGGTTTGTCAGCGTGGGGAGGTTGCTTTAGATCCGGGCGCTCCCACACAGAATCTTGGCCCGCCCCTGCACTCGCGCTTCCCAACCCGGCAGGTACGCGTTCATCAAACTCTTGAACAGCTTGCCCTGGTTCGCCCTTGGAGATGTAAGAGCTCACACACAGCCACGACAGAGAAACACGTAATTGGCGAGCAAGCTTCTTTATTGATCTTAGCGGATTTGAGATTGGACTTGTAACTCTGCGGTCGTAGTTTGCATCGGCCCCACCGTGATTTGCTTACTCGATGCGAGACGCTCGTGGAAGCGGGGATCCTCGGCCCAGAGCACACCCCTGGCAAACGCGATCACCCGATACACGCCAGGCAGGAGATTGGAAAAGGTCAGATTGCCTTCTGCGTTCGTCTTGGCTTCACGAATCCCCGTCACAGCCAACAAAAGCAGATCCTCATCAACCGGTTCCCTTGCGAGAATCACGCTCGCGCCGGCAGCCGGCCGAATGCCATCCTTGACTGTGAGCACGATGGAGGAGCTTGCGGGAGCGACCACGATATCGACCGTGTGTGCGGTGGCAGAACCGAATTCAACGACGCTGTGATCGACCTTCGAACCGTTGTAACGTATCTCCGCAACCTGATAACCCGTGAGCCCTGAGAGAAACACCTCGTACCTCTGCGGGTAGACACCACTGATCGTGAAATGTCCGTCTGAAGGCCGCACCGGAGCAATGAAGCCCGGTCCATCGGGCAGCAATTGACGCAATGGCCTAAGAATCACGCGCAAATTCTCGCCTGGCGGTCCTGGCTGATTCGTGCTCTGTTCTTCCACCTTGCGGACGGAGCCATTGACGACCAGTCCTTTGCTGAGAAACAAGTCCAATCCATCCTGGTTCCGATCACTGACGTGGACCGGCAACGCCGCCGCCTGGCGCTCCTGTCCCGACGTGCTCGCCGTCAGCCAGTACGTTCCCGGTGGAATATTGTCGATCTGGAATTCGGAACCAATCTTGACGGTTCCCCTCGCGAGGATCGCTTGGCCACCCCCGAACCGGTTCATGTCCAGGTGAACCAGAGCGAGCTGCGCCTCGGCGCTTTCGGCGGCGCTTTCATCGCCAACGACACGTCCCCGGATGCGAGGCAGGCGGATCTTTTTGATACTCAGCTTGAGATCCTGCAAGCCACCGCCCTCCAGCACTGTCACCGGAACCGCCTCTTCAACTCGCGGAGAGTCGGGATACCAAGCCCGATAGGCCATGAGCACATCCTCTTGAAACTCGGGACCGGATTTCGATGCTTCGACGATGGCGCTTTGGGGCTCCCGCACCTCGAGATAGTAATCTCCCGGGTCGAGACGCGTAAGGGCGAACCGCCCCTCTTCATCCGTCGTCGACTGGGCCTCCACGACCAGCACTCTGGTCGGACCGGCCGACCGATATCGATGTGCGAGGACAACTCGTCCCCGCACCGGAGCCCCGGTGTCCCGGTCCGTCACTTGCCCGGAAATGCCGGTGCTAGGCATCAGGCGAACCAAGATGTCCGGTACGGAAGATCCCGATTTGAGCACGTAGGTGTTCGCCGGCCCGATTCCCTTGAAAGGCATCGCATAGCCCGCAGCATCGACAAAGAGATGGAAACTGGCAGGAACCTGAAGTCGAAAGTGGAACGACCCATCAGAGCTTGTGAGAACGGCGAATCGCGCCGCCTTCGGGTCCTGGTCCTCGGTGGGCTGTGCTTTGAGGGCGTGCTGCAAGCTCATGTTGCGCGACCGGTCAAAGCGGGCGACAACGACGCGTACTCCCGCCACTGGCAAACCGCTCAACGCGTCGACGACTTTACCCCGCACGGTAGCAATGTTACTTTCCTGCGAATGCAGACTGGAGATTGCGAGGTTCGTAAGCAGCCACGCAGCGAGCGCTCGCTGTGTATAGCAACGAATTCTGGTAAAGAGAGTTCGGCTGCTCATAGTGGCACGCTCCATTCCGCCTGGCGGATGCGCTCGGCTGACACGTTCTGAAAGCGTGATTCCCATCGCAAAGGTTGTCTACTCCACCGAACAGTTCTGGTCACCTTAATAGCTGCGACTGGTGGGCTGCCCACCATGCCTTCCAGAAGCTCACATACTTCATTTCATTCTGGCGAAATGCGGGTTCTGTAGGTGTGTGCCGCAACGTGTCCTCAGTTGTAAATGGACCGTTGCTTTCTGGCCGCGCAAATTCCATGCCAGCGAGGCTCGTGCGGGTCAGCATCGGCAGCCCATTTGCAAACGAGGCAAGGCCGAGGACTCCTTCATATCGGAGGTCGACAGTATCTGCATCCAGCAGCTTCGCCAGGATGGGTAGCGTGTTTTGAGTGTGCATCGCCCTTAGAGAGTAAGCTGCGCAACGTCTCGCTTGTGCCGGCATCCCCGCCTTCGTTAGATCTCCAAGTGCAAGCACTGCCGTGTCTTCTGGATTTCGAAAATCGCAGAGAGAAGCGGCAGCAAGCGGTTGCTTTGCTATTTCATCCAACACATCCTCATCCGATTTGAGACGGACAATTGCCGAAGTATCGCCGGCCTTGATGAGGGCCTGGAGGCCTAGCAAGCGAACGGCCGGGTCCGCCGAAGCCGCGAGTTCCGCCCATGCGTTCCGCGCTACTGTTGACGTCACGCTATCAAAGGCGCCGCTCGCCACAAACACCGCGAGCTGCGACTTGGCGCCGGTGGACTGAAGGGCTGACGCAACCTCGCAAATCAGTTTTTCGAGTGGATCCATATCTGATCGAATCGAAAACACTCCACTTGGAGGGCTGGCTGCAACCGGTAGATGGGTCATCGAAAATGGCACATCTCCCACGGCGGGGGGAATGATCTGCCACTGTCCGTTCTTCCCCGACTTCAGGAACCACACGCTTACGACCTCGGTGGGAGCTGACGCGGGAACTGAACCGTTATTCGAAGTCCAGGCGGCTTGGAGTTGTTCACACTCGGCAGGCGCCCCTTTCACCACTCTCAGCGTATGAATGGTTGCGAAGAGTCCAGCGGGCGTTGGCGTGATCTGCGTTGCTCTTCCGACGACAATCGCGTCTGCCTCGTCGACCAGCGCGGGCAGTGGCCGGTAGCCTCCGGGACCGCCCCAAGCACCGGTCGCGAGGATACCAAGAGCTACAAGAGCGAAGATTGCATTTCCGTTTCGTCGCACTGTGGAGGAGTCCAAAGTCATCTCCTGCCGCCTTCGGATGACGTCGTTCGCGATCAATAGTGTTGAATCAAAGCTGAGTACAATTCTGCGCGTATGCCGGTCGCCCTTGTCAACAGGTTCTGAATCCCGGACTGCAAGCCTGTCCGATCAAGCCCTGCATGCAGCAGCGCGTTGATTGCGTCTCTGTCAGACTGAAAGGCTGGATTTCGGAGAGCCTGCACTGCGGGAACGTTGGGCGAGTACTTGGGGCCGATTCCGGTGATCACAACAACGTTTGCCTCCATCGATAGATGCTTGTTGACCTCTTGCCGCAGCCAATCCGACAGCTCGATCTCCGAGGATTGGAAGACGGCCTCGTCCGGAACATAGCCGGCTTCGCCGGGAAGAGGCTTGTGCCCGACGAAGAACAACCGAACGAGGCCGGGACGCGCTTGAGACTGTACGACGAACCCATCTTGAGAAGCACCGGGCACGAGTCGCCGACTGCTGTCACGATCCAGCGCGTCTCGGCCGAAGAACACGCTCGAAGGGCGGCTTGGAACGCTCGATATTGTAAGCGCTCCAATAACCGGGTGCACGGGCACAGCTTACAGGTCCGAACGAATCAAGCCAGAAGATCTGGATCCACTGCTTCGCCTCGGGCGCGTTCGTGATCTTGTATTCGTAAGTAGAGCCATCGGGATTGTTGCGGACGCTACAGTTGACGATCGGCCGGACGTGAACTCGTCGTGTGATCGCAATTGGAATTGTCTCGCCTCCCCGCCTCCTCGGCCCCTCCACGACCAAATCGCCGGCCTCGTCGAGCCGGACGCTGTCGTCCTGAGAGCGAGTAAGTTCCGGCTGCTTCGTCCCCAGGACTCGTGAAACAACCCGGAGCTGCGATTCTGATTGCTTCTGATCTTGGGCCAGCAAAGAAGGGGCAAGGATCAGCAAGACAGGAACTGTTACGAAGCAGTGCCCGACCGGGAGAAGGTTAACCGTCTGTGCATTAGACTACCCTCCTTGCCGTCGCGACGCTGGCGGCAGCCAAACAACGGCTGGAAACAGTTTATGACACTTGCGGAAGCTGTACCTCTGCGACCGGCCACGGTTGCTATTCGGGGGGAGGAGGATGCTGTGTGACGTGGCGTAACAGCCCTAGCCGAGGACGATTTGCTGAATGATCGCGCCAAGGCACCCAAGCGCGACGATGGCCAATAGGACCTGCCCCACGCGCCGAGTCAGCTCCGGATGGCCTCCCACGCGCTCCACAATTGGCCAATCAACGAGTGCACTCGTCGCCGAAGCGATCACGGCGCCGCTCGCTGCAATCTGCGCCGGCACGACGTCGGCCTGGGACAGCGTTGCGGCCGACGCCACCGCGCTCGCGCTCGATACGACACCGCCGATGACGCTGACTGCTAAAAAGCCGCTGTCACCTAACACCTGTTGCCCCAGAGTGCCGGCGACTTGTAAAGCCAAGAGAACGGCGCCGAATTTGATCGCCGCTCTCAGAGAAAACGGAGAGGTCAACGCTGGAATCGGCATGTGCTCGTCTAAATCGTCGCGCCCGCCGGATCGAGCGGATGGACGAAGAGCAACCAGCCATGCGGCTCCAACTGCGGCGAGTAACATCAGCGCCATAGGAATTGCGGTTGCTTTGAGAAGGGATGGCGCGAACAGTGTCAGGATGAGGGCATTTCGGAGGATCATCGCCGCCGTGGCGAACATGGTGCCCTTGAACGCCACAGCCGCCAGCGCGCCCTTCGATTCGTTCACTCGGTTTGCCAGTTCGGCGACCGTCACCGTGCTGTTCACGAGACCACCCAGAAATCCTGTCAGCGCAATGCCGCGGGCGCCGTACAGTTTCAGCAGCACATAATTGGTGAAGCCGAGTGCCGCGATCAGGATGACGGTAATCCAAGCCTTTCGCGGCTCCACAAGCTGCCACGGATCGACGCTGCCCGTCGGAAGCAGAGGGTACACAACAAACGCCACGATCGCGAGCAGGACGGCCGAACGGAACTCGGACTCCGTCAGTGCCACGCTGAAACCAGCCAGGGGTTCCTTCCAGGCCAACAGCGCCGCCGTCACAATCCCGAGGACCGTCGGTGTAAATGTGTGGCCTTGGCCCGCCAGCACGCCGGCAAAACCGGTGATCATCAGCGCAGCGGACGTCGTGATCTCCGCGCCTTCGCCGGTGCGGATAGTTTCGATGTTGAGGAAAATGACGAGAATACCGATCAGGCCGAGGGCCAACAAAGCGAATGGATCATCCACAAGTCCGCCAGCGCCGCCAAGAAGCGCCGCAAAGGCGAACGTTCGGAGGCCCGCTTCCTTTCGACGACGCTCGCGCTCGATTCCAATGAACAACCCGATAGCGCACGCGAGCGCGAGTCGGGTCAGCGTGGGCGCATAGGGCCACGGGACCGTGTCGTGTCCCATAGCACACAGTGTATCCTGCACAATCAGCTTCCGCCAGCGACCTACGCCTGTGGGGCGAACGGCGGTGACGACCGAGGAGAAACGGCCGGGCACGGAAGTCACTGTTGCGAGCCGCCTGGGAAAACGCGCCAGCCGGCGACGTCAAAAGCGGTATCGAAGGTTCACGTAGAAGTTGCCGCTTCCGGGATCTCTCGACGCCGAAGCAATTCCAGTCGAACGATGGCACCTATCTGCAGAGTTTGTCGGCGGAAAAACTCGTTAGCTGGTGGCGTGAAACAAATGAGGAGAAAATAAATTGGCTCCCCAAGTCAAACAAAGGGGATGGGTGCGAGGCCAAAGAGACGGCAAATCATAGTAATTAAACGGCCTACCCAAATAACTGGGGGAATCCTTGATCCTTTCGTATTCTTCGTACCGTCCAACGATCTCAGCTGTCACATGTCTCACGCTAAACTACGGCTACTTCGGCCGACTCGGAGGTTGAGATGTTTCGCGCACTGTGGTCGCCGTGGCACCACCGCAATACCTTGTTGGGTCGTTCCGAAGGACGATCTCGATGCCAGTTGTCTCACGTTTTGGTCGCCTTGCCTCCTTCCTTCGAACCTCGACACGCAACCCTATCAGCACAGGATGGCGAACAGAAAGGTAATACCTCCCAGGGCGAAGTTCTGGAAAGGCAAATGCCCCATCCTCCTTCGTGACACCAGTTGCCTTCGGGCGTGTTTTGTAACCGTATGGTGCCACTTCGACTGTAACTTCGGAAAGCGGTTGTCTCTTTGAATTTGTCTCGAAATAGATTCGCCCGCGTATGCTGTCAACCACTAGGGGATCCGGGACACAGACATCTTGGGCATGGCATGGCACCCAGAGGCAAGCCGCCAAGAGGACTCCAATCGTCAACTGAATTCTCAGGGGACCCTCCCCGGATAGGTCTTCTGGTAATTTTCGATGGCTTGCTTAATTTGGTTCGGCATCGATTTACCGGGAAATCTATCTCTGAGATATGGAACGGTGTTCGCTTCTGCCCAATGCTCGCGACGAATGCTGATATCGATCGGTGTGCCACCCATCTGTTGTTCCAGAGCCTTCAGTCCCGGGTGGTTTGGGTCACGACCGCTTGCAAAGAATAGCGCGTTGTATTGAGGGATCAGCTGATTCTGAAGTTGATAGAACGCGGCATTTTCCTGTCCGGTTCGATTAACATGACCGAACTCATGTGCTAGCTTGGTAACGGCTAGCACGGTCCCGGAGACGTTAGCACCCTGGAGCGAACTCGTAATCGGATAGCTCACCGACGAAGGGTAGCCAGAGTCGAGCTTCGGTCCGAGCGTGATGGTTGCTGCCGTCAAGTCCCCTGCACTATTCCACTGGTAGTTGCCTGCCTCTGCGCCCTGGCTCTTAGCCTTGTCGAATCTGATGGTTAGAGTCAAATTTGGGTCGTTGGCATACCTTTCCCACTGTCTGCGTCCTGCCACGGTGGAAAGATAGTCCTTCTTCCAACGCTCGTAGCGCTTCCGGTACTCATCATCGATGTCCTCTTCGATGATCTCGCCGCTCGGGTCCGTGAAGCGCAGAGGGTTGTTCCGAGCATACCCATACAAGTTCCAGTTCTGCGGATCGTTTAGCTTATGAGGACCAGAAATTAGCGGGTCAGTGGAAGTAAAGCGCCCTTGGGTTGAACTCAGGTACCGAGCCTCGAAGAAATCGAGACCCGTCTCGGCATCCCGTTCCTTCCCCGTAAACTTTTGCAACAGCCCTGCGTCGGCGGCCCACACGCTCGTGCGGCCGCCCAGCGGCGGCGGGATCTCCTCGCCGAACGGCAGGTAGTCCCGCCGGGCGAGCACGGTCTTCTCCTGGCTGGTCACCGCCCGGATGCTGCCCAGGTGGTCCACCGTCAAGTAGCGCGTGCCGGAGTGCGCGAACTGCCCCGTCGTGTACTCCGCCGCCAACTGGCCCATCGCATCGTAGATGAACAGCGTCTGCTCTCCGCTCGCCAGCAGTTTTTTCACCCGGCGCCCCTCGCCATCGTAGAAGTACGTCGTCGTGTAGCTGTTGATCGTGCTGGTCTTCAGGCGGTTCTCGGCGTCGTAGGTGAACGTGAAGCCGCCGATTGCCGTCTGGTTGCCCGCGCCGTCATAGGTCGCCCCCATGCCAGTCAGCCGGTTTTGGGCGTTGAACCAGTTCGACGTCACCGGCGTGAAACTCGACGTGCTCAGGCCCGAGGCCGAGGAGACCCAGCCATTGCCCTGCTGGTCGTAGGCGAAGTTGCGCGACCATACCGCCAACTCGCCCGAGCCGATCAGCCGGTTAACGCCGTCGTATTGGTACGTCTGCGTGCGGTCGAGGCCCATGCCCGTGATCCGCTGCGAGACGAGATTGCCGTTGTTGTTGGTTGCGCCGTAATCCAACGCGGCGCCGAACGCGCTGTCGCTGCCGGCCACATCGCCCAGCCGGATCGAGGTTGGCTGCAATCGCGAGTTGTAGAGCCATTGCTCGACCAGCCCGTTGCCCAACTGTATCTGTGTGATGGCTCCGTGCGCGGTATAGCCAATGCCTTGGGCGTAAATCTTCGAGCCATCCTGCACTTGGACCACGCGCCCGGCATCGTCCTGCGTGTAGGTGATCGTTCTCCCCGAGGGATAGCGCATGGTGGCCAGTCCGTCATTCAGCAGCCAAGTGTAGAGGAAACCGTAGCTGTGCGGGCTGCCGGCGACAGTCTGCGAACTCGCGGTTACGCGCCCGAGGGCATCGTAAGTGTAGACCGTTGCGCCGACTGAAGAGGTCACCGACTTCAGGCGACCCACCTGCGGGGCGTATCCGGCCAAGTAGTATTCGTTCGTCACGCCCGGTGTGCCGTCAGTGTAACTCTTCGTCCGCAGGCGGTGCAGTCCGTCGTAGCTGTGCGTGGTCGTCACCGAGCGCGCGTCGGTTCGGGTGTACAGCCCGCCATGGTCGAAGTACGTGTAGGAGACGCCGCCGCTTTCGGGGTTGTAGGCCGAGATCAACCGGCCCAGGGAACTGTAGACGAAGCTGCGGCTCTGGCTGCCTTGCTGCACCACCATCAGGTTGTCCAGCGCGTTGTAGGCGTAGGTGGTCAGGTAGGTCGCAGGCGCGCCGCCCGTGTACTCGGTGACCGCGACCAGGCGGCCGAGCGCGTCGCGCGCGACATCGCGCTGTTTGTTTGCCGGGTCGATCGAAACCGTCACGTCCCCCTGATAGCGGGTCTCGGCCAGACCAGTGCGATTGGCTGCATCCAGACAGGAATTGGGAGCTACGGGCCCTGCGAAACTCCCCACCCATCGCACCCGCCCGTTGCGGTCTTGCTGCGAGCAGGTCCATCCCATGGTGCTCTCGGCTCCGGTGCGGTAAGGGTTGGAGACGATCTCGATATTGCCGCCGGATGCCACCCGGCGAAGCGTCTGCACCTTGATGCCATCCGTTTCGCTGGTGTCGCTCAACGGCGCGCCGTCGGAGCGCCGCACCAGGCGCACTCGGCCCAGTTGGTCGTAGTGAGTCACGGTCTGGAGTTCGCCCGCTCGGAAGGCGCGCAAATCGGCCTTGGCGGTAACTTTCCGGCTTCCGTCATCGTAGGCCGTCGTGCTGGCGCGCAGATTCCCTTCGTTCGCTTCGGTTCGCCGCCCCAAGCGGTCATACAGATAAGTGACGGTGAAACCGTTCTCCACGTCTGCCTGGGAAGCCAGCAGCCCAGTTCCGCAATGCCAGGAATACGTGGTTGTTCGCTGCTCGGCGAGTCCCGGCGCCTGCTGGATCTGCGTCGGATATAAGCTCTGTGTACCGCAAACGGAGCCGTAGGTCAACGTGGTCCGGACTTCGGGCTCGAAGACCTCGGTCAGATTTCCGAAGCTGTCGTAGGAGCGAGTGAGGATGACGGCGTTGGCCGTGCTGAACTGGCCCGGCCCTGGCAGCACCGCTGACTTAGTGGAATCCCACTGTTTGTCTTTGGTCAAGTTCCCTTTCCGGTAGGCGTCGTCGTATTCGAACTCACTGGCCGCCTGCACGGTACTGCCTTCCTTGATTTCGCGGCGCAGCACCGCGTTGAGGCGGCGGCCCGACAGAGGATCCGGCCAAAACGAAGTGTTGTGCGGCCGCCAATAGGCGTTGGCGTCATCGGAGAGCGTGCTGCTGGCGGGCAACGTCACGTAATAGGTTTGTGTCGTCCGCCGCCGCACCACGG
>Ga0207864_1002916_pt1 | contig 15215 bp, 8 predicted proteins | sample HigsolmetaAR202D_FD_184834 | JGI IMG/M metagenome (GOLD analysis project Ga0207864, IMG submission 184834) | Ionic liquid and high solid enriched microbial communities from the Joint BioEnergy Institute, USA - AR20-2-D (SPAdes) (version 2) ...
CCCCACCCCCCCCCTGCCCCGCCACCGGCGCTGCCGCGAGCGCCCAGAGCCCCGCCAGCGCCACGAGCCCGGCGCGCACCCGCCGCCCCACCCCCGCGACGCCAGCGGGCCGCGCGGCGAACCCGCCACGCCTCGTCAGCGAGCCGGCGCCACCTCCGCCCGCGGACGGACCACCGCCGTGTCGCCCCGCCACTCCACCTCCGCCCCCAGCGCCAGCGCGATCACCTCCATCACCTGCCGAACCGGATCCCCCACGAAGTCCGCGGTCAGCCGCCGTGCCTCGAGCGCCGGGTCCTCGAACCGGACCTCCACGCCATACCAGCGCATCAGCTCCGCGCTCACCCGATCGAGTGGCGCGTCCCGAAACACCAACCGACCGTGCCGCCACGCGTAGTCCTCCTCTGTCGCCGCGCCTCGCTCCGCTGAGGTCCGACCATCCGCGTCCAGCAGGCCTCGGTCACCGGCTTCCAGCAACACGCCACCCTCTTCCGGCTCCGCCGCCGACCTCAGCCGCACGACACCCTCCTCCACCACCACCTTCACCTCCGCACCACCCCCGCCCCACACCGCGAAGGATGTACCGACCACCTGTACCACCCCGCCACCGACCCGCACCACGAATGGCCGATCGCTGTCCGGTTCGACATCGAAATACGCGGTCCCGACCATCTCCAGCTCCCGCCGGGAATCGCCGTACCCCGGCCCGAGCGTGAGATGGCTCATCGGCCCGAGCAGCACCCGGCTCCCGTCCGGGAGCCAGACCGAGTCCCGCTGCCCCACCGAGGTCCGGAACGTCTGGGCGCCCGCCAGCGCCTCCTGCCTCCGCTCCGTCCACTCGATGGAATGCCAGAGGACCACGCCGGCGGCCACGACCGCGATCACCGCCGCGGCCCGCAGCGCCAGCGCACCCCAACCACCCAAACCCCAACGTGGCCGGAACCGCGCGGCGCCCGCGCGCCCCCGGCCGGATCCGGCGCCCACCGGCAAGGCGACCACGGCCGCGGAAGCGTCCGGATCCGCCACCGCGGCTCCCTCCGCTCCTACGGCCGCGCCCACGCCAGCCAGCTCGCCGCCGGCTTCCGCCTCCAGGATCGCCTTCGCGCGGCACAGCGCGGACTCCACGTCCAGATCCGCAGGCGGACGATACGCCAGCGCCGCTAAGGATCTAACGAGCGAATCCAGGATTTCCTGACGCTCCGGATCCTCGGACAGCCACTCCCGTATCGCCTCCGCCTCGGCAGGCGAGCTCTCTCCGGCGACGTACCGCGCCAGCGCGTTCCAGTCTGCTTCCCCCACGGACTTCCCGGAATCAGGCATCCGTTCCATCACTCCAGCAGACACGCCAGGCGGTCCGCGCCCCCACGTCCGGTCTCCGGCATTGTCCGCCGCGCCGGGTCTGGATATCTTTGGCTGCCCATCATCCACAGGCAGGGTAGCTTCCCAGGTATTCCCGGGCAAGTATTCGGCACCGTGGACGATCAACAACTACTCGCCCGGATCCGACAGGACTCCCCGCACGCGTTCGACGATGTTTTCCGCGCTTATTACCCGTCGCTCGTCGGACTCGCGGAATCGATCGTCCAGCAACGCGCTACGGCCGAGGACATCGCCCAGGATGTCCTCATAGGGCTCTGGCGCCGCCGCCATGACCTCACCATTGAGACCTCGCTCCGGGCATATCTGTTCCGCGCCACCCGGAACCGGGCACTGAACCGGATCCGCGACGAGCGCGTCCGCCGCGATGCCGAGCCCCACATCGCCGCCAGCGCGCTCCGCCCCCCGCCCACCGACGCCGCCGCGGTCCAGAGCGAGATCGAAGCCGCGCTCCGCGCCGCCGTCCAGACGCTCCCGCCTCGCTGTCGCGAAGTCTTCGAGCTGAGCCGCGTCCACGGCCTCGCCTACGCCGAGATCGCCGACGTGCTCGGCATCTCCGTGAAGACCGTCGAGAACCAGATGGGCAAGGCGCTGCGCATCCTGCGCGAGCAGCTCGCGCCCTGGCTCCCCGAGCCCCGCACCCGCCGGTGACTGCCGGGATCCTCCCGATGGGACGTCCCCCGTTTCACGATGCCCGGCCGCCCGGCCGGACCCGGAGCCGCCCGGTGGACGCAGCCGCCGCGCCGGCGAACGCTGTCGACGCGACGTCGCCCTTGGAACGAACCGAACCCACGACGGACCCCGGCCGACCGCCGCGCGATGACCGTTCCGGGGATCCGCTCCCGGCCTGCGGAGCGCAGGGCCCACGATCCGCGAACCGCCAGGAACTCGCCGACCGGCGCGTAGGGGTTGCCGCGCCGCGTCGTGTCCACACGTTCAGGACGCCGCACTGACCGACGAGCACCAGGGAGGCCCGATGCATTCCTCCAGCTCTTCCATGGCCCCCGCCCCCACGGCCGTGCCGCGCGCGCGCGCCGTCATGTCCGCGCCGGCCGGGCATTCCCTCGCGGGTGCGGCCGCGCGGCGCGCGCCACGCCGGGGTCTGCGCGCTCTCGGGGTCGCCGTGGCGCTCGCCGCCGTGGCGCTGAGCACCGCCACGCCCGCCCACGCCCAGTACTTCGGTCGCAACAAGGTCCAGTACGAGACCTTTGACTTCCAGGTGATCCGCACCCCGCACTTCGACATCCACTACTATCCGCCCGGCAGCGTGGCCGCGGCGGACGCCGCCCGCATGGCCGAGCGCTGGTACGAACGCCTCGCCGGCGTGTTCGGCCACGAGCTGAAGTCCCGCAAACCGATCGTCCTCTACGCGAACCACACGGACTTCCAGCAGACGAACACGATCTCCGGGCCGATCGACGAATCCACCGGCGGCGTCACCGAGAGCCTGCTGAACCGCGTCATCCTCCCGTTGACCCACGACTACGCGGGGACCGACCACGTGCTCGGCCACGAGCTCGTACACGCGTTCCAGTACGACATCGCGAACGTGGCCCGCGGGAGCGGCAGCGGCGCCGCCGGGCTCGGCGCGCTCCCCCAGTGGTTCATCGACGGCATGGCCGAGTACCTCTCCCTCGGCCGCCACGACCCGCACACCGCGATGTGGATGCGGGACGCGGTGCTGCGCAACGACATCCCCACGATCGACCGGCTCTCCCGGGACCCGCGCTACTTCCCGTACCGCTTCGGCCACGCGGTCCTGGCGTGGATCGGCGGGGAGTGGGGGGACAGCATCTTCGGCCCGCTCCTCCGCAACGCCATCGCCGGAGGGCTGTACGAGGCGTTCATCAACGTGCTCGGCCTGCCGTCCGACTCGCTCTCCGAGCGCTGGGCCGCCGCGCTCCGCGAGACGTACGGGCCCGTCATCGCGGCGCGGGTCCATCCCGACTCCGTGGGCCGCCGCGTCCTGGCCCGCGGCATGGGCGCCGGCGACCTGCTCCTGGCGCCCGCCGCCAGCCCCGACGGCCGCACGATCGCGTTCCTCTCGGAACGAGACTTCTCGATCGACCTCTTCCTCGCGGACGCCGGGACCGGGCGCGTCATCCGCAAGCTCGCCAGCGCGTCCACGGGCGCGCACCTGGATGCCATCAGCTACATGGGGAGCGCCGGTACGTGGGCGCCGGACGGCCGCCGCTTCGCGTACGTGGCGCTCGCCGGCGGCAGGTCGGAGATCCACGTCATCGACGTCGAGTCCGGCAACCTCCTGCGCCGCCTGGGCTGGCCGGAGGTCGGCGCCATCGCCACGCCGGCCTGGTCGCCGGACGGCCGCCGGATCGCGTTCTCCGGCTCCGACCGCGGGATCACGGACCTCTACATCGCGGATCTGGAGTCCGGCGCGCTCCGCCGCCTGACGAACGACCGGTTCGGCGACCTCCAGCCCGCGTGGTCGCCGGACGGCCGCACCATCGCGTTCGTGACCGATCGCGGCGAGGAGACCGACTTCGGGCGGCTGTCGTACGCCCGCCCCGGGATCGCGCTCCTCGACATCGAGTCCGGCGAGATACGCCTCCAGCCGATCTTCGACGTCGGCAAGCACCACAGCCCCCAGTTCTCGCCGGACGGGCGGGACCTCTTCTTCGTGGCGGACCGCGGAGGCGTGAGCGACGTCTACCGCCTCGACCTCCGGACCGGCGAGATGTTCCGGGTCACCCACGTGGCAACGGGCGTGTCCGGCCTCACGGAACTGTCACCGGCGCTCACCGTCGCGGCCGAGGCCGGCACGCTCTTCTTCTCCGTGTTCCACGAGCGGGCGTACGCCATCCACTCCCTCGAGCCGGACGAGGCGCGCGGGGTTCGCGTGGAACGTGGCTCGGGCGACGTCGCCCCGGCCACCCTCGCGGCGGACTCGCCCCGCCCGGCTCCGGCCACCGGCGACGCCCCACCCGACGGCACGGCGGCGGACCCGGACCAGGTCGATGCCCGCGCGGGCTGGCTCACCCCGGCCGGGCGGCCGGGCCGCGTCGACCGCTACCTCGCCGATCCCGGCTCCGGGCTGGCGGACTTCGAAGAGTTCGAGCAGCGCCACTACAGCCGCCGTCCGCGCCTGGCCTACCTGGGCCAGCCCACCTTCGGGGTGGGGATCAGCCAGTTCGGCGTGGCGGTCTACGGCAACATGTCCGCGTTCTTCACCGACATCCTCGGCAACCACGACATCGGCGTCATGGCCGAGGCGTACGGCGGGCTGAAGGACATCGGGGCGCAGATCGTCTACATGAATCGCGAACGGCGCCTGAACTGGGGCGCCGGGGTCGGACGGGTCCCGTATCGCGCGGACTATCTCTTCATCCGGGACAGCATCGTGGAGGTGAACCGCACGCCGCGCGTCGCCCGGGTCATGGACGTGGTCCGGAATCGGCTCTTCTACGACCAGGTGATGGTCAGCGCCCACTACCCGCTCTCCACCACCCGCCGCTTCGAGTTCGGCACGGGCGTGGTGCGCGTGGGCTACGACATCGAGGTGGACCGCCGGATCCTGGTCGGCGGCCGCACGGTCGATCGGGATGTCATCGATGGGGCAGCGCCGGATCCCGTCACGTTCGTGCAGCCCTCGGTCGCGTACGTGGTGGACTATGCGACGTACGGCTTCACGTCCCCCCTCTCGGGTGGCCGGCTCCGCTTCGAGATCCAGCCCACGACCGGCTCGTTCCGCTACGTGGGCGCGCTGGCCGACTATCGCCGGTACTTCTACGTGCGGCCGTTCACCTTCGCGCTCCGCGGGCTGCACTACGGCCGCTACGGGCCGGACGACGACCGCTTCGAGCTCGGGCCGCTCTACCTCGGCAACGAAGGGCTGGTCAGGGGATACACCCAGGAGTCGTTCCGGTCCGGCGAGTGCACGCGCTCGGCGGCCGCGCCGGACGGCTGCCCGGAGTTCGCCCGGCTGATCGGCAGCCGCGTCGCCGTGGCGAACTTCGAGCTCCGCCTGCCGCTCCTCGGGCCCGACCGGTTCGGCCTGTTCCCGGTCGCGTTCCTGCCGACCGAGATCTCCGCGTTCGTCGACGCCGGGGTGGCCTGGAGCGCCGGCGATGGCGCGAAGCTCGAGTTCTCCCGCACGTCCATCGAGCGGATCCCGGTCTTCAGCGCGGGCGCGATGGCGCGGATCAACCTGCTCGGCTACGCGGTGGTCGGGGTGTACTACGCGGTCCCGTTCCAGCGGCCGCTCTCCGGAGCGCAGATCGGCTTCCAGCTCGCGCCGGGGTGGTGAGGCGCGGGGCTACCGCTCCTTCCACCCCCCGACCTGGACCTCGCCGGCCATGCTCAAGACGGGCCGCCAGCGCCCGCTCCGGTCGAGCGGACGGGCCACGCCCGCGCCCAGCATGCCGCCGAAGAATTCGACCTGGAACGCGACGGCGTTCGGAAGCCCGTCCGTCACCCGGGAGCCGAGCCGCTCCACGACCGGCGCCGCCGCGGCGGAAGCGTCGGTCCACCCCGCGTACCACATCACCGACGGCGAAGGCGAGAGGGAGGGGAGGATCAGGTTGCCGATCCGGATCGGCGCGCTGAACAGGCCAGGGTCGTACCGCGCCGACAACCGGGCCGTCACCGCCCGGTCCCCGGCGAACTCCTTGTAGCCGTAACCCGACAGCCCCGTGTTCCAGCCCAGCTCGTAGAGCCGCTGGGGTGGCGGGTCGTCACCGTCCACGATCCCGGCATCCAGCCGCCCGGCCAGCGTGAGGCCATCGAAGCGCCGCTGGAGCTGAACGCCCGCTTCGGCCCGCCGCCACGCGAGCTCGCCCGTCGCCCGCTCCAGCACGAGCCGCACGCCCAGCCCCGGCCGCACGGAGTTCATGTTCACCGAGCGGCCGTGCTCCAGCGTCAGCCGGGTGAGCACATAACTCCCCACGCCGACCGGTCGGTTGAGGCGCAGGGTATCCCCACCGTAAGGGCCGTGGAGCAGCCGCCGCGGCTCCGCCCGGTCTTCGGCCCACCCCACCTCCAGCACCGCCCGCGAATCGCCGACCACGCCGAGCCGGCGCGCGGCCGCGGCCGTCACGCTCCGCCGGTCCACGTAGTCGTACGAATCGCCCGCGCCGAGCAGCATCAGGAAGCCCGACCCCTGAGCGAGCGGCGGCAGGAAGTCGTTCGTGTGCGCCAGCTCCCGCGCCCCGCGGAGCGAGTACTCCCATGCGCCCCGGCGGAGCAGCGCCTCGAGCCCGCCTTTCAGCGCTTCCTCGCGCCACGCCCACCCTACCGTACCGCTCAGCTCGAGGCCCGGCACCACGTCCCGGAACTCGAGGATCCCGCCAATTCCCGTGTACAGCCCTTCGACCCGGTTGTAGCGCAGCAGGTCGGTCGCCCGCCGGGCGCCGAGCCGGGCGTGCGGCGGGCCATCGGCGCGAAGCGCGCGCGGTGCGACGTCGTCGAAATCCCGCGCGCTGACCTCGGCCGTGGCCTGCCCGGGCTCCCCCGTCCACGCGCCATACCCGCCCATGGAATCTCCGGGCGCGAAGGTCAGACGGAACGACGGGCGGCGTGGGCTCCCGGTCGCACCCGCGTCCCGCGACGGGGAGCCGGCAACGGCGGTCCCCGGCGACGCGAACGCCACGGCCACCCCCTCCCCGCCCGCCTCCGGCACGTTCACCGCGTGGTGCCGGAACCGCGAGACCACGCGCATCACCGCGCGGGAGTCCGTCAACGGCGTCGTCGCCTGGAACTCGATGCGCTGCCGGTACGGGAGCCAGTACCGCCCTTCGAACTCCCCGTTCTCCAGCTCCACGAACGCGAAGGAGTTCACGCCCGCGCCGAGGAGACGGCTCACGAGCGGGCGGCCCGGCGCGACCCACACGAGCCGCCCGCGCATGCGCACGATCTCGTGACGGTCCGCGTCCAGGTCGATGTCCCCGTGGTACAGCAGGACCCGGCGCGCCGGCGCGCGCCGCGGCTCGACCCGGACCCGCACCACCCGCACCGTCCGCTCCGGGAGCGCGAGCACCGCCACCGTGTCCCCACCCTCGAACCGGTAGACGCTGTCCCGGCCCGCCGACAACGGGTGGATCGTCTCGTAGCGGGGCCCCCGCCGCTCCCCGTCCTTCCTGCCCTCCGCGTCCGGGCTGCCGGACAGGAACAGCTGCTCGCCGTACAGGATCGGGAAGGTCCACCCACGACGCATGTACGAGAGCGCGGAGATGTTCACCCCGAGGGACAGCGCCCGATACCCGATCACGTGCTGCGCGTAACTCCCGTCGCGTGTCCACGCGACCCGGCTCGCCACCTGCTCCGCCTGGCCGAGCAGCTCCTCGCCCGTGGACAGGAGCAGCACCAAACCGACCTCGGACTCGACCTCCGCCCGGTACGACCACAGGCCGTCCGGGACCCGTCCGTTCCGTTCCGCCGCCCGCGCAACGAACTCGCGCAGCGCTTCGGAGGCGTAGACTCTATCGACAGATCCGGCCGCAGGCTCCGTCCCGGCTGCATCCTGAGCGACGCCCGCAGCGCACAGCAGTGACGTCAGCAGGAAGAGATTCATCGGAAACCGGACACTGGGTTCGAGGTCTGAAGGAGATCGCCCGCCCGCGTCATGACCGGCCGCACCGTGTCAGGCGGCGCCGGAATCCGACAGACCGACCGGGGCGGGCGCGCGCCGCCGGGCGATGGGCCGCCGGGCACCGTCGTGAGCGGCCGGCGATCCCGACCGTCCTCGACGTCATATATCGGCGTAGGCCCCCGGCACATCCGCGTGACCAGCGCCGGCGGGTCCCCGCCTTTCATCACCGGGCGGGGTACCGTCCCGCTGTACGAGCACCGCGCCCGACGGGTTTCGACCAGGAAAAGGGCCCCGCCGCCATCCCGTATGGGACGGCGGGCAGGGCCCGATCATGACACTCGTGAGCCCTCAGATCGGCCGCGGCCTACTCGGGTGGGCCGGGGATCGGCCGCGGAGGTTGGACTCCGCCGGCGAGTCGGCTGCGCGACGTCACCTCGGGAACCCGCCGGCGGGAAGGACGCGGCGTGGGCCGCGCTCGTCACTCGATGACCGTGGCCCGGCGGATGTAGTCCAGGTTCGGGAAATTCGCGTTCAGGTAAGCGTTCCCCTCCGCCACGATCCGGGCCTGGTCCGGCCCCCGCCCGTTCGGAGCGCCCTCGCCGTACCCCGCGTAGAGCTGGTCCACCACCTCCATCCCCTCGACCACCCGGCCGATCGGCGCGAAGCCCATCCCGTCGAGCTGCGTGTTGTCCGCGTAGTTGATGAAGAGTTGCGTGGTCCGCGAGTTCGGCTGCGACGTCATCGCGAACGTCACGTACCCCCGCCGGTTGCTCTCCACCACCGGGTCGTCCGGGATCGGCCGCACCCGCCACGCCGCGTTCACCTTCGGATCGCCGTGGATCCCGAACTGCGCCATGAACCCGGAGATCACCCGGAAGAAGCGCACGTCATCGTAATAACCGTTGCGCACCAGGTTGTAGAACCGGTCCGCGCCGTTCGGCGCCCACGCCCGCACGACCTCCACCACGAAGTCGCCCTTGCTCGTCTCGAACCGAACCCGGAACGTCTCGGGCGCCGTCGCCTGGAACGCCTCCGCGTCCGGCCGCAGCAGCATGTTCGTCTCGGTTTCGGACTCGCGCGCGTCATCGCTCCCGCCGGCGGCGCAGCTCGTGATGCCGAGCGCCACACCCACGGCCGCAGCCATCGCCGCCAGCTTCCAGATCGGTAGGCTCAGATCCATGGCTCTCTGGGTTCGGGGATCGTTGTGTCCTCAGGGATTCCCCAATATCGGGGCGAGGGCGGCGCGGGTCCAGAGGGGGGATCCGGCGCCGGCGAGGTTGGAGAGCGCGCCGGGGTCGGGTCGGAGAGCCGCTCTCGAATGCCGCGAGGTCGGTGATGCAGCCGGCGATCACCGTCGATGCGTCGCTGAGGCCAGCGGCGCGTGGCCTGGACGAACGATATAGCCATGAGTCGGTCCCGCCGCATCCCGGGGCTCGCTCGCGATCACCGGGCGGAATCCGTATCCTGGCTGCGCGTGGAGCGACCCGCGGAGCCGGGGCCTGACATTTCCCGAACCGTGCCGGCGAGCGCACCAGAGCGACGCCTGGTCCCGGTACCGAGGCACAGCCGGCTGCGCGGTGCGACCGCGGCGGGGAACGCGGCTGACTGCCCGCTGCCCCGGGAGTACCCACGGACCCGATGGGCTCCGAGCCACCCGGCGAGCCTCGCGCCCCTGTCCCCCTCGCCCGCGCCCACGTATCTTCGCTCGATCGGCGCCGGATCGGCACCGGGTCGCCCACGCGGGCCGAGCCCGATCCGCAGTCCAGCCACCTGGGCGCCCCGTCCGACCGACCCGTCCCCGGCCAGCCCATGCGGGCGCCCGAAACACCGAGCAACCGGGAGGTACCCATGCCCATGACGCTCCCCTCCGCGAAGGAACAGTTCCTCGCCAGTTACGAGCGTGAGCACGCCACCACCATGCGGGTGCTGCGCGCCTACCCGACGGACAAGCTCGAGCTCCGGCCCCACCCGAAGTGCAAGACGGCTCGCGAGCTCGCCTGGGTCTTCGTCCTCGAACGCTGGCTCGGGCTGATGGTGTTCGACGACGCCTTCGCCACCGGCACCGTCTCGGGCGAGGCGCCGCCGCCGCCCGAGTCCTGGGACGAGCTCCTCGCCGCGCTCGAGAAAGCGCACCGCGATTTCGGCGGCCGCGTCCGCAGCATGTCGGACGAGGAGCTCCTCGGCACCGTGAAGTTCTTCACCGGCCCCGGCACCCTCGGCGACATCACGCGCCTCGACTTCGCCCTCTTCCTCTTGGCCGACGAGATCCACCACCGCGGCCAGTTCTCGATCTACCTGCGCATGGCGGACGGCAAGGTCCCGTCCATCTACGGGCCGTCCGCGGACGAGCCGTGGCAGTGAGGGATCGAGGGGGCGGGCGTCATATCCGAGCGGCGTCGGCCGTCCTACGTCTGTGATCGCGGGAGCGTGGCCCCGGCGGCCAACATGGAGAGCCGGGGCCCGGAGCGGTGGTGCGGGGTGGCAGACGAGCGAGGCAAGGACGGGGTGGTGGGGCGGAAGCGGCGCGGCGCGGGGAAGGTTCGCGGACCCCGCGAATGCGCGCGAGAGGCGTGCTGCAGGCAGAGGCGAATCACACGCCGGAGGGAAGGCGGGAACCTGCTACCGCACGCCATAGGCGAGTCGTCGCTCGGCGCCAATAGTCCCGGACCGGGAGGCGGGGCGCTCGGCGTGTAGCGCGGGGGCTGTCAGGGGCGAATCAGCGGAGGAGATCGGTAGAGCCAGCGGGGTATTCGCGGCCCATCGGCGCGCGAGTCGGGGATCCGACGGGCGGCTCCGAGCTGACTCCGGCCCGCTCGTTGTGCACCGCGTGGGTGCCTCGGGAAGGTCCCAGGTGCGCTCACGGGGTGCGGTGGGGAGTGGCGCACCGAGGCGACTCACAGCGCCGTGGTCGAGAAGCCGGACGGCCCCCTGGGGACGAAACTCGGCCGATTTCCGGAATCTCGTGGACGAGCCCGCTAGTGCGCGGCGGGCCGGGGGCGGATCGCGATCGCGAAGTGAGGGCGCTGCAGGGGCTGTTCGGCCTACCGCGCAGGCGTCTCCGGCGTCGGACCGAGGCCCCCCGGAGCAGGCGCCGGCTTCCTGACAGTGCACCACGTGGGCGAATTCGGGTCCGCCCAGGCGCCTCGAAGGAGATGGCGGGCGTTGAAATCCCGCCGCGCGGGCAATTTCGGGCTCGAACCGGCGCACGTGGGGGTGGCCGTTCCGCGTCGCCGGGCCAACGGCCCACCACGCATTCGGCACGCTCGCTCTATCGCCTCCCGGCGGCGACGCCCCCCCGGTTCCCGCACCCGTAACCGACAACCTGGAGACACGTCATGCGTAAACTCATTCGGATGTTCCTCACGGCCCTGGCCCCGGCCCTGATCGCTGCCTGCATGTCGACCGGCTCGCAGAATCCGCCGCAGAGCATCACGCTCTCCATCACGCCCGACCGCCTCGCCCCGGGCGGCACCGCGACCCTCACGCTCCGCAACGGCTCCGAGGAGACGGTCGGCTACAACCTCTGCGCCTCGAGCCTCTTCCGGCAGGCGGGCGCGGACGCGTGGGAGCCCGTCCCGGACGACCGCTTCTGCACCATGGAGCTCCGCACCCTGCCGCCGGGCGAGCAGGCCAGTTTTGACGTCCAGCTCCCCGCCGACCTCACGCCAGGCAGCTACCGGTACCAGACGAACGTCGAGCACATGGAGCGCGGCGCCCGGGAGACCGTGGCGACGGCGCCGTTCACGGTGGCCGAGTGACGCGGGGTGACGGCGTAGGGGAGTCGTTGCCGGTGAGGTGGCCTCGCCCGTCGCGACGACGCTGCCGCGCCGACGTCGCCCCCGGGCACCCAGGCGGGCCGGGTATTCGTCAGGCCACGCCGAAGCCGGGATCTGCGTTCTGTACACAGCACTGGACAATACGCAGCGGGCGTGGCAGCCCCGTTCCGCGGCTAATGCCGCCACTACGGTGCCACGTCCGGCTTCCGCCTACCCCGCGGAGGCGGAGCCGGCCACGAGGGCTGACTCGGGAGACGGAGGCGGCTCGGGCGACGTCGCGTGGAAACCGACTCGCACAACGCCACGCCCCGCCAGGGCTCCCGCCCCGACAGCGAGCGACGCCCGGTAAGGCGGTCGGCCATCGTACCGCGGCCCTGACCGTGGACCGCACGCCCCGACTTCCTCCGATCGGGAGCGGCTGGCGAACCGGGTTGCCTCCACCACCCGGAACGCGGCGGCACCGGCGGCCACGACGACCGCCCCCGTGTGCGGCCCTCGATCCTGATCCGGGCGACATCGATCGGCTCGGCGCAGACCAAAGGATCGCACCCTTTCGCCCCCGCGTCCCACGCTCATCCCAATTCGTCCTCGCCGTAACGATTTTCTTGCGTCTCCCGTCCCGTTTCACTATCGTTTTCCACTCGTCCTCCTCGTGAGGACCCCGCCCCGAGCTGCACTGTCGGTGGCCTCTGGTAGGTTTACCCGGCGACGGCCGCGCACCGGCGCGCCGCGCCACCCGGGACCCGGCCACGCGCTCCCCGCAGTCCCCGCGCCCGCGCCGGCGTCCACGGATGACCCGATTCCCGAATCGCAATCCGGACCTCGCGACGCCGCGAAACGGAGCCCATGGGCCTGCCCGACCTCTACCTCTTCAAGGCCGCGCGCCGACCTCTGTACCGCAAGGAGAACCTGCATCTCCTCGCGGCCGAGCGGGGCTCGGTGGTCGAGGTCGCCTACAACCGGACGTGGGTCGCGCCCGAGCTGTACGAGCCCGACGCGATCCCGCGCGGCACGCGGGTCTACATCCTCTTCACCGACCGGCCGTACGAGCTCTTCGTCCCCGTCCGGCAAGGCGAGGTCCTGGAGGCGGCGTGGGACGAGCTGATGCTCCGCCTGCGCATCGTGCTCGGGAACTGGATCGGGGTGGGAGGCGACATCGCCGCAGCCGCGCCCCCGGCGCACGCGACGAACGGGGACCGGGCCGACGTCGCTTCCGGACCCGACGTCGCCCCGGACGAATCGCCGGGCCTCGCCGCGCTCCGAGCCTTCACCGCCGTGGTCCGGGCCGCGACGCCCGCCCGTCTCCTGCCGCGGGAGAAGTTCGTGGCGCCGAAGCTGGACGACCTGCGGTTCACCGCGTACTTCGACGCCCGCGCCGAGGACGGCTGGCGACGCGCCGTCGACAACGTCCTCGCCATGTCGCGGCACAGCCAGGAGGACCCGTACGGCCGCTGCGTCTTCTTCCGGCCGCTGGGGCTGTGGGTGAACGGCGAGGCGCATCCGGACCGGCGCCCCCCGCTCTCGCCCGGCCGCGTGGCCACGCTCCGGCTCGGGTTCTACAACCCGCATCTGTCTGAAGACAACGTCGCCCAGCACGAGCTCCGCGTGCTCGCGCCCGAGGACGCCCTCGCCGCGGCCGCGCCCTCGCGGTTTCCAGCGACGGGCGAGGTGGCGGTGCAGCTGGAGGTGCGCGGTCCCGACCCCACGCTCACCGTGCAGATCGGGCCTGCGCCGGCGGACCACACGAGCGTGACGATGCGGTTCGCGGGGGCAAGGCGGGATGGACGTCGAGACAGCGTCTGGGCCGTGCGGGAAGCCGCCGTACCGTACGGAACCGGTGGGTTCGGTGACGCTACCGTTTTGCGGTTGCCGGGTGTCACCCCGGGGAACGCCGCCGTCGTCGCGTCCCGCGCGGACATCCTGCGACTCTACGACGTCGTCCAGCGCAACGCGCACATGCATCCCGCCGCGGAGCTGAACATCCTGGACGCGTTCGAGCGGTTGCTGCAAAAAGAGCCGCGTCTGACCGAGCGACGGGCGCTGCTGCTCGCGGAGCTGGGAGACACGGAGCGCGCATGGCATGTGCTGCATACGCTGGACCCGGATCTACTAGGCGACGAAGCCCGCCTCCTGTTCTTCCGTCTGTACGCCACCCGCAACGGCACGGATGGGTTGTTCGCCTACGTCGAGTCGCTCGACCTCCTGGCCGAGGGGCGGTTCCCGCGCTTCGTGGAGGTGCTGACCGGGTTGTCTCCCCCGGTCCTGGCCGGGCTCGTGCCGGAGCTCGTCCAGAGCCTGCCCGCGGAGCAGATCCGTGATGTGATCGATCGCGTCGCCACGCGGCTGGTGTCGGCGGACGCGATCGCCGAGACCGCGCGGAACCTGTACCTGGCGACGGATGACGCCGCGTGGGCGTACGCGTTCCTCGAAGAACGCCGTCGCACGCTACATCTCGGCGACCGGGCCGTGATCGAGGTGCTCCTGGAGCTCGCGGAGGCCGGCGGTCGCCTGGACGACGTCGACGACGTGCCGGAGGAGGCGGCGCGTCGCATTGGCAACCTGATCGAGCTGGACCGGATCGAGGAAGCGCGGGCGCAGCTCACACGGGCGTGCCGCGCGCTCCGCCGCGGAGAGCGAGAGCGGCTGTACCATCGCGTCGCGGACCGGCTGATCCGCAAACGCCACTACGAGGCGGCGGCGGAGGCGCTGGTCGAGCTCGCCCGGGAAGCGCTCCGCACCGGCGACCTGGCCGAGGCGAGCGAGGCGGTGGAGCGGGCGGTGGGGGTGTGGGTGGAGGGCGAGCTGGACGCTGACGGAGCGCGAATCGCCGCGGGCGTCGGGGCTGGCGCCGGCAACGCCGGCAATGCTGCGAGATCCGGCGGCGCGTCAGGCGCCCGTGGCGTGGCGGCTCATGCAATCGCCAACGGACGGGCGGTCGCGACGCTTCCCATGTGGCTCGCCGATGCGGTCGAATCCGTGCGCACGGCCTGGGAGCGCTGCGAGGCGCTCGTCGAGTGGCGGAAGGACGAGGAGCAGCGCCGCAGGGAAGCGCTCCGGGCGAAGTACGCCGGCAAGCGGATCCTCATCGCCGGCGGCCTGCGGCGGCCGGAGTGGATCGAGCGCCTCCGCGACCTGACCGGCGCCGAGGTCGACTGGGCCGAACGCTACCGCGACGAAGGCGATGACCTCGACCGCTTCGTGGAGCGGATCCGGGCGGGGAGCTACGCCTGCGTGGTCCACCTGCTCCAGAAGTCCGGGCACGAGGTGCAGGATCGGCTCAAGCGCGTATGCGAGGAGGCCGGCGTGCCGTTCCGGCCCGCGGCATCGGCGGGGTGGAGGGGGGTGGTGGAGGGGGTAGCTGGCTGATGGGAGTGCCAAGCCCCTTACCGCAAGCTGTAGCGCCCCCGGTTCATTGGACAAGTCCCTGGCTTAATCAGGCGGCCAGGAGGGTGAGCTCGCGGCGGACCTCGGCGGGGGTCCGGTAGCCGTGCCGCTCGACGAGCCACTGGTGGTTGTAGCGC
>Ga0207864_1002917_pt1 | contig 15207 bp, 15 predicted proteins | sample HigsolmetaAR202D_FD_184834 | JGI IMG/M metagenome (GOLD analysis project Ga0207864, IMG submission 184834) | Ionic liquid and high solid enriched microbial communities from the Joint BioEnergy Institute, USA - AR20-2-D (SPAdes) (version 2) ...
CGGCGGCCCGACGCCGTTCACCCGCTGGGCTATGGGCGCGAGCTGTACTTCTGGAGCTTCATCGTCGCCCTGCTGCTGTTCGGCCTTGGCGCGGGCGTGTCGCTCTACCAGGGCGTGCGCCATGTGATCGCGCCTCAACCGATGGAGCATGTGGCGGTCAGCTATGCCGTGCTGGGCCTCGCTTTCCTGTTCGAGGGCGCGTCCTGGACAGTCGCCTGGCGCGCGTTCAGGAAAGCGCGGGGCACCCTCGGCTTCTGGAAGGCATTCAAGGTGAGCAAGGACCCGCCCGCCTTCATGGTGCTGTTCGAGGACAGCGCCGCTCTGCTGGGCATCCTCATCGCCGGGGTGGGCATCTTCGCGGCCGAGCGGTTCGACGCGCCCGTCCTGGATGGCGTGGCGTCTATCCTCATCGGGGTCGTGCTGGCTGTCACCGCCCTCTTGCTGGCGATCGAGAGCAAGAGCCTGCTGATCGGGGAACGGGCGGCGCCCGCCCTGATTGACGCAATATTGGCGATTGCCCGGCGCGATGCCGGTGTCGCCGCCGCCCATGGCGCGATCACCGCCCAACTTGCGCCCGACCAGATCCTCGTCGCGCTCAGCGTCGAATTCGAGGATACGCTGACCGCCGATGAGATCGAAAGATGTGTCGCTTCGATCGAACGACGTGTGCGGGAAGGTCATCCCGAGGTTGTTGCCCTGTTCGTCAAGCCGCAGTCGCGCGAAGGCTATGAGGATGCACGCAAGGCTCGCTTCGGCGAACCATGAGGATCGTGCTGGGGCGCAGCAGCGATCCTGCATGCGATCAGGGCGCCTGTTTCAGCCTGCGCAGCGAGAAGGCAAGAACTGTCAGGAAGATACCGCGCATGATGAAGCTGATCCCGACCAGCACGGCAAGGAAGACGAGTCCGCTCGCCGGGCTGCTGAACATCGGGATCGCGCCGAGCGCGATATCGACGACACCCAGCAGCAGCCGCCATCCACGATCATGGGCCGCGCGCAGGCCGCCGATGACTTCGAATATACCCGCGACCAGCAGCCAGGCACCGACGACCCATATAAGCGACAAGGCGCCCGCGAACGGATTGATCAGCGTTGCTACGCCTGCCGCCAGAGCCAGAACGCCAAGCGCGATCTCGATCCAGCGAGCGCGCCCGGACAGGGGGGAGAGGCCCGCGGCAATGGCCGCCCCGCCATAGAGTAGTAGCACCAGTCCCAGCAGGACACCGGTTGCGAGCCCGGTCGCGGCCGGGTTGGCAAGCGCCAGAAGGCCGATCAGGACGACCAAAATCCCATAGGCCAGCACCCATGCCCAGCCAGTTCCAAAAGGCGTTGCCGATGGGTGAAGTTTTGTGTCCGATACCGAATCCGTCATGATGCCGCCTCCTTGCCGCTCTCCCATAACAGATAGCGGTTGTCGCCGCGCGATCCAGCATTCAACTAGGCATCGGGAGAAGCGGTAAGCGCGCTTGCCCGCTTGTCGATTTCAGGAAGGGGGACCGTTGGAAACGGTAACGATCGTTCTGCTCTTGCTGCTGGCCGTGATTGTCAGCGGCACCTTGTCGCGGGCGATTCCGCTTCCTTTGCCCCTGCCGCTTTTCCAGATCGCAATGGGGGCGATGATCGGTCTCGCAGCCAACTGGCGCGTGGTGCTCGATCCGGAAATCTTCTTCCTCCTCTTTTTGCCGCCGCTCCTGTTCCTTGATGGATGGCGCATCCCGCGCGAGGACCTGTTCAAGGATGGCAATACGGTGCTGGGCCTGGCACTTGGGCTGGTCGTGCTGACCGTGCTCGGAATGGGATTGTTTATCAACTGGATGATCCCCTCCATGCCGCTGGCCGTGGCTTTCGCGCTTGCGGCGGTCGTCTCGCCAACCGATCCGATTGCCGTCTCGGCGATCGCCCAGCGCGTGCCGATCCCCAAGCGTCTGATGCACATCCTGGAAGGCGAATCTCTGTTGAATGATGCCTCCGGCCTCGTCTGCTTGCGGTTCGCCGTCGCCGCCGCACTCACTGGTGTCTTCTCCCTTCAGGAGGCAGCGCTCAATTTCCTGTGGGTCGCCTTCGGCGGCATCGCGGCCGGCGTCGCCGTTACCTGGGGAGTGGCCAGGACCAAGCGCTGGATCTCGCGCCGCTACGGGGAGGAAGGCGGATCGCAGATACTGATCAGTATGCTCATCCCGTTCGGCTCATACCTGCTGGCCGAGCATCTGCATTGTTCGGGCATTCTCGCCGCAGTGGCCTCCGGCCTGACAATGGGCTTTGTTGAGACCAGCGGCGAGTTGCAGGCCGTCACCCGTATCCGCCGCAACACGGTGTGGGACACGCTTCAGTTCACCTTGAACGGCATCATCTTCATGCTGCTTGGCGAACAACTGCCGATGCTCCTTTCCGGAGCGGCGGAGACGGTCCGCGTCACTGGCCATCATGAGCCCTGGTGGCTGGCCGTCTATGTCCTGGCAATCAATCTCGGCCTTGCTGCCCTGCGCTTCCTCTGGGTGTGGCTTTCTTTTCAGATGACGATCTTTCGGGCGGGGAAGGAAAAGAAAATGCCCGGTTGGCGCATCGTGGCGGCAATATCGTTCGCGGGCGTGCGCGGCGCGATCACCCTGGCGGGCGTCCTGACGCTGCCTCTCGTCATGAACGACGGCTCGCCCTTTCCGGCCCGCGACCTTGCTATCTTCCTGGCGATGGGCGTGATAATCATGTCGTTGCTCGCCGCGAGCATCGGATTGCCGATATTGCTAAGCGGACTGGAGATCGCGCCTGAACCTGTGCGTCTCGCCGAGGAGGATGCAGCCCGCATCGCCGCAGCCCAGGCCGCCATTCGTATCGTTGAGCAGACCCAGCATGACATGTCCGAGGGGCGTCCCGATGCCGATCTCTATGTGGCTGCCGCCTCGCAGGTCATGGAACTCTATCGCTGTGGATCGGCGTGGAAAAAGGACCCCGGTAGCGGGGTGATCGGCGTCGAAAAAGGACCCCTCATCCCGGTGGTCTAGGCTGTTCGCTTGGCAGGTGTCAGGCGGCGAGATCGGGATGTTGGTATTGGAGACGGTGTTGAGGATCCGGCGCGAGCACGCGGCGGGGAAAGCCATCAAGGCGATAATGCGCGACCTGCATCTGTCACGTGGGGTGGTGCGCAAGGCGATCCGGTCGCCGGAGGCGGACATGGGCTACCGACGCGAGGTTCAGCCGCTGCCGAAGATCGGACCATTCCAGGTGCGACTGGATGCGCTGTTGGAGGAAGACGAGGCACGGCCGCGGCGCGAGAAGCTGCGCATCACGCGTATCCACGACCTGCTGCTCCGCGAGGGGTTTGACGGCTCGTATGATGCGGTGCGTCGCTATGCGGCCCGCTGGCGGCAGGCGCGGCGTCGCGACGTGATGGATGCGCCGGCGTTCATCCCGCTGCTGTTCCGGCCGGGCGAGGCCTATCAGTTCGACTGGAGCCATGAGGACGTCGAGATCGCGGGCAAGCCGATGCGCGTGAAGGTCGCGCATGTGCGGCTGTGCGCGTCGCGAGTGATATACGTGCGAGCCTATCCCCGCGAGACGCAGGAGATGCTGTTCGACGCGCATGCGCGGGCGTTCGCCTTTTTCGGGGGCGTGCCAACGCGCGGCATCTACGACAACATGAAGACCGCGGTGACGAGCGTGTTCACCGGCAAGGAGCGGGTCTTCAACCGGCGGTTCCTGGTCATGGCCAACCACTACATGGTCGAACCGACGGCATGTTCGCCGGCAGCCGGTTGGGAGAAGGGTCAGGTCGAGAACCAGGTGCAGACGGCACGTGGCCGGTTCTTCCAACCACGCCTGCGCTTTGCCAGCATTGAGGAGCTGAACGGTTGGCTGGAGGCGGAGTGTCGCCGTTGGGCGGACACGCACCAGCATCCCGAGCAGAAGGAACTGACGGTCGCTCAGGCCTGGGCTGCGGAGCGCAGCGTGCTTCAGCCCGTCGTCGCGCCCTTCGACGGGTTCTACGAGAGCGAACACGCGGTGAGCGGCACGTGCCTGATAAACTTTGACCGCAACCGCTACTCGGTCATGGCCAAGGCGGTGCGGCGCGCGGTCCAGGTCCGTGCCTATGCCGACCGCATCGTCGTGCGCTGCGACGGCGAGGTCGTTGCCGACCATCCCCGGTTTTTCGGACGCGACCGGACCATCTACGACCCGTGGCACTATCTGCCGGTGCTGGTCACCAAGCCCGGCGCCTTGCGCAACGGCGCACCATTCCAAAACTGGGAGTTGCCACCTGCGCTGTCGCGGCTCCGGCGCAAGCTAGGCGCTGGCGATGATGCTGACCGGCGGTTCGTGCGGGTGCTGGCGGCGGTGCTCGACGACGAGCTGAACCTCGTCGAGGCGGCTGTACGCGAGGCGTTGCTGGCCGGCGTCACCAGCGACGATGTCATCCTCAACATACTGGCCCGCAGGCGAGAACCGCCTCGACCGTTGGCCATCGTCACGGCCGAGGACCTGGCGCTGCGTCATCCGCCTCTTGCCGACTGCACGCGCTACGACAGCCTGCGAGGCCTCCATGCAGCGGCATGAGATGATGACGGCCATGGCGGGTCTCGGCCTGAAGGGCATGGCCAGTGCCTTCGACGAGGCGGTGACCACCGGACTACAGCGCAAGCGCACGACGATGGAGATCCTGACCGACCTGCTGCGTGCCGAGGCAACCCACCGCCATGCAGCGTCGGTCCGATACCGGATGTCGGCCGTCAGGTTGCCGGCGGTGAAGGATCTCGACGGCTTCGTCTTCGACGGCACCCCCATCAACGAGGGGCTCGTACGCTCGCTGCACAGCGGCTCGTTCCTGGCGAGCCAGCGCAACGTCGTGCTGGTCGGCGGTACGGGCACCGGCAAGACACACCTGGCCAGCGCCATCACCGCCAACGTCGTGCGGGCCGGTGCCCGCGGGCACTACTTCAACACGGTCGACCTCGTGAACCGGCTCGAGGAGGAGAACCGCCTCGGCAAAGCCGGCGCGCTCGCAAAACAGCTCTCCCGCCTCGATGTCGTGGTGCTGGACGAGCTCGGCTATCTGCCCTTCGCCCGCTCAGGCGGTCAGCTGCTCTTCCATCTGGTGAGCAAGCTCTACGAGCGCACCTCGGTCATCGTCACGACGAACCTCGCCTTTGGCGAGTGGCCAACCGTCTTTGGTGACCCGAAGATGACCACCGCGCTGCTCGATCGCATTACCCACCATTGCGACATCGTCGAGACCGGCAACGACAGCTGGCGCTTCAAACACCGCAGCTGACGCAAGGGACTACCGGCAGAAGACGCTTCGCGCTGGTTGCGCCTCCGGTCGAGCTACGCCCGCCCTACGCCGCAACCAGCGCGAACGGCACGCCCGCCATACCTGTCACGCAGCTCGACGAAGGGGGTCCCTTTTGCACGCCGATAGGGGGTCCTTTTTGGACGCCGATTGACACGCCAGGCTGACGGCACCTTTCCTGAAGTCGACCGGCTTTGTCGCCACCATCACCTTGAGCGGCCCTGGCGGGATGATCATCCCGACCGGCTCACCGCGGCAAGCACACGGGCGATATGATCCTCGCTTGCCCCTGGCGGCACATGGATCGCCAGCCTTGCCGTGCGGATCACGATCTCATCGCCTCCACCATCAGCCGGGCCGGAGCCGCCCGCATCTTCTACCACCGCCGGAACGAAACCCAGCTTCTTGCTGGCCAGGCGCTTGCCCGGAATGCTGTCATGCCGCCACGCATAGAGCTGCTGCGGCAGTAACCCATGCGTCCGTGCGATTTCTGCGATGTTGGCGCCGGGCTCAAAACTCGACGCGATGATCCGCGCCTTGGCCTCGGCCGACCAGCGACGACGCGCCGGTCCCGCTGGAATGACATCCATACGCGAGGGCCGCTGACCCTCCTGCCTTTCGAAACCTGTTTCGAATGTTCTTACATCATCAGCCACTACGATACCCCTCGGATGAGGGGCAAAACATAGACAGATCAGCAGCTACGAAAATGTGGGGAGGTTTTGGCGCTTACGCAATAAGGATCGAATGCCACGATTGAGTCATCAGGTGGGGTCAACTATTCCTAGGCTCTTGTTCGGCGTCGAACGCGCGCTTGCCTTTGCGCTGCCACACACGCCCCGACACTGATGGCGAAAGGCTGACCTTCGCCGGGAATGTCGTTCCGGGTTAGCTTGGATGAGTCGAGTTCAACCGCCTCGCTATGATCTCCCCCGGAAATCACAGCGATAGCGGCTGGAAGTCGTTCCGGTTGCGGTTCAGCGGCTTGCTTCGAACAGGAACCAGGTGCGACGCTCGGTCTCGTCGATCCAGACCTCGATCAGGCTCGTGGTGGCGATGTCGCGATGCTCCTCGCAGACATTATGCGCCTCGCGCAGCCGCGCGGCGAGATCCTTGTTGTCCTCGCGAAGCTCGGCCAGCATATCCAGCGGCTCGACATAGTCGGCATCGTTGTCGCGCACGCGCTGCAGCCGTGCGATATGGGCGATGGATCGCAAGGTGGTGCCGCCGACCTTGCGAATGCGCTCGGCGATCGGATCTGTCATGGCGAACAGCTGCGAAGCCTGTTCGTCGAGCAGCAGGTGATAGTCGCGGAAATGCGGCCCGCTGACATGCCAGTGGAAATTCTTGGTCTTCAGATACAACGCGAACACATCCGCCAGGATGGCGTTCATCGCGCCGCCGATGTCGCGGGTGGCCTCGGGGGAAAGGTCCGTGGGGGTGATCAGATCGGCCTTCAGGCGATCCTTGATCTTGTCGGCGTCTTCCATTGTATGTCTCCATCATTCTCGTCGCTCAATGAACGAACCGCACCGGCGGCGATCGGCTGCGGTTCGCGCCGTCCGGTGACAGGACATCACTGGACCGGTCGAGATGGCATGTCAACGATAGACGATGCCGCCGTCGGTCAGGATCGCCTGGCCGGTGATATAGTCGGAATCGTCGCTGGCGAGGAAGGCGACCAGGGCAGCCACATCCTCGGGCGTCTGCGCGCGTCCAAGGGCGATGCCGTCGACATATTTCTTGTAGGTCTCGCCCCTGGGTGTTCCGGTGATCTCGGAGAAACGCTCGTCGATCTCGACCCACATGTCGGTGCCGACGATGCCGGGGCAATAGGCGTTCACCGTGATCCCATGGCTGGCATATTCCTTGGCCGCCGCCTGGGTCAGCGCGCGCACGGCAAACTTGGTGGCCGAGTAGACGCCGAGCATCGCGAAGCCGTCATGCCCTGCGATCGAAGACGCATTGATGATCTTGCCCTTTCGCCCGCGCTCGATGAACTTCTTCGCGGCCGCCTGGATACCCCAGAGCACGCCATGGACATTGATGCGCATGATACGGTCCAAGTCTTCCGCCAGGACGTCCGACAGCGGTTTCACCTGGGCGATTCCGGCATTGTTGACGATGACGTTGAATCCGCCGAGTACCTGCTCGGCATGGTCGATGGCGGCATAGACCTGATCGCGCTGACTGACGTCGGCCACGAAGGTTGTCGCCTTGCGCCCGAGCGCTTCCACCTCCTGATGCACCGCCATCAGCTTGTCCGCATTGACATCGACCAGGGCCAGGTCGGCGCCGTCGCGGGCGAGGCGCAACGCGATCCCGCGACCGATACCCTGGCCCGCGCCGGTGACCACGATGACTTTTCCTTGCACTGACATGACAGGATTTCCTTTTCTATATGAGCTAAGACAGCCGTGCCCCTCGCCGGAACTCAGAACCGTGCGTCGATGTCGACGATGCCGATCAGCTTGTGATTGACGAACTCCTTGATCCCAAGGCCGATCAATTCGCGCCCATAGCCGGACCGGCGGACACCACCGAAAGGCAGATCGGCCTCGACCTTCGTGGGATGATTAACGAACACCATGCCGGTCGAAATCTTAGCGGCGATCTCGGCGCCATGCGCCGGATTCGCGGTGAACACTGACCCGCCCAGGCCGAAGGGCGAGTCATTGGCGATCCGCACCGCATCGGTTTCGTCCCTTGCCCGGAACAGCATGGAGACGGGGCCAAAGAATTCCCAATAGCGGGCGGGATTGTCCTCACCCAGATCAGTCAGGATCGTTGGCTGCACGAAAGCACCCCGGTTGGGAACGGGAGGCCCGACCTCTTCCGCCTTCGCGCCATGCTCAACGGCACGCCGGATCTTGTCCCTCACCTCCTCCGCCGCGCCTTGCGAGGAGAGAGGGGCAAGGGTCGTTTTCGGGTCGAAGGGATCGCCCGCCACCAGTTCCGCGACACCCTGGCGATATCGCTCGAGGAAAGCGTCATAGAGCGGATCGACCACGATCATCCGCTTGGAGGACACGCAGACCTGGCCACCGTTCCAGTGTCGTCCGAACACGGCCCAGTGAACCGTCTTGCCGAGATCGGCATCGGCAAGCACGATGAAGGGGTCGGCGCCGCCCAGTTCCAGCGTGGATTTCTTCAGCGCCTTGCCGGCCTGCGCGGCAACCACCGATCCGGCGGCTTCCGATCCGGTGAGCGCCACGCCATGAACGCGATCATCATTGAGAATGAGTTCGATCTGCGAGCGCGTGGCATAAAGGTTGCGAAAAGCGCCTTGCGGCAACCCCGCTTCCAGCATCAGCGTCTCGAACGCCGCAGCGCTCTGCGGCACGTTGGACGCATGCTTCAGGAGCAACGTGTTGCCGGCCGACAATTGCGGGCCGAGGATGCGGGCGATCTGGTAGTAGGGGAAATTCCAGGGCTCGATCGCGAGTAGCACCCCGAGCGGCTCGTGGACGAGAACCGCCGTGCCTTCGTCCGGATCGAGGACCGGAAGCGTCTCGGGCTTGAGCAGGTCTTCGGCGTTGCGGACATAATATTCGAAGATCTTCGCCGAGAGCTCGACCTCGGCCTTTGCTTCCCCCGACAGCTTGCCCATTTCGAGCGTAAGCAGCCGGGCATAGGCGTCCCTGTCGCGGCGCAGGATATCGGCGGCATTCTGAAGGATGCGACCACGCTGCGCGAACGGCATTTCCTTCCATGACAGGAACGCGTCATGCGCCGCACCGATGGCGGCGCGCACCTCCTCGTCCGTCGCGTCGGGAAAGCGGGCGAGTGTCTCTCCGGTATAGGGATTGATGGTGGCATAAGCCATTTCATGCTTCCTTCGGGGTCGTACCGGATGGAACTCCGACTTGTTCGAGACTTGCCAATATCTGCGAGGCAGATTGCAGATGTTCGATCACAGGGCGCCAAACCTCAGTCGTGGACTCAAGCTGGAGGGCCAGCGAACCGGCAGTGCGTGCCGGCATGTCACCGGCGGCAAGGCGCTCACAACGCGCGGCCAGACCGTCTACTGCCCGAAAGAGACCCGTTGGCGGCATATCGCCGGATTTGCGCAATACGTCCGCCAGCGCCTCGCCGAACAAGAGGGAGGCGGCATAGAACCGGATCGCGCGCCGGTCATACCGAGCGGCGAGTTCACCGACAGCGCGCGAGGCTAACCGGCCGCGCAGCGACCATCTCGCAGCATAGCGCGCCGACGCGATGCCGCTGTCGAGGGCAACTAGCTCCTCATGCGCGGACGAGAAAATGGCGAGCGCGGCTTGCGCCTTGCCCGGATCGACATCGCGCACGGCCTTGCCAGCCTCGTTATAGGCCGACGCAAGATGGTGCAGAAGTCCGTCCGCCGCCTCATCGATCGATCGGACCGGGTCGGGCGTCAGCAACACCTGGCTGAAAAAGAGGCCCACGATAACGCCGATCGCGACATCCTCCAGCCTTACCAGACCGGCGCTCGTCGGGCCGAGCGCGAGGACCAGGACGGCGGAGACACCCGCCTGGATCGCCACCACCGGCGGCTGTCCGAATGAGGCAGCAATCACCATGGCACAGAAAGTCGCGAGGACAAGGCGCAGCAGCGATGCCCATTCGGGCGCCATCCATCCGTCGGGGACCAGCAAGGCGAACTCGCCGACGATGATGCCCGCCGTCACGCCCAGCATCAGGCCAACCGCCTGCCGGCCATGGCTGGGCAGGCCCGGCGAGAGGCAGACAATGGCGGTGACCGCAGCGAAGACCGGATGCGGATGACCGAGCAGCCAGACCGCCAGCGTCCAGGCAATGGCAGCGGCAACCGCGGAAGCGGCTGCGTCGCGCCAGGCGTTGGCCCCGCGACCGATAACGCGATTGAGCGACAGGTTCATCGGCATCATCCCTGTCGCGCCATATGCAGCAGGAAGGGCACGAGGAGTACATTCAGCAGCCCGACCAGCACCATGACGAGGCCAGATACCGCGCCCTCAGTACTGCCGACCTGCTTTGCGCGAGCCGTTCCGGCGGCGTGGGCGCCGACGCCATATACGGCGCCTCGCGCCAGCGGGGATGCGAGGGAAAGACGGACCAGAAGAAGATCGCCGATGATCGCACCCACGACGCCGGTCACCACGACGAACACCGCCGTCAGCTCCGGCAGCCCGCCAATTGCGCCGGATACCTCCATCGCAAAGGGGGTGCTGATCGAACGCGGAAGCAGACTCTGGCGCAGGGCATTGTCGAGACCGAGAAGGCTGGCCAGCCCCCAGCTCGACAGAATGGACGTCAGGCTGCCTGCCGTCATACCGGCCAGCAGCACAGGCCAATGCCGGCGCAAAAGCGCGCGCTGTTCGTAGATCGGAATGGCGAAAGCGACCGTCGCCGGCCCAAGCAGCAGGATCAACCAGTGCGTCGCGCCAATATATTCATGATAGGATGCATGGAACGACAGCAATATGGTCGCAATCAGGATCGGCGCCACGGCTAGCGGCATCAGCCACCAGCGCGGCCATTTGCGGTAAAGCGTTTTGGCGACCCAGTAAGCGGCGAGTGTCACGGCCGACCAGAGGGCGACGTGCCATCCCGACGTGGTCAGGAAATGACTAACTCTGCCCATAGGAATGGCTCCACCGATAGCAGCGGTCCGTGACGAGAAGGGTCACCAGCATCACTGCCGTGGTGCTCGCTGCGATGACAAACAGTATCTTCAGGCCGATCATCCCAAAAAATTCCCTATGGTCAAGGATCGCGAGCACCGCCGGTACGAAGAACAGCAGCATGTCGGCGAGCAACCAATCCGCTCCCCGCCGCATGCTGATCGCGCTCAGGCGCCGGGTCATCAGCAGCAAAAGCAGAGCCGCGAGACCTATGATCCCACCGGGGACAGGAAGATCGGCTAGACGGACGAAAGCCTCTCCTGCCAGCCAGAAAGCGACCAGCAGTGCGACTTGCGACACCGGATTGCGGCGAAGAAAACGGGTCGCTTTGTTGAACAGGCTCATCGGAATCTCCTGACCCAAAAATAGGAGAGGTTCCGGAATGATGAAAATGAATTGAAGGACTGCAATCTATTCGTATACTGACTTGATGGAGTTTCGTCCCCTCCGCGCCTTTGTCGAGGTCGTCCGCCAGGGGGGCTTTTCCCAGGCCGCCAAGGTCGTGTTCGCGACCCAGTCGACCGTCAGCAAGGCGGTGAAGCAGCTTGAAGACGAAGTGGGCGTTCCCCTGCTGGTCCGGATCGGGCACCGCAGCGTCCTGACGGCGGCGGGAGAAGTGGTCTATCGCCGGGGGATCAAGCTGCTCGCCGACCGGGAAGACCTGATGACCGAGCTTGAGGAGATACGCGGCCTCAAGCGCGGTGTGCTCAGGCTGGGCCTTGCGCCGGTTGGAAGCAACACGCTGTTCGCGCCTCTCTTCGCGGTTTACCGGCAACGCTATCCCGGCATCGAGATGCGATTGGTCGAGCATGGCAGCGACCAGCTCCAGGACCGGTTGCGCGCGGGCGAGATCGATTTCGCCAGCGCCTTGCTTCCTGTCCCCGAAGATTTCGACTGGACGCCGGTGCGACGCGAACCGCTCGTGGCGCTGCTGCAGGCCGGCCACCCTCTGGCGGATGCGCAATCGGTCACCGTGCGCGCGCTCAGGGACACGCCCTTCATTCTCTTCGACAGCGGCTTCGCCTTGCACCGGATGATCATGGATGCCTGCCGCCGCGCGGGATTTGAGCCCGATCTGGTGACCTGCAGCAGCCAGATCGATTTCATGGTCGAACTGGCCGGGGCGGGTCTCGGCGTCACCTTCCTGCCTAGAATGATCGCGGCCCAGCGGCGCAGTTCCGCGATTCGTCAGATTCCCGTCGATGAGCCGGGGCTGGAATGGTTCATGACGATGGCCTGGCGCAAGGACGCCTATTTACCGGTGGCGGCGCGGGCTTGGCTAGACCTCGTGCGTGAAATCCATGGAACTGGAAAATAACGACTATTCCCGCTCGGATTAGTTTTCATTCGGACTCTTCATTTGGCTGCGTACCCGTTCTCCGTATTCTGGCGATCTGCTGCTCCCTTGCGGGACTGATGATAGCGATACGGAGTCCGGACCATGCCCGATGCGATGCAGGCCTCTTTCGACGGCCAACCGCCGCGAAGTGACTTGCGTTCCGCCGCTATGCAGCAGCAATTGCAGCACGGGGGAACGCTCGTCGAACTTGCAAATCATGCCCCTGTCTATGCGCAAGGCGACCCCGCGCGGCACATCTATCAGGTCGAGGAAGGCTGCGTGTGCATCTGCAACTATGAGGAGGAAGGCCGGCGGCTGATCCATGCCTTTCATTTTGCCGGGGATGTGTTCGGCTTTGAGGCCAATGACCATCACATGAACTCGGCCGAAGCCATCTGTCCGGCCCGTCTCCTGTGCTGCGAAGTGCGCAAGCTCACGCAGGCGTGGGGCGAGAATCCTTCGGGAGCGCTCGCTTTCTGGCAATGGCGCTCCGCACAACAGGACCGAATGCTGGAACGCCTTTCCCATATCGCCCATCTCGACGGCATCGGGAGGGTTTTGTTCTTCCTCGCCGATCTGGCCCGCCGGACCGGTCCCTCGCGGCGGATCGAATTGAGCATGTCGCGTTATGACATCGCCGACTATCTCGGATTGTCGAGCGAGACGGTCAGCCGGATCTTCACCCGATTGAAGCGCCGGGGCATGATCGCGATCATCGGCCATTGCATCACGATCAAGGCCGACTGGACCCTTGCGATCCTCAGCGCAAATGGCCCTCTGGCCTGGCAGCAATTGGATGATGAGCGCCGGACCTCAAGCGCAGTGGCCTGATTGCACACGCCACGCGATATGTGACTGGTCCCCTGCCTGTGCTAACGCAGCCCACCGGCAGACTGCCGAGAGGAGTGAGCATGGAGACGGCTGCCAGTATCTATACGGGAATCATCTTTCCTGACACGGCGTCAAAGGCCGCGCCCCATCTGTCTGATTTGCAGAAGGCGATGCTGGACGCCGCACCCGACTGCATCAAGGTGATCTCACTCGATGGCAGGTTGCTCATGATGAACAGGGCAGGTTGCCGCGCTCTGAACCTTGCGGAGAATTCCGGATTCGGCATGTCCTGGATAGGCTTGCTGTCTGAAGACGTCCATCCGCGCGGCATCGAAGCGTTGCGCAAGGCAGCGGCGGGTCAAAACGCGCGCTTCCCCGGGAAGAGCGTATCGCATGATGTGATCTCTTACTGGGACAATCTCCTCACACCGGTAGCCAATTCGTCCGGAGAGGTCATCGCGGTCCTGTGCATATCGCGTGATGTGACCGAGAAGACCTTGCTGGAGATGCGGCTCGAAGAGGCTGTCGATCGTGAGAAGCTTCTGTCCCGGGAGATGCAGCACCGCGTCAAGAATCTGCTGGCCGTCGTGTCCGGCCTGATCTTCATCGCCGAAAAGGAGGCGGATTCTGCCGATGCTTCTTCCAGCGCGACGACGATCCTGCGCGAAAAGCTCGATGCGCTGTCCCGTGCATCGGATGCCGCATTCGTTCAGGACGAGGGCACCGAGACAACAGCGAGCTACACCGACCTGGAAACGCTCGTTCGATCTGTTTTGAAGCCCTACGGCGACCGTTGCAGGGCAAGCGGTAGTGCTGTGTCTTTGCGCCGCAATGTGATCACGTCGCTCGCCCTTTTCCTCCATGAACTTGCCACCAACTCGATCAAATATGGTGCGCTGCAAAAGGACGGCGGCAATGTCGCCATCCAGTGGATGTCAAACGGCGACATACTCGATCTCACATGGATCGAGACCGGAGGCACGCCTGTTTCCGCTTCTCCTGACCGTATCGGTTTCGGGAGCGAAATGGTCGACCGCATCGTGCGATCCGCAGGCGGAACGATCAACCGAGCCTGGCACCCGGACGGTCTTGTCGTGGACATCCATCTGCCAAACGCCCTCTGCGGTTGATCCTGTACCGGCACTTTCCATTTGTTCTCGCAAATCGGGGCCATCGGACCCTGGCCTGATGACTTGCGCGGCAGCGAGGGCTTCGCTGACAAAAGGCCTGGCAAACCCGTGGCCGGCGAGCATCGAAGAGGGTATTCGAAGCTGGCCCGTGCGACATTATCCGCCCCGCATGGTCCCTGACTGGCATAGCCTACCGAAGAAAAACCATCGGGAAACTGACGATCGTCAGGGCGGTCGCTGTCCTGACGCCTAAGCTCCGGATGTCTGCGGTATCCCCTGTTGAGGGTTGCCGACAGCCAACACAGGAGCAAACCCCATGAAAAGTGATGCTGATATTCGCACCGATGTCGAAAGTGAATTGCGCTGAGATCCGGACGTCGAAGGCAAGGACATCGTCCTTTCCGTGAAAAACGGCGTGGTCGCCCTCAACGGCTATGTCTCGAACTATGCCGAGAAATATGAAGCCGAACGCGACGTCAAGCGCGTCGCCGGCGTGCTGGGCATCGCCAATGATATCGAGGTCCGCCTGCCGACGCTCGACCAGCGGCCTGATCCGGACATCGCGCAGGATGCCGTCAGGGCGCTCGGCATTTACCTTCCCTTCCTGCACAAGGGCATCAAGGTCGTGGCAAAGGAAGGCTGGCTCACGCTCAGCGGCGAGGCGGAATGGCATTTCCAGCGCGAGCGGGCTGAGTCGGCGGTGCGTTACCTGCGCGGCGTGAAGGGCGTGATCAACGCGATCACCGTCAAGCCGCGCGTCTCGCCCTCGGACGTCAAGACGCGGATCCAGGACGCGCTCAAGCGCAATGCCGCGGTCGATGCAAGCAACATCTCGGTCGAGACCGATGGCGGCAAGGTGAACCGCGCCGGGTTTGCCGGAGGCTGATTTGGTTTAGTTACGCGGCCATGGCTTCAGTTTCCAGAGCCGCGTAGAAGTTTGCCTCGGCTTCGGCGGGCGGGATGTTCCCGATCGGCTCGAGCAGG
>Ga0207864_1002918_pt1 | contig 15201 bp, 15 predicted proteins | sample HigsolmetaAR202D_FD_184834 | JGI IMG/M metagenome (GOLD analysis project Ga0207864, IMG submission 184834) | Ionic liquid and high solid enriched microbial communities from the Joint BioEnergy Institute, USA - AR20-2-D (SPAdes) (version 2) ...
GCGCTTGCCGTCGAAGGGCATGTCGGATGCGGCCATGCGCTGCAGGCGCGGGTCGGCCATGACCCTGGCGTTGACCCGGTCGCGGTGCGCGCGCGAGCGGTAGCGGATCCAGGAGAACACCACCACCCGGTAGTCGGCCAGCCGCGCCTGCGGCACCGGGATCACGAAACCATCAGTCATGTTGATAGAGATCCCTCATCAGACTTCTATTGGAGTCGTCTTCCAAACATCCTGCGCCAAGGCAATGAGCATTCCGTGGCGCTTCTCGATGGATGCGGCATTCCACGCAGGAAAAGCCTCTGGGCCCAGACCCGCCAGACCAACGGCTTCCTCGAAGCGCTCAACGGCCTGTTTCAGTCCGCCAAGCGCCGCGCTCGCGGCTTCACCCGCTTCACCACTATCAGAACCGTCATCTTCCTGATCGCCGGCAAGCTCGACTTCGCAGTGATCAACCCTCATGCCCGGCAACCCACTTGAAATTCAACAGAGCCAGAAAGGTTTTCTGAACTTCAAAAATCCATCGTCAGGTCCGGTGCCGATTGATCTCCGGCCCGAACAGCTTGAGCGCCTCGCCCAGCTTCTTGTTGAAGGACAGCAGGCCGCGCGCGTCGCCGGGCATCAGCTCTTCGGCCGCCTGGATGACGGCCTCGCTGATGGCAGAAGCGTTCGGGCGGTTGCCGACCTGGTATTTGCTGGCGGACTTGGCCAGCAGGTGCGCCATCAGCGCAATGGCCTTCAGGCTGTTCATCTCAGCGGCTTGGCTGCCATCGGGAAGCACCGCTTGGCGGGCCTCGTCAAACAGGAAGGCTGGGCGATCCTCGAACGGCAGTTGCTCGAACCACCTGCGCAGACTGGCCTTGTCGATCACCAGTCGATCCTTCTCCAGCAACTCGTCGATGGGCGCGCCCTTGAACACCTGCCCACGCGCGGTGACGATGCCCAGATCTTCATATTCGAGGCGCTCCGTGCGCAGGGCGGTGACCAGCGCGGCCCGCTTGGCGCTCATGCACTGGGTCTCGAAGTTCAGACTGGCGAGCTCGGCAGGCTCCACGCCACACCACAGGGCAATGGCGTCATCGATGCGGATGTGGTCGGCCAGGTCCCAGTAGCGCAGGCAGTTGTTCGGGTGGGGCATGGATGCCTTCTTTCGGTAGGGTGGAATACAGGTCTTGCCAAATTTTGCCAAAGAACCCACACTTGCGCCATGAGCACGATGAACATCTCTCTCCCCGACGCCCTGAAGTCCTTCGTGGACGAGCAGGTCAGCCAGCGCGGCTATGGCACGAGCAGCGAGTACATACGTGAACTGATCCGCAAGGACCAAGACCGCCAGCAATTGCGCAAGCTGCTGTTGGCTGGAGCGGCCTCGGCCCCGGCGGCCCCTGCTGATGCCAGCTACTTCGAGGGGCTGCGGGGTCGGGTGCGCAAAGCCAACGAGCCCGCTGCCAAGGCGTGAAGGCCAAGCCCGTCATCCCGCGTGAGCAGGCCAACCGGGATGTGGACGAGGCCGTGGCCTACTACTTGAGTGAGGCGGGCAAAGCCGTGGCAATCGGCTTCATCGATGCGCTGGAGAAGGCTTACGGGCACATCGGTCGCCATCCGGCCACCGGCTCCTCGCGCTACGCCCATGAACTCAACCTGCCGGGCCTGCGTGCATGGCCGCTGACGCGCTACCCGCACCTCGTTTTCTACGTCGAGCGCCCGGACCACATCGACGTCTGGCGTGTGCTGCACGGCCAGCGAGACATCCCGGCGTGGATGCAGGAGCCTGACCCCGTGTGATGGTCTACCGCCGGTGGATGTCCGTGTGCTCGCCGGTGCAAACAATAAGCAACGACCGTCACGACCATCACCACTGTCACATCGAGTTCGCGCCTGTGATGGTGGTGACGGTGGTGATGGTCACCGCCTATTGTTACGGTCGGGGAATGCACACATGTCCAGGCAAAACGGGTCCTTCCTGGCCGAAAGCCAATACGGGGGGCGCGAGCGCGGCGCTTCGCCACCGTCAGGGTGCAAACCGAGGTTTGCAGGGTTTGCGGTTTGCAGGCCAGCGCTGCCGCCACGGCCAGCGACCGGAAGGACGGCCAGGGTACGCATGTTGTGCGTACCCCAAGGGCCGGACCTGAACTCCGACCCCTTGCGGCGCGGCTGACCGTCAGCCGATGCGGTACACCCGCTCTCCGGCTGCGTTGTGCGTCAGCACCACGTTCAGGCCCAGGCGCTTGCGCAGCAGGCCCGAGATCGCGCCGCGCACGGAATGCGGCTGCCAGCCGGTGGCCAGCATGAACTGCAGGTTGGTCGCCCCCTGCGGGCGGCGCAGCGCCAACACGAGGGCGGCGATCTTGGTGCCGGGGCGGACCGGGATGCCCTCCAGAAGTTGGAGGTCGTCAGGGGTGTCCACTTCTTGGAGGCCCTCTGCCGTCGGCGGGGCGGGCCGCTCGCGCCCGGCCACGGCGTAGCCGGCGTCGGTCACCACGAAGCCCCCGTCACTGGCCTCGATCCACTCGCGCCGCATCAGCGCCGTCATCGCCTTGGCCCGCGCGCCGCCGCGCAGGTTGGCGGGCGGAATCACACGCCCATCGGCGCGGCGGGCGGCGGCACGCAGTAGCAGGGCCTGGGTCGGGGTGAGCTTGGGCAGGGTTTCCATCGCGGCCTCCGTCACTCGGACCGACCGTCGAAGATGGCGAGCAGGTCGTCGAGCGCCTGCTCCACCCGCCCCAGGTCGCCGACGTGGCCCCAGTGGACGGCGTCGGGGTCGTGGCCGAAGTGGTCGTCGGCCAGCTGCTGCAGCCGCGCCGGCTTGGCGTGGATCTGCACGGTGCGCGCGGCGTAGGCCGCGCGAGGGTCGTTGTGGCGCATCGGGGTCTCCGGGTTGATCGCGATGCCCTGATTCACGCGCTGTTCCGCCCCGAAGCCAAGCTTGGGCGAGCGCCCTCGCGCTGATAGACTTTCATCCGGTTTAATCCACTTGAGGCGCTTCCAGTTGGCAAGCGCGGACACCATGACCACAGAACCGTGGGTTTCCGTCGAGCAGGTCGCCCAGCACTTGGGCGTGGCCAAGGACACCGTCTATCGCTGGCGGGAACACCGGGGACTGCCGGCGCACCGCGTTGGGCGGCTGTGGAAGTTCAAGCTGTCCGAGGTGGATGAGTGGGTGCGCGCCGGGGGCGCGGACGAAGAGAACAACGAGCGTTCAGGAAAACCGACATGACCGTCACCCTTGCAGACCTGCTGAAAGACAGCGCCTATCGGCTCGACCAGTTCAAGCCTGAGCACATCGCCGCGCTGGAGGCGGGCATCACGCTCAAAGAGTCCGGCAAAGCCGCCGCGCCCTACGTCACCTGCCTGGTGCGCGGCAAGCCGATCAAGCTCACGCCCGAGGAGGCGGTGCGCCAGCTCTACCTGCGCGTGCTGCATGTCGATCTTGGCTACCCCGTCAGCCGCATGACGGTGGAGTACGAAGTCACCTTCGGACGCGAAAAGAAGCGCGCCGACATCTGCATCTTCGACAAGGACAAGACCACCACGCCCTACATCCTGGTCGAACTGAAGAAGCCCAAGCTCAAGGACGGCAAGGAGCAGCTCAAGAGCTACTGCAACGCCACTGGCGCCCCGATGGGCGTGTGGACCAACGGGCAGCAGATCTCCTACTACCACCGCAAGGACCCGAACTACTTCGAGGACATCCCGCGCATCCCCAGTGCCCTGGAAAAACTCTCGGACATCCTCTCCGAGCGCTGGACCATCGACGACCTGATCCAGCACGACAAGCTGGTCAACGAGCGCAAGTCCCTCAAAGACCTGATCCTCGAAATGGAGGACGAAGTCCTGGCCAACGCCGGTGTGGACGTGTTCGAGGAGCTGTTCAAGCTCATCTTCACCAAGCTCTACGACGAACTGGAAAGCGGCCGCGACCGCAAGAGGCACTTGGTGTTCAAGAACTACGGCGACACCGAAACCGAGCTCAAAGCCAAGATTCAGGATTTGTTCGAGAAGGCGCAGCAGAAGTGGGAAGGCGTGTTCCCGGAGGGTTCCCGCATCGAGCTCACTCCCAGCCATTTGGCCGTGTGCGTGGCTTCGCTGGAGAAGGTCAAGCTCTTCAACTCCAACCTCGAAGTCGTCGATGACGCCTTCGAGTACCTCATCAACAAGTCCAGCAAGGGTGAAAAGGGCCAGTACTTCACGCCGCGCTATGTCATCGACATGTGCGTGAAGATGCTCAACCCGCAGGAGCACGAAACGCTCATCGACACCGCGGCGGGCAGTTGCGGCTTTCCGGTGCATGCCATCTTCCACGTGTGGGAACAGATCATGAAAGAGGAGGGCCTGGACAAGAGCCACCTCTTCACCACCGAGAAAAAGCCCGCGCGCTGCGAGGACTACGTGCGCGAGAAGGTCTTTGCCATCGACTTCGATGAGAAAACCGTGCGCGTGGGCCGCACGCTCAACCTCATCGCCGGCGACGGGCAGACCAATGTGCTGCACCTCAACACGCTGGACTACGAGCGCTGGGACGAGAAGACCAAGGACCAAGCCTGGCTCGATGTGTACGGCGAAGGCTGGAAGCGCCTGCGCAAGCTGCGCGCGGCCAAGGACGAGAACCGCGATTTCCGCTTCGACATCCTGATGGCCAACCCGCCTTTCGCCGGCGACATCAAGGAAACGCGCATCCTCGCCAAGTACGACCTGGCCCGCACGGTCAGCTTCGACAAGGCCAACAAGGTGGACCCGGCCGACAAGCACATCGTCGATGCCACGGGCCGCGCGCCCACCTTCCCGGAAGCGCTACACGCGAGCCACGAGGTCATCTACAAAATGGCCGATGGCACCTACCGTAAGGTCAAGGTCAAGCACCAGACCAACGTGGGGCGCGACATCCTGTTCATCGAGCGCAACCTGCAGTTCCTGAAGCCCGGCGGCCGCATGGCCGTGGTGCTGCCGCAGGGGCGTTTCAACAATGCCTCGGACAAGGCGCTGCGCGAATACATCGCCGAACATTGCCGCATCCTGGCCGTGGTGGGCCTGCACGGCAACGTGTTCAAGCCACACACCGGCACCAAGACCAGCGTACTCTTCGTCCAGAAGTGGAACGACGACCCGGCCAAGGGCCCGTTGTGCCCGAAGAAGAAGGACTACCCCATCTTCTTCGCCACCATGCGCGAGCCGAGCAAAGACAATTCGGGGCGCAAGATCTATCGGGCGGTACGTCATGGCATGCCACCGGAAGAGGTTGCTGAAATCGAGCGCCTGCAAGCCAAATGGCGGGCACTGGATGAGGAGGAGCAGACGCTTCGCGGCAAGGAGCGCAAAGGCAAGCTGTCCGAAGATGAACGCAAGCGCCTGGAGGAAATCGGGGCACTGCGCGCAGCCAGCGCGGATGAAATCGAGAAAACCAAGATCGACCTCGACGCCCCCATGCTCGACAGCCACGGGCACTTGATCGTCAAGCATGACCTGTTCAACCACGACGGCTTGACCAGCGACGGCATCGCCGAAGCGTTTGCCGAGTTCGCCAAGAAGGAGGGGCTGAGTTTTTTTCGATGAGCCCCTTCGGCAAGGCGCGCTATGAGCGCTTGTTGGAGGGGCTGGAGGTGACGGAGAAGCAGCTGTCAGAGCTGGAAAGAACCTGGCGCATCGACGCAGAGTTCTTTCAACGTCGGCATTTGCGACTGGCCGAGCAACTTCAGCAGTATCGGCTGGAGTCGGTTGCGCAGGTAGCGGCGGTCTCGGACGGCAATCACTTTTCCATCAGCGAATCCTTCGTCGAGGAAGGCATCCCCTACTACCGTGGCCAAGACGTCGCCGGGCACTTCTTCATCGAACAGGCTGCGGCCAACGCCATCACGCGCGAGGCGTTCGAGCAGCCCTTCATGAAGCGCTCGCACCTTCAACGAGGGGACGTGTTGCTGTCCATCATCGGCACAGTGGGTGAGACCAGCTTGGTCAAGACCGCGCGCGAAGCCACGTGCAGTTGCAAGCTGGCCATCCTGCGCCCGCAAGCCATCTCCCCCGAGTATTTGGCCGCCTACCTGTCCTCATCGGTGGGCAAGTCGCTGACGGAGCGGTGGAAGCGCGGCGCCGTGCAGACGGGGCTGCTGCTGGAGGACATGGATCAGATTCCTGTCGCCAGATTCTCCGGTCGCTTTGAAGACGCCATCAAGTCCGCCGTCGATGCCGCCTTTGCCTCGTTGGAAAGCGGACGCCGCTTGCTGCAGCTAGCCGACCAAACCCTCCTGCAAGCGCTGGGCCTGGATACCTGGACGCCGCCCGAGGCGCTGAGCTACGTGCGTTCTAGCCGCCAAGCGTTCGCGGCTGGACGCTTGGACGCGCAGTTCTTCGCGCCGCGTGTTGAACAGTTGCTCGCCCGCCTGGGGCGTGACGGATTGTGGCTCTCCGACGTAGCGCCTGCCCGACATGAACGCTTCGAGCCGACCGGATCGGGCGAGTTTGACTACATCGAGATCGGCTCCCTTGGGGCGGACGGCACCGCCGCGACGGAATCCGTACCGATGGCCGAAGCCCCCAGCCGCGCGACACAGCATGTCCGCGCAGGAGACGTCATCACCTCTACGGTGCGCCCCATCCGCCGCTTGAGCGCTCTCATCGCGCCAGAGCAGGATGGCGCCGTGTGCTCGTCCGGTTTCGTCGTGCTTCAGCCGCAGGGGATCAGTGGCGAAGTGCTCTTGACGTACCTGCGGCTGCCGCTGGTCTGCGAACTGATGGACCTGCACACCAGCGCCACCATGTACCCGGCTATCTCCGAGTCCGATCTACTGGCGCTGCCAATCCCCGCCATTGCGCCCAGCGTGCAGGCGCAGGTGCAGGATGCAGTGCGCCAGTCGGCCCACGCCCGCCAGCGGGCCACCCGTCTCCTCGACGCCGCCAAGCGCGCGGTCGAAATCGCCATCGAGGACTCGGAAGCTGCGGCACTGGCTCACCTGGCCGCCGCCAATCCGCCCTACGCGGCCGCTTGAGCCCCAGGCCATGGACCACGCCACCCTCACCACCCTGCGCGACCGCCACCCCGCCTGGCGCTTGCTGGCGTCGCCGCATGCGCCGCTGGTGGCGAGCTTTCTGCACCGGGTGTTCGTGGCACCCAACGTGCGCGTGATGAGCGAGGCCGATCTTGCGGAAGCGCTGGAGGACGAGCTGTTCGCCCTGCGCGAGCAGCTGGGATCGGAGGCGTACCCCAAGGGCGCGCAGGACTACCTGAACGACTGGGCCGCGCCCGACAAGGGCTGGCTGCGCAAGTTCTACAAGCCGGGCACGGACGAGGCGCAGTTCGACCTGACGCCGGCCACCGAGAAGGCCATCGCCTGGTTGCTCACGCTGACCGAGCGCCCATTCGTCGGCACCGAATCGCGCCTGCTCACGCTGTTCGCGTTGCTGGAGCAGATCACCGCCGGCACCGAGGCCGACCCGATCAAGCGCGTGGCCGACCTTCGCCAGAAGCGCGACGAACTGGACGCCGAGATCGCTCGCGTGCTGGCCGGTGACGTGCCGCTGCTGGATGACACGGCTGTCAAGGACCGGTTCCAGCAGTTCCAGCAACTGGCGCGCGAGCTCTTGGCCGACTTCCGCGAGGTGGAGCACAACTTCCGCCAGCTCGACCGCAAAGTGCGCGAGAAGATCGCGCTGTGGGCCGGCAGCAAGGGCGCGCTGCTCGATGAAATCATGGGCGAGCGCGACGCCATCGGCGATTCCGACCAGGGCCGCAGCTTCCGCGCCTTCTGGGACTTTTTGATGTCCAGCCGTCGGCAGGAGGAGCTCTCCGAGCGGCTCGACCAGGTGCTGCGGCTTCCCGCCGTGGCAGAACTGAAACCCGATCCGCGCACCCGCCGCGTGCACCACGATTGGCTGGAGGCCGGCGAGCACACGCAGCGCACGGTGGCGATGCTCTCGCAGCAGTTGCGCCGCTTCCTCGACGACCGGGCCTTTCTGGAGAACCGCCGCATCCTGGATCTGTTGCGCAGCATCGAGACCCAGGCGCTGGCCCTGCGCGATACCGCCCCCGTCGGTACGGTGATGCATATCGACGCGATGGGGGCCGACATCGAACTGCCGCTGGAGCGGCCCTTGTTCACCCCGAGCCTGAAGCCGCGTCTGGCCGATCTCGCCGTGCTGGCCGGTGATGACGATGTTGACACCGCACGCCTGTTCGATCAGATCGTCGTGGACAAAGCCCGCCTGCGCGCCACGGTGCAAGCCGCGCTGCGCCATCGCCCGCAGGTGACCCTGCGCGAACTGGTGGAGGCCGAGCCGCTGCGCCAGGGCCTGGCCGAGCTGGTGGCCTACCTGGAGCTGGCCCATGCTACCGATGGCAGTGAGACAGCGAACGGTTGGCGAGTCGTGGTGGACGATAGCCATCCCGAGACGATTCGCTGGCAGAGCACCGATGCTGCGGGCCACGCCGTGATGCGCGCGGCACGCCTGCCCCGCGTGATCTTCACGCGCTGATGTCCGCCGCAGGGAATGAGGAACATGAACGAAGCGCTCGATGACGACGGCCCGATGGACACGCCGCCCGGCGTGCCAGCCGCGGTGCCCGGGCTGTCGCAGCTCATGGTGCAGTTGCTCAAGGGCGTGCTGTATCGCGAAGATGACGAGCGCTTGTGGGCCAGCCTGCTGCGCCTGCAGGCGCGGGTGCGCGAACAGGCCGCGGTGCTGCTGCTCGATCTGGTGCTGGACGAGGCCGAGGGCTATGCCTTTTTGAAGAGCCGCCCGGACGCCGACGAAGCGGAGGGCGCGCCACGCCTGCCGCGGCTGGTGGCACGCCGGCCGCTGTCTTACTCGGTGAGCCTGATGCTGGCCTTGCTGCGCAAGCGCCTGGCCGAGTTCGATGCGGGTGGCGGTGACACGCGCCTGGTGCTCGCGCGCGAGGACATCGCCGAGATGATGCGGGTGTTCCTGCCCGAGGGCCCCAACGAGGCCCGGCTGATGGACCAGGTGGACGCGACGATCACCAAAGTGGTGGATCTGGGCTTCCTGCGCCGGCTCAAGCCCGCGGCAGGCAGCGCGCAAGACCCGGGCCGCTATGAAGTGCGGCGCATTCTCAAGGCTTTTGTGGATGCGCAGTGGCTGGCCGACTTCGATGCGCAGCTGGAGGTTTACCGCACGGCGCTGTCGGGCGGCGCGGGTCTTGGTGCCCGTCAGGAGAAGGCCGATGCTTGAGGCACCGACGCTCGGGCTGGACTTCGTCGCCGACGACAGCCGGGTGGGCTTTCGGCTCGACCGGCTGGAGGTGCTCAACTGGGGCACCTTCGACCAGCGCGTCTGGCGGCTGGCGCTGGCCGGACGCAATGGCCTGCTGACCGGCGACATTGGCTCGGGCAAGTCTACGCTGGTGGATGCCATCACCACCCTGCTCGTGCCAGCACATCGCGTGGCCTACAACAAGGCCGCCGGGGCGGATGCACGCGAGCGCTCCTTGCGCTCTTACGTGCTCGGCCACTACAAGAGCGAGCGCAACGAGGTGACCGGCACGGCCAAGCCTGTGGCGCTGCGCGATGCGTCGAGCTACTCGGTCATCCTCAGCGTCTTCCGCAATGAGGGCTACGATCAGGCCGTGACGCTGGCCCAGGTGTTCTGGCTGAAGGACCCGCAGGGCCAGCCGGCGCGCCTGTTCGTGACCGCCGAGCGGGCGCTGGCCATCGCCGAGGACTTCAGCGGCTTCGGCAGCGACATCGGCGCCCTGCGCAAGAAGCTGCGCGGCGCCGGCTGCGAGCTGTTCGACAGCTTCCCGCCCTATGGCGCCTGGTTCCGCCGACGCTTCGGCATCGAGCATGAACAGGCCCTTGAACTGTTCCACCAGACCGTCTCGATGAAGTCGGTGGGCAATCTCACCGACTTCGTGCGCAGCCACATGCTGGAGCCCTTCGACTCGGGGCAACGCATCGAGGCGCTGATCCGCCATTTCGACGATCTGGACCGGGCGCATCAGGCGGTGCTCAAGGCCAAGCGGCAGGTGGAGATGCTCACGCCCTTGATCGAGGATGGCCATCGTCATCAGTCGCTGGCCGCCGAGATTCAGGGCTTGCGGGAGGCGCGCGATCAGCTGCGACCGTATTTCGCCAAGCTCAAGGGCGAGCTGCTGGACCGCCGCCTTGACCTGCTGGCGCAGGATGCAACCAGGCTGGATGCGCAGATCGAGCGTCTCGACGCCCAGCGCGAAGCCGAGCGCATCGAGGTCGGCCGTCTGGAACGCGCCCTGCGCGACAACGGCGGCGATCGCCTGGAGGAACTGGCAGCAGAGATTCGCCGTCTTGAGCAGGACAAGGCGCAACGCAAGCAACGCGCCGACCGCTATCGCGACTTGCTGGCGCGCATCGACGAGACGGCGCTGGGGGATGAAGCCGGCTTCCTCGCTCAACAGCAAAGCATTGCCCAGCGTGCCGAAGACTTGCGCGAGCGCATCGCCGACTTGGACAACCGCGAGCGCGAGGAGGACTTCGCGTTTCGCAAGGGCCGCGAAGAGCACGCGGCCTTGTCCGACGAGATCGACAGTCTCCAGCGTCGCAAGAGCAACATCGACGCCGCCCAAGCTCGCATTCGCGAGGCGTTGTGCGCGGCGTTGGGCATCGGCGAGGACGAGCTGCCTTTCGCGGGCGAACTTATCCAGGTGCGTGACGACCAGCGCGATTGGGAAGGCGCCGCCGAGCGGCTGCTGCGCGGCTTTGGTCTTGCTCTGCTGGTGCCGGACGCGCACTACCAGGCCGTGGCGGACTGGGTGGACCGCCAACATCTCGGCGCCCGACTGGTGTACTTCCATGTACGGCAAAGGAAGGGGGCGCAAGGCGGGATGCTGCATCCGCAGTCGCTGGTGAGAAAGCTCCAAATCAAGCCGGACTCGCCGCTCTACGGGTGGCTGGAGCAGGAACTCAAAAACCGCTTTGACTTCGCCTGCTGCGACACCGGCGAGCAGTTCCGCCGCGAGGGCCGCGCCATCACGCGCGCAGGGCAAATCAAGGACCCGAGCGGTCGCCACGAGAAGGACGACCGCAGCCGGATCGACGACCGCAGCCGCTACGTGCTCGGCTGGAGCAACGCCGACAAGCTGCGGGCCTTGCGCGACCAGCGGGAGCGTCTGGAGGCAAGGCTCGCCACACTTGGGCAGCGCCTGGGCGAGATCCAGCAAGCGCGCAACGAGCTGCGGGGGCGGCTGGAGGCACTGAGCAAGCTGGAAGAGTTCACGCGCTTTGCCGAAATAGACTGGATGAGCCCGGCGCGCCAGATCGCGCTGCTCGCCGAGGAGCGCGTGCGGCTTGAAGCCGCATCCAACACGCTGCAAGAGCTGGGGCACCAGCTCAAAGCGGCGCAAGGCCGGCTCGCGGAAACGGAACGCAAGCGCGACGAGGCCCGAGACAAACGCGCTGAGGTCGCAACCAAGCATGCGACGGCGCAGGAACTGCGGAATCAGACGGTCCACATTTGGAACGACTCGCCGCTGACGGAGGAGCAGATCGAGCACCTGGATGGATATCGTTCGAAGGCGCTGGGCGAGCATCAGCTGTCGGTCGAGTCCTGCGACAACCGCGAACAGGATGTGCGCAAGTGGCTGCAGGATCGCATCGACGCGGAGGACAAGCGCCTGGCCCGTCTGACCGAGCGCATCGTCAATGCCATGCGCGGCTTCAAGGAGGCGTTCAAGGCGGAGACCGTCGAGATGGACGTGAGCCTGGCGGCGCTGCCGGAGTACGAGCGGATGCTCACCGGCTTGAAGAACGACGACCTGCCGCGCTTCGAGGCGCGCTTCAAGGAGCTGCTTAACGTCAACACGATCAACGAGATCGCCAACTTCAACGCCCAGCTCGCCCGCGAGCGCGAGACGATCAAGGAGCGCGTCGATTTCATCAACCAGTCGCTCCAAACCATCGACTACAACCCCGGCCGGTACATCAAGCTGGTGGCGCTGCCCAGCCCGGATGCGGAGATCCGCGACTTCCAGCAGGACTTGCGCGCGTGCACCGAGGGCGCGATGACGGGCTCGGCCGACGAACAGTATTCGGAAGCCAAATTCCTGCAGGTCAAGGCGATCATTGATCGCTTCCGGGGCCGTGAAGGGCTGGCGGATGCCGACCGGCGCTGGACCGCCAAGGTCACCGACGTGCGCAACTGGTTTTTGTTCTCGGCCAGCGAGCGCTGGCGCGCCGATGGTGCCGAGCATGAGCACTACTCGGACTCAGGAGGCAAGTCGGGCGGCCAGAAGGAGAAGCTGGCCTACACCGTGCTGGCCGCGAGCCTGGCCTACCAGTTCGGGCTGGAGTGGGGCGCGGTGCGCTCGCGCTCCTTCCGCTTCGTCGTCATTGACGAAGCTTTCGGGCGCGGCTCGGACGAGTCGGCGCAGTACGGGCTGCGCCTGTTTCAGCAGCTCAACCTGCAGCTGTTGATCGTCACGCCGCTGCAGAAGATCCACATCATCGAGCCCTTCGTGGCCAGCGTGGGTTTCGTGCACAACGAGGGCGGGCGCGACTCGCGGCTGCGCTGCCTGTCGATCGAGGAGTACCGGGCGCAGAAAGCGGCAGATACCGTGGACGGGATGGCCGAATCCCAAGCCACCGGAGACGGCGCGGCGCTATGAGCTGGACCACGCCTGCCGATCTGCGCGCCCAGGTCCAACGCTTGTGGGATCGGGGCGACTTGCTGCGCGCGGCGGTGACGGACACCGTTTTGTGGCCGCTGCGCCTGAATCTTAAAATCCCGTCGTCTGCCGACCTGTCCGACCGCTTCGAGGCCGTGCGAGAGTGGGTGTGCACCATCGCCAATACCCCTCAGGTTCGAATCGAATGGCGCGAGTGGAACCACCGCGTCCAAGGGACGCAGCGGCTTCCTGTGGCCGTCTGGCTCGACACCCTGCAGGACGCCTTGGCCTTCATCGGCAAGGCACGCCAGGCACAGCGGTTCGAGGCCGTGTGGCAGCAGACGGCCGCCACCCAGCCCGTGTTGCTGGCCTGGTTGTCTCGGCGGCCGCTGCAGGCGCTGGCCTTGGCCGACCGCTGGGGGCGTCTGCTGGCCGTCGTCGCATGGCTGCAGGCCCATCCTCGACCGGGCGTGTACCTGCGCCAGGTTGACGTGCCCGGCGTGGACAGCAAGTTCATCGAGGGCCACCGAGGCGTCTTGGCCGAGTTGCTGGACCTGGCTCTGCCACCCGAAGTCATCGAGCTTGACGCGACCGGCGTCGCGCAGTTCGCGCGCCGATTTGGCTTCCTCGACAAGCCCGTCCGGATTCGGTTTCGTCTGCTCGACCCATCGCTGCCCAGCCTTCCGGGCTGCCTATCCTCACCGCAGAGCCTGCCCGACATCACGCTGGACGCCGCGAGCTTCGCGGCGTTGACGCTACCGGCCCGGCGCGTCTTCATCACCGAGAACGAGACCAACTTCCTCGCCTTCCCGCCGGCTGCGGGTGCCATCGTCGTCTTCGGTGCAGGCTACGGTTGGGAACCGCTAGCGCGCGCCTCGTGGCTGCATCGATGCGAGTTGCACTACTGGGGCGACATCGACACCCACGGCTTCGCCATCCTCGACCATCTGCGTGGTTACTTTCCGCACGCGGCGTCCTTCCTCATGGACCGTGAGACTCTCCTTGCCCACCGCCTGCACTGGGGCGAGGAGCCCGACCCTGCGCGCCACGACCTGGCGCGTCTCACGGCCGAGGAGACGGCGGTCTATGACGACCTCCGATTCGATCGCCACCAGCCCCGGCTGCGTCTGGAGCAGGAGCGGGTGGGGTTTGGCTGGTTGTGCGATCGACTGGCCTGTCTCCCCTCGGGAGCCCCCGTGGCCCCGTTCCCTCGCTCGTAAGCTCGGGAGCCGCTTTTCCGCTGGGTAAACTACCCGCCACCAATCACCAGGGCCCGGAAAGTCTCCGGGCCCTTTCCTTTTGACGCCGGCCCCGCGCCACGCGGGATTCTGGCCATCCGCCCTGCGGGTGGGGGGCCAGCCAAAACACCCAAAATCGGCCATTGTCTCGGCCAGAGCCGTCTCTGTTCTCCGGCTGGCTTGCGGGTAGCCGCAGCGCCTGATTCATCAAAATCAACGACTTACGCGCGGCGGTTCATCGTCAACCAGGGCGGCGATCGCCCCAGCGAACTGGACCGCGTGCGTCGGTTGTACTAACATGGCGTCCATTGATCGAACAAGAAAGGCGCCGCCATGACCGCCATCGCATCCTCGCCTGCTGCCCGTACTGCCCGCCTGGGGCTGCGCGCCACGCCCGAACAGGAGGCCGTGCTGCGCCGTGCCGCCGAGGTGGCCCACAAGTCGCTGACCGACTTCATCCTCGACAGCGCCTGCCTGGCCGCCGAGCAGACCCTGCTGGACCAACGATTGTTCATGGTCTCGGGCAGCCAGTACCAGGCCCTGATGGAGTTGCTCGAGCGCTCCGAGCAGGCCAACGACGGCTTGGCCGACCTGTTCGCCCGCAAGGCCCCTTGGGACGCCAAGTGACGCTGCGGGCACCGGCGCCTCTGGCCGCACAGCATCGGCTGGAAGGCTTCGACTGCGGCAAGCCTGCGCTGAACGATTGGCTGCTGCGCCACGCCCGCCAGGCGCAGGGCAGTGGCTCGGCCAAGACCTTCGTCGTGGCCGCCGATGGTGACGACCGCGTCGCAGGCTACTTCAGCCTGACCGTAGGCCAGGTCGACACGCTGGAAGCGCCGGAGCGTATCCGCAAGGGCATGGGACAGTACCCGGTGCCGGTGGTGATCTTGGCCCGGCTCGCCGTGTCACGCGAGCACCAGGGCCGCGGGATCGGCATCGGGATGCTTCAGGATGCGATCCGCCGCACGCTGGTGATCGCCGAGCAGGCCGGTGTGCGGGCCATGCTGACCCATCCGATTGATGAAGACGCGACCAGGTTCTACACCCGATTTGGGTTCATCGCCTCGCCGCTGCGCGAGCAGCAGTTGCTACTGCTCTTGAAGGACGCCCGTCGCTGGGTTCGTTGAGTCACACCCTCATGCATCGAACCGCGCAAGCACCTCCCGCTGCTCGGCCCAGTCGATCGGCAGCGGATTTCGCTGGAACCACAGCAGGCTCATGCAGCGCGGCTGCTTGCCTGCCAGGATGGATCCACGTAGGCCATCGTTGTCTCCTCCCTGCCGATGGCGGGCCGGGAGCGGCCCGCCTGTCCTGGCGACGGGCGGAGGGCGGCGGAATCGACACCGCGCCGGCGGCCTGTGCCGGCGCCGGGCGGCTACGGGG
>Ga0207864_1002919_pt1 | contig 15199 bp, 16 predicted proteins | sample HigsolmetaAR202D_FD_184834 | JGI IMG/M metagenome (GOLD analysis project Ga0207864, IMG submission 184834) | Ionic liquid and high solid enriched microbial communities from the Joint BioEnergy Institute, USA - AR20-2-D (SPAdes) (version 2) ...
GGGCGGGTGGTTCTGTTTCGTCAAACAGCGGGGCGGGGGGATCCGTGAGGGCCAGTTCGCGGGTGGGCAGGCCGCGTTCGTGCAGCATTTGAGCGATCACGGTGCGGTGGCAGGTGCGGGCGTCGGGGCAGGCGCACATGAGGATGAGGGGGTGGCCCCTGTCCAGCAGCGTCAGCAGTTCGCGCAGGCCGATGTCCGGGTCGGCGAGGGTGATGGGCGGGCCGAGACGGTAACGGGTGTTGCCGAGGCTGGGCAGGTGGTGGTAGCGATCGCCGAAGCGTTTGACGAGGGTGGACATGCGCCAGGTGGGAACGCGGGAGGTGGGGTTGTAGCGCACATCGATGAGCAGCGCATCATGCTGATTGATGAAGCGGTGCAGGGCGTCGATGGACTGGCCGGTGTAGCCAAAGGTGAAAATGGCGGGATGCATGGAGGCTGAGGGATTGGGGGAAGCGGTACCGAGCCGTGACGCTTGCCGATTACCACGTCTCCTTCATCGCAACCTGCGGCGAATCGTCCTCCCCGTTGTGTCGGCGATGGGGTTGTTCGATATGTTCAGCAGCGCCTTGTGCGGGGCCGGTCGTTCCGTTGATCATCAGCTTTCCGGTGAAAAGCGTCTGTTGCACCGGCAGGTCGGGATGATCGATGCGGCTGATCAGCCGGCGCAGGGCGGCCCGGCCCATCACTTCGCGCGGGATGCGCACGCTGGTCAGAGGCGGGCAACCCAGATTCACCAGTTCACTGTCGTCGAAGCCGAAGATCGAGATGTCCTGGGGCACACGCACACCACGGTCAAGCATGCCGCGGAAAAGCTGGTACCCGGGCCAGTCGCTGGAGCACATCCAGGCACTCACGCCCGCGCGGCGGCACGCATCCACACGGTCGACGATTTGTCGCCAGTAGGACTCGTTACCGACGCTCAACATCGGTTCGCGATCGATGTCGATCACGCAGTCGCTGTCGTAGGTGAGGCCGACCCTGCTCAGGGCCGCGACGTAGCCTGCAAAGCGCTCGCCCGCCCAGGCGAAATCGCACCGTCCCAGAAACCCGATGCGTTGGTGTCCCAGGCTGGTGAGGTGGCGCATGATCTGTAGCGAGGTGCGTGCTGTGTTCAGGCCGATCTGATCGACATCCGCCTCGACATCGTTGGGGAAACAGACACACGGGTAGTTTCGGGCCAATTCGGTGACGACGTGAGCGGGCCATTCGCCGCCCAGCAGCAGTCCGTGCACCTTGCCCTCCCGCATGGCGGGCGGCTGCAAGGATGGATCGGTCGCAATGTTCTCAACACAGGACTTGTAGCCATAGGTCTGGATGAGGACCGATGCGTTCAATCGGCTGGATGATTCGCACAGACCATCGATGTATTCTGGCAGCCGGCTGTTGCCGTGCGTCAGGGGCTGGCGGATCAATGCCGCGAGCATGAGGCTGCGCCGCGCGGAGGAGCTGGTCGTGCGCGAACGCACACGCTGGTAACCCAGATCACGGGCGGCCTGGGCGACGCGTTCACGCAGCGCCTCACTGACCCCGGGCTGATTCCGTAAAGCCTTCGAGACGGTCGCCACCGAGATATTGAGGTGTTCGGCGATCATCTGCTGATTGACGATGCTCATGGCGTTCACTGTACCTTTTGCGGAAAATGCTTCCAGATAATTTTCGTTGAATCAGAAAAAATTTCGTTAGCGTTGTTGGTTGCTCCGGTCGGTGGCGGTGGGGGCGACTTTGTAGAGCCGCGTATACGGTCGGTGCGGTCTGGCGGTCGCGTTGCCGCTAAATGATCGAAACCCCGCAGGCTTCCACTCGGCCTTGTGAGAGATAAATCCATGTCCCACGGACCTGTACAGCTTGTTTGGGCGGCACGGCTGACTGTCGGTGGTCTCCTCGGCCTTATGGATGTTGGCGTTCGTACCATGGTCCCTATCGGTTGTGCGCAGTAAGGCGCGTGAACGGAAAATCTTTGCACAAAGTGAGAAACACGATGCTCAAGCGGCTGAGTTTTGTCGTGGGCATGATGGTTGGTGTGGCTGGCCTTCGGGCGGATGTCGTGTCGGTCCATGGCAGCATCGAGAACCCCAACGAGGTGCATGGGCGGGCTGTCAGCTATCGGCTGGCGGGTGATACGACCTTCGGCTGGCGCACCGGGCGCATGACCGGCGATCTGGACATCGCGGGCCATACGTTCACGATGGACACCGGCAACGGCAACACGGTGCACCTGGCCGGCCGCATCACCGGTACGGGCACCATCATCTGGCAGGGCGGTGGCCCCGGCCCATCGCAGAAACGCCCCTCGTTTCTGGAAGGCGATCAGCCTAACACTTTTTCGGGAACACTGATGCTGGATCGTGGGCTGCTCGTGCTGGCCAAACGCGAGGGCGTGACCGCCGTGGCCGGACCGCTGGTGTTGGGCAGGGAGAACTGGGCGGGCATCACGTGGCGGGCATCGCATCAGGTTGCCGACCATGTGCCCGTCACCTTCACAGGCAAACATCTGTCGACGTTTGATCTGGGCGAACACAGCGAAACGCTGGGCACGCTGACACTGGAGAGTGATGGCGAGATCATCCTCGGCCCGGGGGCGAACGTGCTGCAATTCGCTGACAGCAGCGCGATGAACTGGCAGGATGGCCGTCAGCTCATCATTCGCAACTGGCAGAAACAGGACCGCGTGACCTTCGGCGGCAATCGGCCCGGACTCACCGCGCAACAGGTGGCGCAGATCGGCTTTGCCAACCCCGAGGGCCGCGAACCGGGTCTGTACCGCGCCCGAATGCAGGGGGCCGGCAATCTGGTGCCCGGCGAGCGCGTGATGCCGGTCAATCCGCCTTTTGACTTGTCGCCGCGGGCGATCCGTGAGCGTGAGCAGCGATATCAAAGTGACGGGCTGGAGCGTTTCGCTCAGGCGATCCGTGGCCGGCAGGAGAAGCTCACCATCACATTCTTCGGTGATTCGATCACCTGGCTGGGCGGCTACATCAAGCAGATCGCCAACGTGGTGGAGCGTGAGCAAAAGGGTGACCTCATCACGCTGAACAATCGCGGGATTGACGGCGGTGGGGCGCGCCACCTGCGCGATGGCGCGGGCGGCCTGTTCAATCAGCGTCAGGAACCGATGGCGAACGTGCTGGCACAGGACAAGCCGAACATCGTCGTCATCTTCATCGGCGTCAATGATGTCCACTGGCTCAACACGGAGCCGCAGGCGTTCCGCGAGGCGCTGACGACGCTGATCGACACGACCCGCCGCGCCGGCGCGAAGCCGATCATTGCCACGCTGATGGTGGTGGGTGAGCGGCCGGATGGCGGCAACCCGCTGGACCAGCGGCTGGATCAGTTCGCCAACATCACCCTCGAAGTGGCGAAGGCGAACCAGGTGCCGGCTGTCGAACTGCGTTCGATCGTCATGGCCTACCTGATGAACCACAACGTCGAGGTGCGGCTGGATGGCTCGCTGCACCATGAGGACAACGGTCTGCTCACGTACGACGGCATCCACCCGACCGATCGGGGCAACGAGCTGATCGCCAGCCACTTTGCTGGTGCGATTGCCGAGGTGCTCAAGGGGCAGGGGCGGTGACGTCGTGCGGCGCGTCGCAGCCGATTCTTATACGTCGGGAATCTCCGGCTCCACCAGGTTTGCCAGCTGTGCCAGCGACTCCTGCCAGCCCAGGTAGCACATGTCCACGGGGATCGCGTCGGGCACGCCTTCCTGCACGATGGTGAGTTCTGTGCCGGCGGTCACCGCCCTGAACGTGACAGTCATCGTCATCTCACCGGCCAGCGGGGAGTCATCGGAGGCATCAAAACGGTCGGTGTAGCGGATGAGTTCGCCGGGCCTCAGTTCGTGGTAGGTGCCGCCGAACGAGTGCGTGACGCCGGTGGAGAAGTTGGTGAAGGACATGTGGTAGCTGCCCCCTTCGCGCGGGTCGATGTGGTGTACCCTGCCGGTGAAGCCGTAGGGTGCCATCCATTTGGCCAGCGCATCGGGGTCGAGGAAGGCCTTGTAGACGCGTTGCGGTGGAGCCTTGAGAACCCGATGCAAACGAACGGTGCCCGCCATCACCAGTCTCCTTATTAAAAGCCCCAGTATAAGTACCGCTCGCCGCGCCACCGCCCCGATTGCCCCACGCCGCTATAGTATTTCCTCAGTCCCCTGGTCTCTCAGTGTCTTAGTCCCTGAAACAAGCACCATGCCCGACGTCAAGATTCTCGAATTCTTCCCCAACCCCAACCCCTCGCGCGATTATGTCATCGAGCACATCGCCGAGGAGTTCACCAGTGTCTGTCCCGTGACGGGCCACCCCGATTTCGGCACGGTGACGCTGCGGTTCTGCCCCGATGCCACCTGCGTCGAGCTGAAGAGCCTCAAGCTCTACCTGCAGAGCTTTCGCAACGAGGGTATCTACTATGAGGCGGTGACCAACCGGATCGCCGACGACCTGGAAACAGCCATGCGGCCGCGCTGGATGATCGTTGAGACGAACTGGCGCGGCAGGGGGGGCATCCGCTCGATCATCCGTGTCACCACGGGCAACGTCCCGCCGCACATGCTCTGATGCCGCTGGGGGCATCGCGCCATCCGCCCACCCCGCGTCCCCCCTCCCTCGTCCCTGACCCTGCCGGATGCAAAACCTGCGGCGGGCGGGTATTCTGTGCCCTCCATAACCCAGTGATCGATTGAAACGAGGACACTGCCGTCATGAGTATTCTGGTCAACAGCGAAACCCGGGTGATCTGTCAGGGCATCACCGGCTCCGCGGGGGCCTTTCACACGAAGGGATGCCTGGAGTACGGCACGAAGATGGTGGGGGGCGTCACGCCGGGCAAGGGAGGCCAGAAGGACGCCAACGGCCTGCCGATCTTCGACACGGTCGAGCAGGCGGTGAAGGCGACTGGTGCGGACGCGACCATGATCTTTGTTCCCGCCGCCTTCGCTGCGGACGCCATTCTCGAAGCGGCCGACGCCGGCATCAGGTTGATCGTCGCCATCACCGAGGGCGTGCCCGTGCTGGACATGACCAAGGTGCGGCGAGAACTGCTGCGTTACCCGGGTGTGCGGCTGATCGGCCCGAACTGCCCCGGTGTCATCACCCCCGGCGACAACGGCAAGGGCTGCAAGATCGGCATCATGCCCGGCTACATCCACAAGCCGGCTGACAAAGCTGAATCGGGCAAGGCGATCGGCATCATCAGCCGCTCCGGCACACTCACCTACGAAGCGGTGTGGCAGTGCTCCGCCCGGGGCATTGGTCAGACGACCTGCGTGGGCATCGGCGGCGACCCGGTCCGCGGCATGAACTTCATCGACTGCCTCGAACTCTTCAACGCGGATGACGAAACCGACGGCATCCTCATGATCGGCGAGATCGGCGGCTCCGACGAAGAGGCAGCCGCAGCCTACATCCGCCAGCATGTGAAGAAGCCGGTCGCCAGCTTCATCGCCGGTCGCACGGCACCGCCCGGCCGCCGCATGGGCCACGCCGGGGCGATCATTTCCGGTGGTGAAGGTGGAGCGGAATCGAAGATCGCCGCTCTGCGCAATGCAGGCTGCCACATTGCCGACAGCCCGGCCGACCTGGGCGCGACGATGGCGCGAGCGCTGGGTCTGGCCTGACCCGTTGCCAGGCCGCCGCAACCCCGCAGTGGCCCAGGCGATCCTTCAGTCATACCATCGTCCTAAAAAATCGTTCGCCAAAGTTGTCCGGCCGCGACAACATCAGCCGATAGAACGAACAACCGAAATCGGAGCGCGTGAAAGATGACCCGCAGGACACGACAGCGAAGTGCCGTTCTGGCCTGTCTGCTGGCCGTGTGGTTCGGTTGTGCGGCTGGCTGCAACATGCGTCAGCAACTCAAGGCCACCCTGGGCGACTCATTCATGCCGCCCACACCCGCCGAAGCCGCCCGTATGGCGGTCAACATGTACGATGCGGATTCCCGCCGGCAGGGCGTGGCACTGTTATCCGCTTCCTCCTTCGGCGGGGAAGAACAGTACGTGAAGATGTACCGCCTGCTCGTCGACGACCCGGACCCGACCGTCCGGGCGGTCATTCTCAAGGCACTGGGTGAGCATGGCTCGGTTGAGGATGCTCTGATCCTCGTGCGTTATCTGAACAATCCCAACGAGCCGGCCTTCGTGCGATGGGAGGCGGCCAAGGGATTGCAGCGGATTCACAACCCGGCTGCGACGCCCGCGCTGATCACCGCGGTGCGCAGCGATCCGGATGCCTCGGTGCGCCGCGCCGCTGCCGATGCCCTGGGCCAGTACCCGCAGCCCAACGTTTTGCAGACGCTGATCGGCGCGCTGGATGATGAGAACTTCGGCGTGACGGTGGCGGCACACCGCGCGTTGCGCACGCTGACAGGCCAGGATTTCAACACCGATGGGGCACAGTGGCTTCGCTGGTCGGAGGAGAATCGCGGCCGGTGGTTCGCCAATCAGCAGCCCTACACGGTCGAGCCATACGTTCGGCCGCCGGGTCTGGTTGAGCGGGTGCAGTTCTGGAAGAAGCGTCCCGAGCCGGAACCGGTTGTTCCCACGGGTTTGAACGTCACGGCGGGCAAAGCGCCTGAAACCTGACCCATCAGCTTGACCGCCGGGCCGTCAGGCGCGATCCTTCCATCATGAACATTGACATTCTCTCGCTGATCTTTCGATACGTTCACATTGTCTCGGCCGTGCTGGCCGTCGGTGGAACCTCATTTATTGCGCTGTGTCTGACGCCGGCCATGCGGCTGGTGGACACCTCGTTCCGCGACAGTGTGCTGGAAATGGTGCAGCGCCGCTTCACCGTCGTGCTGTGGGCGAGCATCGCGGGCCTGCTCGTCAGTGGTACCTACAACTGGATGAAGCTCAACAGTGCCTACACCGAGGTGGGGCCTGTCGCCCACGCGCTGATCGGGATCAAGTTCCTGCTGGCGCTGGTGATGTTCGGCTTCGTGTGGGCAAGGCACATCGGGCTGCTCAAGCTGTCGCTCAAAGCGCATCTCATGATCGTCGTCCATATCGCGGCGATCGTCATTCTGCTCGGGTCGATCCTCCGCGCCCTGCGACTGGGGTGACGTTGTCATGAAGCGACGCGTCTCGTCGCGTTCGGAACGTCGGCGTGCAGGAAGTCGTCGCGCTTCAGGCCGCGCGGTGCCGCTGGACCAATGGTTGCGTCGACAGGTGTGGCGGCGACCGATTCTGGTGTTGATCATCGCGCTGGCAGCGGGGTTGATTGCCTGGGCCCAGTACGCCGGGGTGCTGCCGACGCCGCCCTCGGCTGTGCAGCAGGCGACGTACCACGGGCGAACGTTCCTCGTCACCCGTGTGGTCGATGGCGATACGCTGATCGTGCAGGCTCCCGACAGCGACGACACCGTCCGCGTGCGGCTGTGGGGCATCGACACGCCGGAGCGGGCGATGCCTGACCCAGAGAATCCGGGTCGTATGTTGCCCGCTGAGCCGTTCGCCGAGGAGGCAACCCAGCGAGCCCGCGAGCTGTGCGAGGGCAAACAGGTGCGGCTGCTCATCGAATCGCACCGCGTGCGTGACCGTTACGACCGACTGCTGGCGCATGTGGAACTGCCGGATGGCACGCTGCTTGCGGAAGTCCTGCTGCTGGAGGGGCTGGCGCGGGCGGATGACCGCTGGCCCCATAGCCGGCTGGAACGGTTCGCGATGATCGAGCAACAGGCCCGCCGCAGCCGGACCGGGCTGTGGGCCACCGTGCCCTGACGTGGACCTGCGGTGCGCGGCCCGCGTTCGACCTGCGGGGGTTGATTTCGCTGCCCGCCAACCGACAATGGTGCCACCGGCATTTCTGACGGCCATGAATAAGGGAGCGCGCGGTGATCAGGCCACGATTCAAGGGCGATCCGGCGGAGGAGGCAAGGCGTCGCATGATCGCCCAGACCAGCGCCTTTCTGACCTGGGCATTGGCGCAGCCCGACATGCCGCGCATCCCAACCCGATTGGTCTCGGCCGGCGGGTTCGCCTTTCTGCGATATGAACCCGCGGCCCGGGCCCGCGTAGCACAATGGTGGTCGCACGTGCTGGATATGGGGAGCCCCGACGAGGCTGAGGGCTTCGTGGGCTGAAAGGGCGGAGGCGGCGCATTGTCCTGCTCATCCGCTGCCGTGTTAAAGCTGTGACCATCGACGCGTCGATGCGTCTGGAAGAGGTGAGCATATGCAAATCACCGCACGGGTCAATTCCGATTACCGCTGGCGATTGGCGCTTGTTGGGGCGATGGTCACGGTATTCGCCCTGTGGTTCATGTATGACGCGGCGGTCGGATATCCCACCAAACGCGAACACTACCGCGTTTTCGACGAGAAGATGATCCAGGCGAAGGATCCGGAGGGCTGGAAAACCTACGCCGCCGAGCACAAGCTGCCCGAAAACCTGCCACGCAGCTACGACAAGCGCGACATGGACATCACCATGCAGTGGGTGTTCGGCATCGGCTGCCTGCCCGTCGGCCTGCTGATCCTCTGGAAGTGGTTCAGTGCCGGCTCATGGTGGGTGACATCCGATGGCAGCACACTGACGACCAATCGCGGGCAGCGTGTGCCTTTTGATGCGCTTCGGTCGCTGGACACCAGCCGCTGGCGCACCAAGGGCATCGCGGTGGTGCATTACGAGGTGGACGGCAGGGCGGGCAGGATCGTGCTGGACGACTGGAAGTATCAGCGCAGCCCCACGACGGAAATCTTCAACCAGGTGCGAGCCTTCCTCTATCCTGAGGAGGTGGCCAAGGAGGCCGCCGCGGCGGCTCAGGCGGCTGAATCGCAAAGCGCCGAGGCTGGTACGGACAATGCCGACACGGCCACGGACGCCCTGTGAACCGCTGGCGCACGTCGTTTCAAAAGAAAAAGCGGCGTCTATCCGACGCCGCCTGATCTATTCAAACGGTGATGAACCGTTCAGCGTTCCCGCACGGCGGACACGCCGGGCGTCCTCGCCGGGGCGGGGTTTCGCTGTGCCGGGGTGCGGGGAGTTGGAACCACGCGCTGCCGGGTGCTGCCCGCCGGGGCATCGGCACTCCGCCGGCCGCCGACCGTGGGCATACCAATCTGCCGGTGGACGTACATCGGGGCGTTCACGATCAGCTTGCCTTCGTAGTAGCGGATCGAGCTGCTGCCGCCGTAGGTATCCCATACCTCCGGCTCGATCGTGTCCTGAATGAGTCTGACCAGTTCTTCCCCGCGTTCCTTTTTGGTCGGCTCCGGCTCGCGGTTCTGGTCTTCATCCTCCTGGAAGAGGCGTCCGCCGCTGCTGCTGCCGCTGCCGCTCCCGGACCTGCCCGACCCGGACCCGGTGCGCGAGCTGTCCAGGGCGTTCTCCAGATCGAACTGCGGACCCTTGAAGTTGGGAATCCGCATCAGCATGTCGTTGACTTCGTAGATCCGGACCACCCGGATTTCGTTGGCCTGCTCCTTGGTCATGATCTGGACGTACCAGGGGGTCGTCTCGACGATCATCGGGACATCCGGCGCCACCAGTTTCAGGATCAGGTGCAGTAACTGGTTGGCGGGCACGTGGTCCAGCGTGATGCTCACCGGCGTCTCCGCAGAGATGCCCTGCAGTTCCATCGCCGCCCAGTTGATGACCAGCGGCACCTGCGTGGTGCGTGACCACCAGTCAAGTGCCTGTCGGGCGGTGACTTCCTCGAAATTGACCTGCCGCAGCACGACCCGCAGCTTTTCCTCGATGCGCAGGTCCTCCTGCTGGACGCCTGCCTCCGCCATCGCCCGGGCCGCCCGCGCCTGTTCAGCCATCCGCTGCTGCCGCACCCGCTCCAGCCGCTCTTCAAAGGACTGCCCCCAGACCAGGCCCGGCCCCAGGGTCAGCAGAAACGCTGTCGCGCACACCACGGTCGATCGCTTCATCGTCGATCTCCTTGCCGCGGGCCACGTGTTGGCCTGACGCCCACGCCGCCCACCCAAAGTGCCCTCGCCGGAACGGACCACCCGTTCCCATTCTACCCATCGGCCGACAGTACCCCTACCCCAAAATCGCGCCGACACCGCATTGGACGCACAGCCTGTGCCAGGGTTCCCGGGGGAGCAGAAAATTGGGGCCATGTTTGCCAACATGACGACCACGCACATCCACGCCGCGAACCAGCCCCCATTTCCACCCCCTTACCGCAGAGGATCGTACATACATCATCAACTGGCTTGCCCGTACCACATATCAGAGAGAAGAGATCCAGATCACAGCTCGGGTTGTGTGGGCTCTAAGAGGGGGCTGGGCGACGCACCGCCGGGGGATGGGAAACGCAAGTTTGTGTTTTGGCGTGGCTTAGGTGAATCGGGGTGACAGGATTTGAACCTGCGGCCTCTTCGTCCCGAACGAAGCGCTCTACCAAGCTGAGCTACACCCCGTGGATGGTGTCGATGTCGTGCGGCCGCCCTCGGGGGAGGGAGGTCGAGCGGGGTATTGTAACGGAGATTATCAGGAAAAGCGACAGGGGCGCGGGATGGGGGCGCGGGGACCCACCCGCGGGAGCGGGTGGGCTTTGGGGGGAAGATGTGACGGTTTCGTTGATGCGCGTGGGGACCCACCCGCGGGAGCGGGTGGGCTTTTGGAGCGGGTGGCTTTCGGGGGCGGAGGGTCTTTGCGGCGAACATGGGAAAGGTGGTGTCGGGGGTTGACCCCGCGCCTGATGCGGACTATATTCCGATATAGGAATGTAGATATGAAAAAGACACACGATCTGCGACCGGAACTGATTCCCCGGGTGGCCGAGCGGCTCAAGGCGCTGGCCGATGAGACGCGGCTGCGCATGCTCCTGAGACTGGGGCAGGGGCCCTGTCGGGTGACACACCTGGCTGAGGAGCTGGGCATTGCCCAGGCGTCGGCGTCCAAGCATCTGGCGGTGCTGCGGCAGGCGGGGCTGGTTGCGGTGGATCGGCGGGGCACCGAAGCCATCTACCGCATTCACGATCCGAGCATCTTCGAGCTGTGCGACATCGTCTGCGGCGGTGTGCGGCGGCACCTGCAGGAGCAACTGGCGGTGCTCGGGGAGGATTCGCAGGCGTCGGCTTCCACGGGTGCAACAGCGCGGAAAGGAAAGCGATGATGAACGGTTGCATGGTGACATGTGAACAGGTGATGCAGCGGCTTCACGCGGGCGAGCGGGTCTTGCTGCTGGATGTGCGGACGGCGGCGGAGTTCGAGGGCGTGCATGTGGAAGGGGCGCGGTTGATGCCGCTGGATCGTCTGGATCCGCAGGCGCTCGTGCGCGAGCGTGAGGGTGACGGCAACGAACCGGTGTATGTGATCTGCCGGACGGGGCAGCGAGCGGCCAGGGCGGCTGAGCGACTTCAGCAAGCGGGTGTGCGCGAGGTTTATGTGGTGGAGGGCGGCATGCGCGCGTGGGAGGCGGCGGGGTTGCCCGTGCGGCGCGGTCGAGCGGTCATGTCGCTGGAGCGCCAGGTGCGCATCGCGGCGGGATTGCTGGTGGTGCTGGGCGTGGTGCTCGGCTGGCTGGTGCATCCGCTGCTTTATCTGATCGCGGCCTTCGTGGGCGGCGGGCTGATTTTCGCGGGCGTGACCGACACCTGCGGCATGGCCATGCTGCTCGCCCGCATGCCCTGGAACCGGGGGACGTGCGACGGCGCTCGCACCTGCCAGGCGTGATGCGTGAGACCGCGACTGCTTCGGTGCAGCATCAACAAAGAGAGGACGACATCATGGATCATCGGGAGAACCAACCCCTTCGCATTGTCATTGTCGGCGGGGTCGCGGGAGGCGCATCAGCGGCGACGCGTGCCCGCCGGGTCAACGAGGAGGCGCAAATCATCCTGTTCGAAAAGGACGCGCATGTCTCGTTCGCCAACTGCGGGCTGCCTTATTACATCGGCGGCGAGATCAGCCGGCGGGAGAAACTGCTGGTGGCGACGCCGGAACTGTTTCGCGAGCGCTTCAATATCGATGTGCGCACGCGGCAGGAGGTGCTGGCGATTGATCGCAAGCGGCGGGTGGTGCAGGTGGTGAACCATGCCACGGGCGAGCGGTATGAGCAGCCTTATGACCGGCTGATTCTGGCACCGGGCGCTTCGCCGATTGTGCCGCCGATGGCAGGGGTGGACGGCCCGAATGTTTTCACGCTGCGCAACCTGGCGGACACCGATGAGATCGTCGGCTGGATCAGGCAGCGCCAGCCCGAGCGGGCGGTGGTGGTCGGGGCCGGGTTCATCGGGCTGGAGATGGTCGAGCAACTGGTACGGCGTGGGCTGTCGGTGAGCCTGGTGGAGCTGCAGGACCAGGTGCTGCCGCCATTGGACCCGGAGATGGCCTACCCGCTGCACGAGGAGTTGGAACGGCACGGGGTGTCGCTGCACCTGGGCACGGGCATCGCGGGGCTGACGCTTGCGGCGGATGGTTGGGCGGCTGGCGTGCAACTGGACAACGGCGATGAGCTGCCGGCCGACCTGGTGGTGCTGGGGTTGGGTGTGCGGCCGAACGTGGCGCTCGCGAAGGATGCGGGGCTGACGCTGGGGTCGCAGGGCGGGATCGCGGTCAACGCGCACCTGCAGACGAGCGATCCGGCGATCTACGCGGTGGGCGATGCGGTGGAGTACACCTTCGGCCCGACGGGCGCGCCGATGCGCGTTCCGCTGGCGGGGCCGGCCAATCGTGCCGGTCGGCTTGCCGGTGAGCATGCCGCGACGGGGCGCGGCCAGCCGATGGCGCCGGTGATGGGCACCGCGATCGTGCGCGTCTTTGAACAGACCGCCGCGAGCACGGGGCTTTCGCTCAAGCTGGCCCGGCGGCTGAACGTGGCGGCGGCGAGCGTCACGATCACGGCGAATCATCATGCCGGTTACTTCCCCGGCGCTCAGCCGATGACGCTCAAGCTCATTTACGCGCCGGACACGGGGCGCATTCTGGGCGCGCAGGCGGTGGGCCGGGCGGGGGTGGACAAGCGAATGGATGTGATCGCCACGGCGATGCGATTCAACGGGACGGTGCGCGATCTGGCCGGGGTGGATCTGGCCTACGCGCCGCCGTTCGGTTCAGCGAAGGATCCGGTGCAGCTCGCCGCGTTTGCCGCATCGAATCAGCTCGACGGTCTGGTTGATTTCACGCCTGCGGATGCGGACCTTTCGGGCGTGCAGGTTGTGGATGTGCGAACCGAACGGGAGGTCGCGCGGGATCCATTGGTGGGTGTGGAGCAGGTGGTGGTGTTGCCGCTGGATGAACTGCGTGATCGGCTGAATGAGCTGGATCCGCAACAGCCCACGGTGGTGGCGTGTCGGTCGGGGATGCGCAGCTACGTGGCTGCACGAATGATGCGTGAGCATGGCTTTACGCAGGTGAGCAGTCTGGATGGCGGTCAGGTGGTGCGTCGTCGGGCGCTGCGTGCGGGTGAAGTGGTGCAGCGACAGCACTAGCATCCTGTTGCCCACCCGCGGGAACGGGTGGGCTTTCGGCGGGACGATGGAAATTAGCTGAGGATGGCGCGGAGGGCGAGGAAGAGGGGGATTTCGCGGCGGGCGAGGTTTTCGGCTTTGGCGCGACCGCCTTCGCTTTGTTTGTGGCTGGGCCATTCCTCCAGGGCATCGACGAGCAGCCCGGCGTGGGACAGCGCCTTGATGTAGCTCTGCAGCGGGCGGTGGAAGGTCCACGTGTAGCGGCGCGGGTCCTTGCCCGGGTGGGTGATGATCGGTTCCTTGCGCGGCAGCAGGTAGTGATCGACGCGGCGATACTGCACCTGCTTTTGCTCATCCCAGCCCCAGAAGGCAGCTTTGGGCACGCGGAAGGCCGGGTGCATCATGGCGATGACGCATCGGCCGCCGGGTTTGAGTAACTTCGCCATGCCCGCGAAGACGGGCGCGATCGGGTCGATGTTCTGAATTGCCAGCACGCAGGTGATGGCGTCGAAGCTGGCTTCGTGCAGTTGAGGGTGGCGGGTCAGCTCACGGGCATCGCCGCGCAGGAACGTGATGGCCGGGTCGCTGCGCTTTCGTGCGATGCGGATGAGCGGGTCGGCTGCATCGATGCCGGTGACGATCGCGCCGCGCTCGTGCATGATGCGGCAGAGCACACCCTGGCCGCATGCGACATCGAGCACGTGCTCGCCGGGCTGAAGTTTGAGCAGTTTCAGGACGCCGGGGAAGACGACCTGGCGCTGATACTCGCTGCCCTCGCTGCCGACGAGCTGGTCGTACCAGTCCGCGACATCGGACCAGTCGGTGGTGCGGGTGTGTGGTGCGGGCGGTCTGGAGGCAGGGCGCTGGCGCGGGCGTCGGGCAGCGCCAGGACGATTGTTGTGGCTCGAGTCGCGGGGTGGTCGCGGTGCCATAGGGGGCAGGTGTTGCGGGACGATGGGGCGCGTGCGGCGGTTCGCGGGTGAACACGAAGCCACAGGCGGCCCCATCGCCGCGCGGAAGATCCATTGCAGGATCACTTCACGTCGAGCAGTTCCATTTCGAAGATGAGGACGGAGTTGGGCGGGATGGGCCCGGAGCCGGTTTCGCCGTAGGCCAGATCGGCGGGGATGTAGATTTCCCACTTGTCGCCGACCTTCATGAGCTGCAGCGCTTCGATCCATCCGGGGATGACCTGACGCACGGGCAGGGTGAGGGGCTGACCGCGCTTGTAGGAGTTGTCGAACTCCGTGCCGTCGATGAGTGTGCCGCGGTAGTGGGCGACGAAGGTGCTGTCGAGTTTGGGGCTTGCGCCGTTGCCCGACTTGATGACCTTGTACTGCAGGCCGCTGGGCAGGACCTTCACGCCTTCCTTCTTCGCGTTTTCCTCGAGGAACTTTTTGCCCTCGTCGAGGTTGCGCTGGATCATCTGCTGCTGGAAGGCGATGACGGTTTCGCGGATCTGAGCTTCGTTGAGCTTGGCTTCCCTGTTGTCCAGAGCGTCGCGCAGACCTTCGGTGAGGGCGTTGATGTCGACCTGGAATCGGTTTTCGCGCAGTTCGCGGCCGATGTTGTTGCCGAGGATGTAGCTCATTCGGCTGTCGACGGTTTTGAGGTGTTCGGGATAGGGGTTGTCGTTGGCGTGGACGTTGAGGAGGGTGAAAGCCGCCGCGACCGCCGCCAGGCCGCCGCCGATCACCATGGAACGCAACTTCATGGGTAGTCCTTTCGGGTTGAGGGTCGGGGTCGCGCCCTCACGGCACGGGCGAGGACGGCGCCGACGCAAAACACAGGTGGAGGATGATAGCCGATGTGGGGGGCGTGGTCAGGGGTG
>Ga0207864_1002921_pt1 | contig 15189 bp, 18 predicted proteins | sample HigsolmetaAR202D_FD_184834 | JGI IMG/M metagenome (GOLD analysis project Ga0207864, IMG submission 184834) | Ionic liquid and high solid enriched microbial communities from the Joint BioEnergy Institute, USA - AR20-2-D (SPAdes) (version 2) ...
GGGGGCGCGGGTGCTGCGCACGATGCCCAACCTCGCCGTCGAGGTGCGCCGCGGCGTGCTCTGTGCCGCCGGCGAGGCGGCGCCCGAGGTGCGCGCGGCCCTGCAGGCCCTGGGGCGCGTGGTGGAGCTGGACGAGGAGCTGTTCGACGCCGCGACCGCGGTGATGGGGTGCTCGCCCGCCTACCTCGCGCTGCTCGCCGAGCGGCTCGTCGCGGCGGGGGAGCGGGCCGGATTGTCTCCGGAGGCGGCGCGCGAGCTGGTCGTCGAGACCGCGGCCGGCACGGCGGAGCTGCTGCGCGGCCGCGAGCCGGCCGAGCTGCGGGCCGCCGTCGCCTCGCCGGGCGGGGCGACCGAGGCCGGCCTGCAGGCCCTGGAGCGCGCCGGCGCCCCGGAGGCGTTCACGGCCGCGGTCGAGGCGTCGCTGCAGCGGATGGGGGCGATGCGATGAGCGCCGCCCTCCTGCCGACGGCGATCAGCCGCGCCGACGTCGCCGACTACGTCGGGGCGCTGTTCGTCGTCTACATCATCCTCATCTTCGCCAACATCGTCCTCTCCTGGTTCCCGCGCCTGCCCTACCGGCCGTGGCTGCGCGCGATTGCCGACTTCGTCACCGAGACGACGAGCCCGTACCTGAACCTGTTCCGGCGCCTGCTGCCCCCGGTCGGAGGGCGCGGCTTCGCGCTCGACCTCAGCCCGATGATCGGCGTCATCGTGCTCATCGTGCTGCAGTCGATCGTCGTCTCGCTGGTCCGGGGGTGAGCCGGCCCGCCCTGCGTCCCTGGCTCCGGGCGGCGGGCCTCGCCGGCCTCGTCCTTGCCGCCGACCAGGGCGCGAAGGCGGCGGTGCGCGCCCACCTCGTGGTCGGCGAGCAAGTCGACGTGCTCGGCCCGCTGCAGCTGACGCTCGCCTACAACCGCGGCATCGCCTTCGGCCTCGCGGGCGGGGCGGGGGTGACGCTGGTCGTCTTCACCGCGGTGGCGCTGGGCGTCGTCGCCTGGCTGTTCGCGCGCGAGGCGCGGCGGCCGGGGATGTGGGTGGCGGCGGGCCTGCTGGCCGGCGGCGCGCTCGGCAACCTCGCCGACCGGGTGCGGGCCGGCCAGGTGACCGACTTCGTCGACCTGCCGCCCTGGCCGCCGTTCAACCTCGCCGACGTCGCGATCACGGTCGGGGTCGGCCTGATGGTCGTGCTGCTGCTGCGCGCCGAGGGCCGGGGGCGCGGTGCCTGAGCCCGGCCTGCGCATCGTCCACCTCGACGAGTGGCTGGCGGTGGTCGACAAGCCGGCCGGCCTGGTCGTGCACCCGGCGCCCTCGCACACCGGACCGACGCTGGTCTCCGAGCTGGGCGGCTTGCTGGGCGGCGGCGACCCCGAGCGGCCGGGGATCGTGCACCGGCTCGACAAGGACACCAGCGGCCTGCTGGTGGTGGCGCGCGGGGAGGAGGCGCTGCGCGCCCTGCAGGAGCAGGTCCGCGCGCGGACGGTGGAGCGCGCCTACCTGGCGCTGGCGAGCGGGCGCGTGGCCTCGCGCACGGGGACGATCGACGCCCCGATCGGGCGCTCGGCGCGCCGCCGCCACCGGATGGCGGTCTCCGGCGCCGCCGCCCGCGAGGCCCGCACCCACTTCGAGGTACTGGAGCTGCTGGCCCGCGACACCTACCTGCGGGCGCGGCTGGAGACCGGCCGCACGCACCAGATCCGCGCCCACTTCGCCGCCATCGGCCACCCGCTGTGCGGGGACGCCGCCTACGGCGGCCCCGAGCGCCACGGCCTGCGGCGGCAGTTCCTGCACGCGCACCGGCTCGCCTTCGACCACCCGGCGAGCGGCGAGCGGCTCGCCTTCACTTCGCCGCTGCCCGACGACCTCGCGCGCGCCCTGGAGGCGGCCCGCGCGGCCTGAGCGCGCCGCTCTACAATCGTCGCTCCTGTCAACGCGACCCCCGCGCAGGCGGACCGGGTCCTGCCCGGCGCACCAGGCGCCGGGTCCCGGCGAGCGGCACGGGGCAGCAGAGAAGACCCAAGGAGAAGACGAATGCCAGAGGCTGGCCTGAAGGAGCTGCTGGAGGCCGGGGTCCACTTCGGCCACCAGACGCGCCGCTGGAACCCGAACATGCGCCGGTTCATCTTCGGCGAGATGGACGGGATCCACATCATCGACCTGCTCCAGACCGAGACGCTGCTGGAGGAGGCGCGCCGCTTCGCCGGCGAGCTCGCCGCGAGCGGCGGCACGATCCTCTTCGTCGGCACCAAGAAGCAGGCCCGGGACACGATCCAGGAGTGGGCCGAACGGTGCAAGATGCCCTACGTCAACAAGCGCTGGCTCGGCGGCTTGCTGACCAACTTCCACACCATGTCCGGCCGCATCGCCCGCCTGCATGAGCTGAACGCCTGGCAGGAGGAAGGCAAGCTCGACCTGCTGCCGACCAAGGAGCGGATGGGCATGGAGGCCGAACTGGCGAAGCTCGAGTTCAACCTCGGCGGCGTGCGGGAGATGGAGCGGCTGCCCGACGCGGTCTTCATCGTCGACCTGAAGACGGAGGAGATCGCGGTCCGCGAGGCGGCGCGGCTGCGCATCCCGATCATCGGCCTGGTGGACACCAACTGCGACCCGACGCCGGTCGACTACGTGATCCCCGGCAACGACGACGCGATCCGCTCCTGCCAGCTGGTGATCGGCACGATCGGCGCCGCGATCGAGGAGGGCGCCAACGCCTGGCGGGTGCAGGAGGAAAAGCGCATCGCCGAGGAAATGGCGCGCCGCAAGAAGGAAGAGGAAGAGCGCAAGAAGCGCGAGGAAGAAGAGAAAGCGCGCCGCGAAGCCGAAGAAGCGCAGAAAGCCGCCGAAGAGGCCGAGCGGGCGGCGGCCGAGAAAGCCGCGGCCCAGAAAGCCGCCGAGGAGCCGCAGCCGCAACAGCAGCAACAGCAGCAGCCGGCGGAGCCCCGGCAGCCGCAGCAGGCGGAGCAGGAGCCGCAGCAGGAGCAGCAGGCCGCGCCCGCGCCCGAGGCGGCGCCCGCGGAGCAGAAAGCCGAGAAGGAGGGAGATCCCAAGTGAGCATCAGCGCCGCTGACGTGAAGGCGCTCCGGGACCGCACCGGGGCCGCGATGATGGACTGCAAAGCCGCCCTGATGGAGGCCGAAGGCGACACCGAGCGGGCGATCGAGCTGCTGCGGGTCAAGGGCCAGGCCTCGGCCGCCAAGCGCGAAGGCCGCGGCACCGAAGAGGGCGTCGTCACCTCCTACATCCACGCCAACCGCAAGGTCGGGGCGATGGTCGAGGTCCAGTGCGAGACCGACTTCGTGGCCCGCAACGAGGACTTCCAGGAGTTCGCCTACCAGGTCGCCCTGCACGTGGCCGCCACCGCGCCGCGCTACGTCTCCGCCGACGAGATCCCGGCCGAGGAGCGGGAGGCCGAGAAGCGGGTCTTCGAAGAGAAGGCGCGCGAGGAAGGCAAGCCCGACCACGTGGTCGAGAAGATCGTCGAGGGCCAGCTGTCGAAGTGGGCGCGCGAGGTGGCGCTGTTGGACCAGACCCACGTCAACGCCGAGAAGCACGAATCGAAGACGATCGAGGAACTGCGCCAGGAGCTGGCGGCGAAGACGGGCGAGAACATCCGCATCGCGCGCTTCGCCTACTTCCGCGTCGGTGAGGACTAGTCTCACCGGCACGTGAACGCCACCGGCGGGCCGCAGTTCGGCCGCATACTGCTGAAGCTGTCGGGAGAGGCCCTGATGGGGAGCCTCTCCTACGGCACCGATCCGGCCCAGGTCGAGCGGATCGCCAAGCAGATCGTCGCCGTGCGCGGGCGCGGGGTCGAGGTCGCGGTAGTGGTCGGCGCGGGCAACATCTACCGCGGCCTCGACGGCGCCGCCACCGGCATGGACCGCGCCACCGGCGACTACATGGGGATGCTGGCGACGGTTCTCAACGCGCTCACCCTGCAGGACTCGCTCGAGCGGCTGGGCGAGCACACGCGCGTGATGTCGGCAATCGACGTCAAGGAGGTCGCCGAGCCCTACATCCGCCGCCGCGCGATCCGCCACCTGGAGAAGGGGCGGGTGGTGATCTTCGCCGCCGGCACCGGCAACCCGTTCTTCACCACCGACACGGCGGCGGCGCTGCGGGCGCTGGAGATCCGCGCCGAGGCGATCCTGATGGCCAAGAACGGGGTCGAGGGCGTCTACGACGCCGACCCGGCGACCGACCCCTCGGCCACCTTCATCCCCGAGATCTCGCACCGGGAGGCGATCGAGCGGGGGCTGAAGGTGATGGACTCGACGGCGCTGTCGCTGTGCATGGACAACGACCTGCCGATCTACGTCTTCAACATGGCCGACGAGCGCAACATAGATAGGATCGTCGGCGGCGAAAAGGTGGGCACGCTGGTCTCCAGCGGCCCCCGATCTTGACGAGGAGCCGGCCGGTGGAGCTGATCGAGGAACTGCTTGCGGACGCGAAGGACCGGATGGCCAAGTCGGTCGAGTCCTGTCGCGGGGAGCTGGCGACGGTGCGCACCGGGCGCGCCTCCCCGAGCCTGCTCGACCGCGTTGTCGTCGACTACTACGGCAGCCCGACGCCGCTCAACCAGCTCGCCAACGTGGCTGCCCCCGACGCCCGCCTGCTCACCGTCACCCCCTACGACAAGGGCGCGCTGGGGGCGATCGAGAAGGCGATCCAGGAGTCCGACGTCGGCCTGACGCCGAGCAACGACGGCAACGTGATCCGGCTGCAGGTCCCGGAGATGACCGAGGAGCGCCGGCGGGAGATGGTCAAGGTCGCGCACGGCGTCGCCGAGGAGGGCCGGATCGCGGTGCGCAACGTGCGCCGCGACATCCTCCAGGACCTGCGCGAGCTGAAGAACCAGGGCGAAGTCGGCGAGGACGAGGAGCACCGCGCCGAGGTCGCGCTGCAGAAGCAGACCGACGAGGCCGTCGGCGAGATCGACGCGCTGCTGAAGGGCAAGGAAGAGGAAATCCTCGAGGTCTGAGGCGGGCACCGAAGCGTGACCGCGCCCAAATACGTAGCGATCATCACCGACGGCAACGGCCGTTGGGCGAAGCGGCGCGGGCTGCCGATCGTCGACGGGCACCGGGCGGGCGCCGACGTGGTCAAGGCGCGGCTGCGCGACGCGGTCGAGCTCGGGATCCGGGAGCTGACGATCTTCTCCTTCTCGACCGAGAACTGGAGCCGGCCCAGCGCCGAGGTGGAGGCGCTGATGCGGATGTTTGAGGAACGGATCGCGGCCGAGACCCCGGAGCTGGACGCCGAGGGGGTACGGATGCGGTTCATCGGTCGCCGCGAGGGGGTCGACCCGGCGCTGGTCGAGCGGATGGCGTGGGCGGAGGAGAAGACGGCCGGCAACTCGCGCATCAGCCTCTACGTCGCCTTCAACTACGGCGGGCGGGCGGAGATCGTCGACGCGGCGCGCGGGTTCGAGGGCGGCGGCGAGGAGGAGTTCCGGCGCCGCCTCTACGCGCCGGAGATGCACGATCCCGACCTGCTGATCCGCACCAGCGGCGAGCAGCGAATCTCCAACTACCTGCTGTGGCAGTGCGCGTACTCGGAGCTGGTCTTCCGCGAGGAGCTGTGGCCGGACTTCGACCGCGCCTGCTTCGAAGCCTGCCTGCGCGAGTACGAAACCAGGCAGCGCCGGTTCGGGGCCCGGGTATGACGATCGAACTGTTTGACGACGAGATGTTCGCGGACGAGCCGCCGCCCCGGCGGCGGCCGCCACGCGAGCCGCGCCCCCGGCGGCGGCGGCGGGGGACGGGGGAGACGATGCGCCGCGTCCTCTTCGCCCTGCCGTGGATCGCCTTCGCGATCGCGATCACGGTCGCGGGCGGGGCGGTGTTCGCGCTGGCGATGGTGGCGATCGGCGCCGTCTGCCTGCGCGAGTTCCTGGCGATGACGGCCGACTCGCGGCCGCTCGCCGTCCCCGCCTACCTCGGCGTCGCCGGGCTCGCCGTCGCCGCCTGGCTCGGCACCTCGTTCAACGTGCTGTTGGCGTTGGCCGCGGTCTTCCCGCTGCTGTTCGCGTTCGGCGCCGCGGGGGGCAGGAGGGACGGGGTCACCGCCTCGGTGGGGGTGACGCTGCTGGGCGTGGTCTGGATCGGCGTGCCGCTCGCGCACGCGATCTTCCTGCGCGAGCTGCCCGACCACGGCGCCGGGCTGCTGGTCGACGTGCTGGTCGGCACCTTCGTCGCCGACACCGCGGCCTACGCGACCGGGCGGATGTTCGGCAGCCGTCGCATCGCGCCGGAGATCTCGCCCAACAAGACGCTGGAGGGGCTGGTGGGCGGCTTCCTGATCGGGACGATGGGCTTCTGGTTCGCGGGCCTGTACCAGGACTGGCTGTCCGGGGTCGACGCGCTGCTGATCGGCGCCGCCGTGGCCGCCGTGGCCCCGATCGGCGACCTGTTCGAGTCGATGCTGAAGCGCGACCTGGGCACCAAGGACACCGGCACCCTGTTCGGCCCGCACGGCGGCATCCTCGACCGCCTCGACGCGGTCCTGTTCACGATCGTGGTCGGCTACTACCTCTCCGTCGCCCTCGTCTACTGATTCCCCGCCCCGAACCGCATCGGCTTTGCGCGCACGTGCGGCGCGAACTTGATGCAGTTCGGGCGGGCGGCGGCGTCCGTATGCTCTGTGGCGGATGAAGAAGGTCCTCCTGCTCGGCTCGACCGGGTCGATAGGCACGCAGGCGCTGGAGGTGATCGAGCGCTCGCCGCAGCTCCGCGCGGTCGGCCTCGCGGCCGGGCGCGACTGGGAGACGGCGCTGCGCCAGGCGCGCGAGCACGGCGTCGACGCGGTGGCGATCGCCGACGAGGCGGCGGCGGAGCGGGCGCGCGCCGCCTGGGACGGGCGCATGCTGGCGGGCCAGGAGGGGGTGCGGGAGCTGATCGCGACCGCGGGCGCGGACGTGGTGCTGAACGCGATCGTCGGCGCCGCCGGGCTGGGCTCGACGATCGTCGCCCTCAGCGAGGGGATCGACGTCGCGCTCGCCAACAAGGAGAGCCTGGTCGTGGGCGGCGAGCTGGTGACGGCGCTGGCGGAGGCGAAGGGGGCGCGGCTGCTGCCGGTCGACTCAGAGCACTCGGCGCTCTTCCAGCTGCTCGCCGGGGAGGCGCCCGGCACGGTCGAGCGGCTGGTGCTGACGGCCTCCGGCGGCCCGTTCCGCGGCCGCACGGACCTCGAGGGGGTGACGGTGCGCGAGGCGCTCGACCACCCGACCTGGAGCATGGGCGGGCGGATCACGATCGACTCGGCGACGCTGATGAACAAGGGGTTCGAGGCGATCGAGGCGCACCACCTGTTCGCCGTCCCCTACGAGCGGATCGAGGTCGTCGTGCACCCGCAGTCGCTCGTCCACTCGCTGATCGAGCTCAACGACGGCTCCTCGCTGGCCCACCTCGGCCACCCGGACATGCGGGTGCCGATCTCCTACGCGCTGCACTACCCCGAGCGCGCCGACGTCGACGTGCCGCGGCTGGACCTGGCCGCGGCCGGCTCGCTCACCTTCGAGCCCCCGGACACGGAGACCTTCGCCTGCCTGCGGCTGGCGCTGGAGGCCGGCCGGGCGGGGGGGACGGCGCCCTGCGCCCTGAACGCCGCCGACGAGGTGGCGGTCGCCGCCTTCCTCGACGGCCGCATGCCGTTCACCGGTATCGCCGCGGTGATCGAGCGCGTGCTGGAGGAGATGCCGGCGCGGCGGGTGGGCGACTTCGACGACCTCTTCGCCGCCGACGCGGAGGCGCGGCGCCGCGCCGAGTCCGAGGTCAGGGAGTTGGCGCCGGCATGAGCTGGGTGATCGTCTTCCTCGGCTTCTGCGCGCTGATCATGCTGCACGAGGCCGGGCACTACTTCGCCGCCAAGGCGACCGGGATGCGGGTGGAGAAGTTCTTTCTCTTCTTCGGCCCCAAGCTGTGGTCGTTCCGGCGCGGGGAGACCGAGTACGGCGTCGCCTCGATCCCGCTCGGCGGCTACGTGAAGATCAGCGGCATGAGCCCGGAGGAGGAGCTGCCGCCCGAGGTAGCCGACCGGGCCTACTACCGCCAGCCGGTCTGGAAGCGGATCGTGGTGATCGCGGCCGGGCCGGCGGTCAACGTCGTGCTCGCCTTCCTGATCCTGGCCGGCGTCTTCTACTTCAGCGCCGCGCAGCCGAGCCGGGAAGTGGAGCGGGTCGAGCCGGGGACCGCGGCGGCGGGCGTGCTGCGGCCGGGCGACCGCATCGTCGCCGTCGACGGGCACCGCTTCGCCGGCCTCGACGCCGAAGCGCGCAACGAGCGCTTCCGCGACCTCGTCGCCGCCCACCGCTGCCCGGGGCGCCAGGTCGACGGCTGCGTCGCGGCGACGCCGGTGCGGCTCACTTTCAGCCGCGGCGGCGAGCTGCGCACGGTCAGCCTGCGGCCCCGCTACGACGCCGAAGCGGGGCGGGCGCTGATCGGGTTCGCCTACGGCAGCGAGCCGGCGCAGATCAGCCTCGGGACCGCGGCCGGGCGCGCCTTGGACGCGATCTGGACCGTCACCGAGCGCACCGCGGAGGTCTTCTCCCGCATCTTCGAGGCCGAGCAGCGGCGCCAGCTCTCCGGCGTGGTCGGGATCAGCGACGCCGGCCACCGGGCGGTGGAGACGAGCGCCACCCAGGCGCTGCTCCTGCTCGCCCTGGTCAGCCTCTCGCTGGGCATCATCAACCTGCTGCCGATCCTGCCCCTCGACGGTGGCCACATCTTCTGGAGCCTGGTCGAGAAAGCGCGCGGGCGGCCGGTCTCGCTGCGGGTGATGGAACGAGCCAGCATCGTCGGCTTCGCCTTTGTCGCCGTCCTCTTCTTCATCGGCCTCTCCAACGACCTCGGCCGCCTCGGCACCGACTCGCTCGAAGCCCGCTGACGCCGCTTTCGCGGAGCGCTCCGGCACCCCGCCCTCGGACGAGGTTGCCGTTTGTAGCCCACAGGGCCACAAGCGACGACCTTGGGCTGGTGGCACGCCCAAGGCCCCGAGGTCGCGGCCAAGCGCGGTTGCCTTTCGTCGCCCACAGGGCTACAAACGTGATTCCCGGGTGCCGGGGCCGGCCCCGCTCGCGGGAGCGCTTGTGCCGGGCCGGGGCCACCGGAGCGCTCATGAGCGGCGGCGGGAGCCGGTCGGCGCGCGGGCATGGATACCCTGTCCGCATGGCCTCCAAGCGGCAGATCTTCGTCGGCGGCGTGCCGATCGGCGGCGGCGCGCCGGTCGCCGTGCAGACGATGACCAAGACCGAGACGGCGAACGTCGAGGCGACCCTGGAGCAGATCCGCAAGGTCGCCGACGCGGGCGCCGACCTGGTCCGCTGCGCGGTGCCGCGCGAGAAGGACGCCGAGGCGCTGCGCACGATCGTGCGGGAGTCGCCGATCCCGGTGATCGCGGACATCCACTTCAACCACACGCTGGCGTTGAAGGCGATCGACGCCGGCGCTCACTGCATCCGCCTCAACCCGGGCAACATCGGCGGGCGGGAGAAAGTCGCCGAGGTGGCGGAGCGGGCGACGGCCGCGGGCGTGCCGATGCGGATCGGCGTCAACTCCGGCTCGCTGCCCAAGCACCTGCACGAGCTGGAGCGCGAGAGCCCGGTCGAGGCGCTGGTCGCCGCCGCGGTCGAGTTCGTCGAACTGATGGAGAGCCTGCGGTTCGAGAACTTCAAGGTCTCGATCAAGTCGACCAACGTGCCGAACACGATCGCCGCCAACCGGATGCTGGCGGAGAAGATTCCCTACCCGCTGCACCTCGGCATCACCGAGGCCGGGACCAAGTGGTCCGGCTCGCTGAAGTCGGCGGTCGGGCTCGGGACGCTGCTCGCCGACGGGGTCGGGGACACGATCCGGATCAGCCTCTCCACCTTCCACGCCGAGGAGGAGGTGAAGGTCGCCTGGGAGATCCTCAAGGCGCTGGAGCTGCGCGAGCGCGGCCCGGTGCTGATCGCCTGCCCCACCTGCGGCCGGCTGCAGTTCGACATGGACTCGGTGGTGGCGGAAATCGAGCGCCGCCTGGAGGCCTACGAGGAGCCGATCCAGGTCGCGGTGCTGGGGTGCGCGGTGAACGGGATCGGCGAGGCCAGCCACGCCGATTTCGGGATCGCCGGGGCGAAGAACGAGGGCCTGATCTTCGCGGGCGGCAAGCCGCTGCGGAAGGTGCCGCAGGCGGAGCTGGTCGACACCCTCTTCCGCGAGATCGACAAGGCGCTGGAGCGCGGCGGCGAGGTCGAGTTCGACGAGGCCGAGTCGCGGGCCGGGGCCGAGTGGGTCGCGAACATCGAGCGCGAAAACGCCGACGACCTGACGCCGGAGAAGCTCGCCAAGCTCGAGCACGAGGCGTCGCAGCGGCCGGAGAGCCAGCGGATCCAGCTCGACGAGGAGACCTCGCCGACTGCCGGCCGCCGCTTCACCCGCGCCTAGGTTTTCACCCGGCCCTCTACGCGGAGCGCTCCGGCCCGGTGGGGCCTGCCGCGAGCAGCCGGTCCGGCGACGCAGCTGCGGGCTCGAAGCCGCAACCGGATCCGACCACAGCCCGCTGGGGTCAGATCGGGCAGCGCGTTCTTGACCAGCGCCGTGTCTCGGCGTCAGCGGCAAGCGCGCCTCGGGGCGCGGGGCCCGCCCGTCGGAGCGTGGGGCGGGCGGGGTAGGTTTTGCGGCGTGAGCCGGCAGTCGGAGCAGTTCATACCCACGCTGCGGGAGGCGCCCGCCGACGCCGAGGCGGTCTCGCACAAGCTGATGGTGCGGGCGGGCCTGATCCGCCAGCTCGGCACGGGCCTGTGGACGATGCTTCCGGCCGGCTGGCGGGTCGAGCGCAAGGTGGAGGAGATCCTGCGCGAGGAGATGGCGGCGATCGGCTGCCAGGAGATGCTGATGCCGGTCCTGCAGCCGGCCGAGAACTGGCAGCGGACCGGCCGCTACGGGATCGAGGAGCTGTTCAAGCTGGAGGACCGCAAGGGCTCGCCGATGGTGCTGGCGATGACGCACGAGGAGGCGATCACCTGGCACGTCGCCCGCGAGGTGCGCTCCTACCGCGACCTGCCGCTGATGCTCTTCCACATGCAGACGAAGGAGCGCGACGAGCCGCGCCCGCGGGCCGGGATCCTGCGCACGCGCGAGTTCACGATGAAGGACGCCTACTCGTTCGACCGTGACGAGGAGGGCCTGGAGCGGTCCTACGAGCTGCAGGCGGGCGCCTACGCGCGCATCTTCGACCGCTGCGGGCTGCTCTGGTACGCGGTCGAGTCGGACGTCGGGATGATGGGCGGCTCCGGCGCCCACGAGTTCATGGCCCCCTGCGCGGCGGGCGAGAACGAGGTCGCCCTGGCGCCCGGCTACGCCGCCAACGTCGAGGTCGCCTCGGCGACGCCGCAGCCGGTCGAGCTGCCGGCGCCGCTCTCCGCCCCCGAGCGGGTCGAGACCCCGGGCTTGACCACGGTCGAGCAGGTGTCGGGCGCGCTCGGCGTCGCCCCCGGCGCGCTGCTGAAGGCGGTGCCGATGGCGGTCGAGGGGCGCGGCCTGGTGCTGGTGCTGGTGCGTGGCGACCACCGCCTCAACGAGGTCAAGCTGCGCAACGCGCTCGGTGCCGACGTGCGCCAGGCGCGCGAGGAGGAGATCGCGGCCGAGATCGGCCCGCCCGGCTTCATCGGGCCGGTCGGGGCCCGGGTGCCGGTGGTCAAGGACGCCGCGATCGCCGGCGAGAGCTTCGTCTGCGGCGCCAACGAGCCCGACGCCCACCTGCGCGGCGTGCGGCCGGGGCGCGACTTCGAGTTCGAGGAGCTGGACGTGCGCACGGTGGAGGCCGGCGACACCGCCCCGGGCGGCGGCACGATTCGCATCGAGCCGGCGATCGAGGTCGGCAACATCTTCAAGCTCGGCACCCGCTACTCGGAGCCGCTCGGCGCGACCTACCTGGACGAGAGCGGCCGCGAGCGCCCGATCGTGATGGGCAGCTACGGGATTGGCCCGGCGCGCGTCGTCGCCGCCTCGATCGAGCAGCGCGCCGACGAGCAGGGGATCGTCTGGCCGCGCGCCCTCGCCCCCTGGGAGGTGCACCTGGTCTCGCTCGCCAAGGCGGGCGAGCCGGAGCGCGAGGACGCCGACCGCCTCTACGAGGAGCTGCGGGCGGCCGGGGTGGAGGTGCTGTACGACGACCGCGACGCCGGCCCGGGCCAGAAGCTCACCGACGCCGAGCTGCTCGGCTGCCCGCTGCGAATCGTCGCCGGGCGGCGCGGCCTCGCCGAGGGCGTGGTCGAGGCGAGCGAGCGCGCCACCGGCACCGAGCACCGGCTGCCGCTTGCCGAGGCCGCCGAGCGCGCGGTCGGCCTGCTGGCCGAGATCGACGCCGCCGAGCGGCGCGAGGGCGGCGACGCCACGGCCGGCGACGATGGCTGAGCGGGCGCCGTTCGGGCGCGGCCGCCGACGCCGCCTGCTGGGCCTCGACCGCAGCGCCCCGCCGCCGCCCCAGACGCGCAAGGGGCAGCCGCTGCGCCCCTGGACGCTGCCCAACCTGGTCGGCTACACGCGCCTGGCGGCGCTGCCGGCCTTCCTCGCCCTCGCCCTCACCTCCGGCGACGGGCGCAGCGGCGCCGCCGCGGCGCTGTACTTCGCGATCGCGGCCGGGGACTACCTCGACGGCCTGCTCGCCCGCCTCACCGGCCAGTACAGCCGCCTGGGGGCGCTGTTGGACCCGGTGGTCGACCGGCTGACCGTGCTCTGCGGCGCGCTCGTCTGCTGGCACTTCGAGCTCCTGCCGCGCTGGGCGCTGGCGGTGTTGGCGCTGCGCGAGGCGGCGATGCTGGCGCTCGGCCGCCAGGCGCTGCGCCGCGGCGTCGAGATCGCGGTCAACTGGCCGGGGCGGCTCTCGGTCTTCCCGCTGATGGGTGGGATCTTCCTCGCCCTGCTCACCGACGGCCCGGTCCCCGCCGCGCTGCTCCTGCTCGGGCTGGCGCTCTCCTTGACCGCCACCGCGCTTTACGTCCGCCGCGGGCTGGAGCAGCTGCGCGCCGCCAAACCTTCAACCTGCGGTTGAAGCTTCGAGCGCGTCCGACCTATAATCGCCTCCCGCGCAAATCGAGGCGCACGCGCCTCCTCTGGACAGGAGCACGATGGAGGACACCTTTCCCGATCTCGGTTCCCTCAGCGACGAGGAGTTGAAGAAGCTGATCGACGACCTGACGCGCGAGGAGAACGAGATCTCCTACCGGCGGCGAGTGCTGCACGGCAAGATCGACATCCTGCGGGCCGAGCTGGTCAACCGCCTGCGCCACAAGCGGGAGCGCGGGGACTCGCTGATCTCCGGCGACGACGTCGAGCAGCTGACGCAGATCCTGGCCGGCAAGGCGACGGGGTCGCCCCCCGAGGGCGGGCCGGGCGCCTGAGCGGGGCGACGATGGCCATCCACTGCCCCGAGTGCGGCTTCGCCAACCCCGAGGGGGCGAACTACTGCCAGAAGTGCGGCGCCTTCCTCGGCGGCCCCAAGGAGGAGGGCGAAGAACCGACCACGATGACCTACCAGGTCGGCGAGACCGGCGACCTGCAGCCGGTCGACATCGACGAGGTGGTGGAGCGCTCCGGGGCGGCGCTGGTGATCCGCTCCGGGGGCGGCCGGGCCGGCGAGAGCTTCAGTATCGACTCCGACCGGGTCAGCATCGGCCGCAGCCCCGACGCCGGCGTCTTCCTCGACGACGTCACGGTCTCCCGCAACCACGCCCTGCTGGTGCGGCGCCGCGACGGCCTTTACATCGACGACCTGGGGTCGCTGAACGGCACCTACGTGAACCGGCGGCGGATTGAGTCGCACCGCCTCTCCGACGGCGACGAGATCCAGGTCGGCAAGTACAAGCTGAGCTACCTGGAGCGCTGACGGTGGCGGTCTCCGAGCAGCCCGCCCGCTCCGTGGAGCCCTCCAGCCGCCCCCGCAAGGCGCTGACGATCGGCGCCGTCTGCAAGATCCTCCAGAACGAGTTCGACGACGTCTCGATCTCCAAGATCCGCTACCTGGAGGACCAGAAGCTGCTCAGCCCGCGGCGCACCTCCGGCGGCTACCGCCTCTACAGCCAGGCGGACGTCGAGCGCCTGCGGACGATCCTGCGCCTGCAGCGGGACGAGTTCCTGCCCCTGCGGGTGATCCGCCAGGAGCTGGCGGCGGGCGGCGAGTCGGTGCTGGCCGACCCCGAGCGCCGCAAGCCGACCGCGGCGGTGCGGCGGGCGGTGCTGGTCGACACTGCGCGCGCGGTGCTGTCGCGCGAGGAGGTGCTGGAGGACACGGGCGCCCGCGAGGAGCTGCTGGACGAACTGGAGAGCTACGGCATCGTGGAGCCGGAGAAGCGCGACGGGCGCTTCGTCTACGACGAGACCGACCGCGAGATCGTCCGCGCCGCCAACGAGCTGTCCCGGGTCGGGGTGGGGGCGCGCAACCTGCGCATCTTCCGCTCCTCGGCCGACCGCGAGGCAAGCCTGCTGGAAGCCTTGCTGGGGCCCTCGCTGCGCTCGCGCAACCCGGAGCGGCGCAAGGAGGCGCTGCAGAGCCTGGAGAGCCTGGCGGCGACCGTCAGCCACCTCAAGCACCTGCTGCTGGTCCGCGACCTGCGCCGCCTGGCGGGCGAGTAGGCCGCGGCCGTGGCTCGCGTGGTCAGGACGCGCACGATCGCCGCGCCGCCGGCGGACGTGTGGCGACTGGTCAGCGACCCGCACGCGCTGCCGCGCTGGTGGCCGCGGGTGGCGCGCGTGGAGGCGGTCGAGAGGCGCGAGGGGGGGCGGCGCAGCCAGTGGACGAAGGTGCTCGAAACGGCCGAGGGGCGCGGCGTGCGGGCCGACTTCCGCTGCGTCAGCGCGGCCGAGAACGAGCGCTACGTCTGGGAGCAGCTGCTGGACGGGACGCCCTTCGCGCGCCACCTGCGCTCCTCCCGGGTCGAGATCGGGCTGGCCGAGGCGCCTGGCGGCACCGAGGTGACCCTGGCCTCCGAGCAGACGATGCGCGGCCTCTCGCGGCTCGGCTCGCCGCTGCTGCGCCGCGGCCAGGGGGAGATCCTCGAGGCGGCCCTGGACGGGATCGAGAGGGCGCTGGCGTGAGGAGGCGACGGCCGGGGCGCGGGGGGCGGTCGCGGTGAGGGAGCCGCGGCGCGACTCGCGCTGGTGGGGGTGGGGTGACCCGAGTGCGCCGGCCCACCTCGACGCCCGCGCGACGGCG
>Ga0207864_1002926_pt1 | contig 15182 bp, 9 predicted proteins | sample HigsolmetaAR202D_FD_184834 | JGI IMG/M metagenome (GOLD analysis project Ga0207864, IMG submission 184834) | Ionic liquid and high solid enriched microbial communities from the Joint BioEnergy Institute, USA - AR20-2-D (SPAdes) (version 2) ...
GCCTCGATCAAGCACAAAGTGGTTGTGAGTTGCAACGAAAGCGAACGTGATTGATAGAGGACTGGCGTAACGCGCTGGTATCCAGCGGTACCAAGTCCACCACTGTTCGTCGCTGTCAGCTCGGGTAACTCCTTCGAAGCTGGTGGTTGACCCAAGAGTACGGCGAAGGGTCCATAGATGCTTGCCCCAGGCTGAGGAAATATCGTAAGCCAACGGCTGATGCTGATCGTCGTAAGGTACGAGCGCGTCCTCTGCGCAGTGGAGGCTCCAGTCTCGGACGACTTCGCCAATTACTAGTGGACGCCGCATCGGCCAGGTGATGTTATGGCGATTTAGCCAGGATGATCCTACGAAGAACGCTTCGTCCTGGCCAGGGAAACTAGCAAAACCAATAGGTTGATCGAGTCTAGAGCCAAGACGAGACGGCATGGACTCAAGTCGCTGCATAATCTCTGATGCCCCGCCGCCGCTGAGATTCCAGGGGTGCCTGGAGAACCGTTCGCGCTCTAGATCGGCTACAGTAATCCACTCGTTTTTGCTGCCTGGAGAGTTGATGTGAGTAACAATGGAGCGCCAAACCAATCCTTGGGCAGGGTCAGTAGGCCGCTGGGGTTCTCCTTGGATGCTAAGGGCCGTTCGCACTGGTCTGGTGGTGGGGAACATATTGCGGCCAATTAGGATCACAGTAGGAGTGCCGTGGCCGGGTATATAGGCGCCTGAGGTGTCGATGATGTGAGTCAGTTCAACTTCCAGGCGGAAAAAATCTTGAATGAGTTTCTTGCCAAACTCTCGTGTCATGAAAGAGTTGGCAGTGATTTGTCCTACATATCCCGCGTTGTGGCGATTGTTGTTTGCAGGCTTTGCTAGAAGAAAAAAGCGGTAGACGAACGGTGCGGTGAGGGCGTACTTTCCTGAGCAGACCTTATGGTATGCCCTACGGTAATTTTCCTTTTCTTGTTTGTCTTTGGCTGTGATATAGGGGGGATTTCCAACTGCAACGTGGTAACTGTGAATGCCGAGGATGTCCACGGACTTTATGTAGTCTTCGATGTCCTCAGTTGCGTATGTGTGTGTCCTTGCTTCGTCATCGGTGAGTATTCCTTGCTTACCCGATGCTCCACGGCCATGGAGCAATGAGTCGCCGACCGCAACGTTGATGACGAACTCGGGGGCGTCGGCCAAGCGTTTGACCCCGCCCTCCTTCATAGCGGCGATGAGGAGGCGGAAGCGGGCGATGGAGACAGCGAAAGGATTCTTGTCAACGCCGTGTACTGAGTACAGCACCCGGTTGATCAGGTCCCAGGAGTCAGCAGTCGGCTCATTCTCGCGCCACTTGGCCAGCAGTCGGTGGAAGGCACCGAGGAGGAAGTGTCCGGAACCGCATGTCGGGTCGATCACCCGCAAGCCCTTGGGTAGGTCGGGCCGGCCGTTCGGAGGTTCGGGGGTCAGCCCGAACTCGTCCACGGCCGGTTCCAGCGTCAGGTCGAGGATGAAGTCCTCGACGAACTCCGGTGTCTGCAGCAGCGCATACGTCTTCCTGGCGTGCTCAGACAAGTCCTGGTAGAGATCGCCCAGGAACCGGGTGTCCCACTCGGGGTCGGTGAAGTCGTGGACGATCTCGCCGTCCTCACCTCGCCTCCGCCAGAAGTTCAGCAGCTCCTTGGCGGCTGGATGGGACGGGGTGATCCGCCACATCGGGTTGTAGTCGCGGTGGAACAGCCCGGCTGCCACCGGGGAGGCTGAAGACAGTTCCTTGAAGCCTTCGATGATCCAGTCGCGGTCGGTCTTCTCCGGGTTCTTGGTGAAGAACTCTTGCTGCCGCTCGACCGCCAGCTCCACCCGCTCGCCCGGTCCGGCCAGGTAGGGCAGGTCGATCAGACCGTTGTCCTCGCAGAACCGTAGGAACACCGTACCCAGCACCCACGCCACTGCCGCTTGGGTGACCTGGCCTTCCAGCCACGACTCATAGGTCGCGGCTGTCCGCTCGGCTTCCTTCGCCCTGCGCCATTCCGCACGCAGCTCGGTGTCGAACTCCGGAACTTCCGCGGCGCGCTCCCGCAGGTCGTCCTCCAACGTCCGGACCTGCTTGCGCAGGTCTGTCAGCAGCGCGGTGCGGTCTATCACGAAGCACTCCTCATATCCTCGATGAAGCCGCTGGGCACGGCCAGTTGCTGGGTCTCTCCGAGGGCTCCGACGAGTTCCTCGTCGAGCCGGGCGCTGTGGGCCGGGTCGTGCATGGGGCACAGCAACCACAGCCCGTGGGGGTTTTCGTCGGGCTGCCCAGCCGCCACTTTCAGCCGGGTCAGCAGGTCCATCCCGCCGGTGTAGCGGGCCAGTGCGGTGGCGTCGTGCAGCAGCACCACGCCCTCGGTGCTGCGGATGCGCCGTTCCAGCCGCGTCCAGGTCTCGGTCAGCAGCCGGGACAGGCCGCGCTGGGCGACGGGGGAGGCGTGCTCGGTGTCGGCGGCCAGCACGATCTCCCAGCGGGGGCGGCCCTGCTCGGCGACCACCGCGCGCAGGATCGTCATGAACGCCTCGTTGACGTTCACCGGCGTCACCGGCACCGGGGTGGGCAGACGGGTCAGCTCGGCCCGTACCGCGGTGGCCTGGTGCAGCCGCGCCTTGACCGCGAGGAACCCGCCCTCCTCGGCCGCGGCCAGCAGCCGGGCCCGGGCCTCGGCGGCGGGGGAGACCCGCTCGGCCAGGGTGCGGGTGCCGGGCCGGCCGGTGGTCCAGGCGCTGACCCGGGTCGCCCCGGGCACCACGTAGCGGGCCCGGCCCTGCTCGTCGTAGGTGATCTCGACTTTCTCGCCCATATCCAGCAGCAGGGCGCGCAGCCGGTCGGGCTCGGGCAGGCCGGTGAGGCCGGGGAAGCGGGCCAGCACCCGTTCCCGCAGTCGTTCCGGTTCGATCCCCGGGTGCCGCAGGTGCGCCACCACCTGGGCGAGCTGCAGTGCCCGCGCCGGGTCCAGGTTCCGCGGGTACAGCTCCAGCCGGGCGGTGACCGCCGCGTTGCGGGACGCCCCCGCCGCCAACGTGATCAGGTCGGTGTCGGAGAGCGGCGGGGCGTCCTCGGGGCGGGGCACCTCCAGCAGCGCGGCCCGCACCGTGGTGAGGCTGGGCAGCGGCGCGTCGGCGGGCAGGTCCACCAGTGCTTCGGCCCGGTCGCCGAGGGCGGCGGCGTAGTCGAGCAGCTCCTCCTCGGTGGGCGCGGTGAGGTCTCCTTCCTCGGCCGAGGAGGCGATGAGGATGCGGCCGTTGTGCCGCCGCCGGGCCAGGCGGGGGTTGGCGAGGTACTCCTCGGCCTCCAACGCCGCCCGCAGGCACGCGGTGGCGAGGGCCTGGCGGGCCTTGGCGTCGTTGAGGGCCGAGCCGCGGCGGGTCAGCAGGGCGGCGGCGAGGTTCTCGGCCTCCATCACCCGGCCGTGCTCGGCGAGCAGCTCCAGCACGGTGGTGCGCAGCGCGGTGAGGGCGGGGGTGTCCTTGGCCCACCGTTTGCGGGCCTTGGCCAGCACGGTGCCCACGTACGCCACGCCGTCCCCGAACGGCTTGGCGACCTGCGACAGCGGCGCCCACGGCGCGATCTCCGGGAGCCGGCCGTCGGGCTCCGGCAGCGCCAGCACCAGCCGCAGCACCCGCCGTTCGGCGTCTTCTTTGCCTTTGGGGAGGAGCTGGGCGGCCACCTCGTCCAGGCTGAGGTGGCGCAGGTCGGCGGCGACCAGCCGGTCTCCTGAAGGGGCGGGTTCGGCGGCCTGCTCGGAGACCGCGAGCTGCTCGCGCCACTCCCGGGCTCGTTTGACCAGCTCGTTGCGGGGCCCCAGCCCCACGCCGCGCAGCCGCTGGATGCGGGCGGCCGGGATGCGGATCAACTCCCCGACGGTGGAGACCCCGAGCTGGTTGAGCGCCGCCGACAGCGCCCGCGCCGACAGGCCCGCCGCGACCAGCGGGGTGCCGGCGGTGACGTTCGCGGCGGCCTGCCGCCGTGCCTCTTCCGGGTCGGCGATGGCGGCGTGGACGGTGTGGGGGGTGGTCGGCGGCAACTGGGAGTCCAGGTCGCGGAACACATCGGTCCACGCCCGCCGCATCTCCTGCAGGGAGGCGTGGCGGCGGGCCGCGTCCCGGTGCAGCGCGGTGTGGAAGAACCGCACCAGCCGCTCCCGCAGCGGCGGGTCGAACGCGTCCTCGGCGAGCTGGGGGAGTTGTTCGCTGTCGGGCAGCAGCCGCGGCTCGGTGATCCCGTCCCCCCAGGACGGCAGCGCGGCGCTCGCCATCTCGTGCAGCGTGACCGCGACCGCGTACCGTTCGGCGGCCGCGTCGTAGACCGGGCGGCGGTCGGTGCCGAGGAACGGGTCCAGGTAGGGGGGAGTGCCGACCTCGATGGCGGTGTCGGCGGCGTCCGCGGAGGAGAAGTCGAACAGCACCAGGCGGCGGCCCTTCTTGGCCTCCGACTGCTCGCGCACCCCCAAGTTGTCGGGTTTGACGTCGCGGTGCCGGACGCCCTTGTCCTCCAGGTACTCCATCACCCGGAAGAGCTGGTCGCCCAGGGTTTCCAACTCGTCGATGGTGAGGCGGCCCTCGTGCTTGATGTACTGGGCGAGGGTCTGCTCCCCGGCCTGCTCCAGCCACAGTGCGGTGCGGGTTCCGATCTCCGCCGGCCCGTCGATGAGCCGCACGATGTGGGCGTGGTTGAGCTCGCGCAGCCGGGCGGCCTCCTGCTCCAGTCTTTGGCGGCCCTCGTCGTTGAGAGCGACCTTGAGGACCCGCCGCTGCCCGTCCCGGCTGACCAGCAGGGCCTTCGCGGTGGAGCCCTTGCCGAGCACCCGTTCCACCGTCCAGCCCTCCACCACCGCGCCGCGGGTGGCCTCCAGCAGGTCGGGCACGCCCTCGGGGTCGGGCCGGGTCAGTTCTTCCTCGATGACCTCCAGCCACTCCAGGAACTCGCGGACCGACTCGAACCGGTCGGCCGGCTGCAGCCGGGTGGCGCCGCGCACCAGGTCGTCCATGGTGGTGGTGATCTCGTCGGCCACCGCGGAGGGGTGGAGCGCACCCTCGGCGCGCAGCCGCTCCAGCAGGCCGCGGCGGCTGTCGGCGGGTGGACGGCCGGTGAGGATCAGGTGGGCGAGCGCACCCAGCCCGAACACGTCCACCTGGGTGCCGTCGGCGTCGGGGCTGGCGATCTCGGGGGCGAGGTAGGGGCCGGCGGCTTTCTCGATCTGCGCGGCGAGAGAGGAGGTCACCTGGTCGGCGGCGAGGGTGGAGCGGACCTGGGTGCCGTCCACCCGTTCGGCGATCTGCCAGTCGCAGATCCGCAGCCTGGGGTAGCGGCCGTCCAGCTCCACGTACACGCTGCGGGCGGCCAGGGCGCGGTGGTGCAGGTGGCGGCGGTGGGCGTGGTCGAGGGCCTCGCCGAGCTGGCGGATCATCTCCAGGCGGGTCTCCACCGGGAGCCGGTCGCCGTGTTCGGCCATGAAGTGGTCCAGCCGCCGCCAGTCGGCGCCGTGGCGGAAGACGATGGACGGCCCGGCCTCGTGCTCTTCGGTGAACTGCTCGGCCTGGACGATCCCCTCGTGGGAGATGCCCTGCAGGGCCAGGTACTCGCGGCGGGCGGCCCGGCGGATGGAGTTACGGCGCTGGGTGTCGGCACTCAGCTCCGCCAGGTAGATCCGGATGCGGCGGGGCGGGTCGCCCGGGAGCGCCGGGTTGTGGGCGAGGTAGTCCTCCCAGGTCGGGCCGGTGTCGAACGCCTTGGGTTCGAGCTGGAACGGTCCGAGCTTGCGGTGCCGGCGCAGCGGACTGGCTCCCAGCTTGCTCATCAGTTTGGGGAGTTGCTTGGAGAGCGTGGGGGTGACGACGGTGGGCCCGGGGCGGCCCAGCAGGTCCCGCCAGATGCCGCCCAGGCCGGTGCGTTCGCTCAGTTCGTCCCGGCAGTAGACGCCGATCCGCTGGGTGTCGTCGAAGTCACAGCGCAGCGTGGGGGAGGACAGGAACACCGCCGGGGCGATGAATGGGATCCTGATCTTCAGGTTCAGTTCCCGGGCGGCCCACTCCAGTTGCTGGCGGAGCTGCTTGCACTTCAGGTCGGTCAGGTGCAGCGGGTTCTCCAGCGACCGGATGTGGTCACCGTCCTGGAACAGCCAGGTGCCGCCGTCGTTGCGGGCCCGGCCCGGGTGCCCCTTGATCTCGATGAGGAACAGGCCGTGGGGGACGGCGATGAACAGATCGACTTCGCGGATGTGTCCCGAGCGCGCGGAGAAGCTGAAGTTCGACCAGGCGCGGTACGGCTCGGTGGCGGGCATGCGCTCGCGCACGTACTGCAATGCCTCCCTCTCCCAGGGGTAGGGAGAGGGGTTGCCCCTCCAGCGCTCAGACACCGTGACCTGACCTCCTCATGGCCTGGAAGCTGCAGAATACGGCGCAGGGGCTCGGGACGGAGGACAGAAGCGGGCTCCTGGTCGGGGGAAGCGTGCAGCGCCTGGAATGTCAACCAAAGAAGGCGTTGTGAACAAAATACACAAAGGTCGCTGGGGTGGCAACGGCACGGAAGGTCGGATGTGGAGTCCTCACAACCGCGGCGCACGGTCATCGCCGGCCGGTATGAACTGGACGACTTCCCGCTGGCCAGAGGTGGCATGGGCGAGGTCTGGGCCGGCTACGACCAGCAGCTCGGACGCCGGGTGGCGGTCAAGTTCGTCCGCTTCCCCGACGGGCACCCCGACGAGGAACTGACCCGCCGCTTCATCCGCGAATCCCGGATCACCGCCCGGCTCCAGCACCCCGGCGTGCCCGCCGTTTACGACGCCGCCGCCGTCACCGAGCCCGGCCTCCACCACGGCCAGCTCTACATGGTGATGCAACTGGTGGAAGGCGTCTCCGTCGCCGACCTGATCGCCGAGCAGGGGCCGCTGCCGCAGGAGTGGGCCGCCCTCATCGTCGCCCAGGCCGCCGCCGTGCTGGCCGCTGCGCACGCCGAATCGCTGGTGCACCGCGACCTCAAACCCAGCAATCTCATGCTGTGCCCGGACGCCACCGTCAAAGTGCTGGATTTCGGCCTGGCCGCCGCGCTGGAACCGTCTGACCTGTCCCGGATCACCAGCACCGGCCACGTCCCCGGCACCCCCCACTACATGGCGCCCGAGCAGTTGCTCTACGGGGTCACCAGCGCGCACAGCGACCTGTACTCGCTGGGGTGTGTGCTGCACGAACTGCTCACCGGCCGGCGGCCCTTCTCCGGCGCCACCGTGTTCGCCCTGGCCCGCCAGCACGAGGAGACCGCCCCCACCCCGCTGCGGGAACTGCGACCCGACGCCGACCCCGCCCTGGAACGCTTGGTACTGGACCTGCTGGAAAAACACCCCGACCGCCGCCCCGCCGACGCCACTGAGCTGTACCGGCGGCTGCTGCCGTTCATCGGCAACCCCGCCCCGCTGCCCGGCGTGGTGGACCTGACCCCCGGCCCGGTCCGGCTGTACGCCGGCGCAGTGGCCCTGGTCGGCACCACCCCGCCCGTGCAGACCTCGGCCCCGAGAAAGAAGCCGTCGAGAAAGGACGGGCCACCACAGGACGCCGAGCCCCGGCCGGCACCCGCCCCCAGCGAGCCCGCCCTGGAGGACGAGCTGGAACAGGTGCGCCGCCAGGCCGCTGAACTGGTGGCGGAGGCACGCTACGAGCAGGCCGCCGAGCTGCTCTCCCGCCAGGTCGAAAAATCCGGACGCGCCCTCGGCTTCGACCACGAGCAGACGCTGAACGCGCGGTTGGAACTGGCCGATGTGCTGTTCGAAGGCGGCGAGTACCAGCGGGCCGCCTCCGCATACCAGGGACTGGTGGACGACCTGGCCGCCTACCACGGCCGGGAGTCCGAGCCGGTACTGCGCTGCCGACTGCAAGAGGCCACCTGCCACGCCGTGCTCGGCGAGACCGGGGTGGCGCTGCGGGAGATGGAGTCACTCCTGGCCGACCAGCGCCGCATCCTCGGCGAGGACCACGAACGCACCCTGGACCTGCGCCGCCAGATCGGCATGCTGCACATGGGCGCCGGTGACACCACCCGAGCCCACCGCATCCTCTCGGACCTGCTGGCCGACATCGAGCGCCTGCACGGCCCCAGCCACCCCTTGGCCGAGAGCGTCCGCAACCTCCTCGGCGACCTGCCCGACGACTCCAAGTGGTGACTGGAATGAGTTCGTGCATGCCCCCTGGAGGCAGGTGCTTCGCCTGAAAGGTAGGAATCCATTGCCGCGGGGGAAGGGACACGGCCCGGCCGCCGCAGCCCCATGAACGGCACGATTGCCTTGCGCAGCAGGACTGCTTTGCAGTCGCTGCGCACCGGGCGTGGTCGCCTAACTCTGCGTGCTTGCTGGTGTTCGGGCCCCTCGGCTGGGAGCTGCGGCGGGCAGGGCGGTGGCCGTCAGCCTGGTGGAGGCGCTAGGCGAAAGTGGTTATGCGGGATCGTCACCCGGCGGGAGCAGCGCTCCGGAGGTGAGTCCCTCCGCCAGCAGCTCCGCGGCCTTCTCGGCCGCCTCCTCGGCCCGCCGGGCCGCACTTCGCAGCTCGTGCAGTCGCCGGAAGGCCCGGCCGTAGCGGCGCTGCTCGTCCAGCGGCAGCAGCGGTACCCGCAAGCGGCGGGGGTCCAGTTGCAGGGACGAGCCGCCGGGGGCGACGCGGCCGATGTTGCCGGGGGCGGTGAGGAAACCGGCCAGGAACCACGGGTCCAGCCGGGTGGGGTCCGGGCGGAGCAGGCGGACGGTCAGGCCCAGCAGGCAGCCGGCGTCCTCCTCGTCGGCCACCCGGGCGACCGGTGGGCGGCCCGGTCCGAGCACCCCGGGTAGCAGTACGTCGCCGGCTTCGATCACCGTCGGGTCCAAGGAGTGCAGTTCGGTGGGGTCGCCGCCGGCTCGGCGTCCGGCGAGCAGGTCCGCTCCGGTGAGGACGGCGCGTCCGGCGTGCTCGGCCGGGACGCGGGCGTTCGGGGAGGTGTGGACGGTGCGGTGCAGGGTGAGGGCGCCGCCGCGCCTCAAGTCGGCGATCGTGGCGGTGCGCCAGGTGCGCGCCTGCTCGCCCGCGACCGGCCAATGGCCCAGGGCGCCCGCCTCGGTCAGCGTCCTGGTCGCCTTGGTCAGCTCTGCCAGTGCGCCGGCGGCTCGGCGGGCGGTGGCGGCCGGGTCTGTCTGTGGGACGGTGCGGACGTGGCGGGCGGGGGTGAGGTCCACGAACTCGTCCAGCAGCGCGATGAGGGGCACGGCGCGCGCCCGGCCCGGCTCGGGGGTGAACCCCGCCGGGTCGGCGCAAAACGCCCGCCAAGCCGACAGCACGGCGCCGCTCAGCGCGTCCCAGTCGATGGAGCCGCGCCGTTCCCGGCCGCTTTCCGCCTCGGTCGCCGTGTCGATGAACAGCACCGTCTCCGGTGGTTTGGCCTGCGGGTCGGGGCGCTGCAGCACCCACACGTGCAGGCCGATGTGCAGCGGGACGGCCGCACCGGGCGGCAGCGCGATCACCGCTCGCACTGCGCCGCCGCGCAGCAGCGCCCCCCGCACCCGGCGTCCGGAGGAGCGGGCGGCCACCGCCGGCGGCAGTAGCAGTACCGCCAGGCCGCCGGGCTCCAGGTGCGCCAGGGCGTGCTGCGCCCAGGCCAGTTCGGATTCGGCGCGCGGGGGCAGCCCGTAGGCCCAGCGCGGGTCGTAGGCCAGCTCGTCGTGCCCCCAGTCGCGGTCCCCGTACGGCGGGTTGCACAGCACCCCGTCCACGGTGAGGCCGGGGAAGGCGTCGGCGCGCAGGCTGTCCCCCTCGCGTACCGTGACCTCCGCCTCGGGCGCGGTCAGCAGCAGCCGTACGGTGCTGCGCCGCGCCTGCACCGGCAGGCTGTCTTGACCGGCCAGGAACGCGGCGCCGTGCCGGGCCGCGGCGGCCAGCAGCGTTCCGCCGCCGCAGGCCGGGTCCAGCACGCGCGCCGGGTAGGGGCCGCCGCTCGGCTTGAGAAGGCGGGCCATCAGGTCGGCCAGCTTGGGGGGAGTGCCGTAGGTGCCGCCGGAGGTGCTGTCCTCCAGCTCCCGTTCGGCCAGCACGTCCAAGGCTGTCTGCGCGCCTTCGTCCCGCACGCACTGCAGCAGCGCGCGCAGGACGTCTGCCTCTTCGGTGCGGTAGCCGATCTCCTCCGCACCGGACAGCGCTCCCGCCAGCCGGTGCACCGCGTCCGTCACCTGGGAGGCCATGTCCGCATCGGGCAGCCCGCCCAGCTCTGTGAGGTCGCCGTCCGCAAGCCGGGCGGCGGCGAGCACCAGCGGCAGCAGCCGTGCCGTGTCACCGCCGTGCGCGCGCAGCGTGGTGCGCAGCTCCTCGATGGGACTGGCCGCGGACGCATGGCCGCGCGCCTTCAACCAGGCCCGCACGGCGTCCAGGTCGTACAGCGGGCTGGCCTCGGTACCGCCGACCGGGGCCGGGAAGTCGGCATGCCGGCGACGCCAGTTGCTGACCGTGGCGCGCGTGACCCCGGCGATCCGGGAGATCTCGGCGGCGGTCACCTGGGCGGGTGGCTTCGACATGTCCTTCCTGACCTCGGGAGTGGGGCTGCCTGGAGGGCACTATACACCGCTGTCAACGACAGTGAACATCATGAATTGATTTGACAGTGCTTTCATGAGAATGTCAGCCTGATGGGGCTTCCAGCATCGGGGGCTTGCCGGGGCGGGACGACACCCGGAGCCGGTCCCTCGGACGTGAAAGGCGATTGACGGGCCGAGACCCGCCCTCGACAAGGCAGAAGCCATCACCGAACGGCGAGCATGAGTGGGAGAGCCGACCATGAACTCCGACATCGCCGAGCGGCGCGCCCGTCCCGGCGGAAAGCCGGCCCGCAAGCCGTGGTGGCGCTACCGGCGGGTCCTGGTGTCAGGGGGCCTGGGTCTGATCCTGTTCGGCGTCCTGGTGGTTGACGAGGTGCGCAACTCCACCCCGCAGCCGATCCCCCTCACCGGCACGCTCACTCTGAAGGGAGGAAGCAAAGCCTTCTCGGGGGCGCGGGACTCCTTCTCTTCCTCCTGCGAGGGCATCGGGGGATATGCCGACATCACGAGGGGCGCCCAGGTCGTCGTGCGCGATCCCGGGGGGAGGACCATCGCCGTCGGCGCTCTCGGCCCCGGTAAGACACAGGACGTCACTGAGTACAAGCAGTACAACGGCGGCACGGTCCGGTACGCCTGGAGCTGCGTCTTCCCCTTCGAGATTCCCGAGGTTCCCTGGCACGACTTCTACAGCGTCGAGGTCACCCACCGCGGCCAGGTCACGTTCACCCAGGCCCAGGTGCTGCTCGGCGAAGTGCATCTGAGCCTCGGCAACTAGGACCGGCGCATCTCGGGCGGCATCCCATCGCCGGTCGCGACGTCCTCACAGGTCCGTTCACTGATCCAGCAGAACTTCGGAGTGTCGTCATGCACGCGCAGCCTCCTTCGTCCACTCCCCAACCGCCGCTGGGACAGCCCGGATACCCGCAGCTCGGGGTGCCGCCCAAGCGCCCGGCGACGATCACGGTGCGGCGCGGCGTCGCCGTCTTCGCTCTCGGCCTGACCGCCTTCGTCTCCTGCGGGATCGGCGGTGCCGTCACTGCCGGTGACACCCAGCAGGCAGGTTCGGCGTCCGGGGCGAGCGCCGAGCCGAAGCCCCGCGTCACCGTCACGGTCACGAAGACCGTCACCGCCGCGCCCCAGAAGGACGGCGCAGGCTCCGCCCGGCCCGCCGCCGGCGATGAGGATGACAGGGTCGAGCTGCCCGATGTCGTCGGCAAGAACGGCGCCATCGCCCGCGACATCCTCGAGCGGGCCGGGTTCAAGAACATCGACTATTCCTCGGCCGACCCGAACGGCGCCAGCGTGGTGCTTCTGCCGGTGAACTGGCGGGTCGTCAAGCAGGAGCCCGCCGCGGGCAAGAAAGTGGACCCCACGGCCCTGGTCGTGCTGACCGTGGTCAAGGCGTCGAGCTGACGGCGACCGGCGCCGAGGGCCTTCCTGCCTGCCGGACGAGGGGAGATGCCGGCGAAGGCGGCTCGTCCGGCGACCGCTTCAAGGAAGACGGGCAAGGCGTGAGTGACGAGCTGCCCGCTTGCCACCGGGAGGGGAGAGACGCCGCCCGGCGGAGCGGCGGACATGACCTGTCCGGCGGCCGTCTCAGGGAGGTCGCGAGTGACAAGCCATCTCCCTTGTCAATAGAAGAAAAGGCTATGAAGTGATTTGACAGTGCTTTCATTGCTATGTCACTCTTGTTGTGCTTCCAGTGCTGGAAGCCTGTCGGGCGGGACGATTCCCGGCGCCGGTCCCTCGGGTGGGAGGTGAGGGCAGGGCCGTGGTCCCGCCCTTCGCGACGCGGCGGAAGCCGTCACCGGGTGGTGAGAACAGACAGGAGATGACCATGAGCGCCGCCCCGCCCCAGCGGGGAGCCGGCCCGCGGGCACGGTGACGGGTTCTGGTCTTCCGAGGGCCTGGACCTGAGTTCGGCCGGTGTCTTGCCAGGCGGCACCGGCCACCTGTGCGGCCTCGTCCGCCTCCGCGTCGAGAACGTCCGCGATCTGGTCGCCGAGTCCGGTTGATGTAGTGGGGGGATTCAGTTCATGCCTGAAGTGAGTGGACGCCTGCTCCGCCGTGCGGTGAAGTGCGTCGTCGCCGGGGCGGCCGTGGTGCTGGTCGCCGCCTGCGGGTCACAGGAGGAGGCGAGGCGGGCGGCCCCCGCTCCGGCCAGACCGATCCAGGAGGTCGGCGGAGTCTACGACGCCTCCCCGACCCCCGCCCCCTTCCCGAACCCCACGCTCCCGCAAGTACAGGTCGGGGAGACGGGACGAGCAGGGGACCTGGAACTCTCAGTAGAGGAGGCCAAGGCCGCGACCACGGCGCGGAAGCTGTTCAGCGGCGTGCACCGCGCCCAGGGCAGGTTCGTGATCGTCCCGGTGACGATGAAGAACCTCGGCAAGGAGCCCTTCTCCATGCTGGAGTTCATGGAGGCGACGCTGACGGACGTCTCCGGGGCGACCTACAACCAGGCCCGGGAGGTGGCGAGCGACCAGAGCATCCGCGGCACCTCCAACTTCAACTGGGAGATCAACCCCTCCAGCAAGGGCAAGGTCGTGCTCGTCTTCGACCTGCCGAAGGAGGTCCAGCCGAGCTTCATCACCGTCGAGGGCATCGCCACCATTCGTTTCTGAGGACCCGGCCGCCGAAGCAGCGGCGTCGCTTCCGGAGGAGTCGGCCCTTGGGAAAGAGGCGGCGCCCACCGCCGAACGCCTGCCGTCGAGGCGGCAGGTTCGGAAGGCGCGGGGAGGAGCCTCCGGACTGGTGAAACCCTCGCGCTCTCATCTCGGCCGTCCGCTGCGGCAGGGGAACTTTCGGGTCAGGTCCGAAGGCAACGCCAGGTCGTTTCGGCGGTCCGGCCGAGGTGGGGTGTCCTGCCGAAGACGGTGAGCGCGATGTGCTTGCGGGCCTGCTCGCCGATGGGTCGGCGCTGGGGATGTTCGTCTCTTCTGAGGCCTCTGTGACCGCCATCGGGACGAGGCGGCCGGGAGCGCCTGAGGGGCGCGGCCTTGGCCGGCTCCGGGTGAGGGCGCTCGGGACGCGAACGCCCCCCGGCAGGGGTGCCGGGGGGCGTTCCGTCACAGCGATCAGCACTCTGTTTGCCGGACGTGATGCCGGCCGACAGAGTGCTGAACGCCTCGAGCGAGATCTTCAGGATTCCGCCGTCCGGGTTCTGGAGTCTCGCACGGCCACCTTGTGTGCGGTGCGTGCCGGCTCAACGCACACTCCGCCGTTAGTAGCGCTGTGAGCAGACTTACGCCACTTCAGCCCACGGGCCATCGCCCTCCCGTTCTCTAGGCGGACGTTATCGGCGTTCGCTCGGCGCAGTGGCTGTACTTGCTGGACTTGGGTATCCGTCAACAGTGCGCAGGGGCGTCGTAGGTAAGCCGCAGTGCTTCTCTGCTCCCGGGGGCGAAGTCTCGAAGAGCTGCTTTGGGTAGGGCGTATGCCGGTTCAACGCGGGTTTCTCTGCTGTGGCTGTGTTTCCGCTGAACCGGGTAAACGCTCAGTGTTCTTCGGAGCCTTTCGGGGGTACCGCCGGCGGTTGTTCTCTTAGTCAGTGGCGGTGGTCGTACTTGCCGGACTTGATGTCCGACAGGAAAGCGCCGAACGCCTCCGGGGAGAACTTGAGGATCGCGCCGTGAGGGTTCTTGGAGTCCCGGGCGGCCACTTCGCGGGGGGTGCGGGCCAGCTCGACGCAGGTTGCTCCGCCGTTGCCACTGTGGCTGGACTTACGCCAGTGCATCACGTTGCCCATCTCTCAACCGCCTTTGCCAGTAGCGCAACCGATTGCTTCACTGGGAGGGCTTCCGCGCGGAGTGTTTCCCAGATGCGCTTTATGGTAGCCACGTCCTCTGGGTGTTCCAGTACGTCGCCGCTGAATGCGTCGTCCACGTAGGCGTACTCGTTGCCGTTCATCGCGGCGATGGCGAAGCCTCCGGCCAGGCCGGGGTAGGCTCCGACCTCTTGTGAGACGATCTGGATCCTCACATTGGGCTGCTCGCTGCGCTCCAGCACCTTGACGAGCTGATCGTGCATCGTCTTGGCGCCGCCTATCGGGCGGTACAGAAGCGTCTCGTCGAGGATGGCGACGAACATGAGGGAGTGCTCAGGGGCGAGGACCTTCTGCCGATCCAGGCGCACCTGCACCTGCTCTTCCACGTCGCCGGTCTGCCTGCCGGAGTTGGTGAAGACGGCGCGGGCGTACTCCTCGGTCTGGAGCAGGCCGGGGATGAGGAGCGGCTCGTACCACAGCATTGACGTCGCTCCTTCTTCGATCTCCCGCCAGCGCCCCATGTACTCCGGGAGCGGCTCGTTCTGAACGAGATCTTCCCGCATCCGGGTGAAGAGACCGCCGGTCCCCAGGATGCCCTCGACCCTCGTCAGGTGGTCGGGGTGCGGAATGCGCCGTCCCGACTCCCAGGCGCGCACCAGCGATTCAGAAACGAATACAGATTGTGCAAGTTCGACCCTGCTTATCCCTTTTGCCTCGCGTGCCCGTCTTATCTCTCGGGCGAGGAACAGCCGGGGCGTCATGCGGCTCGTTGCCATTGAACGCACTCCCTCGTACACATCGATCGGGGGGCTCATCGTTGCGGGGTGCAGGTGTTTCGCGCCACCAAGAATAGGTCGCAT
>Ga0207864_1002930_pt1 | contig 15170 bp, 9 predicted proteins | sample HigsolmetaAR202D_FD_184834 | JGI IMG/M metagenome (GOLD analysis project Ga0207864, IMG submission 184834) | Ionic liquid and high solid enriched microbial communities from the Joint BioEnergy Institute, USA - AR20-2-D (SPAdes) (version 2) ...
AACAAGAGCGGCAACGCCTCCGCTCCCAACCAGTTCACCCTCAACGGCAACGTCTGCTCCTGACCGGTGAACTGACCACCGTCTGAGACGGCTCAGGGGCCGCCGCTCCGACCGGTGCGGCGGCCCCGTCGTCGCCGGGCATGAAAAAAGGCCCTGCGGACAGGGCCTTCAGTGGTGTCCGAGGGGGGACTTGAACCCCCATGCCCTTAACGGGCACTAGCACCTCAAGCTAGCGCGTCTACCTATTCCGCCACCCGGACAGGGTGCTCTCGGCGGCTTGCCGCCGGACAAGGACAACCATAGCAAAACTCTGGCGTGACCCGTACGCCAATTACTCGGACCCGTCGTCCACCCGCTGGTTCCACGCCCGGCACGCGGCAGAAGGAGCCGCGGGCGTCCGGAGACGGGACCATGGTGGGGAAGACCCGACAACGGAGAGGAACGGGGTGTGACTCATGGCGGACCAGAGGGGGACGAGCACGGCCGAGGCCGAAGTGGTGGACCTGTGCCGGGAGCTCATCGCGATCGACACGTCCAACTACGGGGACCATTCGGGCCCGGGGGAGCGGGCGGCCGCCGAGTACGTCGCCGCCAAGCTCGACGAGGTCGGCCTGGAGGCCACGATCTACGAGTCGCACCCGGGGCGCAGCAGCCTGGTGGCGCGGATCGAGGGCACCGACCCGTCCCGGCCGCCGCTGCTGATCCAGGGGCACCTCGACGTCGTCCCCGCCGACGCCGCCGACTGGACCCACCACCCGTTCTCCGGCGAGGTCGCCGACGGGTGCGTGTGGGGCCGCGGTGCGGTCGACATGAAGGACATGGACGCGATGGTGCTGGCGGTGGTGCGGCAGCGGCTGCGGGAGGGGCGCAGGCCCCCGCGCGACGTCGTGCTGGCGTTCCTCGCCGACGAGGAGGCCGGGGGCGCCTACGGCGCGCACTGGCTGGTCGACCGGCACCCCGAGCTGTTCGCCGACTGCACCGAGGCGATCAGCGAGGTCGGCGGGTTCAGCGTCACGGTCGGGGACCGGCGGCTGTACCTCGTCGAGACCGCGGAGAAGGGCCTGGCGTGGATGCGGCTCACCGCGCGCGGCACCGCGGGCCACGGGTCGATGGTCAACGACGACAACGCGGTCACCGAGCTGGCCGAGGCCGTCGCCCGGCTCGGCCGGCACCAGTTCCCGATCCGCCTCACCCCGGCGGCGCGCGGCTTCCTGAAGGAGGTCTGCGAGGTGCTCGGCGTGAAGTTCCAGGAGGACGACGTGGAGGCCACCGTGGCCCAGTTGGGCCCGGTCGCCAGGATGGTCGGCGCGACCCTGCGCAACTCGGTCAACCCCACGGTCCTGGCGGGCGGCTACAAGGCCAACGTCATCCCCGGCGAGGCCACCGCGCAGGTGGACGGCCGCTTCCTGCCCGGGCTGGAGGAGGAGTTCTTCGCCGAGGTCGACCGGCTGCTGGGGCCGAAGGTCAGCCGCGAGTTCATCAGCTACCTGCCCGCCGTGGAGACCGAGTTCGCCGGCGGGATCGTCACCGCGATGTCCGAGGCGCTGCGGGCCGAGGACCCGCAGGCGCGGGCCGTGCCGTACTGCATGTCCGGGGGCACCGACGCCAAGGCGTTCGTCAGACTGGGCATCCGCAACTTCGGGTTCGTGCCGCTGCGGCTGCCCGCCGACCTGGACTTCGTGGGCATGTTCCACGGTGTGGACGAGCGCGTGCCCGTGGACGCGCTGCGCTTCGGCGTGCGCGTCCTGGACCGCTTCCTCGACCTGGCCTGAGCGCCCGCCCGGGACCGCGGCCCGCGCGGTCCCGGGGGCGAACGGGACGGACACGCCTGACTGCACAGCGAGACCACTCCCTTACTCAGTGCTACTTTTACTTTGCGTTCGGAGAGGGTTTCTCTCCGTGTCAGCGGTGGGATCGGTCCTGCCCAGCCATCGTCACTGAGGGGTTGTCCATGGTGCGTTCGGGTCGCGGACGGCGGGAGGCTCCCGGCCGCGTGCCCTGGCGCTCCGTCCCGCACACTCTCGCTCGTGTCCCGGCCCGCGGCGGCCGCACCGCCGCCGGACGTCCGGGAACCGGAGTCGGCGAGGCGACCGCCGACGACGCCTTCCCCAGCGAGCTGGAGACAGTGGCCGCGGCGCCCGGGGAGGGTGCCGAGACCACCGCGCCCACCGCCGCTCCCCTCCGGGGCGGCGGTGCTTCCGCTTCCCCGGTCGGTGCTCCGCTGCCGGCGGAGAGGGCCGCACCCGTCGGGGAGAGCGGCGGCCCGCACCCAGAGGACGGAGCGCCGACCGGAGCCGGGGCGGTCGGCGACAGGCGCGCCGCCCCCGGCTCCTCTCCCCGCGGGACCTCGGTTCCGGCGCCGCCCGGGTGCGCCGGCTCCCGCCCCTCCGTCTCCCCGTCCCCGCGGGCGTCGCACCACGATCCCGACGACCCCGTCCGGACGGGTCCCCAGTCTCCCCCGGCCCGACCGACAGCGGCCGACTGCCCGACCCGGCGGATCGAGCCGCCGGAACCGGCGGCGCGGGCGGGCGGCGTGGCCGGCGCTCCGCCGTCCACGCCCGACTAGTCGGCACAGGGCCGCGTCCGGCCGTCTCCGGCCGCGCGGCACGCGGGAGTACGGCGCCCGTCCAGGAGCCGCTCCCGCCGTGTCCGTCAGACCAACCACTGCTCAGGGAGTACCACCATGCACGCACCCGTGCGGAACACGACCTTCGCCGCTCTCGTCACCGCGGGCCTCTTCGCGGTCAGCCCCGCGGCGCACGCCGACACGGCCGCCGACGGCCGCGGCCCGGCGGCGGACGACAGGGAGTGGGGGCCCGTGGTCGACGTTCCGATCCGGGTCTGCGGCGACTCCCTCGCGCTCCTGCGGCAACTGGCGGACTGCTCCGACAGCCCCGCAGCGGAGGGCGCCGACGAGGTGCTGCTCCTTCCTCCCGGCGATCGGGTGGAGGAACCCGACCGGTGTCAGGCCGGGGAGGACTGTCTCCTCGGGGGCGTCGCGGAGGCCGCGGGGGAGGGGCCCGCCGAACAGCCCGACACGGCGGAGGAGGCCGCGGCGGAGCCGGACCAGGACGCGCAGGCCGAGCAGCCGGCCCCGGCCGCCGGGGCGCCGTGGCCGGTGCGCGCCGAGAGCGTGCTCCCGAAGAAGGAGGACGCCCCTCCGGCGCTCCCCGAGACCGCCCCCGTGCCGACCCTCCGCGGGCTGCCGCGGATTCCGGAGCAGTCCGCGCCCCTCGACCTGCCCGGGGCGTCCACCTACGCGCTCACGGCCACCGGGACGAAGGACGCCCCGCTGCTCAGCGCCGGGGTCGCCACGGTGCTGCTGGGCGGCGTGGCGATCTACGTCGGCTACGGCCTGGGCCGCAGCGACCGCCCGAACCTGTTCCGGTGACGGGGTGAGCCGACCGCGGGCTCCGGCGACTGCCGGGCGGCAGACCGCACCCGTGCGCGGCCCCGTCCTCCGGCCGAGGGGGCACCCTGGTCCGGGGGACGGGGCCGCGGCGGCGGGGACCGCGCCGAGGCGCGACACCCGCACCAGATTTTGTGTCCTAAATCACATCAGTCGGGGTTGTCGGATGATCCGGCGTCGTAGGGTGACACGGCGGCTGCCGTCCATGTAGACACGCACCCGGGCAAGCTCCCACCTGCCGTACTCGGCGTGCTCGGTCAGAGCCTGACGGGCCGCGCTGCGCGAGGTGCCGCGTGGGAAGCGGAGTTCTTGGTATTCGTACTCGAGCATTGCGTTTATTCTGCGACTGCCGACGGGGTTACGCCAGAGCGTTGACCCGCACGGACCGAGGACAGTACTCCCCGTACAAGGGAGTGCCCCGGACCGCACCGCACCATGCGGGCGCGGCTGTGCGAGAGGGCACCGGGCGGCGTCGGTTACCGTCGAAGTTCGGGCAACCGACACCGCGCGTCGCGGAGTGGACGCGCGAACGCGAGGCGAGACGTAGGGGAAGACGTGCCACCCAAGAAGGGCAGTGCCGGAAACAGCGCTAAGGACACCGCACGGGGCGGAGGGAACAAGCTCGTCATCGTCGAGTCGCCGGCCAAGGCCAAGACGATCGCGGGCTACCTCGGCAGCGGCTACGTGGTGGAGTCCAGCATCGGCCACATCCGGGACCTGCCGACCAAGGCCGCGGAGATCCCGGCCCGCTACAAGGACGAGTCGTGGGCGCGCCTGGGGGTGAACGTCGACCACGACTTCGAGCCGCTCTACGTCGTCAACACCGACAAGAAGGCCCAGGTCAAGAAGCTCAAGGAACTGCTCGCCCAGGCCGACGAGCTCTACCTGGCCACCGATGAGGACCGCGAGGGCGAGGCGATCGCCTGGCACCTGCGCGAGGAGCTCAAGCCGACGATCCCGGTCCGGCGCATGGTGTTCAACGAGATCACCAAGGAGGCCATCCGCCGGGCCGCCCAGCACACCCGCGACCTCAACCTGCGCCTGGTCGACGCCCAGGAGACCCGCCGCATCCTCGACCGGCTCTACGGCTACGAGGTCTCCCCGGTGCTGTGGAAGAAGGTCATGCCCAGCCTCTCGGCGGGCCGGGTGCAGTCCGTGGCGACCCGCCTGGTGGTCGAGCGGGAGCGCGAGCGCATCGCGTTCACCGCGGCCGAGTACTGGGGGCTCAGGGCCGTCTTCGACGTGGCCCCCGGGGCGGGCGGGGACGAGCCGACCGCCTTCCCGGCCACGCTGACCGGGCTCGACGGCGCCCGCGTCGCCCAGGGGCGCGACTTCACCTCCCAGGGCGTGCTGCGCTCCCCGCAGGGCGTGCGCCACCTCGACGAGGAGACCGCCCGCGGGCTCGCCGAACGCCTCAGCGGAGCCCGGTACACGGTGCGCTCGGTGGAGCGCAAGCCCTACCGGCGCTCGCCGTACGCGCCCTTCCGCACCACCACCCTGCAACAGGAGTCCTCCCGCAAGCTCGGCCTGTCGGCCAAGCAGACCATGCAGGTGGCGCAGCGGCTGTACGAGAACGGCTACATCACCTACATGCGCACCGACAGCACCACCCTGTCGGAGAGCGCGGTGGCCGCCGCCCGCGCGCAGGTCGCCAGCCTGTACGGCAGGGACTACCTGCCGGCCAAGCCGCGCACCTACACCAGCAAGGTCAAGAACGCCCAGGAGGCCCACGAGGCGATCCGCCCCGCCGGCGACACCTTCCGCACCCCCGCCGAGACCGGGCTGAGCGGGGTCGAGCTCCGCCTCTACGAGCTCATCTGGAAGCGCACCGTCGCCTCCCAGATGAAGGACGCCGTCGGCGAGTCGGTGAGCGTCCGCGTCGAGGGCGTCTCCAGCGCCGGAGAGCACGCGGAGTTCTCCGCCACCGGCAAGATCATCACCTTCCACGGCTTCCTCAAGGCCTACGTCGAGGGCTCCGACGACCCGCAGGCCGAACTCGACGACCGGGAGCGGCGGCTGCCCGCCCTGGCCGAGGGCGACCCGCTGCGCGCCGAGAGCGTCGAAGCCGAGGGGCACAGCACCCGCCCGCCCGCCCGCTACACCGAGGCGTCGCTGGTCAAGGAGCTGGAGGAGCGCGAGATCGGCCGCCCCTCCACCTACGCCACCATCATCGGCACCATCCTCGAACGCGGCTACGTGTTCAAGAAGGGCTCGGCGCTGGTCCCGTCCTTCCTGGCCTTCGCCGTGGTGCAACTGCTGGAGCGGCACTTCGGCCACCTGGTCGACTACGACTTCACCGCGCGCATGGAGGACGTGCTCGACGCCATCGCCCGCGGCGAGGCCGAGCGGGTCCCGTGGCTGCGCCGGTTCTACTACGGCGCCGACGGCGAGGCCGGACTGAAGGAGCTGGTCAGCGACCAGCTCGGGGAGATCGACCCCAAGGAGATCAGCTCCTTCCCGCTGCCCGGCACCGACATCGTGCTGCGGGTCGGCCGCTACGGCCCCTACCTGGAGCGCAACGGCGAGCGGGTGAACGTGCCCGAGGACCTCGCCCCGGACGAGCTGACCAGGGAGCGGGCCGAGGAGCTGTTCGCCCAGCCCAGCGGGGACCGCGAGCTCGGCAAGGACCCGGAGACGGGGCGGACCGTCGTGGTCCGCAACGGCCGCTTCGGCCCCTACGTCACCGAGATCATCGAGGAGGCCGAGACCGCCGAGGCCGCGACCAAGGCCAAGGGGCGCCGCAAGACCGCCGCGCCCAAGCCGCGCACCGCCTCCCTGCTCAAGTCCATGTCGCTGGACACGATCACCCTGGAGGACGCGCTGAAGCTGCTGTCGCTGCCGCGCGTGGTCGGGGAGATCGACGGCGAGCAGGTCACGGCGCAGAACGGGCGCTTCGGGCCGTACCTGAAGAAGGGCAGCGACAGCCGCTCGCTGGAGACCGAGGAGCAGATGTTCACGGTCACCATCGAGGAGGCCCGGGAGCTGTTCGCCCAGCCCAAGAAGCGGGGCCGCCGCGCCGCCGCGCCGCCGCTGCGCGAACTCGGCGCCGACCCGCAGACCGGCAGGCCCATGGTGATCAAGGAAGGGCGGTTCGGCCCCTACGTCACCGACGGCGAGAGCAACGCCTCCCTGCGCAAGGGCGACGACGTGGAGTCGCTGACGGTGGAGCGCGCCTCCGAGCTGCTGGCCGAGCGCCGGGCCAAGGCCCCGGTGAAGAAGACGGCGTCCCGGAGCACCGCGAAGAAGACGACCACGGCCAAGAAGACCACCGCGAAGAAGACCGCCGCCAAGAAGTCCTGAACGGACGGCGAACCTGTCGAGAGGGCCCCGGATTCCGGGGCCCTCCCCCGTACGCTGGGAGAAGAGGGGAAGACCGCCGGGGATAGAGGTGGAAAGATGTCCGGAATTGCCGGTATCGGGCCGTCCGTAAGCGTTGCATGATTCGTCCCCGTCGCTACTCTGGTCGCCATGAGCAGACCCGCACCCCTCGGAGCGCCCGGCGAGGCGCGCACCGTTCTCGCGATCACGCCGTTCCGGCGGCTGTGGCTCTCGCTGTCCCTCTCCAGCCTCGGTGACTGGCTGAGCCTGCTGGCGCTGGTGTCCCTTGCCGCGATCCTCACCGAGGGCGAGGAGACGGTGATCCAGTACTTCGCGGTCAGCGGAGTGGTGGTCCTCAAGGTGCTCCCCTCGGTGCTGCTCAGCCCGATCGCGGGGGTGCTGGCCGATCACGTCGACCGCCGCCTCACCATGGTCGTCAGCGACGTCGTCCGCGGCCTGCTCTACATCTCCATCCCCGTCGTGGGGCGGCTGGACTGGCTGCTCATCGCCAACTTCCTGGCCGAGTGCGTGGCGCTGTTCTGGGCGCCCGCCAAGGACGCCACCGTGCCCAACCTGGTGCCCCGGCACCGGCTGGAGCAGGCCAACCAGCTCAGCCTGCTCACCACCTACGGCTCGGCGCCGGTCGCCGCGGCGCTGTTCGCGCTGCTGGCCTCCCTCAGCACGGTGCTGGGCGGCTTCTTCCCCGCGATGCGCACGCCCGAGGCGGACATCGCCCTCTACCTCAACGGCGTCACCTTCTTCATCGCCGCCGCCGTCGTCTGGCGGCTGCCCATCCCCGCCACCCGCGCCGCCGACGACCCCAAGCGCCCGTCGGTGTTCCGCGCGATCTGGGAGGGGCTGCGGTACGCCGGAACCACCCGGCTGGTGCGGGGCCTGCTGCTGGGCATGCTGGGCGCCTTCGGCGCGGGCGGCGCGGTCATCGGCGTGGCCCGCATCTACGTGACCCACCTCGGCGCGGGCAACGCCGGGTTCGGCGTGCTGTTCGGGGCGGTCTTCACCGGCATGGCGGTCGGCATGCTCCTCGGCCCGCGCGTGCTGCGCGACTTCAGCCGCCGCCGCCTGTTCGGCCTGTCCCTGCTGCTGGCCGGGGTGGCGCTGCTGCTCGTCGGCCTGTCCAGCGACATGGTGCTGTCCGCGGTGCTCACCGCGGTCCTGGGCGTCGGAGCCGGTATCGCCTGGGTGATCGGCCTGACCATGCTGGGCCAGGAGGTCGACGACGAGATCCGCGGCCGCACCTTCGCGTTCCTGCACGCCGTGGCCCGCGTGGTGCTGATGGGCTCGGTCGCCGCGGCCCCGCTGATCGCGGCGACGATGGGGGAGCAGACCTTCGAGGCGGGAGAGCTGACCTACCGGTTCCACGGCTCGGCCGGGGTGCTGCTGATCGCCGCGGGCCTGCTCATCCTGGTGTCGCTGGTGGCCTACTGGCAGATGAACGAGGGCCACGAGATGTCGCTGCTGGCCGAGCTGAAGGCCGTGCTGGGCGGCCGGAGCGCCGAGGACGACGCCCCCGAGCGGCCCGGCGGCCTGTTCGTGGTGCTCGAGGGCGGCGAGGGCTCCGGCAAGTCCACCCAGGTCCGCGAGATCGCCGTGTGGCTGCGCGAGGAGGGATTCGACGTCCTCACCACCCGCGAGCCGGGAGCCACCAAGCTGGGCATGCGGCTGCGCACGATGCTGCTGGACAAGGCGCACGCGGGCATGTCGGCCCGCACCGAGGCGCTGCTGTACGCGGCCGACCGCGCCGAGCACGTCGAGACGGTGATCCGGCCCGCGCTGGAGCGGGGCGCGATCGTGATCAGCGACCGCTACGTCGACTCCACCCTCGCCTACCAGGGCGCCGGGCGGGAACTGGGCGTCGACGAGGTCGCCCGGCTCAACGACTGGGCCACCGGGCGGCTGGTGCCGGACCTGACCATCCTGCTGGACCTGCCCGCCGAGGAGGGGCTGCGGCGCCACGCCGACCGCCCCGCCGACCGGCTGGAGTCGGAGACCCTGGAGTTCCACGAGCGGGTCCGCCGCGGCTTCCTGGAACTGGCCGACCGCCACCCCGAGCGCTACCTGGTGCTGGACGCCCGGGAGCCGCAGGAGGCCGTCACCAAGGCCATCCGGCGGCACCTGCGCAAGATGCTGCCCGACCCGGTGCCCGACGACGCCGAGGCGATCACCGGGATGATCCCGATCATCAAGGAGTGACCGGTGGGGCGGGTGCCGCGGCACCCGCCCCACCGCCGTCAGGGGCACGCGGCGGACCCGGCGGCGGGGCCGAACCCGCCCCCGAAGTCGGTCCGTCCTCCTATGCTGAGCGGTGATGAGCGTCTTCGACGACCTGGTGGGCCAGGACACGGTGATCGGGCAGTTGCGTTCGGCCGCGCGCGCGGCCGACGACCTGCTCTCCGGCGGCGACGGCGCGGGCATGACGCACGCGTGGCTGTTCACCGGGCCGCCCGGATCGGGGCGGTCGCAGGCCGCCCGGGCGTTCGCCGCCGCCCTGCAGTGCGGCGACGGAGGCTGCGGCCACTGCCCCTCCTGCCACCAGGTGGCCGCGGGCACCCACCCCGACGTGCTGTACGTGCGCCCCAGCGGGCTCAGCTTCGGCGTGGAGCAGACCCGCGAGCTGGTCATGCGCGCGGCCTCCAGCCCCACCGCGGGCCGCTTCCGGGTGGTGCTGTTCGAGGACGCCGACCGGGCCACCGAAGCCGCCTCCAACGCCCTGCTCAAAGCCGTGGAGGAGCCCGCCCCGCGCACGGTGTGGCTGCTGTGCACCCCCACCGCCGAGGACCTGCTCGTCACCATCCGCTCCCGCTGCCGCCTGGTGACCCTGCGCACCGCGTCCACCCGGGCGATCGTCGACGCCCTGGTCCGGCGGGACGGGGTCGACGAGGCCCGCGCCGCCGAGGCGGCCCGCGCCGCGGCCGGACACCTGGAGCGCGCCCGCGCCCTGGCCACCGACCCGGCCGCCCGCCGACGGCGCGAGGAGGTCCTCTCCCTCCCCGCCCGCCTCGACAGCCTCGGCGCCTGCGTGCAGGCCGCCGCGCGGCTGTACGAGATCGCCGAGACCGAGGCCAAGGAGACCACCGAGGCCCTCGACGAGCAGGAGAAGGCCGACCTCAAGGCCGCGTTCGGCGAGGGCGCCACCGGGCGGGGCGTGGCCAAGGCCGTGCGGGGCGCGGCCGGAGCCCTCAAGGAGCTGGAGGAGCGGCAGAAGCGCCGCGCCACCCGCGTCAAACGCGACGCCTACGACACCTTCCTCATGGACCTGGTCGCCTTCTACCGCGACGTGCTGGCCCTCCAGCTCGGCGCGTCGGTGGAGCTGTCCACCGGCGACCACGACGCCGACCTGCGCCGCGTCGCACGCTCCAGCACCCCGGAGGCCACCCTGCGCCGCATCGACGCCGTCATGGAGTGCCGCCGCCGGATCGCCGCCAACGTCCACCCCCAGATCGCCATGGAGGCCATGACCGCGGCCCTGTACCTGGGCTGACCCGCCGCTCTGGTGGCGGCCGCCCACCGGCGCCTACCCTGACCCCATGCCGATGATGATGGCGGTGGTCTTCGAACGGTACGGGCGGCTCCACTACCTCGACCCGGGGGAGACCAGCCCCCGCGTGGGCGACCGGGTGCTCGTCCCCACCGACGCGGGCCCCGAGGTCGCCGAGTGCGTGTGGCCGCCGCAGTGGGTCAGCGAGGACGTCGACGGGCTCCCGGTCTGCCTGGGCCTCGCCACCGAGGAGGACGTGGCCCGCGCGGAGCGGGCCCGCCGCCGCCGGGCCGAGGCGCGCCGCGCCGCCCGGCGGCTGATCCGCGCCCGCGGACTCGACATGAAGGTCGTCGGGGTCGACCACGCCGCCGGCAGCGACTCCTTCGTCATCTACTTCACATCGCCCACCAGAGTGGACTTCCGCGCCCTGGTGCGCGAACTGAGCCGTACCCTGTCAGCACGGGTACGGCTCACCAGGCTCTCCGCGCGCGAGGAGGCCCGCCTGCGGGGCGGGATCGGCTCGTGCGGGCGCGACCTGTGCTGTGCGACCTTCCTCACCGACTTCGAGCCGGTGACGATGCGCATGGCCCGGGCGCAGAACCTGCCCGCCAACCCCATGCGGATCTCGGGCGCCTGCGGCAAGCTGATGTGCTGCCTGAGATACGAGCACGAGCTGTACCAGGAGTTCCGGGCGGACCTGCCCCGGGGGACCCGGGTGCGCGTGCCCGACGGCGACGGGGTCGTCATCGGACACGACGTCCCGGCGGAGAAGGTCGTGGTCCGGATCGACGGCACCGGACGGCGCTGCGCGTGCGACCGCGCGGACGTCTGCGGTCCCAGACAGGCATACGAAAGCGCCCGACAGGGCGGGACACAGAGAGCGGGAGCGAGTGGGAGCGAAGGGCTGGACCGGTGCGGCGCTGGCGATCGTGCTGCTGGCGACGGGATGCGCTGAGGCGGATCAGGCGGACCGCGACGCGGCACCGGAGGCGGCAGGGCCGCTGGCCGCCTTCTACGGCCAGGAGATCGCCTGGGAGGACTGCGACGGGGACTTCCAGTGCGGCACCTTCGAAGTCCCCATGGACTACGACGACCCGTCCGGGCCGCGCCTGGAGATCGCGGTGAAGCGGCTGCCCGCCTCCGGCGGCGACCCGGTCGGCTCGCTGGTGGTCAACCCCGGCGGGCCGGGCGGCTCCGGCCTGGACTACGTCAGCGGCGCCTTCCTCACCTTCGGCGAGGAGGTCCTCGAACAGTTCGACATCGTCGGCTTCGACCCGCGCGGGGTGGGCCAGAGCTCCCCGGTGTACTGCATGGACAGCGTGGAACTGGACGAGTTCCTCGGCTTCCAGTTGGACAGCGCGGACGGCTCCGGCGACCCCGCCGCACCCACCGACGCCAGCCTCGAGGAGTTCGTCCGGCTCAACCGCGAGTTCGTCCAGGCGTGCCAGGAGCGCTCCGGCGAGCTGATCCACCACGTGGGCACCGCCGACGTCGCCCGGGACCTGGACGTGCTGCGCGCGGTGCTCGGCGACGACGGGCTCACCTACCTCGGCAAGTCCTACGGCACCTCCATCGGCGCCCACTACGCCGAACTGTTCGGCGAGAACGTGCGGGCGCTGGTGCTGGACGGCGCGGTCGCCCTCGACGGCGACCAGTTGGAGCTCAGCGTCGAGCAGGCAGGCGGCTTCACCACGGCGCTGCGCGCCTTCGTCGAGGACTGCCTGGGCCTGCCCGACTGCCCGCTGGCGGACGGCGACGGCGCCACCGTGGAGGACGGCATCGCGCGGATCGGCGACCTGCTGGAGCAGGCCGCCGCCGAACCGCTGGTCAACCGGCTGGACGACCGCGAGATCAACCGGACCCGCGTGGAGCTGGGAGTGCTCACCGCGCTGTACAGCGAGTCGTTCTGGCCCGAGGTGCGCACCGGGCTCACCGAGGCGATCGAGGACGGCGACGGCACCGTGCTGCTCCAGCTCGGCGACGTGCTGTACGGCCGCGACGACGAGGACGCCTACGAGAACTCCGTGGCCGCGCTGGTCGCGGTGAACTGCGCGGACAACCCCGGCCCGCGCGACCTCGACGCCTACGAGGAGGCCGCGCGCACCGTGGGCCAGACGGCGCCGCTGTTCGGCCCCTCCCTCGCGTGGGGGGCGCTGACCTGCGCCTACTGGCCGGAGGAGGCGCAGGAGGACAGGGTGGCCGAGATCGACGGCGACGGCGCGCCGCCCGTCCTGGTCGTGGGCACCACCCGCGACTCCGCCACCCCCTACCAGTGGGCCGAGGAGATGGCTGAGACGCTCGACTCGGGGGTACTGCTCACGTGGGAGGGGGACGGCCACACCGCCTACGGCTCGGACAGTTGCGTGGACGGTCTGGTCGACGCCTACCTGCTGGAGGTCAGGGTTCCCGAGGACGGGACGGTCTGCGCTCTGTGAGCGGCGTGCCGGACGCGGGGGTTCCGGCGGAGCTGACGGTGCCGCTGAGCGGACGGTACAGCCTTCGCCAGTTAATACCGGCGACATCTGGGACCGTTTAAATTCTGCCCAAAATTCGCTCGACAACGGGGGAGTGGTCGCTTTTGGAGGGAATGTCCGCTCAGGGACGGCGTCAAGCGGGGGGAGCGGCATGAAACCGACGAGGAATCTCTCGACTCCGGCCGCCGCGGGGACGGGAGCCGACACCGCGGCGGCTCCGGCACGGACACCCGCGGTGCCCGGCCAGACCGCGTTCCTCGACGCCTACCCCGACTACGTCGACACCACCGTGCTCGACCGGCTCCGGGCGACCGAGTACCGGTACCTCGACGACAAGAACCACCTCTACCTGGACTACACCGGGGGCGGTCTGCCCGCCGAGGCCCAGATCAAAGCGCACGCCCAACGGGTGGAGGGGGACTGCTACGGCAACCCCCACTCGGCCAACCCGACCTCGCGGGCGTCCACCGAACTGGTCGAGCAGGCCAGGGCCGCGGTCCTGGAGTTCTTCAACGCCTCCCCCGACGAGTACACGGCCGTCTTCACCCCCAACGCCACCGGCGCCTGCCACCTGGTGGGGGAGGCGTACCCGTTCGAGCCGGGAACACGGTTCGTGCAACTGGCCGACAACCACAACTCGGTGAACGGGATCCGCGAGTTCGCGCGCAGCCGCGGGGCGCAGATCGACACCATCGACCTGGTGCCGCTCGAGCTGCGCGCGGAGGAGGACGAGGTGCGCTCCTCCCTGGGCCGCCCCGTCCCCGAGGCGCTGCGGCCCTCCCGGCCCGACGGCGACGAGGTGCGCTCCGGACTGTTCGCCTACCCGGCGCAGAGCAACTTCACCGGGGTCCAGCACCCCCTGGAGTGGATCGACCTCGCCCACAGCCACGGCTTCGACGTGCTGCTGGACGCCGCCGCCTACGCGCCCGCCAACCGGATCGACCTCGCCCGGATCAAACCCGACTTCATGCCGGTGAGCTGGTACAAGCTGTTCGGCTACCCCACCGGCCTGGGCTGCCTGGTGGCGCGCCGGGAGGCCCTGGCGCGGCTGCGGCGGCCCTGGTTCGCGGGCGGCACGATCCGCGCCGTCAGCGTGCTGGGCGACTGGTACCAGTTGATGGACGGACCGGCCGCGTTCGAGGACGGCACCGTCAACTACCTGTCGATCCCCGACGTGGAGATCGGACTGCGCTGGCTCACCGCCATCGGCATGGAGACCGTCCGCACCCGGGTGCGATGTCTCACCGGCTGGCTGCTGGACCACCTGTCCGAGGCCCGGCACTCCAACGGCACGCCGCTGGTGCGCATCTACGGCCCCACCACCACCGAGGCGCGCGGCGGAACGGTCGCCTTCAACTTCCTCGACCCCTCCGGGCGCGTCGTCGACGAACGGGCCGTCGCCCGCGACGCCGCGCGCGCCAACATCTCCCTGCGCACCGGCTGTTTCTGCAACCCGGGGGCGGGCGAGGCCGCCTTCGGGCTGCACCGCGACGACCTGCGCCGGCCCGGGCTGCCCGCCGCCGCCACCCTCGACGAGGTCCTGGCCGCCATCGGCATGCCCACGGCCGGGGCGATCCGCATCTCCGTGGGCCTGGTCAGCACCCTGGAGGACGTGTCGCGCTTCCTGGAGTTCGCCCTCTCCACCTACCTGGACCGCTTCCCCGACACCGAAGGGCTCCCGCCCCGCCTGTCCTGCTGACCGCCCGATATCGGTTCCAGCCACGCGCGCGGACACGCTAGACTGGCAGCGCCTCCCTGCGAGGCGGTGCCGCCTTAGCTCAGTCGGCCAGAGCGACGCACTCGTAATGCGTAGGTCGTGGGTTCGATTCCCACAGGCGGCTCCCAGGTCGAAGGGCCCCTCCCGAGTCCGGGAGGGGCCCTTCGCGCATGCCCTTGCCCACACGGCTCGGCCGTGGCAGTCAGCGGGTGTCCGGTGGAACCGCGCGTCTCTGCCGGTTCGCGGCTGAGGACTCCGGCGCGATCGGGCACCACGGAGCGGGAACCGAGATCGCCGCGTGCCGTGCTGTTCCGTGTGCTGACCTTTCTGGCGAGTGGTGCCGTTCTGTCTGTTTCCGGCTTTCGGGAGCGGGCGGGCGGTACGCTGCGTCCCACAAACCAGGGTGGGGACGGCCATCCGGTGCGGTGGAGGGATGCGCGTGCGGCGACGTGTGGTCGGACTGTTCTTCCTGGTCGCCTTTCTCGCGCTCGGGGCGGCGGCTCCGGAACTGCTGGCCGTCTTCGAGATCGAGGTGCCCTGGGCCAGAGCCCTCGGCCTCGCGGTCGCCACGGTGGCCGGGGCGGCACTCCTCACCTGGCAGGCCCGCTACGAGCGGGAGGCGGAGCGTCGCGATCAGCAGGCCCTTGCTGTTGCCGAGGGCTGTCTGAGCCTGCCTTCGGGGAAACTCCCCAGGGTCCGCCAGCTCGACGACCCCCGGGACTGGGGCGTGCACCCGGCCGCCGCCAGCAGTAGTGC
>Ga0207864_1002933_pt1 | contig 15160 bp, 14 predicted proteins | sample HigsolmetaAR202D_FD_184834 | JGI IMG/M metagenome (GOLD analysis project Ga0207864, IMG submission 184834) | Ionic liquid and high solid enriched microbial communities from the Joint BioEnergy Institute, USA - AR20-2-D (SPAdes) (version 2) ...
GAGCCCGGCGCCCCCGGCCGCGACGTGCTCGTGCGCGCCGACGGCACCGAGGTGCCGCTGGCCGCCAAGGGCACCTGGCAGCTGCGCGCCGGCGACCGGGTGCGCGTGTGCACCCCCGGCGGGGGCGGCTGGGGCCCCCCGCCGCTGTCCGGCTGACCACCGTCGCGACCCCGGCTGCGGCCGCTACCGTCGTTGCCGCGCGGGCGACGTGCGGGCCGCGCGCAAGGAGGACAGTCGACACGTGGCAGGCGACGACGACTTCGGACCGGTCGAGCGCGGCGGCGGCCGCCGCCGGCGCGCCGCGGCCAGCCCGCCGCCGGCGCCCCGGTCGCGCAGCAGGGTCGCGAGCCTCGACGACGACGGCTTCGGACCGCCCGCCCGCGGGCGCGGACGGCGCCGGGTGGGCCGTCCCGGCGGCGGCTGGCGGGTGCTGCGGGTGCTGCTCGTGACGCTGCTGGTCCTGGTCCTGCTGCTCGCGCTGACCGGTGTCGCGCTCGCCTTCTACACCTCCGCCCGCATCACGCGCGAGCCGGTCGACGGCCTGCAGGACGCGCCCGGCGGCCGCAGCAACGTGCTCGTTGTCGGCTCCGACAGCCGCGAGGGCCTCACCGAGGAGGAGCTGGTGGCCCTCGGCACCGAGCAGGTCGAGGGCCGCCGCACCGACACGATGTTCCTGCTGTCGTTCGAGGGCGGCCGCGCGGCGATGCTGTCGCTGCCGCGCGACCTGTACGTGACCCGTTGCGACGGCACCCAGGGCCGCATCAACAGCGCCTACGCCGCCGGCGGCCCGTCCTGCCTGGTCGACACCGTCACGCGGCTGACCGGCGTGCCGATCAGCGGCTACCTGGAGGTCAACTTCGTCGGCTTCCTGCGGCTGGTCAACGCGGTCGGCGGCGTCGACGTGTACCTCGAGGAGCCGATGGAGGACGCCTACGCCGGCATCAGCCTGCCCGCCGGCTGCGTCCACCTCGACGGCGCCCAGGCGCTCGGGTTCGTGCGCGCCCGCCACGTCGACAACGACCTCGGCCGCATCGCCCGCCAGCAGCGCTTCCTGCGCGAGCTCGCCGCCGAGGTGGTGCAGCCGTCGACGCTGCTCAACGTGCCGCGGCTGTTCTCCGTGGTCGGCGCCGGGGCCAGCTCGGTGGTCGCCGACCAGGACTTCGGCGTGCTCGACCTGCTGCGGCTGGCACGCGCCGCGCGGGGCCTGGCCGGCGGCGGCCTGGCCACCTACACCGTGCCCGCCGTCCCCGAGACGATCGGCGGCGCCGCCGTGCTCGTCCCCGACGACAGCGAGGCCGCTGCGCTGTTCGCCCAGTTCCGCGACGGCTCGATACTGCACCCGCCCACCAGCGGCGACCCCAGCGGCCTGACGCCAGACCAGGTGACCGTCACCGTCCTCAACGGCGCCGGCGTCAGCGGCCTGGCCGCCCAGGGCCGGGAGTACCTGCGCGAGCGCGGCTTCGACGTCGCCGGGATCGGCAACGCCGACCCGGTCGACCGCACCGTCGTCCTCCACCCCGCCGGCCAGGCCGACGCCGCCGCCCTGGTCGCGTCGCAGGTGCCCGGCGCCACCACCCAGGAGTCCAGCGACGTCGAGGGGGTGACGCTGGTGCTGGGCCCCGACGCCGACCTGTCCGACGCGCCCGCGGCCGTCGAGCCGCCGGCGGCGGAGCCGGCGCCCTCCGACGCCGCGGCGGGCGACGCGCCCGCCAGCGAGGAGCCGCCGCCCCTGGGCGCGGGACCCGTGCCCGAGGACTGCTAGCAGCGCCCGCTGGCGGCGCCGCGGCGCCGCCGACGCCGACCGCCGGCTACAGGTACGCGGCGGGGTTGGTCGGCGTGCCGTTGATGCGCACCTCGAAGTGCAGGTGCGGGCCGGTGGAGTTGCCGGTGGAGCCGACGGCGCCGATCTGCTGGCCGGCGCGGACCGACTGACCGGGCGACACCATGATGCGGCTCTGGTGGGCGTAGGCGGTGGTGATGCCGCCGCCGTGGTCGATCAGGACGATGTTGCCGTAGCCGTTCATGGTCCCGGCGAAGCTGACCACGCCGTCGCGGGCGGCCCAGATCGGCGAACCCATCGGCGCCCCGAAGTCGATGCCGGCGTGCAGCCGCCCCCAGCGGGGGCCGAAGCCGCTCGTGATCGGCCCCGAGCACGGCCGCACCCAGCCGCCGCCCCCGACCGCCGGCGCGGGCGCGGCGGCGAAGGTCGTGACCGCGGCGCCACCGCCGCCCGACGAGCCTCCCGTGGCCGGGGCAGCGGCCGCCTGCGCTGCGGACGCCTGCGCCGCGGCCGCCTGACGCGCGCGGCTGGCGGCCAGCTGCGCCTGCCGCTCGTGGCGGCGGATGACCGCGGCCAGCTGCGCGCTCTCCTCGGCGAGGTGCTCCTCCTCGCCCTTGAGCGCCTGGATCCGCTCGGAGGTCTCGGCCAGCGCGAGACGCCGGTCGTTGCGGAGCTCCTCCACCTCGGCGGCGATCTGCCGCTTCTCCTCGGCGACCGCGGCGAGCTCCCGCTCCTCCTTCTCGAGGGCTTCGCGCTGCGCGTCGGTGGCGATGCGCGAGCTCGTGACGCGTTCGATCGCGCGCCGGTCCGCGCGCGTCACGACGTCGATGAACGCGGCGCGGTCGAGGGCGTCGGCCGGCGAGTCCGACGCCAGCAGCGACTCCATCGGGGCGCCGGTGCCGCGCTTGTAGAGCTCGGCTGCGCGGGCGCCCATGATCTCGAGCTGGCGCGCCTGCTCGGCTTCGAGCTGCGCGAGCTTCTGCCGCGCCGCCTCGACGGCCTGACGCTGCCGCTCGACCGCCGCCTCGGCCGCCGCGAGGGCGTCCATGACGGTGATCAGCTGGCGCTCGGCCTCGGCGAGGGCGGCCTCCTGCGACTCGGCGCGCTCGCGCTGCTCGGCCAGCTCGGCGCGCACCTGCTCGATGCGGGCGCGCACGTCGCGGAGGCGGCGCTTCTCCGCCGACTGGGCCCCGGCGGGGGCCGCGAGGGCGACCACCATGCAGATGGTGGTCAGGAGGAGGACGAGGGCGCGGGAAGGATGACTATGAGGGGGCATGAAGTCTTTTCGTGCACGGGGAGCAGACCCGCGGGGGACGGGCCCGCCTTGCAAAGTGCTCGCGCAAGACTAGACGCGACCCCCGCCTCAGGCAAAGGACCCGTCCCCAAAGCGGGCGGAAGCCGGCCTGCTGCGCGCGCCCGTCGCGCCTGCGGGCGGCAGCGGCCCGACGCCCGCTAGCCTGTGCGCCTGCAGTCCCCAGAAGGACACCGACCCCATGACCACCGCGCTCGGCATCGCTGCCGTCGCCGCGCTCATCTTGGCCAACGGGTACTTCGTGGCGGGCGAGTTCGCCTTCGTCGCCGTGCGCAAGGGCCGCCTGGAGGAGGCCGCCGCCGCGGGCGACGGCCGCGCCCGCCGCGCGCTCGACGTCACCCGGCGCCTGTCCTTCGTGCTGTCGGGGGCGCAGCTGGGGATCACGGTGTCCTCGCTGGTGGTCGGCTACATCGCCGAGCCGACCCTGGGGCGGGCCCTGCAGCCGCTGGTGGAGCTCGTCGGCCTGCCGGCCGCCAGCGCCCGCGGGGTCGCCTTCACGATCGCCTTCGCGCTCGCCACCGCGGTGCAGATGGTGATCGGCGAGCTGGCCCCCAAGAACCTCGCGATCGCCCGGCCCGAGGCGGTGGCGCTGTCGCTGGCGCCCAGCACGTGGTGGTACACGCGCGCGGCGGCGCCGCTGATCCGCCTGTTCGACGGCAGCGCCAACCGGCTGCTGCGGGCGGTCGGCATCGACCCCGTCGAGGAGATCGCCGGCGGCGTCTCCGCCGAGGAGCTGGAGCTGATCATCCGCGAGTCGGGGCGCGAGGGGACGCTGTCGTCGGCGCAGACGCGGCTGCTGTCGCGCGCCCTGGAGTTCCGCGGGCTGCGCGCCGAGGACGTGCTGGTGCCGCGCCGCGACGTCGTGTCGATCAGCGTCGACGCGACCGGCGCCGACCTGCGCGCGCTCGCCCTGGAGTCCGGCCGCTCCCGCTTCCCGGTGATCGGCGAGAGCCTCGACGACGTGCGCGGCGTCGTGCAGGCCAAGGACCTGTTCCGCGTGCCCCCCGCCGCACGCGCCGACGTGCGCGTCGCCGACCTGGCGCAGCCGGCGCTGGCGGTCCCCGAGAGCGCCCGCCTGGGGCGGCTGCTGGTGGAGATGCGCGAGGCGCACACGCCGCTGGCGGTCGTGGTCGACGAGTACGGCGGCACCGCCGGGATCGTCACGCTCGAAGACGTCGTCGAGGAGCTCGTCGGCGACATCGCCGATGAGCACGACGTCGACGAGCCGCACGTCGTCGCCCATCCCGACGGCAGCTTCACCGTCCCGGGCGGCTGGCGCATCGACGAGGTCGCGCGCGACACCGGCGTGCGCCTGCCGGAGGGCGACTACGACACCGTCTCCGGGCTGGTCATGGCCGAGCTGGGCCGCCTGCCGGCCGTCGGTGACACGCTGGCGGTGCCCGGCGCGCGCCTGCAGGTGGAGACGGTCAAGGGTCTGGCGGTCGGCTCGGTGCGGATCCGCCCGCGGGAGGCCGGCGACGGTGACGAGGACCGCGCCGCCGGCGACGACGCGGAGCCGCAGCCGTGAGCCTCGGGGCGCTGCTCGCGGCGCTGGCCCTGCTGGCCGTCAACGGCTTCTTCGTCGCCGCCGAGTTCTCGCTGCTGGCCTCGCGTCGCTCGCGGATCGAGCAGCTGGCCGCCGAGGGCGACCCCCGCGCGCGCCAGGCCGGCAAGGCGCTGCGGGAGCTGTCGCTCATGCTCGCCGCGGCGCAGCTGGGCATCACGATGGCGTCCTTCGGGCTCGGCGCCGTCGCCGAGCCGGCCGTCGCCGCCGGCTTCGAGGTGCTGCTGGAGGGGGTCGGGGCGCCGCCGGCGCTGACCCGCATCGTCTCCTTCGTCGTGGCCCTGGCGATCGTGGTGTTCCTCCACATGGTGGTCGGCGAGATGGCGCCCAAGTCGTGGGCGATCACCCACCCGGAGGACTCCGCGCTGCTGCTGATCCGCCCCTTCCGCGGCTTCGCGCTGCTGCTGCGACCCTTCATCCGCCTGCTGAACTGGTCGGCCAACGCCACCGTCCGCGCCGTCGGCGTCACGCCGCAGGACGAGCTGGCGCAGGTCCACGCCCCCGCCGACCTGCTGCTGCTGCTGGAGGAGTCGGCCGAGCACGGCACGATCGGCGAGGAGCACGTGCTGCTGGCCCGCGCCCTGGACCTGTCCCAGCTCGACGCGCAGTCGGCGATGGTCCCGCGCCGCGACGTCGTGGCCGTGCCCGCGCAGGCCGGCGTCGACGAGATCGAGGCGGTGGCGCGCGACACCGGGCGCTCGCGGATGCCGGTCTACGAGGGCGACCTCGACCACGTGCTCGGCGTGCTGCACGTGCGCGACCTGCTCGCCCTCGACGACGACGCGCGCGCGACCACCACCGCCGCGGCGCTGGCGCGCCCGGCGCTGGTGGTCCCCGAGTCCAAACCGCTGGAGGACTGCATGGTCGACATGCGCCAGGCCCACCAGCACATCGCCGTCGTGGTCGACGAGTACGGCGGCGTCAGCGGCATCGTCGCCCTCGAGGACGTCCTCGAGGAGCTGATCGGCGAGTTCGAGGACGAGTCCGACCGCGCCGGCTCGGCGCTGCGGCGCCGCGCCGACGGGGCGCTGCTGCTGTCCGGCACGCTGCGTCCGGACGAGCTGGCGGAGCGCGCCGGAGTCGACCTGCCCGAGGGCGACTGGGAGACGGTGGCCGGCTACGTCATCGCCGAGCTGGGGCGCCTGCCGCGGGTCGGTGACGTCGTCGACACGCCCTCAGGCCGCTTCGAGGTGACGCGCATGGACGGCCACCGCGTCCTGGAGCTGGCCTTCTCCCGCCCCGCGGCCAGGCGCGGGGCGGGCGGGCCTCAGTAGACCGGGATGGAGTCGTCGACCTGGCGGGCGTAGGCGTTGATGCCGCCCCACAGGTGCTTGGTCTTGGTGAACCCGGCGCCGCGCATGAGCTTGAGCGCGTCGAGCGAGCGCGCCCCCGACTTGCAGTGCAGGACGTACTCCTTCGTGGAGTCGAGGTCCTTGAGCCGGTTGGGCAGCTCCGACAGCGGGATCAGCACCGATCCCGGGATGCGGCTGATCTCGTGCTCGTGGGGATCGCGCACGTCGATGGTGATGACCCGGTCGCGGATCTTCTCGTACTCCTCCGGCGTCAGGTCGAGCTCCGGGTCACCGGCGACCGGCAGCTCGTGGTCGTTGGCCGGGACGCCGCAGAACTCCTCGTAGTCGATGAGCTCGGTGACGGTGGGGTTCTTCCCGCACACCGGGCACTCCGGGTCCTTGTTGACCTTGATGGTCTGCCAGCGCGCCTCGAGCGCGTCGTAGATCTGCATGCGCCCGATCAGCGGCTCGCCGATCCCGGTGATGAGCTTGATGACCTCGGTCGCCTGCCCCGCGCCGATCGTGGCGGGGATCACGCCGAAGACGCCGCCCTCGGCGCACGACGGCACCATCCCCGGCGGGGGCGGCTCGGGGAACATGCAGCGGTAGCAGGGCCCTTCCTCGGCGTAGAAGACCGCCAGCTGCCCGTCGAAGCGGAAGATCGACCCGTACACGTTGGGCTTGCCGAGCAGCACGCACGCGTCGTTGACGAGGTAGCGCGTCGGGAAGTTGTCGGTGCCGTCGGCGACGACGTCGTAGTCGGCGATGATGTCCAGCGCGTTGTCGCTGGTCAGCGCCGTCTCGTGGATCCGCACGTCGACGAACGGGTTGATGTCGTTGATGGTCTCCTTGGCGGAGATCACCTTGCGCTTGCCGACGTCCGAGGTGCCGTGGATGACCTGGCGGTGCAGGTTCGACTCGTCGACGACGTCGAAGTCCACCAGCCCCAGGGTGCCCACGCCGGCAGCGGCCAGGTACATCGCCAGCGGCGAGCCGAGCGCGCCGGTGCCGATCAGCAGCACCTTGGCGTTCTTGAGCCGGCCCTGCCCCTCCACGCCCACGTTGGGCATGATCAGGTGCCGGCTGTAGCGGGCGATCTCGTCCTTGGTGAGCTGGGCTGGTTCAGCGATCAACGGTTCCATGGACAGATCAACCTCGGGAGGGGTGCCGGCATTCCGGCCGCTGCAGGGTTCTCACCGATAGTAGGGAGCGGGGGGCACAGCGCCGCCGGCGGCGGCCTGTGAAACAGTGGAAACCCCCTCCCCGGAGGGCGCTACACCGCGAAGCCCATGGCCCGCAGCTCGTCCTTGGCCTCCTCCGAGATCATGTCGGTGGTCCACGGGGGGCTGAAGACGAACTCGACGTCGACGTCGGTGATGCCCGGCAGGCGCGTCAGGACCAGCGCGCACTGCTGGTGCAGCAGCTCGGTCAGCGGGCAGCCCATCGTCGTCAGCGTCATGCGCACGTGGGCGACGCCGTCGTCGCTGACGTCGATGTCGTAGACGAGGCCGAGGTCGACGATGTTGATGCCGATCTCGGGGTCCACCACCGCTTTGAGCGCCTGGCGCAGCGCTTCCTCGGTGGGGAAGCCGCGTTCGTCGGTCGGCACGTCCGCGAAGGGGGTCGCGCCGGCGGCGACGGCCTCAGCGGTCTCCTCGGCGGGCCAGCTGCCGCGGTTGCTCGTGTCAGTCATAGGTGACGCGGTGCTCCGCTTCCCCCTCGTGGTAGGTGGAGATGGCGTCCTTGAGGGCCATCCAGCCCAGCAGCGCGCACTTGACGCGGACCGGGAACTTCGCCACGCCCTGGAAGGCGACGCCGTCGAGCAGGTCGTCCTCGCGCTTGAGGCCCTCGCCGTGCATCATCAGCCGGAAGGCCTCGGCGAGGTCGTCGGCGTCGGCCAGCTCGCGCCCCGTGACCGCTTCGGTCATGGCCGAGGCGCTGGCCATCGAGATCGAGCAGCCCTCGCCGTCGTAGACGACCTCGTCGATCCTGCCGTCGCGGACGCGCAGGAACAGGTCCAGCTCGTCGCCGCACAGCGGGTTGGCGTGGTGCACCCGCACGTCGTGCGGCTCCAGCGTCGACGCGCGGTGCCGCGGGCTGCGGTAGTGGTCGAGGATGATCTCTTGGTAGAGGTCGTCTACGGACATCAGGTGCCCACCTTGAAGAAGCGCTTGGTGGCCTCGATCGCGTTCACCAGCGCGGTGATCTCCTCCGGGGTGTTGTAGAGGTAGAACGACGCCCGCGTGGTGGCGACCGAGCCGAGGACGCGGACCAGCGGCTTGGCGCAGTGGTGGCCTGCGCGCACCGCGACGCCCTCCCGGTCCATGATGGTGCCCACGTCGTGCGGGTGCAGCCCGTCGACGGCGAAGCTGACCGCCGCGCCCCGCACGTTGGGGTCGGTGGGCCCGTGCACCGTGACGCCCTCGATCGCCTGCAGCGCGGGGATGGCCTGCGACAGCAGGTCGATCTCGTGCTTGCGCACGTTGTCCATGCCGAGGGCCGTCAGGTAGTCGATGGCGGCCGCCAGGCCGATCGCCTCGGCGATCACCGGCGTGCCCGCCTCGAACTTGTAGGGCACCTCGTTGAAGGTCGTGCCCTCCAGCGTGACGTTGGCGATCATCTCGCCGCCGCCGAGGAACGGCGGCATGCGGTCGAGCAGGTCGGGGTCGCCGGCGAGCACGCCGATGCCGGTGGGCCCCAGCATCTTGTGACCGGAGAAGCACAGGAAGTCGGCGCCGAGGTCGAGCAGGTCGGTCGGCAGGTGCGGCACGCTCTGCGCCCCGTCGACCACGACGATCGCCTCGGCGTTGGCGGCGCGGACCTTGGCGGCGAGCTCGCGGACGGGGTTGATCGTGCCGACCACGTTCGACATCGCGGTCACCGTGAACAGCTTCACGCGGCCGGTGGCGACGACCTCGTCGAAGTACTCGAGGTCGAGGGTGCCGTCCGGCAGGACCGGCACCCAGCGCAGCTCGAAGCCGGCCTCGGGCTGCACCAGCTGCCACGGGACGATGTTGGCGTGGTGCTCCATCTGCGTGGACAGCAGGATGTCGCCCTCGCGCAGGCGCAGCCGCGCCCAGCAGTACGCCAGCAGGTTGAACGCCTCGGTGGCGTTCTTCGTGAACACCACGCCGCGCGGGTCGGCGCCGACGAAGCGGGCGACCTTGGCGCGCGCCGCCTCGTACTGCTCGGTGGCCTCCTCGGCGAGCGCGTGGATGCCGCGGTGGACGTTGGCGTTGTGCTCCGCGTAGAAGCGGCTCATCGCCTCCACGACCGCGCGGGGCTTCTGCGAGGTCGCCGCCGAGTCGAGGTACACGAGCGGGCGCCCGTGCACGGTGCGGCGCAGGATCGGGAAGTCCTCGCGGATCGCGGTCACGTCCAGCATCGTCGTCTCGCCTGCTCGTCTCGTGGGGGGTCCGCCGCCCCCGCTCCCCCATCCTGCGCGTCGGAGGGCGGCCGCGCTAGCCGCGGCGCTACGACGCCGCCGCCTTCAGGTGCTCGTAGCCGTGCTCCTCCAGCTCCTCGGCCAGCTCGGGCCCGCCCGACTGCACGATGCGGCCCTCGAACATCACGTGGACGTGGTCGGGGCGCACGTAGCGCAGGATGCGGGTGTAGTGGGTGATGAGGAGGACGCCGAGGTCGGGGCCGCGGAGGCGGTTGACGCCCTCGGCGACGACCTTCAGCGCGTCGATGTCGAGGCCCGAGTCGGTCTCGTCCAGGACCGCGATCTCGGGCTTGACCATCGCCATCTGCAGGATCTCGAAGCGCTTCTTCTCACCGCCCGAGAACCCCTCGTTGACGTTGCGCTGCAGGAACTTCTCGTCCATGTCGAGCAGCGCCATCTGCTCGCGCAGCTCGCTCATGAACTGGCGCACGGGGACGTCTTCGTCGCGCAGGGAGTTGACCGCCGTGCGCAGGAAGTTCGTGAGGCTGACCCCGGGGATCTCCGTGGGGTACTGCATCGCGAGGAACAGCCCCAGCTTGGCGCGCTTGTCGGGGGTCAGCTCGGTGATGTCGGTGCCCTTGACGAGCACCTGGCCCCCGGTGATCTCGTAGGCGGGGTGGCCCATGATCGCGTAGGCCAGCGTGGACTTGCCGGACCCGTTGGGGCCCATCAGCGCGTGGGTCTCGCCCTTGCTGACGGACAGGTCCAGGCCCTTGAGGATCTGCTGGCCCTCGACGTCGACCGTGAGGCCCTTGATCTCCAGATCTGCCATGTCGTTCGTGTCCTCTTCTCGTGGGAGCTCGGGGAGTGGTGGCGTCAGTGCCGCGGCATCGGCGCGTCGTTGCGCTGGTCGGCGATGTCGACGTAGACGGCGCCGTCGGCGACCTTGCAGGCGAACACCGGGATGGGCTTGATGGCGGGCAGGGAGGTCGGCTCGCCCGTGTCGAGGTCGAAGGCGGAGCCGTGCAGCGCGCACTCGATGGTGTTGTCCTCGACCCAGCCCTCCGACAGCGACCACTCCTGGTGGCTGCAGGTGTCGTGGACGGCCTTGACCACGTCCTCGCTGAGGCGGACGACGCACACGGGCTCGCCCTCGAGCTCGACGCGCAGCGTGCCCGGGACGGGGATGTCGTCGAGGTCGGCGACCTTGGTGAACGCCACTCAGCGCCTCCGCTGGTCCATCAGCGCCGTGGGACCGTGCTGGACCTCCTCCTCGATCTCGCCCATCACGGTCTCGGTGACACCGGGCAGCTCGACGCGGTCCATGACCTCGTTGAGGAAGGCGAACACGAGCATGCGCGCCGCCTCCTCCCGGGGGATGCCGCGCGACTCCAGGTAGAACAGCTGCGCCTCGTCGACCTGGCCGACCGAGGAGTGGTGGCCGCAGCGCACGACGTCGGAGTTCTCGATCTCCAGGAACGGGATCGAGTCGGCCTTGGCGCCGTCGGTCAGGATCAGGTTGCGGTTGGTCTGGTCCGAGGACGTCGCCCGGGCGTGCGGCTCGATGCGGATGTTGCCGAAGAAGGTGGCCGAGCTGTCGCCCTGCAGCGCGCCCTTGTAGACGAGGTCCGAGGTCGTCTGCGACGCGTTGTGGTGGATCAGCGAGCGGTGCTCGACGTGCATCCCGGAGTCGCAGAAGTACACGCCGAGCAGCTCGGCGTTGCCGCCGCGGAAGTCGAGGCGCACGTCGGGGCGGATGTAGACGGTGTTGCCGCCGAGCGTGGCCTCGAGGTGGCGGTAGTCGCCGTTGTCGCCGACCAGCCCGGTGTGGGCGCCGATGTGGTCGACGTCGGGGCCCCAGTCCTGCGATGTGGCCACGTCGACGCGGGCGCCCTCGCCGACCACGACCTCGACGACCTCGACGACGGTGGCGTCGGCGTTGCCGCCGTGGTCGACGTACACGGTGGCCTTGGCGTGCGCGCCGGCGACGACCAGCACGCGCGGCAGCACCGCGCCGGGCGCGGCGACGTCGATGCTGACCGCCAGCGGACGGTCGACCTCGGTGTCGGCGGGGATGGCGATGAAGGCGCTGCCGGTGAAGGCGGCGAGGTTGAGCGCGTCGAACTTCGTGTCCGGCGGCACGACGCTGCCGAGGGCCTCCCGCACGAGCTCGGGGTGCTCGCGCGCCGCGCTGGCGAGGTCGCTCACGATCACGCCGTCCACGGCGGAGGCCGCCTCCACGACGGCGCCGTCGACGATGCGCACGCGGCCGGCGACGTCGTCGCCGAGCGCCGCCACGATGCCGTCGCGCCGCGCGGGCAGGCCGCTGTCACCGTCGTTGCGCACCTTCCGCTCGAGGTCGAAGCGGGCGGGGTTCGTGTAGCGCCACTCCTCGACCCGGTTGTCGGGCCACGGCAGGTCGCTGAACGCCTTGAACGCCTCCTGGCGGCGGTCGCGCAGCCAGTCCGGCTCAGCGTAGGCCTGCGACAGCGCCAGGACGTCCGCTTCCGTCAATCCACTGATCGTCGTCACCGCGTGGTCTTCCTTCTCTCTTCGCGAGGTCGAGCTGCATCCGGCGTCTGGTCGTCCCGCACAGGAGCGTCGACGCCAGCCGGTGGGGGCGCGTCGTCCTGGAGGGCCGTTGGAGGGTGGGCGGGTTCGCGGCCCGGACGGACGACGCGGTCCCACCCACCGACGCCGATCAGAGCAGCCTCAGCCGACCGCGCCCTCCATGTTCAGCGAGATCAACCGGTTCAGCTCGACGGAGTACTCCATCGGCAGCTCCTTGGAGATCGGCTCGATGAAGCCGCGGACGATCATCGCCTGGGCTTCGGCCTCCTCGATGCCGCGCGACTGGAGGTAGAAGAGCTGCTCCTCGCCGATCCGCGAGACCGAGGCCTCGTGGCCGATCTGGGCGTCCTCCTCCTCGATCTCCATGTACGGGTAGGTGTCGCTGCGGGCCGTCTCGTCGAGCAGCAGCGCGTCGCAGACCACGTTGGACTTCACGCGGTTGGCGCCCTCGGCGATGTTGACGAGGCCGCGGTAGCTGGTGCGGCCGTGGCCCTGCGACACCGACTTCGACACGATCGAGGAGGACGTGTCGGGGGCGCGGTGGACCATCTTGGCCCCGGCGTCCTGGTGCTGGCCGTCGCCGGCGAAGGCGACCGACAGGACCTCGCCGCGGGCGCCGCGGCCCATGAGGTACACCGACGGGTACTTCATCGTCAGCTTGGAGCCGATGTTCCCGTCGATCCACTCCATGGTGGCGTCCTCGTAGGCGGCCGCCCGCTTGGTCACGAGGTTGTAGACGTTGTTCGACCAGTTCTGGATGGTCGTGTAGCGGACGCGGCTGCCGGGCTTGCAGATGATCTCCACGACCGCGGCGTGCAGCGAGTCGGACGAGTAGATCGGCGCCGTGCAGCCCTCGACGTAGTGCACGTAGGAGCCGGGCTCGGCGATGATCAGCGTCCGCTCGAACTGGCCCATGTTCTGCTGGTTGATGCGGAAGTAGGCCTGCAGCGGGATGTCGACCTTGACGCCCTCGGGCACCCAGATGAACGAGCCGCCCGACCACACCGCGGTGTTGAGCGCCGCGAACTTGTTGTCGTTGGGCGGGATGACCTTGGTGAAGTGCTCGCGGAACAGGTCCTCGTGCTGCTGCAGGGCGGAGTCGGTGTCGAGGAAGATCACGCCCTGCTTCTCGAGGTCCTCCCGCACCTTGTGGTAGACGACCTCGGACTCGTACTGCGCCGCGACCCCGGCGATGAGGCGCTGCCGCTCCGCCTCGGGGATGCCGAGCTTGTCGTAGGTCTCCCGGATCTCGGCCGGCAGCTCGTCCCAGGAGCTGGCCTGCTTCTCGGTCGACCGGACGAAGTAGTAGATGTCGTCGAAGTCGATCTGCGACAGGTCGCCGCCCCACGTCGGCATCGGACGCCGCAGGAAGTGCCGGTAGGCCTTCAGGCGCAGGTCGAGCATCCACTTGGGCTCGTTCTTGAGCGCCGAGATCTCCCGGACGACCTCCTCGGACAGGCCGCGCTTCTCGATGACCGGCTTGGTGTCGTCGTGCCAGCCGTACTTGTAGGTGCCGAGCTGGAGGTCCTCAGCTCTGGTGGCCATGGTGTGCTCCTGTGGGGGTTCGGCGGGTGGTCTCGGTCACGTCGTGCTGGTCGGGGGCGCGGCGGGCGGGCACCGGCGTGTCCACGTCGATGTGGCACACGCACTCGCCCGCCCCACCGGCGATGGTCTGGCGTCGGGACACCTTCGCCCCGAGGACGCCGCGGAAGGTGGCGGCCTCGTAGGCGCAGATCTCCGGGTGCTCCTCGGCGACGTCGCGGACGGCGCAGTGCCCCTGGCGGAGCTCGAGGACGCGGTGGCCGTCGCTGCCGACCACCTCGGCGACCTCGGCGAGGAAGCCGTCCTCGGACAGCGCCCGCGCCAGCCGGTCGGCCCGCTCGACGGTGTCGTCGGCGTCGGCCACGGCCAGAGCGTAGCGGTCGCCGTGCCGCTCTGCCCGCCAGCGCAGGAACTCCAGGACCGCCCCGCGGCCGTGCGTGAGCTCGAGGTAGCGCAGCAGCTCGTTGGCGAGCTCGGCGGAGCGGTCGGGGAACAGCCGCCGGGCCTTGCGCGTGAGCACGTACTCCGCGCTGGGGCGGCCCGGGCCGTCGCGGCGCACGGTGTGCGACGCGACCAGGCCGTCGCGCTCGAGGACGTGCAGGTGCCGGCGCACCGCCACCTCGGAGATGTCCAGCTCGGCGGCGAGCTCGGCGACGCTGCGACCGCCGCGACGCAGCAGGTCGACGATCCTGGCACGGGGTTGCCCGAGCAGGTCGACGAGGGTGGCGTCGGCGCGGTCGCCGGCAGCGGCATCAGTCACGAAGTTTATGATGCCACATGTTGAGAAATTCGCAGTGCCGAGCCACCCCGGCCGGGGTGGAAACCTGCTAGCGGCGCGCGTCGGCGGCGTGCCGGAGCCCGGCGCGGGCGAGCTCCTCGGCGCGGATCGCGACCCGCTCGGCGCCGCTGCGGGCGACGACCTGCCGTACCCGGTCGACGAGGTCGTCGACGTCGAAGGGCTTGGTGATGAAGCCGTCGGCGCCGCCGCGCCACGCGCGCACGCGGTCGACCGCGGTGTTGCGGGCGGTGACGAGCAGGACCGGGACGAGCGCGTGGAAGTCGCTGGCGCGCAGCGCCTCCAGGACCGAGTAGCCGTCGACGCCGGGCATCATCACGTCGAGCAGCACGACGTCGAGGGGCTCGCGCTCGAGCAGCGCCAGCGCCTCGCGGCCGTCGGCGGCCTCGAGCACCTCGGCGTCGTCGAAGGCGGTCCGCACCACGAGGCGGATGCTGGCGTCGTCGTCGACGACGAGCACGCGCAGGGGGGACGGCGGGGCGCTCATGGGTGAGATGTCGGCCGACAGCGGACGGGGTTGAGCACCCCGCCCCGCGCCGTCAGTCGACGATGAGGACGCCGTCGGGCAGCTCGACGTCGTTCCACAGGCGCGCGCCGCGCAGCTCGTTGCGGGCGCCGACGATGCTGCGCGCGCCGACGATCGTGTCCTTGATGACGGCGCCGTCGCCGATGCGGGCACCGGCGCACACGATCGCGTTGACGACCTCGGTGTCGTGGCCGATCTCGACGTCGTCGAAGATGACGCAGCCCTCCAGCTCCGCGCCCGAGCGGACCGTGACGCGGTCGCCGAGGACGGTGCGGCCGAACATCTGCGCGCCCTCCTCGAGCGTGACGTCGTCGCCGAGCGCGGCGGGGTGGATGACCTGCACGCCGTCGCGCTTGCAGCCCTCACCCTCCCAGAGGCCGTCTTCGACCTGC
>Ga0207864_1002934_pt1 | contig 15152 bp, 9 predicted proteins | sample HigsolmetaAR202D_FD_184834 | JGI IMG/M metagenome (GOLD analysis project Ga0207864, IMG submission 184834) | Ionic liquid and high solid enriched microbial communities from the Joint BioEnergy Institute, USA - AR20-2-D (SPAdes) (version 2) ...
CAGGAGTTCGGCCAGCGACTCACGACCGCGCGCACGGGATTTGAGTTGTGGATGCCATTGGCGCTTGTCGTGCTGCTGCTGGCAGCCGCCGAGACGTTTGTGGCGCAGTGGTTCAGCCGATCCAGATAGAGGATTGATGCCCGAGTTCTTGCTCAAACTGATGGGCGTGCCCGGAGCCGACGTCGCGAGGGTTGTCGACGTCTCGCTGAACCTGCGCGGTGGTTCCGGCTGGCTGGTGCTGCTCGGGGCGGCGCTGGTGGCGATGGCGATTTGGCTATACCGCCGCTACAGCGAGCACGTGCCGCGGTGGCATCGCATCGGGATGACGACGCTGCGAAGCGTCTTCCTCGGCCTGCTCGTGCTGCTGCTGATGCGGCCGGTGCTGCAGTTGACGATCGAAGGCTCGATCCGCCGAGCCGTGGCTGTGTTGATCGACGGCTCCAGCAGCATGCAGATCGAAGATGACCGCCTGGGCGACGACCGCAAGCGGGCAGCCATCGCGCTGGGTCGGCTGAATCCGACCGGCGGCTTGGAGCAGGAAGCGCGCAACATCGACGACATCGGCCGGCCGCCGCGGATTCGGCTGGTGCGATCGCTGCTGCGCAATGAGCAGTTGCGGCTGCTGCCGCGGCTGGCGGATGAGTTTGACATTCGGCCGTACCGTTTCGGCAGCTCGCTGGATGAGATCGCGGTCGCCGATGCCCGCAGCGTCGTGACCGGCGACTGGCTGGACACGATCAAGACCGAGGACGCATCCACGCGGCTTGGCGACGCGATTCGCGAGCTGCTGGGCCGTTCGCGCGGCCAGCCGCTGGCGGGAATCGTGCTGGTCACCGACGGCGCTAGCAACAGTGGATCGCCCGTCACCGCGGCTGCCGAGATGGCCCGCCAGCAGGGCGTGCCGCTGTATGTCTGGGGTGTCGGCATCACCTCGCCCCGCGAAGTGGCTGTCACCAGCCTCTTTGCGCCGGAGGTCGCCTTCTTCGATGACGAAGTGCCTGTCGGCGTCCGCATCCGCAGTCAGGGTATGGCCGGCCGCACCACGCGACTCCGCCTCCAACTCGTGCCCGAGCAGCCGGACAACGCTCCAGCCGTCGAGACCATCGAGCAGGAGATCGTCCTGGCCGATGGCGAGCAGGTCGTGCCGCTCATCCTCACGCCGCAGAAAGAACGCGAGGACCAGCAGTCGGCTCAGTATCGCCTCGTCGCCACCATCCAGCCGACCGGCGAGGAATCCAACACCGAGAACCTCACGCGCAGCCAGCCGCTCCGCGTCGTCGACGGCAAGATCAAGGTCCTCTACGTCGAGCGCGCTCCGCGATGGGAGTATCGCTTCCTGCAGGCCATGCTCATGCGCGACCGCCGCGTGACGCTCAAGACCGTCCTGCTCGAAGCCGCGCCGGGCCTCTCCAGCGATCCCAACGGACCGTACCTGCCGTCGATCCCGACCGATCGGCAGGAGCTGTTCAGTTACGACCTGATCATCCTCGGCGATGTCAACCCCCGCACGCTGCCCTCATCGCAGCTTGAGGCGATGGAAGAGTTCGTCTCGAAGTTCGGCGGGGGGATGCTGGTCATCGCCGGTCCGCGACATGCGTTGAAGGAAATCGATGGAACGGTGCTGGAGCGCATGCTGCCGGTCGAGTCGATCCGTGGTGCCACCGCCGCGGCTGCGGTCAGCCGTGAGATCACCGTCGAACTCACCACGCAGGGCCGGCAAAGCACCATGCTCCGCCTCAGCGAGGACGAAACCGAAAGCGCCGCGCTGTGGGCACGCCTGCCGCCGATCCTCTGGATCGTGCCGTTGGTCCGCGCCAAGCCGGCAGCCGATGTGCTGCTGGTCGATCCGCAGCGCGTCGGCGGCGCCGGCGACCGCACGCCCATTTTCGCCATCCACCAGTACGGCCTGGGCCAGGTCTTCTACGCCGGCACGGACCAGACCTGGCGATGGCGGCGCATCGGCGACGAGTATCACGTGACGCTGTGGACCCAGATCGTCCGCCGGCTGGCCTTGCCGCATCTGCTGGGCGAATCGAAGCGCACGCAGCTTTCGACGGATCAGCAGGAGTATGCCACGGGCGACCGCGTGACGGTCTACGCGCGGCTTTACGATCAGAACTACGCGCCCATCGTCGATCCGGACGTGCGGGCCACGTATCGCTCACGTACGGGGATCGAGGGGCAAGTCCTGATGCGGCGCGAGCAGCCGGGCGTCTATCGCGGCGAGTTCGTCGCCCCGCAGGCGGGAGCGTATGAGCTGTATATCGAGTCGGATCCCACGACGGTGCTGACGTTCAGCGTCGGCGCGCCGCGGCTGGAGCTGTCGCAGACCGCGATGAACGAGGCGCTGCTCCAGCAGATCGCCGCCGCCAGCGGCGGGGCGTACTATCGCGAGGAGAATCTTCACGAATTGCCGGATCAGTTGCGAACCCGCACCGAGCGGATCAAGTCCACGCATGACGTGGAGATCTGGTCCAGCCCGCTGTATTTCCTGCTGGTCCTGCTCGTGGTCAGTGCGGAATGGGTGTGGCGGAAGGCCGCCCAGCTCAAGTGATGGAATCGATGCGCATGAGTCCTCTGATCGCTGCCAAGATCTCCGCCGTGAAGCGCAAGCACGCGATTGTGTCGCTGATCAGCGGCATCTCGCTGGCTGTGGCTGCGCTGCTCGGCATCCTGGCGGTGACGATGATCATCGACTGGCTGATCGAGTTGTCGTACCTCACCCGTGCGGCGGCGCTGATCGCCAACCTGTCGATCAGCGGATATCTGCTGGTTCGCTACGCGATCATGCCGGTGATCTTCGGGCCGGATGATGAAACCGTCAGCCTGTGGGTGGAAGCGCAAGAGCCGGCGTTTGCCAGCCGGCTGATCTCGACGGTCCAGCTTACGCGCCCCGGCGCGATGGAGGAGGGATTTTCGCGGTCGATGTGCGCTGCGTTGATCCGCCAGACGGAAATCCTGGCTGAGCCGGTGGAGTTCACGCGTGTGATCGCCACCGACAGGATGGGCCGCAACGCCGCCATCGCGGTGGGCGTCGTCGTGCTGGGGCTGATCGGCCTGGCGGTCGGCGGCGAGCCGGCGGGCGATCTGCTCAAGCGGGCGCTGCTCGTGCCGGGCGTCGATGTTCCGCGCAAGACGCGCGTCATCATGGACGAAGACGAACTGCTGGTGGCGCGCGGCGATGATTTGACGCTCACCGCCCGGGCCGAGGGGATCATCCCCGATGAAGGGCAGATCGTCATCGAGCATGCCTCCGGCCGGACGCAGGTCATCCCCATGCCGGCTGTCGAGGGCCAATACGGGCAGTTCGCACGCACAATCCAGGGCGTGCAGGAGTCGTTCACGTACCGCGTGCATCTGAACGACGGCCGCAGCGGCTCGCGACACGTGCGGGCGGAAGAGCGGCCAGCCGTCGCGGATCTGTCGATCGAGCAGATCTTCCCAGCCTATACCGGTCTGCCGCAGATTCGCCGTGCGCCGGGCGATCTGTCGATCCTCGAAGGCAGCCGGCTGGTGCTGCGCGTCCGCGCTTCCAAGCCTGTGGCCCGCAGTGGCCGCGGCGAGCCGGCCAACTACGTGCATCTGCACGGCAGCGACGCCCGCTATCGCCTGGAGCACGACAGCAGCGATCCAACCATGCTCATCGCCGTCGACGGCGACCAGAGGAGCATTCCGCTGCCGAAGTTCCCGCATCGCACGACCGGCTTCTCGATCCACCTGACCGATGAGCTCGGGCTGACGTCGAAAGATCCGACCGTCTACCGCATCGACCTGATCCCCGATCGCGCGCCGACGGTGCGGATCACGCATCCGCTGCGGCGCGAGGAACTGGTGACGTCGGCGGCGACGCTGGTTGTCGGATTCGACGCAGCCGATGACTTTGCCCTCGGCCAGGCGCGCATCCGCTATCGCATGAACTTGCCGGAGGATGAGCGAAGCGATTTCACCGGCCTGACGGCGGCGTATTTCAACAACGACAAGCTGGAGGGGACGGCCGTTCGCGGCATCGACGGCCCGATCAACTTCACATGGGGCAAGAACGATCGCCCAGCCGCCGGGCTGGACCGCGAGCGGTTCAGCGCCCGCTGGACCGGCGTCATCGTGCCGCCGGTGTCGGGGCAGTATGTCTTCATCGTCGAGTGCGACGACGGCCAGCGGCTTTGGATCAACGATCAGCTCCTCACCGAGCAGTGGTACTGGGAGCACAGGAAGCAGATCGCCGAGTCCCAGCCGATCGAACTCGAAGGCGGCAAGCCGTATCCGATCAAGATCGAGTACCGCCAGAACAGCGGCGAAGCCTATCTCAAGCTCCGTTGGCGGCATCAGGCTGCCATGGAGGAGGTCGTACCGCGCAGCGCGCTGTTTACCTCCATGGAAGCCTGGGCTGAAGCCACCCGGAAGGAAGGCCAGATCGACCTGAACCTGGCCGGCCATCCCAAGTCGTTCCGCGGCTACTACCAGTGGCGGATGCAGTCGCTGGATCCGACCCCGCCGCCGGGAACGATGATCGAGTGGTGGGTCGAGATCACCGACACCAACGACCAGACCGGCCCGGGCGTGGCGGAGAGCGAGCATTACGTCGCGCGCCTCGTCACGCCCGAGGAGAAGCGCGCGGAGCTGATGACCCGCCTGGGCGAAGCCTGGAATCCGCTGGGCACGATCACCGAACGCCAGCAGCAGATCAACCAGAACCTCGGCCAGATGATCATCGAGCAGGGCCGCGATCGCGGAAATGGCAATCAGCCGTAATAGGCGTTTGAAACCCGGCAACGGCATCTGCGTCGAAGCGGTATACTGGATAGCACACGGCCCGGTATCCCGCCCTAAGGAGACTGACATGAACAGGCTGCTCACGACCGTCCTTACGCTGGGAGCGATCACCCTGGCTGCGGGTCCGGCGCGGGCCCAATCGCCCAGCGAGACACTGCGGCAAGCCGAAGTGCAGCAGCAGCAACTGCGCATGCAGGTCTCGGATGTGGCCGAGCAGCTCAGCGCGCTCATCGCCGAGTTCGACCGCAACGGCCTGGCTGATGGCGATGAGGTGCGCACGCTGCGTGCGTTGCATGGCGCGCTCGGGTCGCTGTCGCAGGAGGACATGCAGCGCGTGATCAACCTGCTTCAGGAGTCGCGCGGGGCCGCGGATCCGAACGTCTCCCGCCAGCGGGCCGCCGACGCCTACACCTTCCAGAAGTCGATCATCGCCCAGCTCAATCAGCTCATGATCGAGTATCGCCGGCAGGAGGCGATGTACGACCTGTCGGTGCGATTTGCCGAACTGGCCGAGCGACAGAACTCCAACCTCAAGGACACCGTCGCGCTGGTCCGCCAGATCGGCAACCGCCGCGGCGATCAGCTAAAGCCAGCCGAGCAGTTGTCACTGCAGGTGCAGTCGGCTGAGCAGCAGTCGCTGCGCGACGAGGCATTTCTCGTCCTCGGCGAGATGCAGCGGATGATCGATGCCGCCGCCGGCGCGCAGCGCGAGCGGATGGTCGCGGCCCTGCAGCAGGCCGAGAGGGCCCGCCTGCGGGCGGCGCTGGAGTCCGCCGCGACGGACCTGGGCGCCGGGAACCTGTTCCGCGCCGCGACGCATCAGCAGACGGCGCGCGATCAGCTTCGCGAGCTGGCGCGGGCACTTGCGCGTCCGAAGGATCGGATCACCCAGCTTCACGAAGCCGCCCAGGCGCTGGAGGCGATGGTTCGCGATCAGCAGGACGTGTCGCAGGATGCACGGGCGCTGCAGGACAACTGGAACGATTCGCGCGCCATCGACACCGAGCAGGCGCAAGCCGACGTCGTCGATCGATCGGAGCAGGTGCGGCGCGATCTGGAGCAGATTGCACCGGAGGTGGCGCAGGCGATCCGCGAGGCGCAGCGACCGATGCAGGAAGCGCGTGCGGCGCTCAACAGCCGCAAGGGAGACCAGGCGGCTGAGCAGGCGCGGGCTGCCGAGCAGCGGCTGTCGCAGGTGACGCAGATGGCGCGCGAGGAACTGGCCCGTGCTCAGCAGAGCAACCAGTTGCCCGCCGAGGCCAAGGCTGCGATCGAGCGGCTGCAGGAGCTGGTTCGCGCGTTGCGCGAGCGTCAGGAGAAGCTGGAGACGCAGACGGCATTGTCATCGCCGCAGAAGCTGGCGGATCACGCGCCGACGCAGTCGTTGCTGCAGCGTGATACGCGCAATGTCGAGTCGATGGCGGCGGTGCGTGCGCCCCAGGCAGCCGATCCGCTGCGCCGTGCTGCGGAGCAGATGCTCGCAGCCGCCAATGCGATGACGGCGGATGCGCCAACGGTCAACCAGGCGACCGATCCGCAGAAGCGGGCGATCGCGGCGCTGAAGGAAGCCGAGTCGAAGCTCGATCAGGCGATGACTGAGGTCGAGCAGAAGCAGCAGGAACTGGCTGCACTTGAGCAGGCGCGCCAGGAAGTCGGCAAACTGATGGTTGAGCAGCAGAAGGTCAACACCGAGACCGCCACGCAGGCTCGCCAGCAGGAACAGGACCCAGCCAAGGCTCAGGCACTCGCCCAGCAGCAAGCCGAGCTGGCGAAGCAGGCACAGCAGGCCGCCCAGCAGCTTGCGGAAAATGCCCAGGACGCCGCCAGAGCGGTCGAGCAGGCCCAGCAGCAGATGCAGAATGCCGGCAATCAGCTCGCCGCCAATCAGCCGCAGCAGGCTCAGCCGCCGCAGCAGCAGGCGATGCAGAATCTCCAGAACGCGCAGAACGCGATGGATCAGCAGATCGCCCAGATGCAGAACGAGCTGGGGATCACGCCCAACCAGCAGCAGAATCTCGCCAATGCGGCTGAGCAGTTGGCACAGGCCCAGCAGAATCTGACGCAGACGATGCAGCAGATGCCGACGATGGGCGATTTGGTCGAGCAGCAGCGGCAGATCGCGCAGGAGCTGGCGGGGATGCAGCTGGCGCCGCCGGACGGCCAGCCGCAGACGCCGCTGCAGCAGGCCCAGCAGGCGGCTCAGCGCGCGGCTGAGCAACTGGCCCAGAATCGCCTGGCGGACGCCGCCCAGGCCATGGCAGAGGCCCAGCAGGCCATCGAGCAGGCGGCCCAGCAGGCCATCGAGCAGGCGGCCCAGCAGGGCGCCGCGCCGCAGCAACAGCCACAACAGACGCAGCAACAGCAAGCGCAACAGCAGCAACAGCAACAACAACCTGATCAGGCCCAGCCCGAGCAGCAGCAGGCTGGCGGTCAGTCAGGCGAACAGCCGCAGCAGCAAGCGGGCAATCAGCCCGGTGAGCAACAGCAGCAGGCTGGCGAACAACCCGGCCAACAGCAGCAACAGCAGGCTGGCGGTGAACCCCAACCTCAGCAGCAGCAGGGCGGCGGAGCCCCCATGCCTTCGCCGCAGGAGCTGCAGGCGCTGGCTCAGCGACAAGCGGAGCTCCAGCGCCAAGCCGAAGCCCTCGCGGCCCAGCAGGCGCAGGCTGAGGCCCTTGCCCGCCAGCTTGCGGAGAATCTGGCGCAGATCGGCCAGGATGTGATGCAGATCGCCGCCAACGATCAGGGCGCGCTGCCGCAGGCAGCCGAGCAGGCGATCGGTGAAGCCGCGCGTCAACTGGCTGAGGCCGCCAGCCAGGCGGCTGCCAATCAGCCGACCCAAGCCCAGGGCGCCGCCCAGCAGGCGCAGCAATCGCTCGCCCAGGCGCAGGCGGCTGTCGCCATGGCCCAGTCGGGCCTCACGCCCGGTTCCGCCATGGCGCAAAGCCCCCAGCCCGGCATGCAGCCGGGCATGATGCCCGGGATGATGCCGGGAATGCAGCCCGGCCCGGCGATGGAAATGCCCAATGCCGCCGGCGACGGCATGCGGCAAAGCGATGACGGCCAGCCGTTCAGCGACATCGCCGCGCAGGGGGCCGCCAGCGGCCATGCCTTCATCGGCCTGCCCGAGCGCGACCGCAAGGCCATCCAGCAGTCGCAGTCCGAGCCGTATCCCGAGGAATACGCCCCGATGATCGAGCAGTATCTCCGCAATCTCGCGACGGAGGAGCGAAAGTGAGCGTGTCCCGTCCAGCATCCACCGGCGCGCCGCGTTTTGTTCGGCGTTGCTGCGTCGCTGTCGTTACGATCATTGCCATGATCGCTGCGCCGCTGCGTGCGGATGTCGAGGTTGATCCCGCGACCGAGCAGGTCATCAACGGCGCGCTGCGGTATCTGGTGTCGCAGCAGCTTCCCAACGGCTCGTGGAGCGGCGATGCGCACCAGGCTGCGATCACGGCGTATGCGATGCTGGCGTTCATGACGGCTGGGCATCTGCCGGGCGAGGGGCCGTACGGACAGAACCTGGACAACGGTTTGCGATTTCTGCTGAACTGCGTCCGGCCGGACGGGTATATCGCCGCGCCCACGGGGGCCAACAACATGTACGGCCACGGCATCGCGACGATCGTGCTGGGTGAGCTGTACGGCCAGACGGGCGATCAGGAGATCCGACCGTATCTGCAGCGGGCGATCGACTGCATTCTGGCGTCGCAGAACAAGGAAGGCGGCTGGCGGTATCAGCCGCGGCCGACAGATGCGGATATGTCGGTCACGGTGCTGCAGGTCGTCGCGCTGCGCGTCGCGATCAATGCCGGGCTGGACGTGCCGCAGGAGGCGATCGACCGGGCTGTGGCGTATGTCCGCAGTTGCCAGGATGAGGCCAGCGGCGGGTTTGCATATCAGCCGAAGCGCGGCGGGCCGGGGTTTGCGCGGACGGCGGCTGCGGTCTATTCGCTGCAGGTCTGCGGCCTGTATGACGATCCGATGGTGAAGCGCGGCGCCGAGTACATGCTGAAGTCGGACGACAAGGGGTGGTTCACCTACGGCCACTTCTACGCCGGCCCGGCGTTCTACATGATGGGTGGTGAGCAGTGGGATCAGTGGTATCGCCGCATCCACCAGACGCTGATGACCCATGTCCGTCGCGAAGGGGGCGTGTGCCGGTGGGATCACATTGACGGCCGCAAGGATGGGGGTGTGGTGTACGCCACAGCGGCGTACACGATGATCCTGGCGATCCCTTACAACTACTTGCCGCTGTACCAGCGCTAGGCGGTATACTCGCGACCCGTGCGGGCGCTTGGATGGCTGGGCCATGTGCTGGACTTTTGCTATCCGCCGGCGTGCGCGGTGTGCGACGAGCCGGCGGAGGGGCTTTTCTGTCCGAAATGCGAGACGGCGCTGCGCGAGCTGCAGGCGGAGCGCTTCTGCGAGAGATGCGCCCGGCCGCTGGGCGAGGGGGCGGCATGTGCGTTCTGCCACGGCAGGGGGCTGAGGCGGATCGAGCGGATCGTCGTGTTGGGGAAATTTGACGATCCGCTCAAGCAGATCATCCACCTGATCAAGTATCACCATCGCTGGCCGCTGGCGGAGTCGATGGCCGACCGGCTGTTGGAGTCAGAAGCCGTGAAGGGCCTGCTGACGGAGACCGATCGGCTTGTGCCGGTGCCGCTGCATCGCTGGCGGCGGTTTGCGCGCGGCTACAACCAGGCGGAGGTGATTGCCCGCCGGCTTGGCAGGCGATGCAGAATTCGCGTGGTGCAGCCGGCCATCCGATGGCGGCATACCGAGACACAGACGCACCTGCATTCGCGGGCTGCGCGGATGGCGAATCTGCGGGATGCGTTTGTGCTGGTCCGGCCGGAGACGATCCGGGGAAGGCATATCGTGCTGGTCGATGACGTCATCACGACAGGCGCGACGCTGCGGGCTTTGGCGCGGGCGCTGCTGCCGGCGAAGCCTGCGAGCATCTGCGCGATCGCGCTGGCGGTGGCGGATGCGAGGCAACGGCATTTTGAGCGGGTATGAGCAGGGGGATACGTGGTGCAAGATGCATGAACTTGCAGCCGCATTGGAGTCGGCAACTGAATGCGGCGGGCAGGGCACGCTATTGCGTGCCGGGGCTTGCGCGGGGATGTGCACGTTGCGCGAACGGAGACGGCAGGCAATAGCCTGCCCTACGTTGGGCTGCGCGGGCGAGGCGGCCATGCCACATGCATGCGGCCTACCGCACGTTGGCGAGATAGTCCTTGGCTGCCAGGGCGGCGGCGCGGCGGTCGGGGAGGTCGATGGGATCGACCGTCAGCCAGCCGTGATAGGCTGCATCATCCAGGGCTGCCAGCAACGCCGGCCAGTCGGTGTCACCCTGGCCGACAGCGGCTGGGCGGATGCGGCCGTCGCCGCGGATGGCATCCCGAGCTCGCACATGCCGGAGTACCGGGCCGAGCTCGGAGAGAATCTGATCGATGTCCCAGACATCAGCGACAGCGGCGGCTGGGTCGAAATCGACGCCAAACCACGGGCAGTCGACGGTGCGCAACGCCGCTGTCAGGGCGGCAAAGCCGCTGAGGCTCGAGCGGAAGGCGAGCATCACGCTGTAGCGATCAGCCCGCGATCCGATCTCCCGCAGGGCATCGGTGAGGCTGGCGGTGAAGGCGGGATCGGGCTTGGCCGGCGGCGGTGCGGGTTCGGGCTCCTCGGCCGGCGTCGTGGGGATGATGATCAACCCAGCCTGTTCGGGGGTGATCTTCGGCTTGGGCCGCGGGGCGTGGGGCGCCGGCGGCAGGGGGCCGAGATCGACGCAGACGACCTCGGCTGACAGATTGCGGGCCGCCTGCATGGCGCGGTCGAGCTGATGCACCGCCCGCTCGATGTCGGCGTCCGGCCGCAAGCCCTTATCGGGCAGGCGGATATCCAAGCCGACGAGCGTCTGCTCGTGGCTGGCGAGAATATGGCGAACTTCGCGACAACCGGTGGCGGACAGGTCCATCAGCAACTGCCCGCTGGCGGCTGTGTCGAACAGCAACCCGCCAAATCCAGCCTGCCGCGATAGGCGCGCAGCGGTGCGAAGATCCTGCGAGAGGGCGTCAGCCGTGATACTGATCCTGGGTGTGGGCATGGGTCGAACTTGCCTAATCCTGCTTTGCGCCGGGAATTGCGCGCGGCTTCAGGGATTTTCGGGGCGCGGCTAAACATCGGCGCGGTGTGTCACTATAATCCGCCCGAAGTATGTGTGAACAGGATCGAATCGCAAAGCTGGGGCTGGAGGATGGGACGGTTTTTACCGGGCGGGCGTTTGGCGCGCGCGGCACCAGCGAAGGGGAGGTCGTCTTCAACACCTCCATGACCGGCTACCAGGAGATCCTGACCGATCCGTCCTACAAGGGGCAGATCGTCACGATGACCTATCCGCTGATCGGCAACTACGGCGTCAACAAGGAAGACGTCGAGTCGCGCCAGCCGCAGGTGGCGGGGTTCGTGGTGAAGGAAGTCGCGGCCGTCCATTCCAACCACCGGGCGGACATGAGCCTGGCGGAGTACCTGGAGCGCAACGGCATCATCGGAATTGCCGGGATCGACACGCGGGCGCTGGTCCGCAAGATTCGGCTTCAGGGGGCGATGCGCGGCGTGCTGTCGACGGAGATCCTCGACGATGCGCAGATCGTCGCCAAGGCGCGATCGGCTGCCCAGATGCTGGGTGCCGACTGGGTGAAGGCAGTCAAGCCGGATGCGCCGTACACCTGGGATCAGGACCAGGGCGAATGGCGGCTGGGCGCGGTGGCGCGCGGCGACGGCTTGCATGTGGTGGCGCTCGACTGCGGCGCCAAGCACAACATCCTGCGGCATCTGACCGAGCGGGGGGTGAAGGTGACGGTCCTCCCGCCGGATACCACGACTGAAGAGATCCTGAAGCACAATCCGGACGGCGTGTTCGTCTCCAACGGCCCGGGCGATCCAGCCGTTCTCGACTATGCCGTCAGGCCGATCCAGGGCGTGCTGGAGAAGCAACTGCCCACCTTCGGCATCTGCCTGGGCTCGCAGTTGCTGGGCCGGGCGATCGGTGCAAAGACCTTCAAGCTCAAGTTCGGCCATCGCGGCGGCAATCAGCCGGTGAAAAATCTCGAAACCGGCCGCGTGGAGATCACCAGCCAGAACCACGGCTTTGCTCTCGAGCGCGAATCGCTCGAAGCCGCCGGCGGCGTCGTGACGCATGTGAACCTTAACGACAACACCGTCGAAGGGTTCCGCCATGCCAGCCTGCCTGTCTTCAGCGTGCAGTACCACCCCGAAGCCAGTCCCGGCCCGCATGACGCCGCATATCTGTTCGATGCCTTCATTGAGATGATCAAGACGCGCAAGGCCCCCACAGCCAAGCGTCTGGCGGAGCTGCAGGCGATGCGGGAGCGTTGAAGCGGCGGCTGCGGCCGCCCATGGCGAATCAGCCGATCGGCTTGGACGGGGTGGTGCAGCTGCGATGGCATCGTCGCGGTTGACGCTTCAGCCGGCTGGCGATCCCCCGGGTGATCAAGGATTGGAGAGAATTGGACCATGCCCTCTGCTGCCCCCTGTACGCTTGTGATCTTCGGCGCCAGCGGCGATTTGGCCAGGCGGAAGCTGCTGCCGGCAGTGTGGGATCTGCTGAACGAAGGCCTGCTGCCTGAGAAGTTCGAGCTGGTCGGATACGCCCGCTCGGAGATGACCGACGAAGCCTATCGCCAGGAGTGCTACGAAGGCATCCAGAAGCATGCGCGCCTCAACGGCGTCGATGACGCGCTGTGGGCGAAACTCTCCAGCCGCATCCACTACGTGCAGGGGGATTACGGTTCAGCCGAGGACCACCGCCGCCTGGCGGATTTCCTCAAGAAGCTCGATCGCGAGAAGGGCACAGCCGGCAATCGGCTGTTCTATCTCTCGACGCCGCCCAACACATTCGAGCCGATCATCCGCTGTCTGGGCGAGGTCCACCAGGGCGACGGCAACGGCGAGTCTTTCCGCCGCATCGTCATCGAAAAACCCTTCGGCTACGACTTGCCCAGCGCCAAGGAACTCAATGCGCTGCTGTACCGGTATTTCGACGAGTCGCAGATCTTCCGCATCGACCATTACCTGGGCAAGGAAACCGTCCAGAACCTGATGGTGATGCGTTTCGCCAACGCCATCTTCGAGCCGATCTGGAACTACAAGTACATCGATCACGTCCAGATCACCGTCAGCGAGACGCTCGGCGTCGGCAGCCGCGGCGGCTATTACGACAAGAGCGGCGCGCTGCGCGACATGGTGCAGAACCACATGTTCCAGCTCATGGCGCTGGTGGCGATGGAGCCGCCGGTGGCGCTGGATTCGGTCGCCATCCGCGACGAGAAGGTGAAGGTCTACAAGTCGGTCCGGCCGATCCGCCCGGAACGCGTCGATGAGTTCACCGTTCGCGGCCAGTACGAAGCCGGCAAGCACGCCGGCCAGGAAACCCCCGGCTATACGAGGGAGAAGGGCGTTCCGCCCGATTCGAAGACCGAAACATTCGCTGCGCTGAAGCTCTACATCGACAACTGGCGCTGGAGCGGCACGCCGTTCTACCTGCGGACGGGCAAATTCCTTGCCGAGAAGCTCAGCGAAGTGGTCGTGCGCTTCAAGTCGCCGCCGCTGACGCTCTTCCAGAAGCAGTGCGAATCGCCCGTCTTCCCCAATGACCTGGTCATCCGCGTTCAGCCCGATGAAGGCATCAGCCTTCGCCTCAACGGCAAGGTCCCTGGCGGGGCGATGAACATCCGCAGCGTCGCGATGGATTTCTTCTACTCCACCACGTTCCAGAAGGAACCGCCCGAAGCCTACGAGCGGCTGATCTTCGATGCCATGACCGGCGATCAGACGCTGTTCATCCGCGGCGACGAAGTCGAAGCCGCCTGGTCGGTCATCGACCCGATTCAGCAGGGCTGGCAGCAGAGCAAGCGGCTGCCCCAGCCGTATGCCCCGGGTTCGTGGGGGCCCAAGCGTGCGATGGACCTGATCGAACTCGACGGCCGCCGCTGGCTGCATGAGCGGGATGAGCCCGAGCCCATTATTGCCTGCTCGCTGTGACGCCCATGCCCGCTCATCCCGATGCCCTCGCGATCGATCTGTCCAGCGCAGGCGTGTTGCGCGACGAGCGATGGATCCTGCGCGATGTGAACTGGCGCGTGCCGGCTGGCGCGTGCGCCGCCATCCTCGGGCCCAACGGTTCAGGCAAGAGCACGCTGGCTCGCATCCTCAGCGGGCATCTTTTCCCAACCACGGGCCGCGTCGCCGTATTGGGGCAGGTCTTTGGCGAGACTAACCTGCCGGCTTTGCGTAAGCAGATCCGCCTGGTCCAGCCGGCCGGGCCGTATGACGTCGATCCCTCGCTGACAACGCACGCGGTGCTGCTGAGCGGCTTTTTCTCGACGCTCGGCCTCTACGACACGCCGACACAGCGCATGCATGAGCGGGCGGATGAGGTGCTTGAGCAGATGGGGCTGTCCGCCGTGCGGAACACGCCATACTTCCAGCTCAGCTCCGGCGAGCGGATGCGGGCGCTGATCGGCCGGGCGCTGGTCGACACGCCGCGCCTGCTGCTGCTGGATGAGCCGACCTCGGGGATGGATCTGCTGGCGCGCGAGCAGGTGCTGGTGACGATCCAGCGGCTTCACGATCGCGGCGATGCGGCGCGTCGGCCGACGATTCTGCTGATTACGCATCACACCGAGGAGCTGCCGCCGGCTGTGTCGCAGGTGCTGGTGCTGAGTTCCGGCCACCCGGCAGCCGCAGGCGCCCCAGCCGATGTACTGACAGGGGAGCTGCTTTCGCAGGTCTATCGCTGTCCCATCACCGTCCGCCAGAGCAATGGCCGGTTCTACACAGAAGTCCGTGCGGATTTGTGGGACAGGCTGCTCTAGGCTGGTTTCACGCGAAGGCCACGATCCGTGGCGACGGTATCCTGCTCTCGCGTTTTCCATAGAGTCGCGGGCGAGACGCCCGCGCCACGTTGGGGGTCAGCCTTGCATTGCCTGTAGGGGCGGATGGCAATCCGCCCTTTGTGCGGAAGCGGGCAGAATGAGGTTGTGCGCGATGCGGGCGGTGGGGCACATTGCCATGTGCCCCTACAGGAAGTCGCGACACGTCTTGTGTTCCATTCGCCAAGGCGGATCCTACGGGGCGGGGTATGCTCCGTGGCGAGGGCATCCTGCCCTCGCATCTTTCGTGTAGCCGCAGGCACGCGCGCCACGCTGGGGTGTCAGCCTTGCATCGCCTGTAGGGGCGGATGGCAATCCGCCCTTTGTGCGGAAGCGGGCAGAATGAGGTTGTGCGCGATGCGGGCGGTGGGGCACATTGCCATGTGCCCCTACAGGAAGTCGCGACACGTCTTGTGT
>Ga0207864_1002937_pt1 | contig 15138 bp, 12 predicted proteins | sample HigsolmetaAR202D_FD_184834 | JGI IMG/M metagenome (GOLD analysis project Ga0207864, IMG submission 184834) | Ionic liquid and high solid enriched microbial communities from the Joint BioEnergy Institute, USA - AR20-2-D (SPAdes) (version 2) ...
TCACCGACGACGACCGCCCGCCGTACGCGGCCCGCTACGTGGCGCGCGCCTCCCTCCAGATCGCGGCCGCCGCCCCCGCCCGCCCGCTGCTGCTCGTGGCCGCCGGGGCGGCCGGGCCGCTGGTCCCCGCCGTGGCCGCCGCCCAGCGCGCCGCCCGCCGCACGGTCGCCGGGTACCTCCTGGTGGACGCGCTCCTCCCGCAGCCGGGCACCCCCACCCGGGCCGAGCTCGCCGCCGCCCAGCAGCACCTCGACCCGCCGGTGCGCCCGCCCGACTTCTTCACCGAGCCGCTGCCGATGACCGCGGACTGGCCGGACGCCCCCTGCGGGTACCTGCGCACCGGAGACGGCTACGCCCACTCCGCGCACCTGGCTGAGCTGCGCTCCTGGCTGGTACGCCGCAAACACGGGGAGCCGCTGGCGGACGCGCTGGAGGCGTTGGCCGCACAGGTGTGGCCGGACGATGTCTGAGCTCCGCCCCGGAGTCACCCCACAGAACGGACAGACTTGGCTAGGCTGTGGGCTGGCTCTAGTCTGGCCGAATCCGACTGTTGGACCAGCTCGGCCGCGTCTGCGCGTCCGAGGCCACCAGAACCAAGGAAGGGACGGTGTCACGTGGATCGCTGCGCGCTGTTCGTCGACGCCGGATACCTCCTGGCCGAGGGCGCGATGGCGGTGCACGGAACACGCGACCGCGACTCGGTGTCGTGGGACTACGCGGCGCTCGTGCAGCTCCTCAACGAGGTCGCCCGAGACCGCACGGGACTCCCCCTGCTCCGCTGCTACTGGTACGAGGCGGTCACCGACGGCCGCCGCTCCCAGGAGCAGGAGGGCATCGCGGACATCCCCGGCGTGAAGTTCCGCGCCGCCCGCATCCGCCCCGGTCGGCGAGAAGGCGTCGAGAACTATGTGCAGAAGGACCTGATCCCGCTGGCCCGCACCGGCGCCATCTGCGACGCCGTACTCATCTGCGGTGACGAGGACATGGCGCCCGTCGTCGCCGAGGCCCAGGAGCTCGGGGTCCGGGTCACGGTGGTGAACATCTCGATCGAGGGCAACTGGACCATCTCGCGTGCGCTGCGCCGCGAGTGCGACGACCTCATCGAGCTCGGCGCGGGACACCTGCGCCCGCACGTCAACCTGCTGGAGGCGGGGGCGGGTCCGGCCGACGACACCATCCCGTCCGGGCAGAACGGCCCGCTGGCCAACGGCCGGTCGCGTGCCAACACCGGCCCCTCGACCGCGCAGCCCGCCACCGCCCACCCCGGGTCGGCCCGGGTGGAGCCCGCGGCCATGGAGGCCATGTTCGCGGCGACGGGCGCGCAGGCGGCCGCCCCCGGCAGCGCCATGGAGCAGTTGCGGGCGATGCGCCAGAGCCTCGCCCAGCACCGCGGCGACCACCTCGCCGTGCAGAACCCCGCCGCCATGGAGCCCCGCACCGGCGGCCAGCCCTCCATGAACCCGGCTGCGGGCCATCCGGCGCAGCACGCCACCGGAGCCCACCCCAGCATGGCGGGCCTGGCCAACGCCCCGACCGGCGCCCAGCAGAGCCACGCCGCGGCTCCCACGGGAGCGTATCCAGCCATGCGCCCCCAGGGGTATCCGACCCCCGGACGGGGGCAGCCGGGCCAGGCCCAGACCCCGCCCCGGGACCCGGCGATGGGCGGCTACGAACGGGAGGCGCCACCACCACCGCCCAGGGAGGCTCCCCCAGAGCCGCGATTCGGCAACACTGGCGAGAATCCGGGATATGGGGGTAACACCGGCCCAAACCCTACTTTTGGGGCCAGTACGGGAACTGACGCCCGTTACCGGAGCGCGCAACGACCCCGCCAGGGGTTCGAGCCCGCTGCTGGCCCCCGCCCGCAGAACAACAACCAGACACCGCACCACGCTTACCCCGGCCCCGCACCGCGCCTGGAGTACGCACAGTCTGGCGGCCGTACGATCGAGGAGGCCGTCAGCATCGCCCACAAGGAGGGCAACGACTTCGCCGAGTCGATCGCCCGGGACGCCCCCGTGCTGTGGCTCGAAGCGGTGTTGGCACGCAAACCCCGCATGCCCTCCGACCTGGAAGCCCGTCTGCTCCAGGGCTCTGCGCTGCCCGTCGACTTCCTGTTACGGGACGAGGTCCGACACGCGCTGCGCCAGGGCTTCTGGGATGCTTTGGAGCGCTCCCGCGCGTGACCACCGGGGCCGCGAGCAGCAGGAAGGACCGCGATGACCCGCGTGACGACAGCAGACCTCGACCGGTTGGAGTTCCAAGCCGTACAGTCCGGGGACCACGCCGCGGTCGCCGAGCAGTTGATCGACCTGGCCAACCGGGTGGCGGCCGACAGCGAGATCTGCCGGGCCGAACTGTTCGTGCGCGCGGGGGAGCAGTGGCAGATCGCCCAGGAGGCCGAGCTGGCGGCGCGGGCCTACCAGCGGGCGATCGACGACGGCGGCGAGACCATCATCGACGCCCGCGCCCTCCTGGCCGGGGCCCTGCTGGAACTCGACCGGCGTGACGAAGCGTATGCCCAACTCGACCGGCTGAGAGCCGTCGGCGTCCGCAACCTCCCCACCTACATCCACGTCACCGAGACCCTGATGGCCCACGGCGACCTGGACAACGCGCACGCCTGGGCCACCCGGGGCGTCGAGTACTTCCGCCACCAGGACGTCTCCCCCTACATGCACGACCTGCTGATGGAGCTGCTGCGCATCCGCTACCGGATCCGCCTCGACCTGGGCCTGTCGGAGGACCAGATGGACCGGATGCTCGACAGCGACTGAGCCTGCGCCCGCCGGGAGGGGACGCGCCCCTCCGGACGGCGACACACCCACGGGGCCGGACCCTCCCGCACGGGAAGCGGCCGGCCCCGTTCTCGTGCCCGGCAGCCGGGCGGCGCCGTTCGCGTCGGGCCTCAGCGGTCCGCGTCCCCGCCCCCGTTCCGGGACAGCACGAACCCGCCCCGGCCGTGGACGGCCCGGTGGAGTCCCTCGGCCGCGAGGGACTCCACCGCCTTGACCGCGCTGTCCCCCGGGACACGCCGAACTCCTGGCGCAGTTGGTTCAGGCACGGAATGGGACGGCCCGGAGGGTAGCGGCCCGACTCGATAGCGGGCCACGAGGATCGCGGTCAACTGACGCCACACAGGGTCCATGCCCCCGTGGGCGATCGCGCTGTCAGGGCCGTATCCGGGTGGCAGGTCCGTGTAGACAGCTTGCACCGGCACGGGAAACGGAAATCTTTTGGGGAAGTTTGGAGAAATCCGAGGACTTCCTGAGAACAGTTCACACAGTTGGGTGCAGTTCGGGGGGACGACAGAAGGACCCGGCGGACGTGGGCGCGTCCCCGGGCCGTGGCGGAACGCCGCGCGGCCGGACGCGGGCGGGACGGACGGGTGGGACGGTTTCCGACACCTTGCGCGGCCGAGGGCGGCCCCAGAGGGCGCAGCACGGCGTCTCCGGGCCGCTGCCCGGGGCCTGGCTCACTCCGTGGCCAGCGGCGCGTACAGGTCCACGGCGTTGCCGTCGGGGTCGCGCACGACGGCGTAGCGCTGCCCTCACGGCGCGTCCCAGGGGGCGGCCACGCCCGGGTGTCCGGCACCGGTCAGCTCGGCGTAGGCGGCGTCCACCTCGGCGGGACTGCCGCACTCGAACGCCAGCCCGATCCGCCCGGCGGTCCCGTCCCCCTTCCAGTCCGGGGTGAAGGAGCGGACCACCTCGTCGGTGTCCCAGGCCAGCCGCATGCCTCCGGCGAGCGCCACCTCGACGTGCGGGGACGACTCCGCCCCGGCGGGCACGTCCACGCCCAGGCGCCGGTAGAACGCCAGCGAGCGGGCCATGTCGGAGGTGGTGATGCCGATGTAGTTGAACGTGACCGCCATGCCTCCAACCTAGGCCGCCCCGGCCGCCCCGCCCTTGAAGGAAACGGACACGTCAGCGGCGCTCCGCGCGGCGCGGGCGGCCGGACGGGACGGGGAGCGGCCTGCCCGCCCGGATTTCGGCCAGGCAAAGTCAAGCACCAACACACCATCATGTTGTGTCTCATTCGGGTGAGCACCACTAGATGATGTGTTGTAGAGTCATGCCCCGCCGACGGTTCACCGCGGGAGAGCAAGGCCGCGGTGACGGGAGGACGGCGTGTTCTCGGGCTGCCCGGAAACGGTGCACAGGGTCGAGTCCGCAGTCAGCCGCCGCTCCCGGGACAGGTCAGCGACAGCACACGACGACGCGGGGAGGAACGCGCCCGCGGCCCGCCGTCGGCAGCGCCCCCGGCGCACCCACGGGGCGGCCGGAGCCGCCGCGCAGCATCCCACGGACACACGCCACGTGCTCCTTCGGCATGCGCGCGGACCCCGCCCCGACCGGTTGTCACCTACCAGGTTGGAGCCACCTTGACCATCGACACGCACGTCGATTCCGCCGCGCCCGCAGCCGGTGTCCCCGAGGACCGGATCAGGCAGGTGGTCACCGAGGCGTGCCAGGGACTGCCCGGCGCGTCGGCGGAGAGGGTCATCGCGGAGGCCAGGCGCGGGCTGTACCCGGGCATCACCCCCGCAGAACTCGAACTCGCGCTGATCATGGCGGCGCGCGCCTTCGTCGAGACCGACCCCGACTACTCCCAGGTCAGCGCCCGGCTGCTGCTGGACAAGCTCCGCCGCGAGGCGCTGACCTTCCTCAGCGGGCGCCCCGACGAGGCCACCCACGCCGACATGGCCCGGCGCTACCCCGACTACCTGCGCGCCTACGTCGCGCGCGGCATCGAACTGGAGCAGCTCACCCCCGAACTCGCCGACTTCGACCTGGACCGCCTCGGCGCCGCGCTGCGCCCCGAACGCGACCTGAACTTCACCTACCTGGGCCTGCAAACCCTCTACGACCGCTACTTCCTGCACCACGAGGGCACCCGCTACGAGCTGCCGCAGGCGTTCCTCATGCGGGTGGCCATGGGCCTGGCGCTGCGTGAGGACGACCGGAACGCGCGGGCGGTCGAGTTCTACGAGCTGCTGTCCTCGTTCGACTTCATGTGCTCCACGCCGACCCTGTTCAACGCGGGGACCCGGCGTCCGCAACTGTCCTCCTGCTTCCTCACCACCGTCGGCGACGACCTCGCCGAGATCTTCCGCGCCATCAGCAACAACGCCCTGCTGTCCAAGTACTCGGGCGGCCTCGGCAACGACTGGACGCCCGTGCGCGGCCTGGGCGCCCACATCAGGGGCACCAACGGCAGGAGCCAGGGCGTCGTCCCGTTCCTCAAGATCGCCAACGACACGGCGGTGGCGGTCAACCAGGGCGGCAAACGCAAAGGAGCGGTCTGCGCCTACCTGGAGACCTGGCACATCGACATCGAGGAGTTCCTCGACCTGCGCAAGAACACCGGCGACGAGCGCCGCCGCACCCACGACATGAACACCGCCAACTGGGTGCCCGACCTGTTCCTGGAACGGGTGGAGAGCGACGCCCAGTGGACCCTGTTCTCCCCCGACGAGGTGCCCGACCTGCACGACCGCTACGGCGAGGACTTCGCGCGCGCCTACACCGCCTACGAGCGCGCCGCCGACCGGGGCGAGATCCGCGTGTTCCGCCGGGTGCGCGCCGTGGACCTGTGGCGGCGCATGCTCACCATGCTGTTCGAGACCGGGCACCCGTGGATCACCTTCAAGGACCCGTGCAACCTGCGCTCCCCGCAGCAGCACGTCGGCGTGGTCCACTCCTCCAACCTGTGCACCGAGATCACCCTCAACACCAGCCTCGACGAGATCGCCGTGTGCAACCTGGGCTCGGTGAACCTCGCCAACCACGTCGGCCCCGACGGGCTGGACGCCGAGCGGCTGCGCCGGACCGTGCGCACCGCCGTGCGCATGCTCGACAACGTCATCGACGTGAACCTGTACACCGTGCCCGAGGCCGAGCGCGCCAACCTGCGGCACCGCCCGATCGGCCTGGGGCTGATGGGCTACCAGGACGCGCTGTTCCGGCTGCGGCTGCCCACGGCCTCGCCGCAGGCCGTGGAGTTCGCCGACGAGAGCATGGAGCTGATCAGCTACTACGCGATCGAGGCGTCCGCGGACCTGGCGGCCGAGCGCGGCCACTACGCCACCTTCGACGGGTCGCTGTGGAGCCGGGGCGTCCTGCCGATCGACTCGCTGGAGCTGCTCGCCGAGGCGCGCCGCGGCGGCCTCGACGTGGACCGCACCCGGCGGCTGGACTGGGACGCGCTGCGGGAGAAGGTGCGCACCACCGGCATGCGCAACTCCAACGTGATGGCGATCGCGCCCACCGCGACCATCGCCAACATCACCGGCGTCAACCAGTCCATCGAGCCGATCTACCGCAACCTGTACGTCAAGGCGAACATGTCCGGCGACTTCACCGTCGTCAACCCGTACCTGGTGCACGACCTCAAGGAGCGCGGCCTGTGGGACGCGCAGATGGTGGCGGAGCTGAAGCTGCACGACGGCAGCCTCGGCCCGATCGACCGGGTGCCCGACGACCTGAAGGACCTGTACGCCACCGCCTTCGAGATCGACCCGGCCTGGCTGGTGGACGCGGCCTCGCGGCGGCAGAAGTGGATCGACCAGGCCCAGTCGCTGAACCTGTACATGGCCGAGCCGAGCGGCCGCAAGCTCGACGAGCTGTACCGGCGGGCCTGGCACAGGGGCCTCAAGACCACCTACTACCTGCGGTCGCAGAGCGCCACGCACGTGGAGAAGAGCACGCTGCGGGGCACCGACGGCCGGCTCAACGCGGTCTCCCCCGCGGCGGTCGCCCCGGCCGCCCCCGCGCCCGCCGCGGCCCCGCGCCCGGCGGCCGTGCCCGCGCCGTCCCCGGCGGCCGGGACGGCCCCCGCCCTCGACCCGGACGCCGCGTTCTGCGCGCTGGACGCCCCCGACTGCGAGGCGTGCCAGTAGCCCCGAGCCCGTCCCCGGCCGCGCCCGCCGCCGCGGGCGCGGCCCGACCCGGAACACGCCGAAAGGAATCCATGACCATCTCCGACAGCACCGGCCTCGGCGAGATCCAGAGCGGCGCCGCGCGCGTCGACGTCGCCGACAAGCGGATGATCAACTCCCGCGCCGACGTCAACCAACTGCTGCCGCTCAAGTACCGCTGGGCGTGGGAGAAGTACCTGGCCGCCTGCAACAACCACTGGATGCCCACCGAGGTCGGCATGCAGGCCGACATCGCGCTGTGGAAGTCGCCCGACGGCCTGACCGAGGACGAGCGGCTCATGGTCAAGCGCAACCTCGGCTTCTTCGCCACGGCGGAGTCCCTGGTGGCGAACAACATCGTGCTGGCGGTCTACCGGCACCTGACCAACCCCGAGTGCCGCCAGTACCTGCTGCGCCAGGCGTTCGAGGAGGCCGTGCACACGCACACCTTCCAGTACATCTGCGAGAGCCTCGGCCTGGACGAGGGCGAGCTGTTCAACATGTACCGCGAGGTGCCCTCCATCACCGAGAAGGACGCGTGGGCGCTGCGCTACACCCGCAACCTGGAGAACCCGTCCTTCCGGACCGGCACGCCAGAGGCCGACCAGGCGTTCCTGCGCGACCTCGTCGCCTTCTACGTGGTGTTCGAGGGCATGTGGTTCTACACCGGGTTCGCGCAGATCCTGTCGCTGGGACGGCGCAACAAGATGGTGGGGATCGCCGAGCAGTACCAGTACATCCTGCGCGACGAGAGCATCCACCTGAACTTCGGCATCGACGTGATCAACCAGATCAAGATCGAGAACCCGCACCTGTGGACCGAGGAGTTCCAGGCCGAGGTGCGCACCATGCTCGCCGAGGCGTGCGAACTGGAGGTCGCCTACGGGCGGGAGACCATGCCGCGCGGCATCCTCGGCCTCAACGCCGGGCTGTGCGAGCAGTACATGCGGTTCATCACCGACCGCCGCGCCGAGCAGATCGGCCTGGCCCCGCTCTTCGGCGAGACGGAGAACCCGTTCCCGTGGATGTCGGAGATGATGGACCTCCGCAAGGAGAAGAACTTCTTCGAGAGCCGGGTGATCGAGTACCAGACCGGCGGCGGCCTGTCCTGGGACTGACCCCTCCGGCGGCGGGGCCTCCCCGGCAGGCCCCGCCGCCGGCCGCTCCGGGGGAGAAAGTCCTGGCAGCGAGGGAACCGTCAGGCGCGCTACGGAATCCGAAGAAGTGAAGAATCCGTGAAGACACCCCTCCGACGCGGCCGCGCCTCCCCGGGTGCCCTCCGAAAGCCCGGCCCCCTCCCGGCCGGGCGGTTCCGGCCGGGGACGCGCCCCGGAGCCGACACAGAGAGACGGACGCCCAGTGAAGACCCCCCGAATCGCGGCCACGGCCCTGCTCGTCCTCGGGCTCGCGGCGTGCTCCGTGTCCACCGGTCCCGACCAGGTGGGACTGGAGTACGACGCCGGCGCCTTCTCCTCCACCACCTTCGACAACTGCATTCCCGCGGGCCACCGCGAGTACTACGGCCCCGGCGACCTGACCTTCGTCTACCCGGGCGGCCAGCGCACGTTCACCTTCGGCGCCTCCGAGAGCGCCGAGGCGCCGCAGGCCACCGTCGTGTCCAACGACGACCTGGAGCTGACCGTGGAGGGGGTGGTCACGTTCACCCTCAACCCGACCTGCGAGACGCTGCGCGAGTGGCACGAGCGCATCGGGCTGAAGTACGCGGCCGACACCCCCCAGGGCTGGGTGGACATGCTCACCACCTACATCGGCCAGCCGCTGAACCGCGCACTCGACGACGCCAGCAAGGAGTACTCCTGGCGCGACCTGTACACCTCGGCCGACACCAAGGCCGAGTGGGAGCAGAAGGTCGGCGAGCTGCTGTCGAAGTACATCGCCGAGCAGAGCGGCGGCGGCGACTTCTTCTGCTCCCCCAACTACACCGGTGCCGAGGACCAGGAGTGCGGCACCCCGCAACTGACCATCCAGCAGCCGGTCCCGCCGGAGGACGTGCGCGAGGCCCTCACCAGGGCGCAGACCGCCATCGAGGAGACCGCCGCCCAGGAGGAGGAGAACAAGCGCGTCGAGATGGAGCTGGAGGCGATCGAGCAGCTCGTCGACGTGCTCGGCCCCGAGGGCTACATCCTCTACGAGGCGCTGAAGAGCGGCAGCGTCGAGGTGGTCCCGGTGCCGCAGGGCGGCGCGGTCAACATCACCCCGCGCGGCGGGGAGTGACCGTCCCGCGCCGCCGGGCCCGGCGGCGCGGAGCTTGTCCCCCGGGAGAGCTACACGCAAGTGTCCACCGCACGGTGACGACTTCCGGCCACCGGATCCGTAGCGTTCGATGCAGTCGCGGCACCGGGCCGCGCGTATCGGTGAGGAGAATCCGGTGAGACTGGTGTGGCAGTTCGCGGCCGTCGCCGCGGTCGCTCTGATCGGCAGCCAGGCGGTCGCCGCCACGGGCGGAAACCCGTGGGCCACGTGCGTCCTGGGCGTCCTGACCGCGGCGCTCGCGGTGGCCGTCTACCGGTGGGTGGTGCGGCGCACCGAGCGCCGCACGCCCGCGGAGGTGGCGGGGAAGGGCGCCGCCGCCGCGACCGGCTGGGGGACGCTGGGCGGCGTCGCGCTGTTCGCGGCCGTCATCGCGGCCATCGCCCTGTGCGGGGGCTACGAGGTCACCGGCTTCGGCTCGGTGCCCGGCGCGGTGGGGCTGGTCGGCCTCATGGCCGCCGCCGCGGTGACGGAGGAGCTGCTGTTCCGCGGCATCCTGTTCCGCATCGCGGAGGAACGCCTCGGCACGTGGCTGGCGCTCGTCCTGACCAGCGTGCCGTTCGGCCTGATCCACCTGGTCAACCCGCACGCCGACCTGTGGGGCGCCCTGGCCGTCGCGATCGAGGCCGGCGGCATGCTCACCGCCGCCTACGCCGCCACCCGCAACCTGTGGGTGCCGATCGGCCTGCACTTCGGCTGGAACTTCGCCGCCTCCGGCCTCTTCAGCACCGAGGTCTCGGGCAACGACACCCCGCAGGGGCTGCTGGACGCCGTGACGTCGGGACCGGTGCTCCTCACCGGCGGCGACTTCGGCCCGGAGGGCAGCCTGTTCGCGGTGCTGTTCTGCGTGCTGGCGACCGTCGGGTTCGTCGTGCTGGCCCGGCGGCGCGGCCGCCTGGCGCCCCGGCGCCGCCGTGACGCCGCCGCCACTACACTGCCCCGGTGACCACCCCTCGGCGGCTGGGGGAGCTGTGGCGCCGGCCCGGCTCCTCTGCCTGGTACCTCCTGCTCGGCCTGCTGCTCTTCGCCGCGTCGTTCCTCCCCGCGCTCCACAGCCAGGGGACGCAGCTCGGCGGCGTGCCGCACCGCCCCTTCGACGCGCTGGCCGTCGCGGCGCTCGTTCTCGAATGCCTCCCGCTCGCCCTGGCCCGGCGGTGGCCGACCGCCAGCCTCGCGCTCGTGTCGCTCGGCTTCGCGGTCGACCAGCTCCGCGGCTACCACTCGCTCGCCGGGATCGCGCTGCCCATCGCGCTGGTGAGCGCGGGGTTCCACGTGGAACGGCACCGCCGCGCCACCGTGGTGCTGTTCTCCGCGGCCTACGTGCCGCTGGCCGTCGCGCTCTACCTGCTCGGCACGGGCGAGCCGGTGAGCGGGTTCGTGACGTTCTACCTGGCCCTGGCCCTCATGTGGGGCATCGGGTCGTGGCTGCGCGCCACCCGGGCCGCGGAGGCCGAGCGCCGCCGCCGCGTCGCCGAGGACACCCGCGCCGCCGAACGCGCCCGCATCGCCCGCGAACTCCACGACGTGGTGACCCACCACGTGACGGCGATGGTCGTGCAGGCCGAGGCGGCGCGGTACCTGACCGCCTCCCCCGACCGCCTCGACCAGGCCCTGGCCGCCGTCACCGACACCGGCCGCCGGGCCATCAGCGACCTGCGCAACCTGCTCGACCTGCTCGACCCCGACCACAGCGGCGAGGCCGGGACGCAGCCCGTCGGCAGGCTCCTCACCCTGGTGGAGCAGACGCGCCAGGCGGGCCAGCCCGTGGAGTTCACCGAGGAGGGCACCCCGGCGGACCCGAACGGCAGCGCCTACCTCGTGGCCCACCGGGTCGTGCAGGAGGCCCTGACCAACGCCCTCAAACACGCCTACGGCAGCCGCACCTCGGTGCGGGTGCGCCACGACGAGAAGGAGATCACCGTGGAAGTCGACACGGACGGCTCCGGCACGCGGGGGACCTCCCCGGGCGGGAGCGGGCGGGGACTCGTCGGCCTGCGCGAACGGGTCGCCGTGCTGGGCGGCGACTTCCGCGCGGAGCGGCAGCCGGACGGCGGCTTCGCCGTGCGGGCGCGCATCCCCGCGGGGGGCCCGTCGTGACCGCGCCGATCCGGGTCCTGGTCTGCGACGACCAGGAGCTGATCCGCACCGGGCTGGCCACGATCATCAACGCCCAGGACGACCTGGAGGTGGTGGGCGAGTGCGGGGACGGGCAGGCCGCGGTCGACCTCGGCCGCCGACTGCGCCCGGACGTCGTGGTGATGGACGTGCGCATGCCGGTGCTCGACGGCATCGAGGCCACCCGCAGGCTGGCCGGAGCCGGGGTGGCGCACCCGGCCCGGGTGCTCGTGCTGACGACGTTCAACCTGGACGAGTACGTCTACGAGGCGCTGCGCGCGGGGGCCTCCGGGTTCCTGCTCAAGGACGCGCCGCCGACCCAACTGCTGCACGGGATCCGGACCGTGGCCGCCGGGACGGCGCTGCTGGACCCCAAGGTGACGCGCCAGCTCGTGGGCAGGTACGCCGCCCGGATCAGGCCCGCCGGGAACAGCCCGGACGACACCCCGCTGACCCCCCGCGAACTGGAGGTGCTGCGCCTGGTCGCGGAGGGCCTGTCCAACCGGGAGATCGCCGAGGCCCTCCATCTGAGCCCGGAGACCGTCAAGACCTTCGTGTCGCGCATCCTCACCAAGCTCTCCCTGCGCGACCGCGTCCAGGCGGTCGTCTACGCCTACCGCCACGGCCTGGTGTCCTGACGCGCCGCGCCGACGGCACGGACTCCGGCGCCCCGGGCGGGGGCCGAAGGCCCCGCAGCAGGGGCCGGACCGGGGGGTTGAACAGGATTCCTCAAGTGATCACTATGTGAGATAGGTCGCTTTTGCCTGGCTACGGGCAGTGAGGAGCCCTCATGACCGAGTCCCTGCTGGCTTCGACGGTCACCTTCGCCGCCTACTTCGCGCTGATGCTCGGCATCGGCCTGTGGACGTACCGGCGGACGACGTCCGCCTCCGACTTCTTCCTCGGCGGGCGCACCCTCAACAGTTGGGTGTCTGGACTCAGCGCCAACGCCAGCGACTTCAGCGGCTGGCTGCTGCTGGGCCTGCCCGGCGCGATCTACCTGTCCGGACTGGGCGAGGCGTGGATCGCGGTGGGGCTGGCCGTCGGCTTCTACGCGAGCTGGCGGGTCGTCGCACCCCGGCTGCGGGTCTACACCGAGCGCGCCACGGACGCGCGGCGCGGCGGGGAGTCCGACTCCCTGACCCTCTCCTCCTTCCTGGAGAACCGCTTCGGCGAGCGCAGGGGAGTGCTGCGCGGCGTCTCCGCCCTGCTCATCCTGGTGTTCTACCTGTTCTACGTGGCGTCCGGACTGGTCGCCATGGCGGTGCTGTTCGACCAGGTCTTCGACCTGCCGGGCACGGCCGCGGTGGTCCTGGGCGCGTCGGTCGTCGTGCTCTACACGTTCCTCGGCGGCTTCCTCGCGGTCAGCTTCACCGACGTCGTCCAGGCCGCCATGATGTGGCTGGCGCTGCTGGCGGTGTCGGCGGCCGCGCTGGTCGCGCTCGGCGGCTTCGGCGGGGTCGCCGACGGGGTGGCCGCGCGCAGCGACGCCCTGTTCTCCGCGTTCGGCGGGGTGGCGCTGTCCGACGGCGCGTGGCAGCCCACGGAACGGCTGGGCGTCCTGGTGATCGTCTCCGGCCTGGCCTGAGGGCTCGGCTACTTCGGCCAGCCGCACATCCTGGCCCGGTTCATGGGCATCCGCTCGGTCGCCCACATCCCCCGCGCACGCCTGGTCAGCGTCGCCTGGGCGGTCACCGCGATGGCCCTGGCGGTCTTCGTCGGCTTCGTCGGCATCGCCTACTTCGACCAGCCGCTGGACAACCCCGAGAGCGTCTACCTCTCCCTGATCCAGGCGCTCACCAACCCGTGGGTGGGCGGCCTGCTGCTGTCGGCGGTCCTCGCCGCGGTGATGAGCACCGCCGACTCGCAACTGCTGGTCGCCGCCGCGGCGCTCACCGAGGACGGCTACCGCGTCCTGACGCGGCGCGAGGTCTCGCCCGCCGCCATGGTGTGGATCAGCCGGGTCGCCGTGGTCGGGGTGGCGCTCGCGGCCGGGGTGCTCGCCGTGGCCAGCCAGGACAGCGTCCTCGAACTCGTGGGCTACGCCTGGGCCGGGTTCGGCGCGGCGTTCGGCCCGGTGGTCGTGCTGGCGCTGTACTGGCGCCGGATGAACTGGGTGGGCGCGCTGGCGGGCATGGTCGCGGGCGGCACGGTCGCCCTGGTCTGGCCCAACGTCGACCCGATCGGCCTGTACGCGATGGTCCCGGCGGTGTTCGCCGCGGTGGTCGCGGTCTTCGTGTGCAACCCGCTCGGCCCGAAGGCCAGCGAGCAGATGGCGGCGGACTTCCGCAGGGTCGAGGAGGTCACGGGCAGGGCCTGAGCCCCGACGGCCGTATCGGACGGGCGCCGGCGCCCCGGCCCAGGCAGGGGCGCCGGCGCCGGGATTTTCGGCCTCCCGGGTGTCACGAACCGGACACCGGGTGTGGCGCCAAAACGAGCGATACCGGTAGAACGGTCGCTATGAGCCCCAAGAACGAGCTCCCCGTCGCGTGGTCCCGGCTCGACGTCGCCGAGGGGCTCTGCGTCGGCACCCTGGTCACCGAACGGCGCGGCTACCGGTTGGAGGCGGGTGAGGTCGTCGCCGACCCTCGGGAACGCTACTCGTGCCGGTTCAGCGTCTCCACCGACCTGGCGTGGAACACCCGGAGCGCCCGGGTGGACGTCGTCGGCCCGCGCGGCGCGCACGTCCTGGAACTGGTCAACCGGTCCGGGCAGTGGACAGTCAACGGCGCGGCAGCCCTCGAACTGGAGGGGTGCGTGGACGTGGACGTGGCCGCGGCCCCGCTCACCAACACGCTGCCCATCCGCCGCCTGGGCCTGGAACCGGGCGAGCACCGCGACATCCAGGTCGCCTGGGTGGACGTGCCGGAGCTGAAGGTCACCCGGATGCGGCAGCGCTACACCCGCCTCCTCCCCGAGGACGGGGTGGACCGCTACCGCTACAGCGACTCCGGATACGGGACGTTCGAGCTGACCGTGGACCGCAACGGCCTGGTCATCGACTACGAGCGCCTGGCCCGCCGGATCTCCTGACCGGAGCCCCGGTCACCGGACCGGCCTTGTGAGGTCCACGTCGACGGCGAAGGGGACGCTCACCGTCAGCGGCTCAGCGGACAACGTCGGCTCCTTCGACCGGATCGACACGCTCGACTCGCTCCCGGTCGCACTCGGTGACGGATTCGGGGCGAGAAGGTACCGGGAGGGCCACCCGCGCGTGGTCGGAATCCACAGAATCCGGCGTCGGGGAATGCCTTTTTCCTCCCCGGGTACTGCTGTGCCCCATGGGGGAGGCGCGGATCGTCTACGACCGGCGGGGCCGCGGCAGCCCGCTGGTGCTGTTGCACGGGCTGGGGCACCGCAGGCAGGCGTGGCGGCCGGTGCTGCGGATGCTGGAGGCCGAGCACGACGTGGTGGTGCCGGACCTGCCGGGGTTCGGCGAGTCGCAGGCGCCCGGCGCGGGGGAGCGCTACGACATCGCCTGGCTGGTGGACGCGGTGGAGCGGTTCTGCGACCGGCTCGGGCTGCGCCGCCCGCACCTGGCGGGCAACTCGCTGGGCGGGGCGATCGCCCTGGAACTGGCCGCCCGCGACGCCGCCGCCTCGGTCACCGCGTTCTCGCCCGTCGGGTTCACCGTCGGCGCGGAGAACCTGGGCAACCGGCTGCTCGCCCTGGGGGCCCGGGCGGCCTCCCGGGTGCCCGAACACCTCCGGGTGGCGGCGGCCGACACCCCGCTCATGCGTCGTGCGGCACGCCGGGTGCTGCGCGGCACGCCCGGCGGGTGCGACCACCGCGACGTGCGCTTCGACGCCGCCGCGCTCGCCGCGGGCTCCCCC
>Ga0207864_1002940_pt1 | contig 15119 bp, 16 predicted proteins | sample HigsolmetaAR202D_FD_184834 | JGI IMG/M metagenome (GOLD analysis project Ga0207864, IMG submission 184834) | Ionic liquid and high solid enriched microbial communities from the Joint BioEnergy Institute, USA - AR20-2-D (SPAdes) (version 2) ...
TTTTAAAGCTTAAGAACTGCAGGGCTTTCGCTTAAATTTGCCGCAGAAACCACACTTATGCATTACGAGCCTATATCGGTATTCGACATGTTGAAGATTGGCGTAGGACCGTCTAGTTCTCACACACTGGGTCCTTGGCGTGCAGCTGAAAGGTTTGTGGAAGAATTAGAATTACAGGCTCCGCTGCAGCAGGTGCTACGTGTACAGATTTTCTTATATGGCTCGCTGGCTAAAACAGGTATTGGTCACGGAACAGATATTGCTGTACAACTGGGGCTTTCAGGATTTGACCCGGTAACTTTTGATGTAGCACAAATCACTGCTACCATTCAACATATCGCCGATCAAAAGCAATTGATATTACACGGAACGCACCGCATACAATTTAATCCAACGGAAGATATTGTTTTCTTGTATCAGGAGACACTGCCGTATCATTCCAATGGATTGCGTTTTACTGCCACACTTGAAAATGGGAACACCATAACCGAAACCTATTACTCCATCGGAGGCGGCTTCGTCAAAAAGGAAGGAGAAGTAATTTCCGCTAAAAAAACTACACCTCCTTTCCCTATTAATGATGCAGAAGACCTTTTGAAGTGGTGCATCAAAACCGGACTAGCCATTCATGAAATCGTTTATGAAAACGAGCAAGCATGGCGCACTGAAGAAACTATTCGTACAGACATTCTTAAAATATGGCAGGTAATGAAGGACTGTGTCTACCGCGGATGCCATACTAGCGGCGTGTTGCCGGGAGGCTTGAATGTGCGTAGACGGGCTGCCGACCTAAATAAGAGATTGCTTCAGGGAGCCGTGTATAACAATTACGATGAATGGGTACAAAATATTCGCAAAGGTGGCAATCATTTTCAATACACACTGGACTGGGTAAGTTGTTTTGCACTTGCCGTAAATGAGGAAAATGCTTCCTTTGGCCGCGTAGTCACTGCTCCTACCAATGGATCAGCCGGCGTCATCCCTGCTGTTTTACACTATTACATTATCTTCTGCCATCAGGACAATACAATTCCGGAAGAAGATAAGGTTATGCACTTTCTGATGACTGCTGCGGAAATCGGAAGTATCTTTAAAAAGGAAGCTACCATTTCTGCCGCTATGGGAGGTTGCCAAGCCGAGATAGGCGTATCCTCATCCATGGCTGCAGCCGCGCTTACCGAAGCATTGGGTGGCACGCAAAAACAGGCTTTAATGGCTGCGGAAATTGCGATGGAACATCATCTAGGAATGACCTGCGATCCTGTACGTGGTTTGGTACAGGTCCCCTGTATTGAGCGCAATACCATGGGAGCAATAAAAGCCATTACCGCCAGTCAGCTGGCCTTGCAAAGCACTCCCGACTTTGCACGTGTATCGCTGGATGATGTTATCAAAACCATGTGGGAGACCGCAAAAGACATGAACTTTAAATACAAGGAAACAGCTGACGGAGGGCTTGCCGTAAACGTTCCCATAAGCCATCCGGAATGCTGATATTCGCAATTCAAAAACGAATTTTAATAATGACAAGAAACGAACTTCTTCAGCAGATTCAAACAAAAAGATCTTATTTGTGTGTAGGATTAGATACGGATATCAATAAAATTCCTGCTCATTTAAGAAATCATCCCGACGCAATATTTGAATTTAATAAAGCCATTATCGATGCTACACGCGATTTGTGTGTATCGTATAAAATCAACACTGCATTTTATGAAGCATATGGAGTAAGGGGTTGGCAAGCGCTGGAAAAAACGGTGCATTATATCGGTAATGAACATTTTAAAATTGCCGATGCCAAACGCGGCGACATTGGTAATACATCCGATCAGTATGCGAAAGCTTTTTTTGAAAATCTAACTTTCGATGCGGTTACTGTAGCTCCTTACATGGGAAGCGACAGTGTACAGCCCTTTCTGAAATACGAAGGGAAATGGGCTATAGTATTAGGGTTAACCTCTAATAAAGGTGCAGCCGATTTTGAACTGCAGTCTTGCGGAGATGAACTCCTATACGAAAAAGTATTGAAAACCGTTTCGCAATGGGGTACGCCCGAAAATTTGATGTTTGTAGTAGGTGCCACACAATCCGATTCCTTTATCAATATCAGAAAACTCATCCCTGATCATTTTTTGCTGGTTCCCGGTGTAGGCGCACAAGGCGGAAGCCTTCAGGAGATTTCTGAGAAAGCTATGAATGCAAGCTGTGGACTACTGGTAAATGTAAGTAGAGATATTATTTATGCCGGATCTGAAGAAAATTTTGCTGTTGCCGCCCGAAATAAGGCAATAAATTATCAAAAAGAGATGCACAAATATTTGAAATAGTTTCAAATTCTCTATATTTGCGCCTCTGTAACACTTTCCATTTATGGAAAGTAACGAATGAAACTAAAGAGTTATTCATTCGGTTGGTCCGGTAGCTCAGCTGGATAGAGCAACTGCCTTCTAAGCAGTAGGTCATTGGTTCGAATCCAATCCGGATCACAAAATTTTCCAAGCCGCTTCGATAAGCGGCTTTTATTTTATATCTCTTCTCTTTCCATGCATTTCACTCCTATCCAACTTTTATTTAGGTCAATACAAAAAATTTATCCATAAAAAAAACAGGTGAAGGAACTGAGACTTACAATTCATTCACCTGTTTCATCTATGAAATGTGGAGGATATCGGAGTCGAACCGACGACCTCTTGCATGCCATGCAAGCGCTCTAGCCAGCTGAGCTAATCCCCCATAAAGAGCTAAAGCCGTCTCTTTAAACGGTGAGCGAAATTAAAGGAATCGAACAATTTATCCAACAAAAAAATTCAGCAGCTCTCTATTTTTTTGTTATGGAAGATGGAATTTCTGTCTCACGAATAGAGGCGGCGGCTTTTCTTAACAGAGCGGCCAATTTCTTATCTATTTTGCGGCCAACCATTCTTGTGGTAGCTTCTCGCACTACAAAAGGCACTACCAGTCTAGGTAACCATCCGGCACGTTTCAACAATACTTTGCCTATAAAAAATTCCACCGATCTTTTAATACCGAATTTCACAAGCGGATTAGTGGTATTTCCCTTCAAAGCGTTGCGGGCAATACCCCCAATGGCAGCAAACGGATTCAACTCATCTTTTAACGCATTAAAAGAGGCTCCAATTTTAGCTTTGCTCATTTGCAGGCGGACTTTTAATCGTTCCTTTTCCTGCAACAACTCTTCATAATTATTAATGTCTGGTTTACCCATAAATAGCTTTTATTATGACGTTTCTGATAAATGGGTGCAGCAATTTTTTCGTCAACAATAATACAAGCAGTAGCAATACAAAAAGCCCTCCGGCTACTATAAAAAATCCTAGTGTTGGATTACCTAATTTTTGTCCTATCCACCAACTTACACCCATGCATACAAAAAACATTGCGAAAAATAATAAAGCAGCTACGAAAAATGTAATCAGCAGTGAGGCAGCCAAGCTACTCCCTTTATCTGCAATTCGTATAACGGAAAGCCGATAGTAAGTTTTGGCTATTTCCTCTACATTGCTGGCAATGTCTTCTACCTTATCTTTTATTTCAAACATAGGACTGGTTTTTATAGATCATTAAACAAAAAAGGCTGTCCGTACAACAGATCATAAGCCCATTTGCCATGATTGATGCTACTGACAACCTTTCCGAGCTATTTAATTAGCCCAGTTTATTTGCAAATTCATCTGCTTGGCCTGTAAACTCTCCGGCTTTCTCCTTAGCTTTATTAAGACCAGATTTTGCCTTAGTGATGGCTTTTTGGGACAAGTCTGCAAGACTTTCTTTGCCCGACTCATACAGGCTACCTAGAGAATCAGCCCATTCTGACGCGGTATTTTTAATTTTTCTCCTAGCCTTTTTGCCTTCTTCGGTATAATATAATAAACCAATGGCTACCCCGGCAAGTGCAGCCCCTACGATGCCCAGCAAAATTTTATCCCTGTTTTTCATAATAGTTCATTTTAGAATGAAGTAATAGTTTTCTATAATGAAGCCTAAAAATCGTACCAAAAAAACTTTTATGTAAATATTTGATACAAAATATCTTAAAAGCCTCTTAAAAACTTTTAATCACCTAGATTTTCTACTTCTTTGTTTAGCCAACGCTTCACCGCTGCTGTAGTAACCGACTTGGGTCGTTCGATAGGCATACCCAGCGCTCTATCCCAACATAGGCTGGAAAGTACGCCCAAGGCACGGCTTACAGCAAAGAGCACAGTATAGTATTCATACTCTACCAATCCATAATGCACTAAAAGAGCACCACTATGTGCATCTACATTTGGCCATGGATTTTTTACTTTACCTAATGATTGTAGGATGGGCGGCACGGTTTCATAAATACGCCATACCGTATTTACCAGCGGATCATCAGGCATGTGCTTTTTACCAAACTCCATCTGAGCAATGAAGCGAGGATCGGTTTTTCTAAGTACAGCATGGCCATAACCCGGTACGACCTTACCCTCGGCAAGGGTTTTTTCTACGTATTGTTTGATTTGTTCTGATGTGGGCGATTCGGTTTTCAACTCTCGCTGCATCTCAAAAATCCATTTTATCACTTCCTGATTAGCTAGGCCATGTAACGGCCCTGCCAAACCATTCATACCGGCAGCATAGCTGAGGTAAGGATCGCTGAGGGCAGATCCTACGAGGTGTGTAGTGTGTGCTGAAACATTTCCGCCTTCATGATCGGCATGGATAACCATGTATAGGCGCATTAATTCTTTGAACTCTTCATCATCGTATCCCAGCATGTGGGCAAAGTTTCCAGCCCAATCTAATAAGCCATCGGGATGTAATATTTTACCTTCCTTGTATTTTCTACGATATACATAAGCAGCAATATGCGGGATGCGAGCAATCAAGTCTAACGTGTCTTCAAAAGTGGCTTCCCAGTAATCCTTTTTACTCATGCCGGCTGCATATCTTTTTGCAAATACACTCTCGGCCTGCAAAGCCATAATACCTACCACAAACATGGTCATGGGATGCGTCTCGGTAGGCAATGCTTTCATGGTTTCATAAACATACATAGGCACGTGACTACGGCGCTGCAAAATAGCACTCAGCGTATCCACTTCCTCCTTAGTAGGAATTTCTCCTACCAGCATCAGATAAAATAAGGCTTCGGGTAATGGCTCCCCGCCTTCCTTAGCTTTGGGAAGTTTTTGTCTTAATTCGTCTATGGTATGCCTTCTAAATCGTATTCCATCCTGCGCATCTAGTAAAGAAGTTTCACTAATCAATGCGATCATGCCCCGCATTCCCTGGTATATCTGAGACAGTTTTATTTCACCGATAACGGTATCACCATGCTCTTTCAGTATTTGTTTTATTTCCTCGCCCAGCTTATCAGCCTGTGCTTTAAACTTTTGTTTCAGCATTTCCATAACACATTATTATTTTATACGGTAAGCGTTCGCCCTAAAGATAATTAATGACAAATGGTTCAACAAATTATATAATAATTTATTTAACAAGAAAACCGCGCAAACGTTTACGCAAGATGTAAAAACTATGATAAAATATCCCCTTTTATACCGTATCTGCCTTTACCTAAGTTAGGCTTATTTAGGGGTATCTCTATATAGCTTTAAAGACACAAAAAAGAAGATTATATTGGGCAGCCAGGCGGCCACTAAGGGCGGAAAATTTCCTTTAACAGAAAATACAGTAGAAAACTGGTCGGCAATGATAAATGCAGCAGCAATTACAATTCCTAATGCCAAGTGCAATCCACTTCCGCCGCGTGTTTTTCGGCTGGCCACCACGGCACCTATAAAGGTAAGCAATAGTACAGTGATCGGTGTAGCCGTACGCTTGTATCTCTCCACTTTCAAGGAGTTCAACCCCTCCGTACCTCTCAGCTCTTCTTTTTCGATATACTTTACCAACTGAGGTGTTGTGAGTTTGTCTTTTAGATACTCATCCCGTACCAGCTCGGTGGGCAAAATGCTGAGTTGGATTGTTTTTTCAGTATACCGCTTTTCCCTTTCTCCGAGACTGTCCACATACCGTTCTACTACATTCTTCCCAATCCATTTGCCCTTGCCACCGGCAGTATCCCATCGTATAGACTCTGCACGCAGGTTATACACTACTTTTCCATTTCGCACGCGGTTCATAAAAAAGGTGCCGCTGGTTCGTGTTTGGGCATTGTAGTTTTTCACACCCATGTAGGCTGTACTGTCAATCCGCTTAAAGAAACAGTTGTAACAACTCGTTTCCTGACGGTTTTTCAAGGGATTGTTCTTATCCAGCTTTTCCTGCATGAAAGTAGTATAGAGTACATTGGCTTTCGGTATAAAATAAAAACGTCCTACAAAAAGAATAAGCGCTAGAAATACGCCCCCAATAATATAAGGACGTAGAAACCGATTGAAAGAAATACCACTTGCAAGAATGGCGATAACCTCACTACGCATCGCCATTTTACTGGTAAAGAATATAACAGCTATAAAAACGAAAAGCGGGAATAATAAACTCCAGATATAGGGTATAAATCCTACATAGTATTGTGTAAATATTTCCCAGTTACTGAGACCCGTTTTTACAAAATCGTCCGTTTTCTCACTACTATCTACCGCTACCGCGATAACGGTAAACAGCAACATGCAGAACACAAACGTGACCAGCAGACGTTTTAATATAAACCAGTCTAACTTCTTCATTCAGCTGCCAAAAATATATGAAATCCGACACTTGTAATGACGGATTTTATGCTTTATAATGGATTTATATAATTTTTAGTCTTTGACATAGCTTTCCGTCTGATTCGCTACCCCTCAACGCCATCTATAACCTTGTTTTTAGCTTAATAATCATTTCATTTTTCCAGGTAGCATAGTCGCCTGCAATAATATGCTTACGGGCCTCACCTACCAGCCACAAATAAAAACATAGATTGTGTACACTTGCGATGGTTAGTGCCAGTATTTCGCCTGCTTTAAATAGATGTCTCAGGTAGGCTTTACTGTAATAACGGCTCATCTCGCAGGGCAACTCTTCATCGATGGGGGAAAAGTCGTACTCCCATTTCTTATTATCAATATTAATGACCCCTTGAGTGGTAAAAAGCATGGCGTTCCGCCCGTTACGCGTGGGCATTACACAGTCGAACATATCCACGCCCATTCCGATACACTCCAGTATATTCCATGGTGTACCAACCCCCATCAGATAACGGGGTTTATCCTTAGGTAATAACTGACAGCACCAGTCACAAATTTCGTACATTACCGGCTCGGGCTCTCCCACACTCAGTCCCCCAATAGCGTTCCCTGGAGCATCCTTGGAGGCAATATATTCACAAGATTGCTTACGCAAATCCTTATAGGTGGCCCCCTGTACTATGGGGAATAGATTTTGCGTATAACCATACTTATCAGGCGTGGCGTTGAATTGGGCTACACATCTGTCTAGCCAACGATGAGTAAGCTCCATGCTCTTACGGGCATAACCATATTCACTTCCTCCAGGGGGACATTCATCAAATGCCATGATGATGTCTCCGCCAATACTGCGTTGTATATCCATCACCCTCTCAGGCGTAAACAAATGCTTACTCCCATCAATATGTGACTGAAAAGTCACACCTTCTTCTTTAATTTTTCGGGTTCCAGCCAAAGAAAATACCTGATACCCACCACTATCCGTTAAAATAGGCCGCTCCCAATGATTAAATCGGTGCAAACCTCCTGCTTGCTCCAAAACATCTGTACCGGGTCTTAAATACAAGTGGTAAGTATTGCCTAAGATAATTTGGGCCTTCACGTCATTCAGCAATTGTTGCTGCGCAACGGCCTTTACACTACCCACCGTACCTACCGGCATAAATATTGGGGTTTCGATCTGACCGTGATCCGTGGTTATAACGCCGGCTCTGGCCGACGTAGTGCTATCCGTATGCTGTACTTGAAAACTTAATCTTGCCATTTGTGGCAAAAGTAAACAGTTAGATTATATATTTGCTTGTATGCTATTTTCTACTGCTTATATAATTTTTCTATTATTAGCATTTTTCAGTTTTTGTCTGATCTTTTATTACCTTTTTTTCTTTGCCCGCTTAGCTTTTTACAAAACTCCTACTTCTGAAGCTGCTCCCCCCCCTGCTCCCTACTCAATAATAGTTTGTGCCAGAAACGAACAATATAATCTGGAGAAAAACATACCCCACCTTTTGCAACAGCAATACACCAATGAATACGAAGTACTGGTGGTAAACGATAATTCGGAAGATAACACCAAACATGTGATGCAATGGCTGTCGCGCTATTATTCCAGATTACGGGTTATTAATCTTGAAAGACAACACAAAGAAAGCGTAGGTAAAAAATATCCGCTATCCATTGGCATTCGCGAGGCCCGAAACGAGCATTTATTGCTTACCGATGCCGATTGTGTGCCCGCATCTCCATTATGGGCAGCTCACATGCAAAGCGCTTATTACAAATCCGAAATTGAAATTGTACTGGGTTATGGCGCTTATGAAAAACATCCGGGACTGCTCAATAAAATCATCCGTTGGGAAACCTTTCACTCCGCATTGCAATATCTTTCATATGCATTGGCCGGCGTTCCCTACATGGGTGTAGGCCGAAATCTAAGCTATAAAAAAACTTTATTTAATAAACATAAAGGGTTTGCAAGTATTAATTATATACCCGGCGGCGACGATGATTTATTTATAAGTAAAGCCGCCACGCGTCGCAATACAGCTATTATGATTGAACCCCAGGCCCACACTATCAGTGTTCCCAAGAAAAAATGGAAAGAATGGCGCCATCAAAAGACCAGGCATTATAGCACTTCAAAGTATTACAAATTCAAGCATAAGTTGTTATTGGGACTATATAGTCTATCGCATTTTTTATTCTATCCGTTACTTATTGCCACGGCGCTACTTTACAACTGGCAAGTAGCATTAGGCATATTGATTGTAAAATCGGCCATACAATATTTTATCTTTTCTAAAGCCATGAAAAAACTGAATGAAACAGATTTGCAGGGTTGGATTTTACTGATGGATGTATGGATGTTCTTTTACTACCTCTTTTTCGCTCCTACACTCTGGAAAAAAGAAAAAAAGACTTGGTAAAACATAAAAATGCCAACAGCATAATGCTACCGATATCCACTTGATATTAATACTTTTGCTTTTCATGGAGATTATTTTAAAATACTTCGCTGATTTTACCGATACTCAGCTAAAGCAGCTGGAGGCCTTGGATGCTTTGTACAAAGACTGGAATGAAAAAATTAACGTTATCAGTCGCAAAGACATTGGTAGTTTGTATGAAAAGCATGTTCTTCATTCTTTAAGCATTGCTGCTGCCTATAACTTCGATGCAGGCAATACCGTGTTGGATTTGGGCTGTGGAGGGGGATTCCCCGGGATTCCTCTGGCTATATTTTTCCCCGAGGTACAGTTTCATATGGTAGACAGCATTGCCAAAAAACTGAAAGTAGTTGAGGAAGTAGCTAATGCTATCGGCCTGAAAAATATAACCACCCAGCATACCAGAGTAGAGGCCATAAAGGATAAAAAATTCGATTATGTAGTGTCGCGAGCGGTAGCTCCACTTAAAGATTTGTGGCGATGGAGCAAACCCATTATTAGCAAAAACAATGCTCAACGTAGTGAGGATACCCCTGCTCCTGGCCTTATTTGTTTAAAAGGTGGAGATTTGGCGCTGGAAATACAACAGAGCGGTACCCGGCCTTATATCACCTCTATTATAGACCTTTTTCCTGAACCTTATTTTGAAGAAAAATACATCCTGTATGTGCCCAAGTAAGCACCTACAGGCCGCCAATTGGCGAAGTGCGGACTTGAATTGAGCAAAAGTTCAATTCAGAACCGAACGAATCCCAAGCTGTCAGCCTTTTTGTAAATTTACTAAAAAACAAAAGCGACCAGCCATATGCGGATAGGGAAGTAGAATTTCAATTTAGCAATTAACCCCGCATTTCACCAAGCTGATGTGCCTGTTGCACAACTCAAAAATAATGTAAAATATTGATAAAAACTAGTATGTGTAGCATGGTTTTTGTATAGTTATGATTATGCAAGGACGTAAACATTTTTCACCTCAATTGTTTTATCAGACCAGCTTAGAGCTACTGGTTCCTCAAGATAATTTTTATAGAATACTCCAAAAAGAACTAAATCTTCATTTTTTATACAAAGCCACTTCTGCATTTTATGGCAAAGAAGGACAAGAAAGCATAGATCCGGTTGTGTTTTTTAAGATACTATTGGTTGGTTATCTGAACAATATCAACAGCGATAGAGCCTTATTGCGCTATTGTGCAGACAGTTTAAGTATAAGATTGTTTTTGGGGTATGATTTAGATGAAGAATTACCTTGGCATTCGACCATCTCACGGACGCGTCAATTGTACGGCGAAGAAGTGTTTTTACGTTTATTTCAAGACATCTTACGCAAATGCGTTCAAAAAGGAATGGTACGCGGAAAGCGTCAATGTGTGGACAGTGCTTTTATCAAAGCCAATGCAAGTATGGATAGTTTGGTGGAGAAAGAAATCTTAGCCGATGCGAAGACTTATACAGAAGAACTCAACACGCACTCGGACTATCAAGTTACCCCGCAAAAGCAGAAGGAAGTCGAACAACATCACGCTTGGAAACAAGAAGCCTACAAAGGGATTCCCGGCCATAGAAAGACGTTTCAAATAGATGAAGATGGGGAAGAAATCCGTCCCAAGTTTTTAAGCAATCATACGCATTATTCTCCTACGGATCCCGATGCAAAAATCTCAACCAAACCAGGAAAACCACGTCAACTCAATTATGCAGGACAATTATCTGTAGACGATGCGCATCACGTGATAACAGGCGCCTGTGCCAGTACAGCAGGAAGCAAGGACAGTGCAATCTTTCATGAGATTATGAATCAAACCATCGAAAATTTAAATCAAAACGAAATAGAGTTAGACAAAGTGATAGCCGATGCAGGTTATAGCAGTGGAGAGTTTGCAGTATTGTGAGGATAAAGAAATTGATGCTTGGATTGCTCACTGTCTTTTTTGAAGATTTTAAAGGAGTTCGCGAATGCTTTGCATTTCCGAATTTTGGTCAATACAAACCCGATCGAGAAGGCTTTATATACAACGCAGAAAAAGAACAATATGAATGCATTCAAGAAGGCGGAAATAAAGCGATACTTCCATTTAAAGGGATTCGAACAGATAGCAAAGGCTATACAAAAAAGACGTTCAGAAGCAGCGAGAGAGATTGCAAAAACTGTCCACTAAGGGAACAATGCTGTAGTAAAGTGAGTAAGTTTAAGAAACTAGACGAAAGCATCCATAAGCCTTTATGCGACAAGATGCACGAAAAACTCACCCAACACAAAGCCTATCATCGCAGATTGGTAAAGCGATGAAGTTCGACAGTAGAACCGGTTCTGGGTACGCTAATCAACCATCACAACATGAAACGAATCAACAGTCGGGGAATGGCACAAGCAAACAAGCATACTTCGACAAGCTCAGTACAGGTTCCTAATGGCAGCGCTAACTCACAACCTGAAGAAGTACCTGAAATTCACCTGCAAAACACCGCAAATCATAGCCCTAAAAATGACCATCGAGAAAGGACTAGTTTGTATCCTCCAAAAACAACAAAATAGCCATCAAAATAGGGGATATAAGCTATCCTAAAAATCCGACAACAAAACTCTCGACAACCACAAACCTCGCTTAAAACGGCTTAAACGAGGTCAAGAATTTTTGTTTTCACTGAAATTTTGGAGTTGTGCAACAGTTACTGCTGTTACCTGCTACCCTTTTCTGTCGGTTAATCTTCGTCTGTCGGTATGTTGCGAAGAATTTTGTAGTCAATGTAAAATGTTCCAAACGGGATGAAACACGCAATAAGAACTTTCCAAGTTGTTTCTTTGAATTTCCATTGTTGTTCAACACCTACACGCAAAGCATTAAAGATAAATAACAGAAACAATGCACCGTGAATTGGTCCAAGAGATTTTGATATTGAAGGGTTGTCAAAGTAATATTTCAGAGGTACCGCTATAAAAACTAAAACAAGTAATGAAATGCCCTCTAAAAATGCAAGAAGCCGTAAACGTCCGATTGTTGTTGTGATATATTTTTTCAAAATGGATTGAAAATAGGATATAGGATGTAAGGGTTAGTTTTACAAAAACTTGAGCGATTAATCCATTTGAAGAATGAACTGCACTTACCTTTTGAATTCAACATATGTGTTTTTGGGTTAATCCAATTAAAAAACGATTCTATGGGTTGTCCGATTTTAAAACTCTTCTTCCGTTAACTCTTTGTTGACCATACTTCCAACCAAATTTCCTGAAGCTACTGCATTGGCCACCGAACGCATAGGACTGGTATTGTCACCACAAGCATAAATACCTGGAACCGTTGTTTTTTGAAACATATCTACTTTGATGTAGCCTTGTTCTGTCAGTTCGCAACCCAACATTTCGGGAATTTTGCAATGTTGTTCAAACGGAATGGCCGCATAAGCTGCTCCAAAATTTTCTTTTGTTCCGTCAGTAAAAATCAAGGCCGTCATACTTCCGTTTTGGTGTTGGATTGCTTTCACTGCTTTTTCAACGATATTGATTTGATGATTTTTCAGTTTGGCAGATTGCACATCCTTAAAATCTGCTTTACCTCCGGTGACAATCGTGATTTTATCAGTCAGATTATTGACTAATGAAGCAAGATGAAAAGCCTTGTCTCCATTGGCAATGATGGCGGTTTTGCCTCCTTTAAATTCATAGCCGTGGCAGTACGGACAATGGATGACGGTCTTGCCCCAACATTCTTCAAAACCTTTTATATCGGGAAAAACATCTTTCACTCCGGTTGCAAAAACCAGCTTTTTCGCAGAGAATTGTTCTCCGGATGGTATAGTGATTTCAAAACCATTTTCAGTTTTCTTGCCTTTCGTAGCATAGCCTTCAAAGAATTTCACGGTATCGTATTGCAATACTTGTTCTTTGGCTTTTGCGGCAATCACTCCGGGAACAGCTCCGTCCTGTGTAATGAAATTGTGCGAATGTGGCGTATAGCGATTGCAAGGTTTTCCGCTGTCAATGATTAATACATTTCGCAACGAACGACCCAATGCCATTGCCGCAGATAACCCGGCAAAGCTTCCGCCGATGATGATTACATCGAATTGATTTTTGTCTGTCATACTGTTGAATTTTGAAAATACTGTTAATGGAAAAGGCAAAGCTAATGCGGTTAATGCAAGCCCGCCTTGTTTTATGATTTCTCGTCTTGTCATTGCACTGACTTATTTTCTTTTGGCAAAAATAGGTAAAAATTTATTATTGCGACATAGTTGCAATAAATTAATGCAAATTATTTGCATTAAATTTGTAAAAGAAAATGTAGTAAAGATGAAACGTAGAAATACACCGTCAAAAGAAGCTGTTTTGGACTTATTGATAAGTACAGGAAAGGCAATGAGTCGTGATGCAATTGAACAAAAGATAAATGTCGAAATTGACAGAGCTACTATTTACAGAGTGTTAAACCGTTTTTGTGAAGATGGATTGGTACATAAAATCGTAGCCGAAGACGGCAAACAGTATTTTGCAGTTTGTGCCCATTGTGATAATCATTCTTATCCCAAAAATCATTTTCATTTTCGATGCAAGAAGTGCAATACCATAGAATGCTTACCGCAAGCTGTCCTCTTCTCTGTTCCCAATGGCTATGATGTCGAAAGCCTCAATTGTGTCCTTACCGGAATTTGTAGAGATTGTGCTGAGGCACCTTGAAACTTCTATCCGTTTTATTCCTTGTCAATTTTGCGCAGGATTTTGTAGTCAATATAGAATGTCCCGAATGGAACGAAACAAGCAACAAGCACTTTCCAGGTTGTTTCTTTAAATTTCCATTTTTGTTCAACGCCTACACGCAAAGCGTTAAACACGAATAACAAAAATAAGGCGCCGTGGATGGGGCCAAGATTTTTTGACAGTGTTTGGTAGCCGAAATAATGTTTTAATGGAGCGGCTATAAAAACTAAAACAAGTAACGAAATGCCCTCTAAAAAGGCAAGAAGCCGTAATCGTCCAATCGGTGTGGTGAAATATTTTTTCATCTGTTTATTTCTTATTTTTTTATTGTCAGATGGCATTCGCCAAAATAATTATCTCTTTGGGTATGAAATATTCTTATGGTTCATTTCATCATTAAAATATTCTGAAATTAGGTCTGCCTGATAAGGGTGAAAACGGCCAGGGAATGGCTACGAAAATGAGGATTAAGCCAATGGTAAACCAAACAAGCATTGTCTTAAATTTCTTCTTGTCCGTTTGCTGTCGCTTTGCCTTTGCCGAGCCGATAGTTACCAGCACAATAGCCGTTAGCATTAAAATAATATGAATTAAACCATAAAAAGTCAGCTCTAAGTTTTGAAAACTACTTTCCTTTTCCTTCCAAAAATATTTGACTATCGGACTCTGCGTATAAAGGATGATGCCAATCATTAGTTGAATATGGGCAACCGTAGCCGTCCAGTGGCGAAAAGCATTGTCCGTTTTGGAAAAAGGCTTGTCGTTCAAATAACCAACAAATGCTCTGTAAATAGAATACAACAAAAAGGCTACAACAAGCCAGCGAATTAAAGAGTGAAAGACTAATAAAGTTGAATACATTTTATGCCGTAATTGTTTTTTGTTTTCTGAATACGTTCCAAATGGTAGGTGCACCAAAGAAAAACCAAATGGCTAAAACAGCGTCGCACACGGCACAACCGGCAGACGAAAGTGGTGCAAAGTGAATGATGGGATCACCGTATAGATGATGCATAATGTCCCAGCTTGTATGCATCAGCCAACCAATACCTATGAAATAGTAATGCTTGAGGGCTTTGAAAGCAACAAATAGCATGGTGGCACCAAATACATATTCCCAAACACCTAATCCGCCGCTCCAATAAACTCCGCCTGCACCGGCAATGATGATGGCGTTGATCTTTTGTCGGGATGGTTCTTTTACAAACGACATGATGATGATAAACACAAACCCAATCAGCACCGCAGCTATTGCATTGGTGATTGTAAATTCCGGAATGCTGTGATGATGTG
>Ga0207864_1002944_pt1 | contig 15090 bp, 9 predicted proteins | sample HigsolmetaAR202D_FD_184834 | JGI IMG/M metagenome (GOLD analysis project Ga0207864, IMG submission 184834) | Ionic liquid and high solid enriched microbial communities from the Joint BioEnergy Institute, USA - AR20-2-D (SPAdes) (version 2) ...
CGGCGTGCCCGCCAGCATCGGCGCGAAAATTGCCTGCCCGGACAAGATGGTCATCAATATCGACGGCGACGGCTCCTTCTGCATGACCGCCATGGAAATGGTCACCGCCGCCCAGTACGGCATCGCCGCCAAGACGATCATCCTCAACAACGACTTCCAGGGCATGGTCAAGCAGTGGCAGGACCTCTTCTACGAGGAACGCTACAGCCACACCGAAATGCACAACCCCGATTTCGTCGCGCTGGCCAATGCCATGAACTGCAAGGGCTTCCGCTGCACCAGGAAGGCGGACCTGCCCAAAGTCATGGCAGACTTCCTCGCCTACGAAGGCCCCGCTGTCCTCGAAGCGCTCGTGGAAAAGCACGAACACGTCTACCCGATGATGCCCGCGGGCAAATCGGTGGACGACATGGTGCTGGGGAACTTCGACTGAGATCACGCGAAGACCCCGTCCTTCGCGCTGCTCATAGCGGGCGTTAACAAATCTTAACGCCCGTCCCTGAGGCGCCGCCGAAGGGCGGGGTCACGTCCACGTCGTGCGTGACGTCCCCCCGCGTGTATCACACGTCCAGATACTTCACTTCCAGCGCGTGTTCCTCGATGAACTGGCGACGGGGTTCGACGTCTTCGCCCATCAGGATGCTGAACAGCTTCTCCGCTTCGCTGGCGGCGTCCCAGGTGACGCGAAGCAGCACGCGGTTTTCCGGGTTCATCGTCGTTTCCCAGAGCTGCTCAGCGTCCATTTCGCCCAGCCCCTTGAAACGCTTGATTTCCATGCCGTGCTTGCCCGCGTCCAGCACCGCCGAGACGAGTTCCGCCAGATTGTCCAGCGCGATTACCCGCTGGTTCTCCTGGCCCTCGTGGACGATCAGCTCGAAGCGTGCCGGCGGCCGTTCACCGCTGGGCGACTCCTCGGGCCGATGGAAGTAATCCTCGATGGCGATGCCGAACTCGCGCAACCGGGCGAAGAGACGCTCCAGATCCTTCGTCTCGTGCAGCTCCTTGCGGATCGCTGTGGGCTGGGTTTTGACCGCCTCTTCCTCCTCGCCGATCACGCGGTCCAGGTCCGGGTCCGTCTCGCTCAGTCGGCGTTCGGCACGGAATGCTTCTTCCTGCTCTTCGCTCCAGAGGTAATGATCCTCCATGCCGCGGGCCGTGGGAACCTGCAGACGAATGATCGGCAGGCGGCCGCGACCCTCCGGATCGTGCTGCCGCAGCGACAGCAGATGCTCGAAGTTGATCCCCCGGCGTTCCACCACCTCGATCAGCTCAGCAAGCTGGTTCAGCAGGTCGAAAATCGTGCGCAGCTCCGCTTCACCGAGGCGCTGCTTCACGTTGCGGTTCTCGTCATAGATCACCAGTGCCGAACCGGCCAGCCCAAGCGTCCCCAGCGTCTCGCGCATGCGCTTCTCGTTGAGGACGTACTCGCTCTTCTTGCCTCGCGTCACCTGATAGAGCGGCGGCTGGGCGATGTAGATGCGGCCTTGACGGATCAGCTCGGGCATCTGCCGGAAAAAGAACGTCAGCAGCAGCGTACGGATGTGCGAGCCGTCCACGTCGGCGTCGGTCATGATGATGATCTTGCCGTATCGCAGTTTGCTGATATCAAAGTCGTCCGCGCCGATGCCGCACGCCAGCGCCTGGATGATGGTGCGGATTTCCTCGAAGCCCAGGATCTTGTCCAGCCGCGCCTTTTCGACGTTGAGAATCTTGCCCTTGAGGGGCAGGATCGCCTGGGTGCGGCTGTCGCGTCCGCCCTTGGCGCTGCCACCGGCCGAGTCACCCTCGACGAGGTAGAGTTCGGATTCCTCGATGTTTTTGCTGGTGCAGTCGTAGAGCTTGCCGGGCAGCCCGCCGCTGTCGAACGCGCCCTTACGGCGGGTCAGTTCGCGCGCCTTGCGAGCCGCCTCGCGCGCCTGGGCCGCCATGATGCCCTTCATGCAGATGCGTTTCGCATCGGCCGGATGCTCCTCCAGCCAGGTTGCCAGGCGAGAGCCCACAGCCGAGTTCACGAAGCTTTCCACCTCGGCGTTACCCAGCTTGGTTTTGGTCTGCCCTTCGAACTGCGGGTCGGGTACCTTCACGCTGACGACCGCGACCAGCCCTTCGCGCACATCGTCGCCCGTTGGCGTCAGATCATCCTTGAGGATGTTGTTGCTGCGCGCGTACTGGTTGAGCGTGCGCGTCAGGGCTGTCTTGAACCCGGACAGGTGCGCCCCGCCTTCGATGGTGTTGATGTTGTTCGCGAACGACAGCAGCATTTCGTTGTAGCTGTCGTTGTACTGCATCGCGATTTCGCAGACGAGGTTCTGCGCTTCATCCTCGACCTTGAAATAGATCGGCTCGGTGAGCACGTTCTTGCCTTCGCTGAGCTGGCGCACGAACGCCTGCAGCCCATCGGGGAAGTGGAACGTCTCAGCCTTGCCGGTGCGCTCGTCCTCGATGGAGATGGTCAGCCCCGGGTTGAGGTAGGCCAGCTCGCGGAAGCGCGAGGCGAGCGTGTCGTAGCGGAACTCGACATCGGGGAAGATTTCGTTGTCGGGCTTGAACGTAACCTTGGTGCCGGTGCGGGACCGTTCACCGATAATGTGCAGTTTCTGGGCGACCTCGCCACGCTCGAAGCTGATGGCGTGGAGCTTGCCGTCGCGGGCGATTTCGATCTCCATCCACTCGGACAGCGCGTTGACGACCGAGGCCCCCACGCCGTGCAGCCCGCCGGACACCTTGTAGGTGTTATGGTCGAACTTGCCGCCAGCGTGCAGGACGGTCATGACGATCTCGACGGTCGGCCGACCGTTGAGCATCGGGTTCTCGTGGCGATAGGGGCCCACGGGGATGCCGCGACCATCATCGATGACCGTGATCGACCCGTCGGCGTTGATCTTGACCGAGATGGTCGAGCAGTGCCCGGCCATGTGTTCGTCGATCGAGTTGTCGGTGATCTCGTAGACCAGGTGGTGCAGGCCTCGGGTCGTGGTGTCCCCGATGTACATGCCCGGGCGTTTGCGGACGGCCTGGAGCCCTTCGAGAACCTTGATACTCTCCTCGGAATAGCGTGGCGGGGCCGAGGCGGTCGTTGTCGGTGGCGTCTGTTCCATGTAGTTGCTTTGCTGGGTTTAACCCGCACTGCCGGAAGCGTTTAGAGGCGGCGGTGAAAGACTGAATTTCACATCGTTCTTAAGCTGTAAATTATAGCACGCCACGGCCGTTCTCACCACCTGCCTTCCCGCATCGCCAGCGTGGCTTCCTGTCGATATCTTGCGGTGAAAACCGGACTGTTGGCGGCGGAGGAGGGGCGGTTGGAACGGATTAGAGATACACCCTCTTGCGGCTGGGTTTGCGGAACAATGATAGCCGGGACGGCTGTTTCACCCACGGAGCGATCATGGCTGTTCCCACAGCGGTGGGCTGTCACTTGCTGCCATCGAGTCCCGGTACATCGGGTAGGCGCGGCTCCCGCTGGGCGGCGATGTCGGTCAGCTTCTGGCGAATGCGGTCGGCACACTCGCGCAGCTCCTCATCGCGGCGCAGCGAGGGGTCCAGGTTGTAGAGCTGGTTGATCTCGTTGAGCGTCCGTCGCCAGACCTGGGCGGCTTCGTCGGTGCGGCCGGCCCGGTAGAGCGCATCGCCCAGATGCTCCACGATCACCGGGCTGCCCCCCTTGGGGTCGTTCGACGCCTTCGTCAGTTCGGCGATCGCCTCCTCAAACCGGCTCAGCTTGTAATACACCCACCCCAGCGAGTCGCGGTAGTTGGCGTTGTCCGGCTCGGCCTCCAGCGCGGTTTGTACCATCTGCAGCGCCTTGTCGAGGTTCTCGCCCCGATCGGCCCAGATGTAGCCCAGATCGTTGTTCGTCGGCGCGTGTTTGGGGTCGTGCTGCAATGCTTCGAGCAGAATCGCCTCGTACCGGGCCGGGTCCTGATGGGCGAAGAGGGAGCTGCGGTAGTAGGTGATGTCGGCTGCCAGATTGGGGTAGACCGCGACCAGCCCCCTGGCGAAACGGTCCGCCTCTTCGAGCTGGCCGACCTCGCGCATGGCCAGCAGATACCGCCGCAGCCCCATGACCGGGTCGGTGAGCTGTCTGTTTTCGAGCATTCGGCCCAGCAACCGAGCCAGCGGCAGATACTGCTGTGTTTCGGTGTAGTAGTAAGCAGCCAGCTCGTTCCACCGCTGATGATTGGGCCGACGGCTGAGCTGCTTTTCGACAAGCTGGTTGCCTTCTTCGAGTTGCTCGGTCGCGAGGTAGATGCCGATGAGCGTGCCGAAGGCGCGTTCATCGTCGGGGTCCTCCTCAACCAGCTCCTTCAGGAGGCGAACCGCCTGTTCGACGCGGGGTGGGCGGCTGCTCATGTACTGGTCGACCTGCACGTAGCGGGCCATGCGGCTGTGTGGGATCGTGCGCAGGGCCTTTTCGTTGAGCCAGCGCTCCTTCACCTCCGAGTCGCGCAGGCGGCCGCTCTGGTAGATCTCCGACAACTTGAGGTAGATCACTTCGGCGTCTGGCCGTTCGTTCAGCGCCTGAACCAGCGCTCGCTCGGCGGCGGTATAGTCGCCCCGACGCATGAGAATGTCGCCTTTCTGCACGATCAGGTCGGCATCGCGGCTGTTCTCCGCCAGGGCGGCTTCGACCAGCATCAGCGCTTGCAGATCCTGGCCCACCTGTGTCAACGCGCGGGCACGCACCAGCACCACGGCTGGGTCAGATGTCTTGGCCAACGGCTCCAGTGTCGCCAGTGCCTCGTCGTAACGCTTCTGGGAGAGCAGCAGTTCCGCCAGTTCCACACGTTCCCGCTGTGCGTCCGGCCTGGCCGCGAGAATCGTCTCATAAACTGCCTGGGCTTCATCAGTCCGGCCCAGTCGTACCAGCGCCAACGCTCGGATGGGCTGCAACGTATCGCGTGTGGCTGAGTCAGCGGAATCCAAAGCTGTCAGAAGGGTGTCCAGATTGCCGACGACATCGAAGAGCCTGCCCACGTGACGTTGCGCCACTCGATGCGGGGCGTTCTCCCGGGCGGCCAGTGTCGCCAGCGCCGCCCGCACCAGCGTTTGATCCGTTACCCCCGCCCGCAGCTCCATCTCCAGGGCACGCTCGAAGGCGACATCGTCGTGCGGGTTGCGGCGAATGTGGGCGAGCAGGAAGTCGTCCGCTTCCTCCAGCGGCAGCAGATCGACGATGGCGAGCGTGATGTTCGCGTTGCGGTTGCCCGCGTCATAGATCTGCCGCAGTCGATCCAGAAACGGACCAGTGTTGATGCCGTTGCTCGCTGCGTAGCGCATCAGGTCCAGCACATCGGGGCTGATATCGTTCGGTTCCGTGGCGGTGAGCAGCGTCTGAACCGCGTCGTCATCGTGACCGAGCCGCAACTGCACGTAGACGGTCCGACGCAGCAGGTCCAGATCGTCACGTCCGCCTGCCTGCCGGGCCAAAAGGTAGGCTTCCAGGGCTGCTTCCAGATCACCCAGGCGGCACGAGGCATCGCCCACGGTCATCCACATCGCCATTGCCTGCCGCTGCAGGACACGCAACTCACCGGCGAATCGGGAGTTCAGGTTCTCCGAATTGATCGCGGTGAAGGCGTGGAACTGCTCCAGAGCGGCCTGGTCGTAACGCTCGTGCTCCAGCGCGCTGGCGAGGAAAAAGTGCAGCAGCGGCCAGATGCCCGGGTCGGCCCGGTCGATTTGCGGCCGGCGCTGCAGGGCATAGGCGAAGGTGACAATCGCATCGTTCCACTGTCCCTGCTCCAGGGCGTGGCGACCCAGGTGAAAGAGGCTGACCACATCCGAACGATCCAGCTGCACCACCTGCGCCAGGTACTGCGCCCCGCGCGACCGTACACCCGAACGCAGGTAGGCCTGTGCCAGCAGCCGCAGAATCTGAGGCTGGTTGGGCGCAAGCCGGTCAGCAGCGCTGAGGTGCTGGATCGCATCGAAGACGCGGTTTTCATGGATCGCCTGTCGGCCCGCCACGTAGGCACGCTGGGCGGCTCGCGACAGGTTGTCGCTGGTAATGTTCGCCGCGTCGGGTTGGCCTGGAATGTCTTCCGGGCTGGGGAGATAGCCGGGGCGAGGCAGGCTCGCGACGATCTGGTCCAGCGTCATCCGTGCCTTGGCCATCGGCCCGGCTTCGTGCTGGGCGACCGTCACCGGGTCAAGCCCGTCGGGCGGGGCGATGTTACGAGGCGTCGGCGTCGCGCGGCTGGCGGTTCTGCCTACGGATGAACGATTCGTCGACTGGCAGCTGATGCTCAGCAGCAGTGCCGCCGTGAGGCAGATGGCCGCCATCCGGGCCGCACACGTTCCAGGCGTCGTCTGACGTTTCATGGGCGAGCTTCGGGTTGAAGGTGCGTGACGGCCTGGCCGATGCCACGCCGTCGCTGACCACGTGACGGGCACTGCGTACCAATGTACGCGACAGAATGCCCCACGTCCCGCCCTCCGCTGCCTTCGCCGTCAGGGAATGACCTTATTGAGCGGGTAGCTGAAGATCCCTGTGGCGCCCGCCCGGTGCAATTCCGGCACCAGGTCACGCTCCACCTTCTCCTCCACCACGACCTCCAGCGCCACCCAGTTCTCATCCGCCAGCGTGTTCACGGTGGGCGACTTTTCCGCGGGCAGCAATGCAAGGATATCCGGCAGTTTGCTCCTTGGCACGTTCATCTTGAGCCCGACCTTTTCCCGGGCTGCGATCGCACCGCGCAGGAGCAGCGCCAAGTCCTCGATTTTCTGGCGCTTACGCGGATCCTTCATCGCCTCGTGATTGGCGATCAACCGCGTGGTGCTGGTCAGGATCGTGTCGATGACACGCAGATTGTTGGCCTTCAGGCTGGAGCCTGTCTCGGTGATGTCGACGATCGCGTCGACCAGGCGTGCCTTGACCTCGGTGGCGCCCCAGCTGAACTCGACCTTTTTCACCTCGATGCCCCGCTCGGCGAAGTAGCGGCGGGTGGTGTTGACCAGTTCGGTCGAGATGATGCCGCCAGCCAGTTCCTCGGGTGTGCGGACGCTCGATTCCTCGGGCACGGCCAGCACCCAGCGGGCAGGCTGGCTGGTCGCCTTCGAGTAGGTCAGCTCGCACACCTCGTGGACGTCCGAGCCGTTTTCAATGATCCAGTCCCGGCCGGTGATGCCCACGTCGATGACGCCGTCCTCGACGTAACGGCTCATCTCCTGAGCGCGGAACATGATCGCCTCGAGCTGGGGGTCGTCGATGGTGGGGAAATAGGAGCGGTCGCTGATGCGCAGCTTGTACCCGGCCCGCTCGAACAGGTTGACGGTCGATTCCTGCAGACTGCCCTTGGGCACGCCGATGCGCAGGATGGCATTCTCCGATCGCTTGATCATGACAGGCAAATCCAACGGGTTCAGAAGGTTCCTCCCGGCGCTGAGCCGGGTGCGTCAATGTATGAAAAATGGCCGGCGCAGGGAAATGGCAGGGGGAAGAAACAGCAAGCAATAATCAATAAGCTGCTGGTAATTGAAGGACGGGACTGGAAAGGGTACGAAGCGACACGAATTGTCGTGTTTTCATCCTTTGCTCAAAGCAGTGTGCCCGTCATCCCTGTGGCGTACTTGGAATGCTTGTCGATCCGGCAGCCCAGGGCGTGGATAGCGTCCCGGAGAAGGGCGGTGGCCTTGTGCTCGGCCTTGAACTCGATGACGATCAGATCGTCGTGGGGTTGGCATCGGGTCAGGTTCGGTCGCAGGCCCGTCACCTGCGACCAGGCACGCAGGTGCTGGTCGATCGTGATACGCACCGCTCGGTCGAAGGAGATGTGGTAGGTGCGGTGATAGCGGTTGATGAGGGCGGGGCGGTCGGCGTGTCTGAAAATGATGCGCTGCTCCGGCGGCAGTGCGGCGTGCAGTGATGCGAGAATCTCACGCCAGGGACGCGTCAGATCCAGCGACGTTGCGATGGGAAACCTATGCTTCCACCCCAGATTGCCCGCTTTGCATTTGAACTCCAGTCCGCCATCGGTGATGGGCTGCTGCTGACCATACCAGCGCAGGCGCACCTTTACGCGACGACCGGTGCCTTCGATTGCCTCGGCGAGCGTCGCGAAATTCTCCGTGTCGAAATAGAGGTTGTTCACCCATCGCGGCTGATAGACGGGGTCGAACTCAGCTTCATGAACGCGAAGCCACATGTCCAGCCGATACAGCAGTGTGCGTGGCAGCACGAGCTTGGCTTCGTGACGTTGCGACGGGATGGCTTTGCGGCGCATGGGACAACTCGCAGTTATTCCTCTTCCAGCGCGCGGACGTCGATCGCGGCTCCAAAATGCTTCTGGCCGTTGAGCTTGATCCACGATTCGGTCTGAACGAGGCACGGCTGGGCGACGTTGTTCATCCGGGTTCGCCCGGCGTTGATGGCTGCGGGGCCGAACGCTGGTTTGTGGTTATACGCAGCCAGGCCAAGCTGGACATCGGTCAGATCAAGATTTTGCGCCACGATGAAGGAGGCATCCTTGCTGATAATCCCGTAGTGTGCCGAGGCGATTGAGAAGTGATTCAGCTCGATGCGACTGTCCTCAGCACAGGCCAGAGCGTGACGGCCGATGTGACGGGCCGTCACGTTCACCAGATTCACTTCCGTGGCGATGGTGCTGATGGCGTCGCACTGAATGTCCGCGAGGAGACTGTCGGTGATCGTGCCGCGACTGTGCGAAAGATGCAGCCCGTCGAACGCGCAGCCGTTGAAATGCAGTTGCTGTAGTGTGAACGGGGCGTGATCGATGTGAAGGGCGTGGGCAGCCTGCGCGGAAAGGAAGTGTGTTTGATCGATTGTAACCGCGCTTTTGTGGAAGGTAACGCCCGCGGGGACGCGCCAGCCCGCGCGATCGATGCCGCGTGTGTTGCGAACGATCACGTGGCGGAACGAGCTGGGTTGTTTCGCGTTGAGCACGATCAGGCCGGGCCAGCTTTCACCCGCTGCTTCGAGGATGATGGGAGCGCTCGGTTCACCGATGAGAATCACCGGGCCGCGCGACAGCATGGCTGCATGAGAAGCGAATCGCAGCGTGGTTCCCGCGTCCGCTTGCAGTGTGACGCCGTGGGGCAGAACGAAATCCTCTGCGATGTCCCATGTGCCTGCGCGGATGCGCAGCGCGCCATCATCCGTTTGTTCGAGAAACGGATAACGTGCGAGCGCTTCGTCGATTGTCGGCGACGCAGGGATGCCTTCCGGCACGGTCAGCAGGTTGCGTCCCATCTTCACATCAGCCCAGACCTCGCGGTCGTGGCCAAGGATGCGCGTGCGCAGTCGCACCGTGGGTTGACCGGTTGGATCAGCTGAAATCTGAGCGGCTGAGCGCGTAAAGGGCATTGCGAAACGCGCATAGCGCATGCGCTGATCGAACTGCTTGAGCGGCAGGATCACCGAGCTGCGATCGTTCATCGTCAGCGCGACGTTGTCATTTTCCGCGAGGGCGGCCTGGACGGGAATCGTTTCCTGCCCGTCGATCTGAATGGCCAGCACCTCGACCGGCAGCCCAAGCGCGTTGGCCACCTCCAGACGCAGTTTACCGCCATCGTGGCTGCCGTAGGCGAGCACGGTGCGTGGCGGGGCGAGCATGTTGCGAAGCTGCGCCTGCCGCCGTCGCAGGCCATCCCAGGGTGGTTGCACCTGTGGATACTCGCGTCGCAGTGCGGCAAGGTATCGACTCTCACTGTGCGCGACTTTCGCCTGCAGCTCATCGAGATACTGCGGCTGCGCCACACGCGTCAGTTCACGGACGAACGCTTCCATCGCTGCCAGGTCCTGCAGGTACAACGGCGCCCAGAAGATGCTTTTGCCTACATCGCTGTGATCGTGGTAGTGGATCGGCAGCGACACGAAATGCGCCGAACGATTGAAGTCCGATTCTGCATCGCCGGCGATTGGTTCGAACCGCCCGGTCATCGCGTTGAAATAGAAACGAGCGTTGGGTGGTCCCAGCGCGTGATCACTGCTCCACAGTTCGTGCAGTGCGAGAAAGCGTGAGGTTTGCTCGACATCGAAGACCTGTGAACCGGTCTTCTCCCCGGTGGTGAAGGCGATCAGCAGACGCACAGCCGCATCGCGCTGGGCGGTCAGCTCGCCGTCATCGGCCACACGTTTGGCGTGGAACTCTTCGACAGGCAGGTTGGTGAACCCCGCGGGAAATACGCCGCCGAAGTGATGTCCCAGTGTCACGTATTGCCGCCAGATATCTGTGTCATCCATGCGAAGGATGATGCCATCGCGGCGGCCCTGCGATTCCAGCCATTCCCGGGTGACATGCTCCTCCACCGCAAAAACGCCTGAATTCGTGCCGTTGAACATTACGTTGGTGAAGTCATAGCGAGGTGCGAGCAAACCTTCCCTGCGGATCGATTCGAGGTACAGCCATTCATTGAGGTAGCCGCGTGTGCCGGGGTGCTGGATGGAGAAGCTGGTCATGCCGTTCCACGCGTGTTCATCGCGCATGCTGATGCGATAGGACCATTTGTCCGTGTTGCGATGGTCTTCGAGCAGGCCTTTGAGACGCATCTGCACCGGCACACCGATGTCGCGAACCGCGACGGTGGCGGTGACCCAGGGCTGTTCATCAGCGAAAAGCACGCCGGATGCCATCGCCTCATCGCGGGCGGCCCGGATGACGTGCCTCTGCCCATCCTTCATCTCGATGCGCAGTGTGTCCAGCGATGTGTCCGCCCACAGCGCCTGTGTGTATCGCCCGAAGTGACGCACCGTCTCGCCGGCCAGACGAATACGTTCGCGCGCTGCGGCGTCCTGTATGACAAACACGCCGGCCAGCCCACCCGCCACGAACATTACCACCGCGCCCATCGGCAGCCACCATCGCGACCAGCGATGCATGCGACGCTGCTTCTGAGATGATTCATCCTTGATGACGATCATGGCTTTCACCCATCACGCGCGTGTTCGCACAAAGGTCAACGCAGACTGGCAGGGAAGTGTCTTGTTTGCAGAGATTCCTTGTGACACAGCGATCCATCACAGCCCGAAACTCTGCTGACGATCAATCACGCTGATTGAAGCCTGCGGAAGATTTCGCTTGAGGCTGTCCACCGCGCTGAGCACTGCCCGGTCGTCGTTGCAGTCGATGTAGAACGTGGCCTGCGTGGTGCCGTTTTCACTGTCCAGACGCCGCAGATCCGCCACGCGCACATGTGGTTCGAGCAGTTGCTGAACGGTGTGATAATTCACGTCGTGACCGTTGTTGTTTTCAAACGCGACGTTGAGGAACAGATGCTGCGACTCGTTGCGCTTCGATCGCAATGCTCCGAGCATCAGAAAGGCGAAGATGATCGCGAAGGCAGTGATCGTGACAATGCGCTGTTCCGCGCCCAGACCCAGTCCAATCGCGATGGACATGAAGAGGTAGGTCAGCTCTTCTGGTTCCTTGATGGGGGTGCGGAAGCGCACGATCGACAGCGCGCCGACCAGCCCCAGTGAAAGTGCCAGGGACGATTTCACAATGAAGATGACCAGCGCTGTCACCAGGGCAATGAAGGGCAGAATACGCGCCAGGGCCACGCGATTGGTCAGTGTGCGACCAAACCGCGCGTACTGCCAGCCGAGGAGCGTTCCCAGACCGGCGGCAATCAGCATGTTGATGACGAGAGTCGCGACACTGGTCGCGGCAGGAAGCGGAATGTCGGTAGGCATACTCCACGTACTCCTGTCCGATGGCGCGCAAGGCTGGCGGATGTGAGCAAGGCCGATGCCGGTGCGATGAGCACCGATCGGCTGTTTATGTGCGCCAAGATTCGAACAAGAGTTACGTGTCGCAACGTGTGATGCGCAATGAAAAACCCGCGACGCTCTGCTCCCTTTGTGTCACTTTTGCCCTATGAAATGGTGGGCGTGACGATTATGTTCGTTGAACAGGTCGCGGGGTGTTACTTTCATTATCGACCATCTGAGAGGGGTGTCTATAGGGGAAAAACGTAAAAAAAGTGCACGGCAGCGGGTCGGCGGGACAGAGTCTCGTTTTCGATTCGGTGGGACGAGTGTCTCGCCTGTCGTTCGCCAAGGCGAAAGCCCCCCGTTATGGGGGGTAACAAACAATTAGCAATGAATTCGGAAGGTTTTACGACTCAGACACCTGACCGAGGTTGCGCAGCCGGTCGTAGCGTCGGGCGATCAGGTTATCGATCTTGAACCGCTTCAGTTCACGCAGGGTCTGGATGATCCATTTTTCCAGATAATCGGCCGCCTGAACCGGATTACGGTGCGCACCGCCGAGTGGTTCTGGGATGATCGCGTCGATCGTACCGTTTTTGAGGTTGTCTGCTGCGGTGAGTTTGAGCGACTCAGCCGCCTTGGGCGCCGCATCGCCGCTCTTGTAAAGAATGGATGAACAGCCCTCCGGGCTGATGACGCTGTACCAGGCGTACTGCATCATAGCCAGCCGATCCGCCACGCCGATGCCCAGCGCCCCGCCGGAACCGCCTTCACCCGTGACCACCGAAACGATCGGTGTGCGCAACCGGCTCATCTCACGCAGGTTTACCGCGATCGCCTCCGCCTGGCCACGTTCCTCCGCACCGATGCCCGGGTAAGCGCCAGGCGTATCCACGAACGTCACCACCGGCAGCCCGAACTTCTCCGCCAGCTTCATCTTCAGCAGCGCCTTGCGATACCCTTCCGGGTGTGCCATGCCGAAGTGACAGGCGATGCGTTCGCGGGTGTCCTTGCCCTTGTTGTGGCAGACGATCATGCACTTGTGCTGGCCGATGCGGCCCATGCCGGTGACGATCGCCCGGTCGTCGCCGTAGGCGCGGTCGCCGTGCAGCTCGCAAAAATCCTTCACAAAAGCGCGGATGTAATCGATCGGCTGCGGCCGACCCGGATGACGCGCCACCTGCACCGTCTGCCACGCGCCAAGCTTTTCGTAAATCTTACGAAGCATGGCCGTGTGGCTTTCGCGCAGCTTGCGAATCTCCACTCCCAGGTCCACCTGCGACCCGCCAGGCCCGGTCAGACCTGTGTTGGACTCCAGCTCCTTGATCTGCCGCTCCAGCTGGAGCAGCGGCCGCTCGAACTCCAACTCGTAAGCGCCCTGATAGCTGTTCAATGCAGTCATGGTCGTATCCGTCGCGCCCGGCGGCGTGGTCTTTGAGCGAGCCACGGTCCGCGTCTCCTCTCCCAGCGTGGTCGCTTCAGCGAACCACGTCCGGCCCCTCCCGTGTCCCAAAAGCTGCTATTCTAACGCTCTACGCGAGGGATGCACTGGATGACCGAGCCGTTGCGACAGGTGACCATCATTGGAACGGGTCTGCTGGGCGCCAGTCTGGGGCTGGCACTGAAGAAACAGGGGCTGGCCCAGCGGATCGTGGGCGTGGGGCGTAACGCGGCCACTGTCGAGCGTGCCCGGGCACGCGGAGCGGTGGATGTGGCAGCCGCCGATGTGGCCGAGGCCTGTCGCGAGGCGGAGCTGGTTGTCCTGGCTACCCCGCTCAGCAGCTTCGAACAGCTTTTCCATGCCCTTTCCGCCGTCGAACAGCCCGACTGGATTATCACGGACGTCGGCTCCAACAAAAGCTCCGTCTGCGGGCTTGCTCGACGCTATCTCAAATATCCAAAGCGGTTTGTGGGTTCTCACCCCATGGCCGGCAGCGAACAGCAGGGGCCGGACGCCGCCTGTGCCGACCTCTTTGCGGGTAAGCCCTGCGTGATCACCCCCGAACCGGATACCGACCCTGCAGCCCTGGAGCGGGTGAGTCGTCTCTGGACCGATCTGGGGATGCGCGTGCTGCGGATGTCCGCCGCCGATCATGATGCCGCTGTCGCCCGGATCAGCCACCTGCCGCACCTGCTGGCGGTGCTGCTGGTCCACCTGGCCGACCGGGGCGGTGCACTGGAGGTCGCCTCGACCGGGTTTGCCGACACCACCCGCATCGCCTCAGGTGACCCACACCTCTGGGCCGACGTCTTCCTGCACAACCGCGATGCCGTCCTGGCCACGATCGATGCCCTCACCGCCGACCTCACCACCGCCCGCCATCTCATCGCCGCCGCCGACCCCGCCGTTCTGACCGACTGGCTCGCCCAGGCGAAGCAGGCCCGCGACGCGTGGCGACAAAAGAGCTGACATAAACATATCTTGCCGACTGAAGCATTTATGCTTGGACGACACGTGGTTCGTAGTATGGCCTGGGCATGGCAGTCAGAACAGCCCGGTGTCGTTATAAAGGCGCGTCGGGGGTGGATTGTGCTTCGTTGAAACGAGGTGACTGGGGGTTGGGGTCAAGCGTCCAGGTGCGGCAGCTTACGGTTCGACCGGAGCGTACGCTGAGGATGAGGTAGATATACCAGGGCCATGCGGTTGCCAGATCGACGGCGGAGGGGGTGTCGGTGCCGTCAGGGTGGGAATGGTAGATGCCCAGTATGTCCCAGCCCATCGTCCGGGCTTTGCGGTCAATGCGCAGATAATCCGCGGGACCGATGTGGTAGCGGTCTCGTTCGGTGCCAGCCGGAGCGCGGTTGGGTGTCGGGGCCACATGTTTCACATGGCGCACGCCGTGCTCGTCGACGGTGCCCAGCAGGAAGCCGCAGCACTCGTCGGGATAGGTTTGTTCCGCGTGAAGCCGGATTTCATCGGCGATGTGCGGCGGCAGGTGCACACGCACAATCATGCCTGCTGCCTCGCATCAGTCTCGGCTGCGTTGGAATCGTTCCATTCGCTGTCCTGCTCGCCCACGTCATCGTTCAAGCCGTCACGATACAGCAGCAACGCACACGGCAGCGCGTGGATGTCGACGTTGAGTCGGAAGGTGAACATGCGCTCCCAGAACCGCTGCACGCGGCTGGACAGGGGCAGGCACAGCAGGTCGGCCCGGACGACCTGAGAGTACCAGATCGCGTCGCCGCCGTGACGGTTGGTCAGGCAGAGCGTGTGCGGGTGCAGGCCCGACCAGTTGAACGGCCGAATGAACGCACCCAGGCGTCGCGCGCGGGCGGCGCGAGATTCAGCCGGCGCATTGGAGCGAGGCATGTAGTAGTCGCGCGGGTCGTACTCGTGCACGATGTGCCACTGTCGGATGCCCAGTGCCCTGCCCCAAGGCAGAATGGCCCGCAGCATGCGACCCGACAGATTGTCGAAA
>Ga0207864_1002946_pt1 | contig 15075 bp, 14 predicted proteins | sample HigsolmetaAR202D_FD_184834 | JGI IMG/M metagenome (GOLD analysis project Ga0207864, IMG submission 184834) | Ionic liquid and high solid enriched microbial communities from the Joint BioEnergy Institute, USA - AR20-2-D (SPAdes) (version 2) ...
GCGCGATCGGTCCCGGCAGCGACGTAGGGCACGCTATTGCGTGCCGCAAGCGCCGCAAGCACGCCGTCCGGCAATCGCCCTCGCGTGATCGGTCCCGGCAGCGACGTAGGGCACACTATTGCGTGCCGCAAGCGCCGCAAGCACGCCGTCCGGCGATCGCCCTCGCGCGATCGGTCCCGGCAGGCAATAGCCTGCCCTACATCCCGTCGCACGGGTCGATGCGTCATGCCTGTGACGCGCGCCACGCTCTTGCTTCAGCCGCCCGTGACGCGGCAGGTGATGTGCGCGCTCATCCGATGCGTCTGCCCGTCCGCAATCTCGATCGCCGGCGCACCCCAGTTAACCGTCTCCACGCACAGCATCCGCTGCCACTCGTCATCGCCCAGATCGGGCAGCGCCCGCGACCGCTGGTCCCACGGGTTCCACACAACCGTGGCATTCGAGCCTTCCTTCTCGATCTCGATGATGTTCTTCCCGTCGCGGATCGTCGTCATCGGGCCGCTTTCGAGATAGACGCGATCGGTCTCGCCGGTGAAACGCACAACGCCGTTCTGCGTGTGGCGCGTCATGCCCAGCGTCTTGTCCAGGTACTCGACCTTGTCCAGGCCGGTCACCTCGGCTTGATGAATGTCGTCGATGGCGAAATAGGTGTGCAGACCAGCCGAGAATCCGAACGGCTTGCCGCTGGCGTTCTCCACCTCCAGCGTCATCGTCAGCCGCTTGGAGACGAAAATGCGATGCCGCAGCGTCACGCCCACCGGCCACTCCTTCACGAAGGGCGTCTCCGGCCGCAGACGCAGCACGACCTCGACATCCTCATCGCGCAGCGACACCGATTCGACCTCAAACTCATGCAGCCGCGCCACGCCATGGATCGGCGCGTTGGGATCGTCGGCTTTCAGCCCGAACCACGGGAAACAGACCGGCACACCGCCGCGGATCGGCTTGCCCACGGCATACTCGCTCTGGCGGCTCATGAAAATCCACTGCCGCCCGCCGGTGGCATACGCCGTCAGATGCGCGCCCAGCAGATAGATCTCCGCCTGCGCCGTCGGCGTGAGAACCTTCATGCACTTCAGTCCACCCTGTCCGAGCTCAAAGCGAATCCGCCCGTCCAGACCAAACTCTGCCTGCAGCCGATCAATAGATTGCGACGTGTTCATCAGCGTCCATCCTAGGCGAAGGGCGGGAACGATCAAGATTGCTGCCGGAAATGGAACCACGGAGGAACACGCGTGGTCGGCAAAGCTCCAAGCTGCAACCACCAGGTTCCAGGGAAGATCCAGATCTGAAAGCTCAGATCTCAAGTCTGAGATCGGAGATCTGAAGCTGCAGCTCCTGTGTCCCGGGCACTCAGCCCTACTCCACAGGCCGCAGATCCGTCACCAGTCCGTACTCGAAACAACCCAACACAGAACACCCATCGGTGCTCATCTGCTGTTTCATCCCTGCTGGCCCCGCGCCGCGACGACGTATTGCGCTACATCCACCACCGGCGCGGTCCAGATCGCCTTGCTGTTCTCCGCCAGGTAATCGATGAGCTGCTGATGCACCTCACGCGAGATTTGCAGACGATGGTCCGTGCCGACGCCGTGCGCCATGAAGATCAGCCAGCCGCCGATCTTCATCGCTGCGTCGATCGCCTGACGCAGATCACCAAACGTCTGCCCATCAGCGGCAAAACAGCCGACGCGCGTCAGCCGCACCGTCCGCGGATCGGCTGGCTCATTGGTCGTCCCGCCGCGGCCCGCCACGAAATGCCGAGCGATCAGGTCATCCAGCTCGACCTCGTTTTCGCCTTCGCCGAGCGTCAGATTGCAGCAGGTATTGCCAAACGAGCGAACCGTCCGCCCGTCGTAGCTCTTGAGGATGAGGCTGGCCACACACACCTCGTCCTCCCAGCGGGCCGGGGTGTAATCGCACAGGTTGCGATGCGGCGGCGGCCACGCGCGCGCATTGTTCGGATTGCGGCAGGGATGGAAGATCGTGTGATTCCCCAGCTCATGGCCCGCCTGAGCCACGCGCACCCACGCGTCACGATGCTCCAGCAGATCGGCATTGATCGGCACGTAGAACGTCCCGCGCAAGCCGCGCTCTTCCAACTGCGGCGCCGTCTCCTCACGATGCACAGCCAGCGCATCGTCGTAGCTGAGTGATACCGCCGCCTGCTGTCCGTTCGGCCACTGCCATTGATCTGCCATGGAAATCTCCATCATCCGCGTGAAACTCAATACCGATCCGCCTGACCGCAACATCATATCAGACACCGCCCCGACGACACAGCCCGACCCAGCAGTATGCATCAGCAATCGCCCGAGATGATCATCCCAAGCGCAGCAAAGGATGACCTTCGGAGAAGACCTGCGGTAATGCACGAAAATGTGTCCAGCCTCGTCCTTCCCGACTCTCCCGCCCCCATCCGCATCGGCCGCAGCCGTCGGCAGATTTCTTTCGCCCCGCGCAAATGTGATTTGCCTTGCGGGCCATGGCGCAGGAATATCGAGGGGATGACTGTCGCGCCCGTCGACATCTCGCCGACGTCCATGCCCGATCGCCTGGCCGGGGCGCTGTTGCGCAACCTGCACCGCCAGCCCAGCCAGGTCCGCATCGGCAGCGCCGCCCGCGCCACGCTGGAACTGCTGCTGACGTTCGGTCTGTGGCCGCTGATCCGCTGGCCGCGACGCCTGCGCGATGTCACAGTCATCCAGCGGATGCAGTTCGAGCATCTGTCCGACTGGCTGGCCGGCCAATACCACCCCGATCAGCTCGCGCCGCTGCACGATGCCATCGAGCGGATTCGCTTCCGCGTGTGGCTTTGGGTCGGCTCGATCATCGCGATCGGCATCGGCCTGGGCGAGCTGATCGAGATGCGGCATCTGCCCCAGCCCGGATTGCGCGGGCTGATCGCGCTGTTCTGGCGGCAGGCTGATCCTGATTTTGCGCATGTCTGGAACTGGTCGCTGGCCTTCGCCTATCTGCTGCACTGGCTGCAGGTCAAGCTCCATGCGCGCGACGTCCAGCGGGCGATCGCGGCGTTCAACGCCCTGACGCACCCGCACCGCCTGGCGCCTGTGTCGCCGGCGCGGGCGAGCTATCGCCTCTTTTCCTGGTGGACGGTCGCAGCCGTGCTGTTCGCGATGGCGGGGGCCTGGTGGGGCATCGCCGCCATGCTCGCAGGCGCCACCCAGCGGAATTACACCGGTTTTGCCGTACCGGCGATGCGACGCTCGCTGGCCGACCGCCTGCGGGAACTGCTCCGCCTGCACCGCCCCCACATGGAGATTCCCACGCCGGTATGGATGACCCAGCGATGTCCCAATAAGCTTTGCGGCCACAGCGTCCCGCCGCACGCCCGCTTCTGCCCCCGCTGCGGGTCGCCGATGCACCTTCAAACCATCGATACGCGCGGTTGAAATCCAGCCGGGGTAAGGGACGGGGTATTTACACGCCTTTGCTGCGTTTCTGTGCATCCAATCCCTGTTTTTGAATGACAGGGGACTGTGCAGCCCGGTATCATGATCGGGTCATCGCATCTAAACGCATTTCAGTGAGGGAGGCCGGCGTGGTATATCTGCACAAGCTGATGCTGTTGGCTCTCGGAGTCTCATTGTTACTTACGCAGGCCTTGCTGGCGCAGGCTGACCCGTTGGACAGCGCCAAAGGCGCTGTTCGCAAGAAGGACTATCCGGCTGCCATCAACCTGCTGGTTGGGTATCTGAATGCCAACGCCGCGACCGTCGGCCATCCTAAGGTGGAAGAAGCCAAGCGGATTCTGCTCCAGGTCACCCGCACCCATTCGGCCGCACTGCATCGGGCGGGCAAGCCCATGGAGGCAGCGCAGGTACTGCTGGATGCGGCAGCCGTCGCGGCTATACGGGAACACAGTTCCGCGTTGCAGGACGAAGCCAGGACGCTGCTTCACGGGGCTTACGAGGCGGCCGCCAGCAGCAAATCGGCTGCGTCGGCGCTGGCGATCGCCGATGCGTTCGCGATGTATTTCCCGGAAGATCCGCCGCTGATCACTCCCCGCCAGCGATTGAGGCTGGAACTGGAAAACCTCGGTGCCGAGAAGAACGCCCGCCCGGCCTATGTGCTGCGCGAGGCCCGGCGGCTGAAGCAAGCCGGCGTGACGGACGAAAACCTTCAGACAGTGGGGATCGTCGAGGCGGAACTGGTGGCGCGCCATGCCGAGGAACTAGCGGCTCGCGGCTGGGTCTTGCAGGCGGCATCGTTCGCGCAGGCGGAGTTGCTGCTGATGGAGGCGTCACGGCCGATCAGCGCCCGGCTGGCCAAAGTGATGGAACAGGCGCTGGCCAGCCATGTCGATGCCTGCGTTCAGTTGGGTAATGCCCGCATGGTCGCTGATGCGGTGGCGCTGTACCTCGACCCGTCCAATACCGCCGCCGATCCTGGCCGGCGTAACCGATTCGAGGCCGCCGCACAGCGCGCCGCCGCAAAGCTAGAACCGAAGAAACTCGAGTTCCCCGGCGAGTTCGTCGAGGGAACCGGAACATGGATCGACGATGGCTCGGGGTTCACCTTGGCTTCACAGGAGCTACAGATCGGTAATTTCAGTCTGGGCCGGGGCGAATCGAAGCGGGCGGACATCACGGTTGCACCGGGTACGGTGATCAGCGATGGAACCATTCGAGTGTCGAATGGCCACCTCCGGCTGCAGGGCGCAGCCAACCGGCCCATCGTGTTGAAAAACGTGCGCATTGAATGTACGCATCACGGGGTATTGCACGCCAATAACGTCATCTTTATCGACTGTACGTTCAGCAAAACCGGCAACCGGTTCATGGTGAGCGGATTCAGCAGCAAGTGGGAGTTGACCGATTCCCTGCTGGTTCGATCGAACTTCAATTCGCTGAATCAAAGGAACTACGGTATCAAACTTCAACGCTGTACGTTCGTGCAGTGCGATCTGCCGGACCGGTCGATGACGGAGGATGCGACCAAGGACAACACCGGCCTGTTCCGCCACGGCTGGAATACGATCACCGACTGCCAGTTCTATGACTCAACGCTGCATCCATCGCTGCTGTGGGCCAACGGCCAGTCGGCCTTCATTGATTGCCGCTTTGGCGGCGAATCGACGTATGCAAGCACCCAGCCGCTCCGCGTGCAGCTCTTCACCGTTGCCGACAACAGCGGATTTGCCGCCGAGGCCGTGGCCAGGACCGTTGCGAAGGGCGCGGGCAACGTGGAGTATCACGCAACGGTGATCGACCCCAGCCGGCTTAAGGTGTCGCCATTGTGGCGCCTGGTACCCGCTCTAGCAGATCAAATTGAGGCGCCTGCACCGTGGGTGCTGCCGTAGTCCGTGATCGTGCCGGCAGATGCGTTCCGCCCGACGGAAAGGATGAATCGTTCGTCTCGGCGCTGCGAGTCGGACCGGGTATTCTGCTGTCATCCGCGGCCGTGTCGTTCTGTCGCTCGTCGTCGTGCTCCGGTTTGCCATGGGACGGATGTACCTGATATTGTCGCTGCTCGGCTGGGCGTGGCTGGCCGTGGTGATCGTGGCATGGCTGTGGATGTGCCGCCGGGGCACGGCGGATCGTTTCGAGGCCAACGAGCGGAAGAATGACCAACAATCCTGATCCTTCGATTCATCAGCAACGCGAACGTCAGGCAATCGAGCACATCGAGCGGATCCTGTCCGGCGATCCGCGCCTGCGCCTGGACACGCGCTCCGGCAGCCGCATGGCCAGAGGCCTGCTGCGCGAGATCACCCGCTCGGACGGCGCCGTCGAGCTCAAGCGCCTGATGAGCCAGATGGGCCTGCCCGACCGCGAGCTCGAATCGCGCATGCCGATCGGCATGGAGATCGAGGCGACGTTCTACCAGCGGCGGATGCTCGTCCTCAAAACGCCTGTGGCGCGCGTGAAGGCCATCGCCGTCTCCCCCACACGTCAATTGCTCAAGGGCGAAACGCCCGAGCCGATGACGACCAGCCAGCTCCAGAAGCTCATCAACGCCGTCCCGCCGCCGCTGGCCGGCGTGCCGGTCACGCTGATCGTCATCTCCACCAGCGGATTCACGCTCGAATCGCACGAGCTGATCGACCGCCGCGCCGACCGCACGCTCATCCTCATGGAGCCCAACGCCGGCGGCGGCTGGTCCATCCACGGCCGATCCGAGGTCCATTCCCTGATCGAGCTGCTCGATCCCGAAGACGCCGACGCCAAGCAGCAGCGCATCCGCGACGCCATCGCCGAAGCCGAAGTCGACCTGCTCACCAGCGGCATCACCGGCGACCGCATCGCCGGAAAAACGCAACTTCCGATACAAATGGTCGAGCAGGAGCTAAAATCGTACGCGTCAAAGACGCCCGGGCTCATCGCCCGACGCATCGACGGACGCATGGTGGTGTTCCGCGAAGGCACACTGCCCGAGCCTGTCGCGGCTGCGGAGAATGCAAAAATGCCCCTCATCGACCGCATCAAGGCGCTGTTCTCCCGCAAGGGCGAGACACAGAAGAAGATCGAGTTTCTCTCCGAGCGCCGTGCCGCCCTGTCGCTCAAGCGCGACAAGATGTACGAGGACCTGGCGCAGTTCGAGAAGCAGGAAGCCATGCTCCGCCGCCAGTTCCGCGAAGCCACCGGCGCCATCACCAAGAAGCGCGTCACCCAACAGCTCCTGCAGCTTCGCAAGGATGCCGATCGCCGCCAGCAGATGATCGATGTGCTCAACCGGCAGATCAACGTCGTCGGCACGCATCTGCACAGCCTGGAACTCGTGCAGCAGGGGCAGTCGGCGGATCTGCCCGATTCCGACGAACTGGCTGCCGATGCCGTCGCCGCTGAGGAGATGCTCGCCCAGCTCGAAGCCGATTCGGAGCTGGCCGAGAGCCTCTCCACCTCCGGCGGCATCGGCCGGATGACGCCCGAAGAACAGGCCCTCTACGACGAGCTCGAACGCGAAGCCAGCGCCGCCGCGTCGCCGGCGTCCCAGCCGTCCGCGGCTGCGTCCAAACCGGCGACATCGGCCCCGGCGCCGTCGTCGACATCGTCGCAGCACCAGCCGCCGACCCCCGCGCCGGCTCAGCCCCAGCCGCCGCAGCGCAGCGAACCCGAAGCCGGATAGTACGGCACACACATGTGGAGAACGATGCATCCAAACATGCACGAACTGCCCCGAACCGCCATTCTGAGCCGCACTTTCGGCATCCTGGGCCCCAATCATGTCATCTTGAGCACAGCGAAGGATGACAGTTGGGCGGAGATTCGCGCCGGACTCTAGAAAGCTGATATCGGCCATGGCCCTCATCCATCGCATCTTCGGCAAACGCAACAAGACGCTCAGCGATCTGTCCCGCCAGGAGCTGCGAAAGGAGGAGATCCTCCTGGCCAAACAGCGCGATCGCCTGTTTGCCAAAATCCAGAAGCTCGCCGAGCAGAAGCAGGCCATCTTCAAGCAGGGCGCCGCCGAGAAATCCCCCGAGCTGCGGAAAGCCCTCGCGATGGATTTCGAACTCAAGACGCAGGAACAGGTCATGGCTGCCCGCGAGCTCAACCTGCGCTCCAAAGAGCTGATGACCGTCGCGCGCCTGCGGCTGATCAAGGAGAATGCCGACAAGGGGCGCGCCCTCGGCCGGCTGAAGCTCACCGATCGCGATGTCGCCCGCATCTCCCAGTGGATCGAGGACGACAGCGTCACGCAGGACATGTACCGCGAACGGCTTGACATGATCCTCGAAACCGGCGCCCAGGCCGATCGCGATGCCGTCGAATCCGCCGGCCTCAGCGAAGCCGGGCAGGAGCTTCTCCGCATCTGGGACGACCTCGACCAGGGCGTTGTCAAACAGGAGCAGGCCTTCGAACAGGCCGATCAGGCCGCGCGCCGCCGCGCCGAACGCCAGGGCGACTGATCGTCCAGCTCATCACCAGCCGATCGTTTGCAACGCCTCGCGCACCGTCCTGCGGATCATGCCGACCAGTGCCGCTGCCCCATGCTCAAGCGCCGCTGCGTTCGCCAGCGCCCGCTGATAGTCCGGATCTGCCGCCAACTGCTGCGTGACCGATTCGACCAGCACGTCGCGATCGATCACGCGCGCCAGTCGCGGATGCGACTGCTGAAACTCCGGCCAGCTCGCCGCGATCGCGCGCGAGACTTCATCTTTCAGGTCAATCGTCTTCATGGTCGGTCCTCCAGTTGCGAGATGAGTTGCGAGGGAAGTGACACCAGCCGCTCGAGGCGCTGCAACGCCTGATCGGCTGCACGGAGATTGGCGGCAGCCGCCGCTTCTGCGTCGCGTGACGCAATCTGCTGCGTCCACAGCGCATCGACGGCCGCCGCGTACGCGCGGCGATGGTCGATCACCCAGGCTGGGTCGAGCATTTCGCGCTCGCGCACATCGTCGTCGAACGCCTGGTCGAGGCTGACACGCTGAAGGCGGTGATACTGCTCGACCAGCTTCGCCCGCTCAGCCTGCGCCGCTTCGACGCGCTGCAGCCCGCGGCGGGCCTGTGTGATCAACGCCAACTGCGCATCCGCGTACGGCGCACAACCGGCCAGCAGAAAGGGAAGAAGGAGAAGCGTGCGATGCATGGGGGGTTCCTGTGGGTGGGAGAAGCTCCAAGTTCCAATCACGAAGTTCCAAGGAAGGTCCAAATCTCAAGCTTCAAATCTCAAATCTGAGGTTTCCTGGCGGCGGGCAGGCAGCAGGCAGCAGGCGGCGGATCAGTCTGCAGTCAGCGGTCTGCAGTCTGCAGTCGAGACAACCGAACACAAAACACCCATCAGCGTTCATCCGCGTTCAACGGCGGTTCCCACGCTAGCTGACGCAGCAACTGCTCCTGCGTCGTCGTCAGGCGCGCGAGGGCTTCGGCGTTCTGCCGGACGACCGCGATGAGCTGCTCGAGCTGGATATGATCGGACAGGATGCGGGCATGGGCGTCGTCGAGCTGCTGCTCGCGCTTCTGCGAGTTGCGTCGCTCCCACAGCCACATCAGCCCCATCATACCGGCTGCGCCCAAACCCGTCAGTTCGTCCAGTGCCGGTGAGGTTTGTGCGAGGAAGGTGATGAAAGACATGACAGTTCTCCTGGTGTGAACGTTTCGATCGTGTGATGGCGTTGGAACCTTCCATGTGCAGGGGTGCCTGGCAGTGCACCCCGCGTACGCCATGTCAGCCGTAGGGGCGGATGGCAATCCGCCCCCGCCGCGCGCCGGGGCACATTGCCATGTGCCCCTACAGGTTCGCATTCGTTCACCAAGTGCCGGCAGGTAGGGCACGCTATTGCGTGCCGAAATCGCCCACGGAGCACACGCGGCAGGCAATAGCCTGCCCTACGCTTCCTGGCGGGCGCCATGTCAGCCGAGGCCTTCGATCACACCGTGGGCGTTCTCGTTGCGCAGCTCGAGCGTGTACTCGCCGACGAGCTGGCCGGACTCGCGGTCGCCGGTGCGCGCCAGCGGCCGATACTGGAAGCTGCGGCCAGCCAGCGGCAACACATCGATCCGGCTGGAGTCCAGCAGCAACACCGTGCCCGGCCGCACGCTGCGCGACAGCACGATGCGGCAGACACCGAAGTCGCTCTCATAGACGCTGACGGCGTCCTTGAACGTCTCGCCCTGAGCCGAGAAGCGGCGATTGGACGCGACGAACTGGTTGATCGCGCGCTTCTCGCGCCCGCCGACGACGATCAGGTCGACGTTGCCGCTGCTGTTCTGCCAGATCGCGCGCAGCGCCGTGTTGAGCTGCTCCTCGGTCAGCGTACTGGCGCTGGGGAAGCCGTCTTCGCCGGGAACGAACACGTTGGTCGCGATGAACGACCGGATGCCGCGCATCGTGCGCCGCACGTTGGCCGATCCTTCAGGCGTGGTGGCCGCGGCGACGCTGTTGATCACGGCGTCTTCCAGCTCGCGCAGCATCTCGCGAAGCCGCTGGACCTTCAGATACTCCAGCTCGTCAGCGACGGCGATCTGGCGCACCGCCAGCTCGGACCCGCTGACCTCCACCGTCGAGGTGAAGATCTGCGTGTAGTTGGTCACGCGCGAGCGGATGGTGAAGCGCGGCGCGGCTGCGTCGTCGCCTTCGAGCGCGGCGTTGCAGAGGATGTGCAGCGGCTGGCCATCGGACAGCGCCTCCGCCGTCGTGTTGCCGTAACCGCGGACGACCGTGATCTGGTTCTGGGTGGTGTTGACCGCGGTGACGAGCATGATCTCGGCGCTGTCGTCAGCGCGGATCTGATCGCCGACGCGGAACCGATCGGCATGGGCGACGCCGACCGTCGTCGCCAGCACCGGCGAAGGCGTGAAGCTGTCCTGATCGATCGAATCGACGTTGGGCAGCAGCGCGTCCTCCAGCCATTCATGCACGGTCGATCGCGCGACGCGCATCGGATCGCCCAGGGCGTCCAGCAGCGGCGTGGCGTGCGGGGAGTTGATGGCAACCAGATCGGCAACGTCCTCGGCGATCTCAGGCAGGGCGTCACCGCCGGACCAGGTGGCTTTTCCGGTGAAGGGCATGGCAGGGCTCCTTTCTGTGATTGCGGAATGGGGGAAGTGAATGCGGAATGCGGAATACGGAATGAGGAATTGCTCCTCGAAACATCCAAACACAAAACACCAAACAACAGTTCACCGATATGCCCGCCTGGCGCGCAGGTACTCGTAGAGCAGCCGGCGGTTGTGGGCGCGGGCGAGTTGCTCAGCCATACGCGTCAGTTCGCGGATGGGGTCGGGCGCGTCCGGCGTCTCCGGACGAGCGGCTGGGGGTGGGGTGTCGATGGGTGCATCCGGGGTGGTGTCGGTTGGCGGGGGTGTAGCGGTGTCGGGCATGTTGGGCTCCTTTCTCTGGTGGGAAGGGACTTGTGCCATGCGCGGGCGAGACGCCCGCGCCACTGGGGTTGGGCCACGGCTAGTAGCCCAGTTCGCGGTGGATGACGGGCAGGGGGATGCCGAGCTCGGATTTGAGCTTGGCTTCCTGGAGACGCTCGGTCATGTCCTCGGGCAACGGGCTGGGCCAATGGATGTCGACGCGGCGTTCGCTTTCGGCTGTGTGGAACAGCCCCGCGCGATCGAGCCACGCCAGGGCGAAGCCTGCCATCTGCGAGATGGCATTGCCGTAGGTGGTGCGCTTGCGCTCCGTCTTGGCCAGGAGTGCCAGCAGCGTCACGCGCAGCGCGGCTGCGCTGGTGAGGCGTCCGATGCGGCCCTTGATCGCGCCAGCCGCGATCGGCGTGACGCCGCTGGTCTTGTCCATGGCTTCGCGGATGTCGGTGATGTGCGCTTCTTCCGACGGCGCCGACGTATCGCCGCCGAACTCGATGACGTCCGCGTTTTCGTTGTCCGTCGCCCACATCTGTCCCGGCGCGACGGGCAGGTCGGTGAAGTTGTCGATCCCCTTGCCCAGGTACATGCGGAACGACTGCAGCGTGATGCGGCTGGCGCGATCGCTGAGGCGCGTGTTGAGCTCGTCCTGCAGGGGGATGAGCGGTTCGACGTCGCTGGCGCCGGCGTACTGAAACGGCAGGGCCAGGTTCTGCACATGCACCAGGGGGATCGCGCCCAGCGCGTTGGCGCCGCGTGCGCGAAGCCGGCCGTTCTCGTAGCGCATCCAGTGATCGGCCGTGATCAGGTCGATCACCTGGATCGACGAATCGTCGCCGATGACGCCGTCGCTGCGCGTCGCAAACAGCGAGCGTGCGATACGTGCAAACAGCGACGCCGGAGGCGGATCGCGGCGCGTGCGCGCGTCGGGATTGGGGCGTTCGTAGACCTGGCCGTAGGCGACGACCTGGCGGTAGTCGTCCGGGCAGAGGAGGGGCAGGGCCCGCGCCGGCTCGACGATCTCGAAGCGGATGCATCGGGCGAGGCGCTGCAGCGCGTCATCGAGCGAGCGGGTGCTCGCGCCCGTATCCGCGGGATCGGAGACAGACGGCGGAGGCGGGGGCGCCGTCGGCCAAGCATCGGCTTGCGCCTGCGGCGCGGGCCCTGTGGTGGGGGCGTCTTCCGAGGGGATGGCGGAAGACGCGTGTGACGACGGCGGGACGTCGTCGGTGGGATCGGGGATGGGATCGCCTGTGCCGGCGGCGTCGGCTGGCGGCGCGCCGACCTGGCGTGTGGCGCAGGCAGCGGGATCGAGCGGCGAATCGGCTGCATCGGCATCGAACTTCACGAGCACATCGACCCAGCCGTAGACGGCGCCGATCAGCGCCAGTTGCTGAAGGAACTGGATGCCGCCGTTGGCTGCGAAGATGTGGCGCAGCAGGCGCGTGAGGGTCGCGCGCCGCTGCGGATCGGTGGCAGCCGATTCGATGACGATCGGTTTGCCGAACAGGTAGTCGACCATCGTGTCGACGCGCCATGCGATGTCGTTCTCGATGACGATCTCCTTGCGGTGGACGCCTTCGATGGGCGTGCCGTCGGAGCGGCGGCCGGTGAGGCGCGGCGGCAAGCCGATCTCCTGTCCCTGGCGATAGGGGCGATCGGTGTCATCGTCGGCGCGCCGCGGGTGAAGCGGATTGCGGTAATAGGTCCACAGGCGCGCCAGCCGCGGGCGTTCGACGTGAAGCAGACGATCGAGGCGGCGGGAGAACTCGGCAGAGTCGATGTCGATGATCGCGTTGGTGTCAGGCATGCGAATCCTCGCGTTGGCTGTCCATCCCTGGGCGAGGTTGCGCGTTTGATGCGATCGGCTGGCGATGGGTTTGAGGAAGTGGTGCGGAAAGCTCGGGAAATGGGGATGAGATTTTTGTAGATTTTGGATTTTGTTCGGTCGGGTAGGTGCGCTGCTGTGCGCACGAGTTGGCAGTTTCTCAGCAGGCAGCGGGCGGCAGGCGGCAGGCGGCGGATCAGTCTGCAGTCAGCGGTCTGCAGTCTGCAGTCGAGACAACCGAACACAAGACACCCATCAGCGTTTATCCGCGTTCATCGGCGGTTCCCACTCGAGCTGACGCAGCAACTGCTCCTGCGTCGTCGTCAGGCGCTGCAGGCGGCGTGGCATTGTTCCAGGAGGGTGCAGGTTTCGGCGAGGGGGTCGGTGTTGGTGAAGCGTTGGGCGATCTGGCGGCAGCGGGCTTGTGTGTCGGCGGAATCGAGCAAGGCGCGCAGGAGCTTTGCAGCGCGCTTGGCGTTGAAGCGGCTGGATGCGATGGCGTCGCCGACGCCCAGGTCCTTGACCCGCTGGGCGTTGTCGAGCTGATCGTGGCTCATGGGCACGAGCAGTTGCGGGATGCCGGCGCGCAGCGCCTGCGACGTCGTGCCGATGCCGCCGTGATGGACGATCGCGCAGCATCGCGGCAGCAGATCGGAGAAAGGCGCATAAGCGACATGCCGCACCGTGGCGGGCAGATCGCGCGGGATCTGCTGGTCGTATCGCGCCAGCAGCAACCCGCGGCGATCGAGCAGGCGGCAGATCTCGACGGCGGACTGGAAAAACGCCTGTCCGTGCGCCATCGCCGAGCCGGCTGTGAAGACGATCGGCGGCGGGCCGTCGTCGAGGAAGTGCAGCAGATCCGGCGGCGTCGGCTCGAGGCCGATCCGGTCGAACAGGGGAAACCCCGTCAGGCGCACCTGCCGCGGCCAGTCGCTGGCGGGCGGGGCAAACCAGTCGGGGAACAAGCCGATCGTCAGATCGGGCGAATGGATCCATTGATCCAGCAGCGATCGCACGCGCGGCAGGCCCAGCTCGCGACGCAACTCATTGACAGCGGGCGCGGCGATCGGATCGATGATCAGCCGATCGGCGAGCGCCCACATCGCTTTTCGCAGAAACGTCGGCGCGCCGCGCGGCAGGATGGCGCCGGGCAAACGCGGCGGACGCTCGAAGCTGCGGATGATCGCCGGCGACAGATGGATCGTCGCGGTCGGGATACCGTGGCGATCCTGTGCGACGCGCGCGCCCAAAGCCAGCGTCGAGCCGACGACCAGTGTCTTGCCCGGGACGTACCGCTGCATGATCAGCTCGTACATCGGCTTGACGGTCGACGCGACGCCCCGCTGGAAGACGACGCGAAATCCGCGCGTCGGATGCCACATGTCGGGGCAATCGAGCAGCTCGCGATACACGTCGATGGTGCTGAGCGGCGCGAACGCCAGGCCGGCCTGTTCGACCATCGGGCGGAAGTATTCGTTGGTCACGAGCAGCACGTCGTGACCGCGGTCGCGCAGGCGCGTCCCCAGGCCGACGAACGGCTGAACATCGCCGAACGATCCGAGCGTGATAAGGATCGCGTGCATGCGGGTTCAGCCCTCTCCGGCGTACTGGCACCAGGTCTTGGCGGTCTCCCATACGGTGACGGAATCGAGGCGGGCATGCTCGAAGCGAAGCTCGGGCTCGAGCAGACGATAGATCACGCGGGCGATGTTCTCGACGCTGGGCAGCAGATCAGCGAACTCCGGCAGTTCGACGTTGAGGTTTTTGTGGTCGAAGCGTTCGATGACGACGCGATCGACGATCTGCTCGAAGCGGGGGATGCTGACGAGCACGCCGTTGGCATCGGGCTGACCGATGAGTGTGACCTGCAGCTCGTAGTTGTGGCCGTGACCGTGGGGGTTGTTGCACTTGCCGAAGGCGCGGCGGTTTTCCTCATCGCTGAGTTTGGGGTTGTGCAGGCGATGGGTGGCGGCGAACTCGAACTTCTGGCTGAGGCGAACCATCGGTTTCTCCGCGAGATTGATCGACCATTGCTGAAACGGGCTGATGGCCAGGGACAGGGTGGCGAGGCGTGCGGTGGGCCAGGCGTCGGCCAATGCGTCGGCCAGGTCGAGCAGGACGTTTCCACCGCCGCCGAAGGTGCCCTGTTGGATCCGCTGGCGGATCAGGGGGATTGCACGCGCCCGCAGGGCGGTGTCGATATGCTTGATGTTGAGGAGATATCCGTCGTTGCCGACGTCGCCCTCGAGGGTTGCAGCGAGGGTGAAGAAATAGCCCAGCCCGGTGAGGGCGGGGTATCCGCCGTAGCTGTTGGCTGGGGGATGGGCGAGCTGATCGTCGGCCTGGTCGTTGATGGCGAAGCGGATCTCCCGCGACAAACGGAGCATGAACGCATTATAGGGATGTGATTTGCGCTTGCCGAAGGGCGGGGCGAATGGCGCCGCGAAGGCGCGAAAGACTGACGTGGCA
>Ga0207864_1002953_pt1 | contig 15056 bp, 9 predicted proteins | sample HigsolmetaAR202D_FD_184834 | JGI IMG/M metagenome (GOLD analysis project Ga0207864, IMG submission 184834) | Ionic liquid and high solid enriched microbial communities from the Joint BioEnergy Institute, USA - AR20-2-D (SPAdes) (version 2) ...
ATGGGTGATGGGGGGGACCCACGCCCGGAGGGCGTGGGCTTTCGTGGGCGCGCGAATCGTTGCGCTCAGGGGGTTCCACCATGTTTAGGGATCATTTTGGTTTGGTGCGCGGTGTGGCTGCGCTCGTGCTTGTGGCAGGCGCCGCGACTGGGTGTGAGAGTGTCGGTCTGCCGCTCACGCGGAACACCGCGCCGCTCTTTGACGGCATGGGTTCGCATCATCGAGCCGTCACAACCGAATCCAAAAAGGCGCAGCGCTACTTCGATCAGGGCCTGATCTGGACCTACTCGTTCAACTACGACGAGGCGACGCGCTCATTCCGTCAGGCAGCGGCGCTCGACCCCGAGTGTGCCATGGCGTACTGGGGTATCGCGCTGGCCAACGGGCCGCACATCAACCGCACGCAGATGACCGATGAGCAGTCCCGCATCGCGTGGGAGGCGATCAATCAGGCCCGCGTGCGTGCTCACACCGTGACGGAGATCGAGCGTGACCTGATCGAAGCGCTGGCGACCCGTTATGCCTGGCCACCCCCGGCTGACCGTACGGAGCTGGACCGCGCCTACGCCGCTGCGATGAAGGCGGTGTACGCGAAGTATCCCGACGATGCCGATGTGGCGACGCTGTATGCCGAATCGCTGATGGACCTTTGGCCGTGGGACCTGTGGAGCGTGCAGGGTGAGCCGCGGCCGGACACGCCCGAGATCGTGGCGGTGCTGGAACGCGCTCTGGAGATCGATCCGAACCATCCCGGAGCGAATCACCTGTACATCCACGCGGTGGAAGCCTCACCGAATCCGGAAAAGGGCGTCGCGGCTGCTGATCGGCTGCGTACCCTGGTGCCCATCTCGGGGCACATGGTGCACATGCCCGGTCACATCGATGCGCGGGTGGGGCGGTGGGATCTGGCGTCCGACGCCAACGTCGCTGCCATCAAGGCGGACCGGCGTTATCGCCGCATCTCGCCACGGCAGGACTTCTATCGCACCTACATGATGCACAACGATCACTTCCTGGCCTGGTCGTGCATGATGGAAGGCCGCAGCGCCGATGCGATTGCCGCCGCCCGTCGGATGGTCGCCGACGTGCCGGAGGATTACGCCCGCGAGAACGCCGCGATCGTCGATGCCTACACGCCGATCGTGGTGGAGGCGCTGATTCGCTTCGGCAAGTGGGATGAGATTCTCGCCGAGCCGGCACCGCCGCAGTATCTGCCCATTACCACCGCGTTCTGGCGGTTCGCCCGCGCGACGGCCTACAACGCCAAGGGGCAGATTGATGAAGCGGTCGCTGAGCAGCAGCGCTTCCGCGAGCTCGTGAAGAGCATTCCCTCTGATGCGCTGATGGCGATCAACCCCGCCCACGACATGCTCAAAATCGCCGATCTGGTGCTCGACGCCGAGATCGCCTACCGCAAGGGCGATGTGGAGTCGGCGGTGCAAAAGCTCACCGAGGCGGCGAAAATGGAGGATGTGCAGCTCTACATGGAGCCGCCCGACTGGCCGCAGCCGGTGCGTCATGCGCTGGGTGGCATCCTCATCGCCGAGAAGCGATACGCCGAGGCGGAACAGGTCTACCGCGACGACCTGAAGCGCTGGCCGGAGAACGGCTGGTCGCTGTTCGGCCTGGCGCAGGCGCTTCACGGTCAGGGCAAGGAGGAAGCCTACGCAGTCGAGGCCCGGTTTAAGAAAGCCTGGGCCCGGGCTGACGTGGTGCTTCGCATGACCTGCATGTGCCTGGAGGAATAATGGGCATCACTGCCCGAATTTGGGCATCGACAGCGCGGAAAGCGGCACACGGACGACCGTTTGCCTATCAAGTGGGCGGATGGGTGGCCGGACGGGCGATGGCACGGCAATTGCCCATCCTGCGTGCCTGCCAACCGTTTGCCCGGTAAGATGCTCCGGTATCCGCTGACGCCCGACCGCTGCTCCGATTCCATGATGCTGTGATGCTCAAGCTCGCCACGATCATCGATAACCCCGGTGAACCCCCCGTTGAGACGCGCTATCGCGACCCGCGGGTGTTGCGCGAGCTGGGGTACAACGGGCTGGTTGTCTATGAAACCACCGGCCTGTCGGGCATCGACTCGCCGCAGGTGGTCGCCGATGCCGATTTGCGCAACTATGTGCTGCAGCGGCTGGACCATGTGCGTCAGACGATCGACGCAGCCCGTGACGCCGGGCTGAACGTCTACGTTTCGTATGACGTGCTGGTGCTGGCGCGGGACGTGGTGCAGCAGCACGCCACGACGCTGTGCTGCCGCAATCGGATGCCTACGTTGTGTCCCGCCAGCGATGAGACGCTCAAGCGCAGCCGGGATGCCCTGCGTGCGCTGCTGGATCAACTGCCGCCGGTGGATGGCGTGGTGCTGCGCTTCGGCGACAACGATGCCGCCCGGCTGCCGTATCTGCTGGGCAATGACCTGTACACCCCGGCCTGTGCCCGCTGCACGCAGTTCGGCCGGGCCGACCGCATCGTCCGCGTGCTGGAGCAGTTCCACGATCTGGTGGTGAACCAGCTCGACAAGCGGCTGATCGTGCGGGCGTGGAACGTGCGACCGAACGGAATGCACGATTCGGTCGACCTGTGTCGCCGAATCGCCGAGCGATTGCCCGGCAGCCCCGATGACGATCGCTTCATCGTCTCGTTCAAGTTCACCGAAACCGATTTCTGGCGATATCAGCGGTGGAACCCGGCGAGCCTGACGCTGGGCCGGCGGCCGATCATTTATGAATTGCAGTGCCAGCGCGAGTTCGAGGGCAAGGGCGGCGTGCCCAACTGGCAGGCCGGCCTGTGGCGTGACGGCCCGCCGGAGCTGCAAGCCGACCCCGCTTCACGAAGCGACGGGGCTTCACGCGTTTCGGACGACACCCCCCAGGGGCTCGCCACCGTCTCGAAGAAGGTCAATCTGGCGGGCCTGTGGGCGTGGGTGCGCGGCGGCGGATGGGGCGGGCCCTTCGTCACCAACGAGAACTGGATCGACGCCAACGTCTACTGCGTGCCCCGGCTGGCGGACGATCCCGAGGCGGATCTGGATCAACTGGCCCTGGACTGGGTGCGAAACCGCCTCAACATCGACAACGAAGCCGATGCAGCGGTGATCGCCCAGGTGCTAAAACGCTCGCCACAGATCGTGCTGCAGAGCTTTTACATCGGCCCATATGCCCACAGCCTGAGCAACCCGTGGCACCCCAACGCCGACTGGATTCAGGACGATCAGGTCGACGCAGAGGCGGCCTGGCGCATCATTCAGCGGCTGCCCGATTCGGCCCTCGATGCGGTGCTGCGCGAGAAGTTCGATGCGGTGGAGAAGGCCTCGCTCGACCGTGCAGCCCTGCGTAACCTCGTGGACGAGCACAACCGCAAGATCCTGGAGCCGCTGGTCCACACGCTGATGTATGCCGAATCGTTCTACGCCTCGCTGCGGGACCTGCTGGCGGCCCTGGTCGCCTATCGCCGCTACCTGCAGACGCACGATCCGGCGCTGGCGAACGTCTGCCGACAGCGTATCTTCGATGCCCAGATGTACTGGAACCACCACGTGCAGCGGTACGCCTCGCTGCCGGGCTGCGCCACTGCGTTCCGCGAGCTGAACTTCTGGGACCTGACCCAGCGTATCCTGTCCGAGGTCGATGCGGTCGCCCGCAAAATGAACGCCGTGGGCGGGTGAAGGCTGTTCCGCCAGTTCTGCCAGACCATTCTGTTGCGTAATCCAATCATTTCCCGCTCGTCCTCGCGATTGGGGCTGGTTCGGGGAGCGGTAGTCTCTAGAATGAACCCCTTGCCGCCCGCCGCGTAGGGGGGACAGGGGCGACATGCGGCGGCAAACGGTCAACGTCCGTGGGCGCCGCAGCCGATGTTGTCTGCATCGACCTGCGAAAGGGAGCAGCCTTCATGATCCTGCGAATCTCCACCCGTTTCCGCACCGCCTTGATCCTGGGGCTTTGCGCTGTGCTGCTGTCAGGCACGGTGATGCCGCTGCACGGCGCTCAGGGCGTCGAGCGCGATTCGGTCGAGGCGTTGCTGGCGGACCGCTTCGCCACGCTGGCCATGCTCATGGTCGCGGGCAATGCCGACCTCAACGACGATCGGCTGACCGGCAGCCGCCTGCTGCTGGAGATGGCGCTGGAACTGTCGCCCCGGGACGCGGAACTGTGGCGGCTGCGACGCGAACTGGCCCAGCGCATGGGCGATCGCGAGGCTGAACGCAAGGCCCTGAGCACCTACTGCCGGTTGCGGCCGGATGACGACGTCGCTCAGGCGGACCTCATCCTCATGTCGCTGGACAGCCAGCAGCCCCAGACGCTGCAGCACAAGGCGGCGACGGTGGAGCGGCTGATCAATTCAGACCTGGGCAAGAGCCTCACACCCGCGCTGCGGTCGCGACTGGCGTCCTATGTGGCCGTCGCTGCCCAGGAGGTGGGCAATACGACGCTGCTGCACTCCTGGCTCAGGTACGCTCTGCGCACCGATCCGACCAACGTCGTGGCTGCCCGCATGACCTACAGCCTGGTCATGGAACGCAATGCCTCCCCCTTCGACATCGCGGTGGCGATCAATGGCCTGCTCCGCGCCAATCCGGTCGAAGCCTCCACGCATCAGCGACTCGGTGAGTTGTTGCTGACCTATGGCGTTTACGAACAGGCCGCCGAACAATTCCAGATCGCTCAGTCGCTGGCGCAGCAGCCCGGTTCGCCCGGTTTCTACCACAGTTGGGCGCTGGCGCTGACGGCGACCAATCGCACCAAGGATGCGCTGCAACTGCTGGAAGCGTATGAACAGGCGCTTGCGGCAGCGGCGAAACCGCAGACCGATCAACCCGCCGGCTCCGCTGCGGGACAACAGAACGCCACGACGGGCGATGCCGCGGCCGCCCAGGCCCAGCCTCGCCCATCGGTGGATGTCGCGCTGCCCGCTGAGATGCGAATGCTGCGTCTGACCATTCAGACCGGGCTGACCAACCCTGTCGGTGCGGAACTGCAGACGTTGCGTGACGAGATGCAGGCGCAGATTGACGCGGGCAGCCGCCTGGCCAAGGCGCAGTTGGCGTGGATGCTCGCCTGGTTCAACGCCGACCTCGAAACGGCTCAGCGCCTGACCGATGAGATGGCGGCGGAACACTCGGAGGAGGATGTCTCGGTGCGGCGACTGCGCGGCTGGCTGGCGCTGCACCGTGGTGAGCATGAGCGGGCTGCCAGCTACCTGCAGCCCCTGGCTGAGTTCGACGCCTTCGCCGCCTACGGCATGGCCCGGCTGACCAGCACCACCGATACGACCCGAGCGGTACGCTGGCGCCGTCGAACAGTGCAGCTTGAACCGGCGAGCTTCGCCGGGATGCTCGCTGCCCGCGAACTGGTGCAGGCTGGCGAACAACCTGAAATGACCGAAGTGAGCCAGGGCCTGTTGCAGATGATGCGAAACTGGCCCGTCACACTGCTGCGGCCCGATCCGGTGCGCCGGCCGTGGGTCGGCCTGACCATCACCACCGATGCCCAGCGCCCCAGCTACCTCGACCCGATCATCGCGAAGGTGTCGATCCGCAACATGACCGACATGCCGCTTTCCTTCGCGCCGGAAGGCGGGCTGCCCACGCAGTTGTTCGTTTATATTTCGACGCGCCAGGCCGGCCGACCGCTGGGGAGCCTGCCGCCGATCATCGTGGATGTGCATCGTCGGCTGCGGCTGGAGCCGAACGAATCGATCGAGATCGAGGTGCCATTGCATCGTGGGCCGTTTGGCGTAGCGCTGCGGCAGCTTGCCGGGCAGGCGCTGACGTTCAGCGCGACAGCGGTGCTTGATCCGCGTCAGTCGCCACGCGGGCATGTGATGAACGGCCCGCTGGGGGCGACGGCATCGCTGAACCTCGTCGAGGTGACGGGCGTCAATCCGTCGCTGCCGCAGATCGAACGCTGGCTGGCGGCACTGGATCAGGCGGATCGCGCGGCACGTGGTCATGCACTGGCGCACCTCGTGCAGGTGGCGGCTCCCCTCGCCAAGGCTGAGGGCGGCGCGGAAATCTCCCAGCGCATCGTTACGAAGGTGAACCAGTTGTTCCCGCAGCTCGACCCGGTCACGCAGGCCTGGGCGGTGATCTTCCTCCCGGGTGACCCGGACGGGCGGGCACTGTTCGACCGCATCCATCAGGTTGCTCAGCGCAGCGATGAGGCGGTCGTCCGCGTGGCCTACACGATGGCGCAGGTGACCGACCCGCAGTCGACACACATCAGCACCGACATGCGTCACGCCGACCCGCGCATCAGCATCTTTGCCCGCGTCAAACGCCAGCTCCTGCTCGAACAACAACAGCAGCAGACCCCCGCGAACCAGGACAAATAAACGCGGATGCAAAACAGGCACGAAGGGACAAAGTCACGCAGGGCGCTTTACGCGACGCGACTTGTCGCATGACGGACTTCGCGTATTGGCGCCGCATTCGCGGTTGAGCAACTCACCCGAATTGCCCTGTGATGTACGCCTCGGTGCATTCGTGCTTCGGGTTCGTGAACAAATTCTTCGTCGGGCCGAACTCGACCAGTTCACCCTGGTGGAAGAAGGCGGTGTAGTCCGATGCACGGGCGGCCTGCTGCATGTTATGCGTCACGATGATGATGGTGTAGTTGTTCCGCAGCGAGGCAATGAGGTTTTCGATGTGGGCGGTCGAGCGTGGATCGAGTGCCGAGCATGGCTCGTCCATCAGCAGCACCTCGGGGCCAACCGCAATAGCACGGGCGATGCACAGTCGCTGTTGTTGACCACCGGACAGGCCCAGCGCCGATTGACGCAGCCGGTCCTTTACTTCGTCCCACAATCCCGCTGCACGCAGCGAGGTTTCGACAATCTCGTCGCGATCGGTGCGTGACAGCTTCGCGTGCAGCTTCGGACCGAAGAGGATGTTCTCGTAGATTGACTTGGGGAAGGGATTGGGTTTCTGGAACACCATGCCCACGCGGCGGCGCAGGTCGACCACATCGGTGGTGCGACTGAGAAGGTCCAGGCCCTGCAGATCGAGCGTGCCGCGTGCCCAGGCGCCGGGTACGAGGTCGTTCATCCGGTTGATCCAGCGCAGGAAGGTGGTTTTGCCGCATCCGCTGGGGCCGATGCAGGCGGTGACCCTGTGCCGGGGAATGTCGCAGTTGATGTTACGCAGGGCATGGAAGTCGCCGTAGCCCGCGTGGAAATCCCGCACGCGCAGGGCTGTGGGCGGCGGGGGGACGCTGTTTGTGCCGTGATTCGCGGTGTGCGGTGCGACAGGCACGCGAAGAGCGCGGCTGGCCTGCACGTTTCGGGGCGGTTCAAGCAGTGTGTTCATGATTCAGCTCAGGGGTTTGTTGAACTTCTGGCGAATGAAGATCGCCAGCGCGTTAAAGGAAAGCAGCACCACCAACAGCACGATGATGCCCGCGGCTGCGACACCGTGAAACGCTTCCTGCGGGCGCGATGCCCAGTTGTAAATCTGCAGCGGCATGACGGTGAAGTCATCCATGAGGTTGGCGGGCAGGAAGCTGATATAGACGATGCCGCACAGAATGAGTACGGGCGCCGCTTCGCCGATGGCGCGGCTCATCGCCAGAATCGACCCGGTCATGATGCCCTGTACTGCGGCGGGCAGCGTCATCTTCCACACCATCTGCCAGCGCGTCGCCCCACATGCCAATGCACCTTCGCGCAGCGTGTTCGGTACCGCCCGCAAAGCTTCCTGCGTCACCGTGATGATGATCGGCAGCACCACCAGCATCAGTGTCAGTCCGCCCGCCAGCACGCCCCGACCAAAGGGAAGCTGCACGTAGTACCACGCCTTCTCGCTCACACGCTGTGGTTCGGCATCGGGAGACAGCACACCCGCGAGCTTTTGCCGCGATGGATCCTGTTCATCGTCATGAAGTGCGTCGATCGCCTCGATGGGCATTACACGAACCGTGATGGTTTCCTGCACACCCGTATCGGTGACCAGCGTCGCAGTCATGCCGTTGGTCACGACTGTGGCGGGGGCATCGCGGCGGTCCGTTCGCACCCGCAGCAGGTTGCCTGCCTCATCGTAAAACTCGTCGTACCAGGTGACACCCATCGCGTAACGGGGTGAAAGACTGGTGCCCAGCCCCGGGAACATGCTCATATTGGCGAAGATCGTCAGGCCGATGATGCCGTACACGATCGACGGCACGCCGGCGAGGTTGGTAATGTTCAACTGCACCAGCCGATGCAGTGCACGCATCACCCTGCCGCGAGGCGGGAACTCTTCCATCAGGATCGCCGCTCCCACGCCGATCGGGATCGCCACAACGGCGCAGATGATGAACAGGTAGATCGAGCCGACGATCGCCGGCTTCAATCCCGCTTCCGAAGCGCGGCGCGATGGCGCGTTGGTGAGCAGCCCGATCGTCAGATGATCCCACCCCTTGTAAAGCACCGCCCCCAGCAGCACGACCAGCACCACCGCTGCGACGCCAGTCGCGAGCACGCACACCACGACGAACAGACGATTCCGCAGCGAACGCATCACCGCTGAACGTGGGCGGGATTTAAAGCCAGGTCGATTCATCAGTCGTATTTCTCCCGGAACCTCACGCGCACGACATGCCCGAGCATGGTCAGGGCAAGCGTCATGAGAAAGAGTGTGGTGGCGACGGCGTAGCTGGAGTAGTACTCCGGGCCGTAGTTGCTCACATCGCCGAAGAAGATCATCACCATGTAGCCGGTCATCGTCTGCGTTTCGCGTGTGGGGTCGAGACCGGCGAGGATGCCCTCATGCAGGCGCGGCGCCATCGCCCCGGCTGCCAGCGCCACGATCATCGTTTCGCCGACCGCCCGTGCGATCGCCAGCAGAAACGCCGAAACAATGCCCGAAAGCGCCGCCGGCACAACCACTTTCACCGAAGCGTCGAACCGCGTGCCGCCCACCGCATACGCGCCTTCGCGTAATGAACGCGGCACCGCACGAAGGGCATCTTCCGAAAGCGAACAGACGATCGGAATGCACATGATGCCCACCGCGATGCCGGCACTTAGTGCGTTGTACGTGTTCAGTTCAAACAGCCAGCCAAGCCCCCAGCCCAGCGCCGGCGTGATGACCGTCAGCGCGAAGAACCCGAACACCACCGTTGGCACACCCGCCAGCACCTCCAGCGTCGGTTTGAGCACCGCTCGCAGTTTGGTGGGGGCGTACTCGCTAAGGAAGATCGCCGTGACCAGCCCCGTGGGCAGTGCCAGGAGCATGGCGATCGTGCTCACCACCAGCGTGCCGCAGATGAGCGGCCAGATGCCAAAGTGCTTTTCGTTGCCCAGCAGCGGATTCCACTGCAGGTCGGTAAGAAAATCCCACAGCCGCACCTCATCGAGCTGAAAGAAGTGGTATGTCTCGATTGACAGCGTCAGCACGATGACCAGCGTGACACCCAGCGAGAACAATCCGCACGCCACCAGCATCGCGAAGATGCAGCGTTCTCGCCACGTTCGCATCACACGCGATCGACGTCGGCCCCGCAATCGGGGGATCGACGTCGACGCGGTCGGCTGACTTGCCTGCAGTGTTGTCATGTCGCTGGTCCGGAGAACCCCGCGGAATTACTTGTATACCTCGGACACCGGCCCCTCGATCGGGTTGCCCGTTTCATCCAGGTAGTACGTGCCCGTTTTCATCTGGTCGAAGTTGCGCTCCGCACGGGCATAGACCTCGCTGGGCAGGCGCACGTAGCCCACCTCGTCCGCCAGTTTGGCTGCGTGCTTGAGGTAGAACGTCACGAACGCGCGAACCTGCGGCTTGCGGGCGCTGCGGGCGTTAACGTAGATGAAGAGCGGCCGACTCAGTGGGGCGTACGTGCCGTTCTCGATCGTTTCGGGGCTAGGCGCCACCGGCCCCTTGCCGCCGTCGATCGCCACCACGTTGAGCTTGTCCTTATTCTCGAAGTAGTACGCACAGCCGAAGAATCCGATCGCGCCGCGATCACCCGCCACCCCGGTCACCAGCACATTGTCATCCTCGGAAGGTGACATGTCCGAACGCACGTTGCCATCCCTGATCACGACTTCCCTGAAGTAATCAAACGTGCCTGAATCCGCGCCGGGGCCGTAGAGTTTGATCGGGATGTCCGGGTAGCTCGGGTCCAGGTCGCGCCAGCTCTTCACCGTTGAGCCTTCGATGTAAATGCTGCGAAGCTGCTCGATGGTCAGGCTCTTGCACCAAATGTTTTCCCTGTTTACGACGATGCTCAGACCGTCGTAAGCGATGGGCAACTCGATGAACGCGATGTTGTTCTCGTGCGTGGCGGCCAGTTCGGTTGCCTTAATTGGGCGTGAGGCGTTGGAAATGTCCGTCTCCCCGATGGCGAAGCGTTTGAACCCGCCACCGGTGCCTGAGATGCCGACCGTCACGCGGACGTTGGGCTGCTCCTTGCGGAACTCCTCCGCCACCGCTTCGGTGATCGGGTAGACCGTGCTGGAACCGTCCACCACCACGTTGCCACGCAGGTTCTGGGCGTATACGGTGTTGCCCGCCAGCGTCCCCAGCGCCACCACCGCAACTATGCTCAGCAGCTTCAACCTGCTTCGTTGTTCGCGAATCGTTCGCATGTTTCGTGCTCCTTTTTGAGGGTTTCGTTTCACCATGACATTGATAGGCGAACGATAAACCCGCCGCGCAAGCGAATGATGAGCACGCGGTGAGATTAGCGTCATCGGAACACGGTTATGTTTGAGGATGGTTAGTAATGCGCAAGTGAACCTGAGGCGACGCGACGTGCCGCGCCTGGATCACTGCGGACCGGCGAGGCTGATGAGCAGCAGAATCGTCGCCAGGCAGATGTAGCTTACCCGATCGGTGAGGGTGAACAGCAGCGGGTCATCGTGCATATCCCCGCGCCGCGCCAGCAGCCACACCCGGCTGATCCAGTAGAGGAACACGGGGCTGATGAGCATCAGCAGGTGTGGGTTGGCGTAAAGCCGGTGCGCTTCCTCAGACAGATTGAGATAGAGCGCGAAGACGAGCACCCACAGGTAGCCGCTGATCAACCCGACGTTGCCGATGACCTCCAGGTCGACCACGCGGTAGCCCCGGCCCGGTGCGTGCGTGTCGCTGTTGTTGCGCAGGCGCACCAGTTCGGCATATCGTTTGGCAAAGGCGAGGCTGAGGAAGAGAAACATCGAGAACTGCAGCAGCCATGGCGTGGGTGTGATGCCCACCGCCGCCCCGCCCGCCAGGATGCGCAGCGTGTAAAGCCCGGCCAGCACCACCGCATCCAGCAACACGATACGCTTGACGCTGATCGTGTACGCACAGGTCAGCACGAGGTAGATCGCCAGGATGCCGACGAACGCGGCCGGCAGGGTGAGCCAGGCGAGGATGAACGCGGCGGGCAGCAGCACGACCGTTGCCTTAAGTCCATCCGCGACGGTGACCCGTCCTGATGCGAAGGGGCGATGCCGCTTGACCGGATGCTGCCGATCGGAGTCCAGATCGAAAAGATCGTTGAGGATGTAGACAGCCGAGGCGCACAGGCTGAAGGCGATGAACGCCAGCCAGGCGTTCATGCGCAGTTCAGCGTTGAAAAGTTGATGGGCGGTGGCCAGCGGGACGAACAGCAGCGTGTTCTTGAGCCACTGGCGGGGTCGAACCGCAGCAAGGAGTCCGCCCAGCGCGCCGCCATCATTATGGGGGGCAAACACGTGGGCAGGCTGGCGGATCGCGGAAGCCCGGCGCAACAGCCCCGGCCGGGGGGCGACGATGAGCGTCTGCGTGGCGGCCTCCCAGACGGGCAGGTCCTGCCGGGAGTCGCCGATGTAGTCGAACCGGTCGTGGCCCAGATAGTCACGGATGGCACGGACCTTTTCCTGGCCGCGACGGTTGTGTCGGCCGTCACTGGCGATGACGCCATCGAAGAGGTTCAGGTGCCTGGCCACATCATGGGCGATGCGGGCGTCGGTGGCGGTGGCGAGCAGAACGGTTCGGCCCGCCTCCTTCTGCTGGCGGATGTACGCGAGCACGTCCGGTCGATACACCAGCCTGGCCGGGTCCAGCCGCACCCGCTGGGCCACCATGTGCTTGAAAAACGCTCGTCCGTGCAGCAACCACAGCGGAAACAGCAGCAGGAGCAGCGGTTGCGATCGCAGCAATCGGATCGTCGCTTCCGCCAGCGTGTCGCCGTAGATCAGCGTGCCGTCCAGATCAACGCACAGCGGCCGCTCGGTGTCGAGCGATGCGGCAGCGGGGCGGGATGCGGAAGCGAGCGATTGCGACAATGAACGAGCCTCACGAACAGTTTAGGAGCGTCGGTCGACCCGGGCGGGGTGTTATTCCACTTTATCGGCGAATCGGCCCCGGGCGTCGCGATCCGACGCGGGTTCCCCCTCCCGACCGGGGATGATGGTAGCGAATCCGTGCGGTCGCGAGCAGGGCGGGCGGCGACTCCTATCCATACGCAACAGCCCATCGGCTGGATTGCCCCGGGGTCGCGACAGCCACCGGCCGTGATCAGCCGATGGGAGAGGCAGAGGGCGGGTACACTGGGAGAGTCCGGCGACCTTTGGAGGCCGGACCGGCGTAGTGCTTGGGGCGGCGCAACGACGGAACGCATCGGTGACGGCAGATGAACAGCAACACGATGTGGGGGGAGGCACACCCGTGGCCATGCTCGCGGAGCGGCGAGGCGGTCGCGTGGCGCGGTGGGTGCTGATTGCCGTGGCGGTGGTCGGGCTGACGCAGCTCATCTGGCATAGCCAGGTGCTGGCGTTCGCTCCCGATGGCCTGCACGACCTTGCGGCGATCTATGGCCCGGCGAGGGCGTGGCTGGAAGGACTCGATCCCTATAGTGGTGAGGCAGTCGAGCAGGTGCTGCGCGAGGCGGGCTACGATGGCATCGTGCTTCGATACAAGCGGTCGATGCTGGGCGTCTACCCGCCGATCACCTACGCCGCGATGGCCCCGATCGCTGCGATGAACTGGCGGGCGGCAAGTATTACCTGGACCGCTCTGAGCCTTGCGGGTGTCGGTGTGCTCATCGCCCAGTGCGTCTGGCTGTTACGTCGGACAGCGGACATCACACAGAACCCGAACCCGCGCCTGCGTGAGCGGCTGCCGCTGGATGTCCTGGCGGTGGTGGCAGCGGTGCTGGCCCTGGCGCCCTTTCACACGAGCCTGCGGCTGGGGCAGACATCGATTGTCGCTCTCGTACTCACGCTCGGGGCGTTCATCGCGGTGCTCGGGGCGCGGCAGATGCTGGCGGGCGTGCTCGCCGGGCTGGCATTCGCACTGAAGCCGCAAATGGGTATCGTCGCGGGGGCGTACTTCGTCACCCGGATGCATGGTCGGGCGGTGGGATTCACGCTGCTGACCGCCGGAGCGTTGTACCTGGTGGGCTGGGCGCAGGTCGCCGCCAACGCCCCGCAATGGCAGGAACAACTCCAGCGGAATCTGCAGGTGTTCAACGAGGGCGGCTACGGCGACCCGACCATGGCCGGACGCTTCCGCCATCATCTGCTGAGCCTGCACGTCCTGCTGCACATGCTCATCGAGGATCGCAAGGCTGTGACCGTGCTGACCGTCGCTTTCGGGGCGGTGGTGACACTGCTGGCCATGGGGTGCATGGCCGGACGACGAACCTGCGCGCGGCAGGAACTGGCGTTCTTCAGTGTGCTGGCGGTGGCGTGCCTGCTGACCGCGCCGGGGCACCGCTTTTACAACGCCATGCTGCTCCTCGTCCCGATGGTGTACGGGCTGAGCCTGCTATGGCGCGGGATGGACGGCCGCACGGTGACCCGCGCCGATCGGCTGCGCGCCGCTGCGCTGTTAGCGCCCGTTGTGAGCTTCGTTGTGCCGACCAGCTCCGCGCTCTACGTTTTGGGTCTGCAGGGGTACATTCCCGCCGCGTTGATGGACAATATCGTCTGGCATGGCCTGTTAATGCCGCTGCACGTGTGGACGCTGCTGCTGCTGTTGGCGCTATTGTTGTGGTACATGAGGCTGCCGGATGGAATGGCGGTCGCGACGCCACAGGAGGATCAGACGGGTACGGCCGACCAATCTGTCTCGCCGTCTGTAGGAGGAACTCTGGAAACCGGGTCATGATGGAAGGCTAAGCTGATGCGACTGACACGATGGTTGGTTCCCGGGCTGGTGGTGGCAATGCTGGCGGTTAATGCCGGTGCGCAGCCACGCGACAACCGCATTCGTCCCAACCAGCCGTATCAGCAGCCACTGCCTCAGCCGCGTCAGCCCAGCCGCGTTCCTTCACGTCAGCCACAGCCCCAGCAGCAGCAACCTAAACCTGATCAGAAGCCCAGCGAACCCTGGTGGGCGCCGCGCTCGCGGCTGGGTATCGCCGCCATCGAAGCGACACTGCGTGCCCGCACACCTGTTGGCCGGGGCGTCACCGCCGCCCATGTCGAAGGTGCGCCCGGTTCCTACATGCCCAACCCACAGCAGATTCAGGGGGCACGCTTCGTCGGCAAGAGTGGCCCCAGCGACGCCAACGGCCACGCCCTGGCGACCGCACGCATCCTCTACGGCCGCGAAAGCCTGTCGCCGGGTATCACCGATGTGCATTGCTACGCCACCAACCACTGGCTGGGCGAGGGATTTTTGCGCACGGGCACACCCTTTCCGCCGCGCGAGGATGATCGCCGCATCTACAACCACAGTTGGATCGGTCAGGGCTCGCCCTTTGACGCACAGATTCTGCGGCGGGTCGACTGGGTGGTCGACACGCGCGATGTCATCATGGTCGTGGGGGTGAACAACGGGAAGGACACATCCGTGCCGGCCCTGCTCAGCAGCGCCTACAACGTCATCGCGGTGGGCAGCAATGCAAGCAGCGGCGGCTACACGCGTGTGGAGGGGCAGGGCCGGTGCAAACCGGACATCATCGCTCCGACGCCGCTGACGAGCTTCGCCACGCCGATGGTGGGGGCGATCGCAGCCCGCCTTCTGGAAATGGGCAACGCGATGGTCGCTGAGGCCCGGCCGCAGAATGGCGAACAGACCGATGAATCGAAGCTGCCGGTCAAGGCATTCGCGAACAAGAGCCAGGTCATCCGCGCGGTATTGTTCGCCGGAGCGCACAAGC